>Ga0209254_10000694_pt1 | contig 28667 bp, 21 predicted proteins | sample FrelakmetDIP11DI_FD_187148 | JGI IMG/M metagenome (GOLD analysis project Ga0209254, IMG submission 187148) | Freshwater lake sediment microbial communities from the University of Notre Dame, USA, for methane emissions studies - DIP11 DI (SPAdes)... | ecosystem: Environmental > Aquatic >... | reverse complement strand
AGATCGTGTCGGCGCCCGCCTCGGCATAGGCGCGGATGGAGCCGAGGGTGATGCCGCCCGAGGCCTCGATCCAGCAGTCGCGGCCGCGCGGGTGGGCGCGCGCCAGCCTGACGGCCTCGGCGACCTGGAGCGGCGTCATGTTGTCGAGCAGCACCGCGTCGACACCCAGTTCGAGCACCCGCGGCAGGTCTGCCAGCGCGTCGACTTCGATCTGCACGGGCATCGCGTCGCCGTTCGCCTGCCGCGCGGCCATCACCGCCGCCGCGGCCCCTCCGGCGATGGCCCGGTGATTGTCCTTGATGAGGATGGCGTCGTAAAGACCCATGCGGTGATTGCGCCCGCCGCCGACGTGCACGGCGTACTTCTCGAACACGCGCAGGCCCGGCGTCGTCTTCCGCGTGTCCGAAACGCTGGCGCCGGTCCCGGCGATCGCGTCCACGTAGGCACGCGTCAGCGTCGCGATGCCCGACAGGCGCTGCACCAGGTTCAGCGCGACGCGCTCCCCCGTCAGGATCGGCCCGGCAGGGCCCTCGATGACCGCCAGCACGGCTCCTGACGCCACGCGGTCGCCATCCGACGCGCAATCGGTGAAGATCGTCGCCGGATCGATCGTCAGGAACACGCTCCTCGCGAGCGGCAGCCCGGCCACCACGCACGCCTGCCGCGCGACCATGGCCGCGCGCGCGCGCGCCGCCTTCGGCACCACCCGGTCGCTCGTGACGTCGCCGCGCCCGACGTCCTCCGCGAGGAACCGGCGGATCTCGCGCTCGACGTGGGCCGCGTCGAGCCGCGCGTGGCGGCGCACGTTGAAGGGATCCTGGGCCATGGCGTGTCTTTCCGCGCTAGCGGCTCAGCTCGAGCATGCGATCCAGCGGCACCTTCGCCCGCACACGCAGCGCCTCGGGAAGCGTCACGACAGGCTGCCGGTCCCGCATGCAGAGGTACACCTTCTCCAGCGTGTTCATCCGCATGTAGGGGCACTCGTTGCACGCGCAGCCGTTGTCGGGCGGCGCCGGGATGAACGTTTTGCCCGGGCTCGCCTTCTTCATCTGGTGCAGGATCCCCGACTCGGTGGCGACAATGAAGCTGTGGGCCGGGCTCTCGCGCGTGAAGTTCAGCAGGGCCGTGGTCGAGCCGATGTAGTCGGCGACCTGCAGGACGCGCTCCTCGCATTCAGGGTGCGCAATCACCAGCGCGCCAGGGTGCTCGACCTTCAGCCGCACGATCTGCCGCGCCGAGAAGAGCACGTGCACCGAGCACGACCCCGGCCAGAGCACCATGTCGCGGCCGGTCCGCTTGATGATGTACCGGCCGAGCTGCTGATCGGGCGCGAAGATGATCGGCGTCCCCTCCGGCACACTGGAGACAATGCGCTCGGCGTTGCTGGAGGTGCAGATGATGTCGCTCTGCGCCTTCACGGCCGCGCTGCAGTTGATGTAGCTGATCACCGTGTGGCCCGGATGCGCCCGGATGAACCGCTCGAACTCGGGGGCGGGACAGCTGTCGGACAGGGAGCAGCCGGCCTCGAGGTCCGGCAGCAGCACCAGCCGGCTGGGATTGAGGATGGCCGCCGTCTCCGCCATGAAGTGCACGCCGCAGAACACGATGGTTTCGGCCGTCGTCTTCTCGGCCGCCTGGGCGAGGGCGAGGCTGTCGCCGATGACATCCGCGATGTCCTGGATGTCCGGCTCCTGGTAGTAGTGGGCCAGAATCACCGCATTCAGCTGCTGTTTCAGCCGCGCGATCTCGGCAAACAGGTCGAGCGCCGGGCTGACGGGGACTGTCACCATAGACGCGATCGTACGACAAGTTCCCGCTGCAGGCCAGCGCGGAGCGCCGGCTGCGGGTGGCCGGGGCGCTTGCCATTTGCCCGCAGGGAAGACAGGCGAAGGTCACCCGAGGACAAATGGATACGCCCCGGACAGGACCCGCAGCCGACTCCCGCGGCAGGTGCCTGGTCAGCAGATGAGGGTCAGCGCCCCGGGCAAGACGTCGATCTCGAACCTGGTTCCCCGGCACATCAGGTCGCCGTCGGCGGAGAACGGCACCTCGCGGGCGCAGTCGACCACCGCGCGAGGCGTGCGGTAGACACACAGCGTGCCGCGGGGAACCGGGCGCCCGTGTGTGAAACAGAGGAAGGCCCACAGGAGCCTCGGCCGCGGCATGTGCGCGACAACCACGATGTCCAGGAGGCCGTCGGACGCATCGGCGTCGATCGGCAGGACGAGGCCGCCGCCGAGAATCTTCGTGTTGGCGGCGAAAATCGCGGACACGGGCCCCTCCCCGCGCAGCAGCTCGCCTGACGCGCCCCTCACGCTCGCCACTTCCGCGATCCCGCGCGGTGCCAGCAGGTGCGCCAGGCCGACGAGGCGGTAGGACCAGTCGCCGAAGGAGCGCATCACGCCGCGCGAGCGGGATCCCGGCCTGGTGAGCCGGGCCGCCGTGATGGCGATCTCGGATCCGACGCCAATGAGGCCCACGGTGCAGTAGACGCGGTCGTTGACCCGGACAACGTCGAGACGGCGCGTGCGACCGTCCAGAATCCGGCGCGTCGCCCCGTCCGGCGACAGAGGAATGCCGCACCCCCTGGCGAAGTCGTTGCCGGTGCCCATCGGGACGACGCCAAGCGGCGTCGGCGCTCCAGCCAGTCCGCACACGGCCCGGTGTATCGTGCCGTCGCCTCCGGCCACCACGATCGCATCGTGAGCCATCGAAGAGGCCCGCACCGTCCTCTCGACGTCCTCGGCTGACTGTGGCACGACGAGATCGACCCGGTAGCGCGACCCGAGCCCGCGCGCCACGGCGTCAATCGTGCCGCGATCGTGCCCCTGCCGGGCCGCGGGGTTCACGACGAGGGCGACGCGGGCGCCATCCTGGAGGCCACGGGCGGCGGGCGACGTCCCGCTCATCATGTGACCTCGAGTCCGATGGCGCGCCGGAACGCCTGCGCGGGCCCCTGCTCGACGGCTGCGAGACTTCCGACAAGCGCCGCGGCATCCGACAGGTGATGCAGCAGCAGGTCGGCCGACCGGATCGCGGCATGGAGCATCGCGTCATCGAGCGGTCGCGGCGACAGCGCCGCTTCCCGCGCGGCCTCGACGCGGACGGCGGCGAGCGCGACGGCCAGCATGGCGGCCTGGGTGCGAAGGCCCTCGCCGAGGTAGGCGCTCCAGGCCGCGAACGCAAGCGCGGCCAGGTATCGGCGAACGGGCCTGGCGTGAGCGGCCCATCGGGGCAGCACCCACGCGAGATCGGCCTCAGCGAGGCCGGCAGGCAGATCGGGCCGTCGCAGCGTCGCGGGCACCCGCGCCCCAGCCGCAGAATACAGCCGCAGGGCCTCGCGAAGCGGCATGGCCCATCGAGCCAGTGGTTCTCCGGCAGCCTCGGCAGCGGCGGCCCTCGAGGCGTGGTCCTCGAGCGAGGTCGTTCCCGCCGTCCATCCGCGGATCGCCTCGGCCGCCCGGGCGGTGGCGGCGAGCGCGGCCTCCGCGCTCAGGCCGTCGGAATCCAGCGCGCCAATGACGCAGCGCTCCCAGACCCGGCACGTCCCTGCGTCCATCGCCACGCCGGGTCGCAGGAACGGCGGGATCGTCTGCCGTGCGTCGAATCCTTCGTGCTCGTGACGGTCGGAGATGCCGGCGGCGTCGCCCACGATGGCCAGTCGATCCGGCGCAGGCGCGAAAAGCCTCCACGCCGCCGTCGGACAGAAGTGCGAGAGCGTGACCCGGACCGCGTCGGCTTCGAGCAGCGCCACGCGCGGAAAGTGGCGGCAGCAGGCCGGCAGTCCGCCATGCCCCAGTTGCGTGTGAACCGAGCAGCGGTTGCCGCCGGCCCTGTCGAAGGCCGGGCAGGCTCCATCAGGCAGGGGCACGAGCACCGCGGCAGCCCCGTCCGGCAGCGGCCCCGCCTCGCTCAGGACCGTGCCTGGCAAACAGGCGTGCGCCCGGATGGCGTCGGCAGCCGCCGGCTCCACCGGGATGGGCCAGCCGGCTGTGCAGCAGGCTCCGGAATGGAGGCAGGTGAAGCCCGCATGGAGGTTGAGGGCAAGGACGGGCACGCCGGACATTGTGCCACTACTGAGACCTGACCCCATTGACTGACCCCATTGACGGCGGCGGCCAAGCGAGGAAGAATGGCCCCGTCCCTGCGGAGGTAGCCCATGACCGGACATACTCGTTCCCTTCTTCTCGCGCTTCTCGTGATTCCCTCTGTCATCGCGCTGGGATGCGGCGGCGGCCAGCAGGCCCCGGCCGAACAGGCGAAGCCGGCGGAACCGGCGGTGGCGGCGGCGGACGTGGCCAAACACATGCATGAGCACCTGGCCCGCGTGACCACCATGCAGGAAGCCGTGATCCGCGGCGACATGGAGGCGGCCGTCGAACCCGCGCGGTGGATCGCCGATCATCAGCCGACGGCGGGCTTGCCAGCCGGTCAGGAAGCCGTGCTGGCCGACATGAAGAAACAGGCGGCCGTCGTCGCCGCGGCCATGGACCCGAAGCACGCGGCCACGGCCACGGCCATGGTCATCTCGTACTGCGGCACCTGCCACGCGGCTGCCAAGATCACGGCGGCCATTCCCGAAGCGCCGAAACCGGTGGCGGAGCCGGGAGTCGCCGCACACATGATGGAACACCAGTGGGCGACGGACCTGCTTTACCAGGGCCTCGTGATGCCGTCCGAGGAGCGGTGGCAGAAGGGTCTCGCGGCCATGGAGGGCACGCCGCTCTCCGAGAAAGACCTGCCGAAGGACGCGAAGCTGACCAAGGAAATCGTCGCGCTCGAGAAGAAAGTCCACGAGATGGCCGACAAGGCCAAGACGGCGACGGATCTCGGCACGAAGGTGGCCTTCTACGGTGAGTACATCGGCGGGTGCGCCGGATGCCATGAGCTGCATGGCAAGGTCTGGGGGCCGGGGCTGCCGAAGACGCAGTGAAGATCGCGACCTGGAACGTCAACGGCGTCCGCGCGCGCGAGGCGCAGATCCTGGAGTGGATCGGCCGCGAGCAACCTGACGTCGTCTGCCTGCAGGAGTTGAAGGCGACGCGCGAGCAGATTCCCGCTTCGCTGGCGGGACTCGCTGATTACCGGTCCTACTGGCACGGGGAGCGCGCGTACTCGGGCGTCGCGCTCCTCGTCCGCACGTCCTGCAGCCCGGACCAGCCCGTCTTCACCCATCCCGAGTTCGACCACGAGACGCGCATCGTGTCGGCTGTGGTGGGCGGCGTGAGCGTGTCGTCCATCTACGTGCCGAACGGCGGCAAGGATTTCGCCGCGAAAATCCGCTTCCTCGAAGCGCTCATCGCGCACGCCCGCGTCCTGGCGGGCGAGGGCCGGCCGGTGGTGTTCTGCGGCGATCTGAACGTCGCCCACCGCGAGATCGACGTGCATCCGAAGGAACGCAAGGACACGGTGATCGGCCAATTGCCCGAGGAACGGGCCCTGTTTGACCGTCTGCTGGCCGAAGGGCTGGTGGACCTCGGACGCGCCCTGGATCCGGACAACGACCAGCTGTTCACATGGTGGCCGCCCTGGCGCGCCATGCGCCAGCGCAACATCGGGTGGCGGATCGACTACGTGCTGGCCAGTTCCGCCGTGGCGGCGAAGGCGGTCGCGTGCGCCGCCTACCGGGAGGTCGGCACGAGCGACCACGGCCCCGTCGTCGCCATCCTCTCATAGGGGTCGGGTCTATTTACGAACAGCTGCGCCCAAAGCTTACAGAATCGTCATCGGGGCCGGGACTGGACAGATGTAGTCATCGTCTTGGGCTCCCGAGGCCAGGACGCGACAGAATCGTCATCGTCTCGAGGCCCTGTACCTAAATAGACCCGACCCCTACTTCTGCTTGGCGACCTTCTTCGGCTTCGGCCCCTTCAGCCACTCGGCTGCGGCCTGCGAGAGCCACACGCAGTCGAAGATGCAGTTGGGGACATCGTCCGGGCCGATGTCGCCGACATTCTGCACCACCACCGCCCAGATCGTGCGGCTGTCGATGGCCAGCCGGCTGTGGCCGGGGATCTCGTAGTTCACCTCGGCGATGCGGCGCAGCGCGCGGAGAAGCGCCGCCTGCCCTTTCGGCAGCGGCGTGATGGGCGCGACGACGCGGAGCGAGAGGTCTTCGCGCTGGCCGGTGACGGCCACGACGCCAATGAGCCCCTTGCCCGACGGGTCCTGCATCCAGCGCCAGCCGTCGCTGTCGATCGCCGCCGGGATGCCGGCCTGGGCCAACGCCTGATCGATGTCATGCTGGACCTGGACGCGAAGCGTGGGCTTGCGGGGCGTCGCGCTCGTGCGGCTCTTCTTCGCTGCGGGTGTTGTCGCCATGGTCGGCTCCTCGTGTCGATGGCTGTGACCTGAAACGCGCTGAGAATATCACGGTTGCCGGCCGGGTCTGGCGATGACGAGCGCGCGTGTCATCCAGACGACGGTGCCGACGGCCGCGACAAGCAGCGCCAGGAAGATCACGATCGGCCCCCACTGGGGCGCCACCCAGTTGACGGTCTGGAAGCCGGCCAGCTCGAGCGAGATCCGCCTGATCGTGTCGCGCGTCAGCAGCATCATCGCGATGCCCGCCAGCAGTGTGACGGCGCTGATGGTCACCATCACGCCGGGGCGCTTGCCCGTCGCCGCCAGCACCGTGTGGCCGGCGCCGGTCAGCGTGAGGAGGATGCCGGCGAGCAGTTCGCCCGTGGCCCGCATGTCGCGGCCCATGAACTGGAGCAGCACGTCGCGCGGCAGCGCCGCGAGCCACCAGAGGCCCGCGAAGATGTTGACCACGGTCGCCGCCGTGCAGATGAACGCGCCGTAGCGCACGGCCCACAGGCCGAAGGCCTCGTCGTGTTTCCGCCGCACCACACCCAGGACCGCGATCGCGAGGCCGCCGACGGCCATCGCGCCCAGCACCATGTGCAGGTGGCGCGGGAGCAGCGACCGGTCCAGCAGGTTCAGCTGGACGCCGGAGCCGTCGGCCGCGTAGAGGGCGACCATCTCGGCCGGCTTCAGCATCAGCGTCATGTTGTTGCTGTAGATGAGGGCGATGGTGCCGGCAAGCGCCGCCACGAGCCAGGCGAGAATGGTGGCCGCGGCCCCGAGGCTCGACTCGCGCATGGCCAGGAGGTAGGCCGCGTAGTAGGTCAGGATGAGCAGGCCGATCACGCTCAGCCACCACCAACCCATCACGACGGCCGAGGCGAAGAAGAGGCGGCCGTAGAGCACCTGGAGGAACAGCAGCGTCGCCACGCCAAATGTGACGGTGACCGAGATGAGCACGGGCATCGCCTTCACGACGATGTGAGCCAGCCGGGCTTCGTGGGGCCGGTCGGGCCGGCGGCCGCGGACGCGCGCAATCGCCCCGATGATGGACCCGCCGAGGACGAGGTTCATCGGGATGAGGTGCAGGAAGAACAACAGGAGGAGCAGCGCCCACAGGAACCAGGCCGGCGCCGGCAGCGCGAGCGGATCGGGCTGGGGAATGGCGGGGATCACCGGGCACCTCCTGTCGGCGTTTTCCCAGGCAACGAGGCGAGATGCTCGGCCAGGGCTTTGCGCTGCGCCTCGGTGCCTTCGAATGCCGGCATCATCTCGTTGATCCCGGGCAGGCGCCCGATCATCTCGTAGAATTCCGCCGGCGTGCGTCCCCCGGGATCGAAGGGCGCGACGCCGTCCGAGGCGTGGCAGGCCGCGCAGTTGGTGTCGTAATAGGCCTTGCCGACGTCGTCGGAAGGCGCCGGCGGACCGAGCGCCGACGGATCGGCGCCGCCGACAAGCGCCAGGTACGCCGCCAGCAACTGCAACTCCTCATCCGTTCCGGCAAACGGCGGCATGCGGCGGTTGCGCCACGTCTTCACGTGGACGGGCAGGACGTTCCACGCCGAGGCATTGCCGGCGGCATCCACCGGAGACGCGAGCCGCCCGATGACGCCAGCCAGGGACTCCGGGCTCCTGCCGCGCACCAGAGGCCTGATGGCCTGGTAGCCGTCGATGGTGTGGCACGCCGAGCAGAGCACCCGGAACAATTCGCGCCCCTGGTGCTCGGCCCGCGCGGCGTAAGCATCGGGCGAGAGGAGATGAGCGGGAACGGGACGGACCCAGGAGGAGGCCTTCATGACCCCGCTCGCGTTGACGGCGTCCAGCGTGAACCTGTCGGCGCCGAAGCGCTCGACAAACGCCTCGGGCGGGGCGGGCACGCCGTCAGGAGCGGGCAGGCGGAGCGCGTTGACGAACATGTACTGGCCGATGACCCACGGCTTCCGCAAGCCCTCTCTGACCCACTCGCTGCCGCCCATCGCGACAAGGCCCAGCACCAGGAGCAGCGCCGCGAACGGCCTGCCGAACGACCTGCTGCGGGCCGCCGCGAGCAGGAGGGTCAGCAGCGTGAGCGCCACGGCGGCGACCATCACCCACCACGCGGCGCGCTGGGCGACGGGATGGCCCGTGGCGAGGCCCGTGCTGAAAACCGCCGAGAGCAGGGCGGCGAGGCTGCCGTCCCTGGCGCCGAACACCTCGGCCACGGGGACGCCCGCCCCGGCTGCCGCGCTGAGATACCAGGCGAGCGAGAGCGGGATGGCCACCGCCATCGGCAGCACCCAGCGCCACGCGGCATCCCGCGCGATGCGGGCCTTCAGGGAGCGGTCGGGAACCCACGATGCGACCCAGATGGCGAACAGGCCCGCGAGCCCCGCGGCCACGAAGGTGCGCGCGACCAGGGCCGGCCAGTAGGTTTCGTTGAAGAAGCCGTCCCAGAACCCGCGCGTCAGCGTCCACGCTCCCGGCGTGAGCATGTAGGCGAGAATGCCGTTGATGACGACCAGGCTCATCCAGGCGGCGAAGGCGTAGATCCAGCCGACGGCCATGTGCGTCCGCGCCGGCAGGCGGTCCCAGCCGTAGTAGTAGACCATCGCGGCCGCGATCTCGACGAAGAAGAACGTCCACTCGATCGCCCATCCCCAGACGAAGGTATTGATGAGCGACGAAGTGGCCTGGGGATGCACGAGGCCGATGACGAACCAGATCCCGACGCCCGTGATCGCGCCGAACACCAGCGTGAGCAGGATGAAGAAGCGGCTGAGGCGCTTCGCGAAGTCGAGCAGCGGGCCGTCTTCGTTTCGCCGGGCCTTGCGCTCGAGCAGCACGAGATAGAGGCCGCCGCCCACGGCGAAGTGCGAGACGAACACGTGCAGGACGGCAATGGCGGCAATGAGCAGGCCGCTCGCGGGGATGTCCCAGACCGGGTAGTTCATTCGTCGGACCTCAATAGGTGAACTCGCGGATGTCGTAGGTGGCGAACTGCGGCGGGGCGGCGGCGAAGCAAAGACCCGCTCGGATCCGGGCCTGCTGCTGGCGGCGATCCTCCCGCGTCAGCGGCATCAGTTGCGCCTCGGCGGCCATGATCGGGTAGGACGTCGACGGCACCTCGACAAGGTCGCTGAAGTACAGCAGGTCGCCCTCCCCGAGTCCCATGTCGTTGATCGCGGCGGCGGTATCGCGCTCGTGGCCTTCGGCGAAGCGTTGGCCGCCCAGGCCGATCATCACGATCACGCCGGCCTGGATGCCGGCTGCCTTGACGGCGCGGACCGTCTCGAGGGCGTCCGCGGCGGTTCCGGGCTTGCGTACGAATGCCAGCAGCGGATCGTGGCCGGATTCAAGGCCGACGTACACGCGGCGAAGGCCCAGGTGGCTCAGCAGCCGGTACTCGGCCGCTGTCTTGCGGCCGCCGGTGAAGCCGTCCACGAACGCGAAGACGCCCCGGCGCGCGGCATCCAGCTCATCGAGAAGGATGTCGAACATGGGCAGCAGGCGCGCCATCGGCACCGCCAAGGCGTTCGCCGCGCCGAGGAAGATGCCCCTCGAACGAAGCAACGCCGACGCGCCGAGGTAGCCGAGCACTCCGGCGATGTGCTGCCTGAACTCTTCCGGCGTCTTGACGCGATAGCCTTCATGATAGAGGTCGCAGAACGTGCAGGAGTTGAACGAGCAACCTTCGGTGGCCTGCACGACGAGCGAGAGGTACTGGTCGGGCGGGAGGATGCCGACGCGTCCGAACGCGAGGTGGAACCGATCCGCGTCGGCGCGGGCCTCGGCGCCGTCGAACCGCGACGCCAGGGCCAGCAGCGCGCGCGACTCCTGCGCGACGACCTGATCGACGGCGCTCGTCCACTGCCACGAGGCGCTGCCCATCCGCTCGAGCGTGGCCCGCGCGACATCGGCCGCCGAGTCGACCACGCGCCCGGCCGCGTCGTCGGAGAGTTGCACGCGATCCCGCTCCTCGCCCACTCGGCGCTTCTCGATCACCTGCCCGCTCAGCCCGCGCCGCCGCGTCACGCCATCGTCGTACACGCTGTAGAGGCGCCCGCCGCGGTCCCACGACACGACACGGGCGCCGTCGACGCTCACCGCGATTGAATGCGGCTTCAGGCTGATGATGAAGGGCGTCGATCCGGAAAGGGCGTGGAGGACCATTACAGGACCGGTTTCATCACCTGCGCGCGGCGGTCTGGTCAACCCGCATGAACGGGCGCTGAAACCGCCTCACGGGACTCGGGACTCGGGATTCGGGAGTCGGCGACCGCCGACACCCCGGGTTCACGCAACCCCTGTCGCCGCCCACACTGTACCGCGTAGTGTAGCTCCGTGTGGAAGTCTCGACACGGTCGTTTGGCGGTGACACACTGAAGAGCAGCCATCCTCTGGGACTGTTATGGCCAAGACCCGCTTTCGCACCGTGTTTCTCGACGCCGGCGGGGTGATGATCACCCCGAACTTCACGCGCCTGGCGGCGGCGCTGGCGCAGCGCGGCATCACGGCGTCCGTGGAGGCCCTTGTTCGCGCCGAGCCCTTCGTGAAGCAGGAACTCGACCACGCCCCGACGATTCACGCGACCGACGATCGGCGCCGCGGGTACGTCTATTTCGATCGCATCCTCGAGCGGGCGGGCATCCCGCCGAGCGACGCCACGGGAGAGGCCATCGAGGAACTGGTGTCGTTCAACGACCGGGAAGGGGCCTGGGACGTCGTCGCGCCGGGCTCGGTCGGCGCGCTGGCGAGTCTGCGCGCGGCGGCCTGCCGCCTGGTGGTGGTGTCCAATTCCAACGGACGCGTGCGGCGCATCCTCGGCCGTACCGGCATCGAGCCGCATGTCGATCTCGTCCTCGATTCGCAGGAGGAGGGCGTCGAAAAGCCGGACCCGCGCATTTTCGAAATCGCCCTCGAACGCTCGAACGCCGATCGGGCCTCCACGATTCACTGCGGCGACATCTATCACATCGACGTCGCCGGCGCCCGGGCGGCGGGCCTGCCCGCCGTGCTGCTCGACGCCGCCGGCCTCTACGGCGATGCCGACTGCCCGCGCGTGGCGTCGCTGCCCGAGTTCGCCGACCGCCTCCTGGCGGGCGCGTTCGACTGAGAGACACGATTCATGAAACACGCCGCCCTGATCGCCCTCGTCACCATCATCGCGGCCATCGCCGTGCCCGCGCAGTCGCCCGCGCCGGCGGCCGCGCCAGCCAGCGTGCTGCTGAAGCCCGCGCGCGTGTTCGACGCCATCTCGCAGGCGCCGCACGTGGGCTGGGGCGTGCTCGTCACCGGCACGACGATCGCGGCCGCCGGGCCGCTCGCTGACGTGAAGGCCCCCGCCGGTACGACCGTCATCGACCTGCCCGGCACGACGCTCATGCCCGGCCTCATCGACGCGCACTCGCACATCTACCTGCATCCGTACAACGAGGCCACCTGGAACGACCAGGTGATGAAGGAAACGCTCGCCTATCGCACCGTCGCCGCCGTCATCTACTGCAAGGACACGCTGCTGGCCGGCTTCACGTCGATGCGCGACCTCGGCACCGAGGGCGCCGAGTACGCCGACGTCTCGGTGCAGAAGGCCATCGACGAGGGCCGCATCCCTGGCCCCCGTCTCCAGGTCGCGACCAAGGCCATCGTGGCGTCAGCCAGCTACGGCCCGGGGCCCCGAGGCTTCGCGACGAACTTCGAACTCCCGCGGGGGGCGGAGGAAGTCAGCGGCGTCGACCAGATGCTGTGGGCGGTTCGCGATCAGATCGGCCACGGCGCCGACTGGGTCAAGCTCTACGCCGACTATCGGCGGGGACCGAACGGTTCGAACGTGCCGACGTTGAACCTGGCCGAGATGCAGGCGGCGGTCGAAGAGGCCCGGAGTGCCGGCCGGCCGGTGGCCGTTCATGCGTCTCATCCCGAAGGCATGCGCCGAGCCGTCGTCGCGGGCGCCCAGACCATCGAGCACGGCTACGGCGGCACCGATGACACCTTCGCGTTGATGGCGGATAAGGGCGTTGCGCTGTTTCCCACGCTCGCGGCCCAGGAAGCGTCGGCCATCTACAACCAGGGATACAGGCCCGGCGTCTCGAAGCCGACGCCTTCGCTCGAGCAGGGCCGCCGGGCGTTCCAGTCGGCCCTGAAGCACAATGTCGTCGTCGGCCTCGGCAGCGACGTGGGTGTCTTCGCGCACGGCACCAACGCGCGCGAGCTTGAGCTGATGGTCGCGTACGGCATGACACCCGTCCAGGCACTGATGGCCGCGACGATCGTGAATGCGAAGGTGATGGGCTGGGGCGACCGGCTCGGCCTCGTGAAGACAGGCTACCTCGCGGACCTCGTCGCCGTGACGGGCGATCCGACGCGCGACATCACCGCCTCGCGCCGCGTCACATTCGTGATGAAGGACGGGGTGGTATACAGGCAGTAGGGGCTAGGGACTGGGCGCTAGGCGCTAGTCAGTCTCGCTGTGAAAGCGGGACGGCACCCACGCGGCGATAGCCGCGTCCCACTAGCCCCCAGCGCCTAGCCCCCAGTCCCTATTTGATCGTCACGCTGCCCCAGTCCCACCCCTCCAACCCGCGCGCGTTGACGGCCTTCACCGACACGACCATGCCCGGTGCGGCTCCTGGAATCGTGGCGGCAGGCTTCATGACCCGCACTCCGTTCCGCAGCGGCGCGTCCGCCGGGCCCCACGCCACCATGTAGCCGGTCACGCTCTTTTCGGGGCTCGCGGCCCACGTCACGCTCACCGGGCCGCCGGCCGGACCGGACGCCTTCAGGTCTCTCACCGGGGACGGGCTCGACGCCAGCAGCATGATGCTCGCCACGGTCATCTTGCTGGTTTCGGCCACCAGTTCGTGGTTCACCGTCTCCAGCAGGTCGGTGGGCTGGTGGTAGTGCGGGTTCCCCAGCACGGGGTACGACCCGATGCCTCCGACGATGTCGCCGTACGCCTCGACGTAGGCCGCCGCGTCAGTGGACTTGAAGTACCGGGAGTCGTAGGTCACGAGCTTCGTCAGGAACGAGGCCGCGTGCTGCACGTCGCGGATTCCCGCGTTCGAGTACCGGATGGTGTTGTCGAGGCGATGGTCGTTGGCCCACCCGATCATGTCGTTGTTCAGCGCACCGACGATGCGCGTCCCGCCCGCCTGCGCGCGCCGCACGAACTCGCGGCTGCCGAGCAGACCCGATTCCTCGCCGGTGAACGACGCGAACACGATGGTGGCCGGCATCGGCCGCTTCGCCAGCACGCGCGCGGCCTCCAGCAGCGCCGCCGTCGCCGAACTGTCGTCGTCGGCTCCAGGCCCCGACGCGTTCGAGTCGTAGTGGCTGCTGACGATGTAGACGATCTCCGGGTTCTCGGTGCCCTGAAGCGTGGCGATGACGTTGGCCGTCTTCCCGCCGAGCGCGCCCCGCGGCTCGAACCACTGCTGCTCGGGCTCGTACCCGAACGAGCGGTACGTCTCGGACAGGTACTCGCCCGCCAGCCTGTTGCCGGGCCTGGTGATGTGCTTCGAGTCGACGTCGAAGAGCGCCTTTTCGTAGTTGTAGATCCGCGAGGTGGACACATCGGCGAGGGCGCGCTTCACGCCGGCCGCAATCGGGCGGAACATCCGCTCGCCCTTCGCTCGAAGAGCCTTCTCGGCGGCGAGGCTGGCGTCGATGCGGGCCAGCACCTCGGCCGCCGTGACGGGCGCGTCGAGCGACACCAGGTAGATGCCGCGCTCGGGCGACACGGTGTCGCCGTCACGCTCGGCCGTCACCAGGATCTGAAGGCCGTCCGCGCTGGCGACCCAGGCGTACTCGGGCGCGATCGTGCGCACGGTGTTGTTGTGGAACAGCCGCGTGCGGCGCAGGGTCGTCAGGTCGTAGAGCGACGATCGCAGGTGGCGCCCCTCGCCGGTGGCCGCCAGCAGCTGATTCGCCGTGACGAAACGCGGCGCGACGTCGTGCTGGATTTCGCGCGTGACGCGGATCTGGTCCGATCCGTCGCGGTTGATGACGAAGATCTCCCAGTCGTCTTTCGGCATCGCCTGGAACGCGAGGCGGGAACCGTCCGGCGAGACGGCGATCACGCCAACGCGCTCGCGGGTCTTCTTGACGGCCGCCGCGGGCTCGCCGGGCGGGCCCGCCATCACGCTGCTCTCGTCCGCGCTCCGGCTGAGATAGGCCAGCGTCGAGCCGTCGGCGGAAAACGCCGGCGACGTGCCCGATACCGTGGTGGTGAGGCCCGTCTTGAGGTCGACGATCGCGAAGGCGCCCGACTGTCCGAGGGCGCCGCGGCCGCCGCCACGCCCGCCGCCCGCGCTGCCCTCGCCCGCCGCCGCAGCGGCCGGCTTCGCGAACGGGTTCACGCCGGTCGGCCCGTAGATCAGATAGGCGCCCTTCGGATCGACGACAAGACCGGCCTTGTAGCCGGGCTCCTTCGTCACCGCCACCGGGTGGTCGCAGTCGACGGCGATGCCGTAGATATCGTTCCGAGACGGGTCGTCCTCCCGCGCGCCGGTCACATAGACGATGCGTCCGTCCGCGCTCGGGACGACGGCCGACTTGAGCAGGCCGTCGGTCGGGCACACGCGTTCCTGTCCGGTCGCGAGGCTCCGCGTGACGATGTCCACGTGCCGGTATTGCAGCCAGTTCAGCTGCTGCTGCGCGGCGAACCGGGCCGGCGTCTGCGCCGCCTTCTCGAGTTCGGCCTGGGCCCGCGTCAGGTCGTCCGAGGCCTGGAACTTCAGATAGACGGCACGGTCGCCCTGCGGCAGGAACGCCAGGCTGTGTCCTCTGACCTCGGCCGTCACGCGCATGCCGGCCGCCGGCTCGACGATGCGCGTGAGCCGGGCGGCCCCTGAGCCCGTCTCGTACGCGACGAACCGGCCGTCCGGGCTGAAGCGAGGATTGGCGCCGTCGGCGGTGACTTCGCGCGTCTGGAAGAGCTCACCCGTCTGCAGCGCGACAGGTTCCAGCCACTGCTCGCCGCCCGGGGCCGTGATGAGCGCCCTGTAAGCGGAGAGAGCCGCAACGTAATCGCCGCGGTCCCACGCCAGCGTGGCCGTGTCAAAGGCCGGCCTCGGCGCCTGCTGGCCGCTCACGGTGGTGAGCAGCGCGGCCATCAGGCCTCCGGCCAACGCGATGCGCTTCATCCCCATCCTTCGACGTCCTCTCACACGCCGGTCCGCTGCGCCACTCGCGCCCACGTGTCCTTCAGAGTCACCGTCCGGTTGAACACCGGATGCCCTGGCGCCGACGCGCGATCCGCGCAGAAGTACCCGACGCGCTCGAACTGGAACCGATCGCCCGCCTTCGCGCCGGCCAGCGCCGGCTCGATCGCGCACGTCAGCACCTCGAGCGACGCCGGGTTGAGCGACGTCCGCCAGTCGCCGCCATCGGCCTCGTCGCCTGGCGTCATGCTGGTGAACAGCCGGTCGTACAGCCGCACCTCGGCGGTCGCGGCATGCGCAGCGGACACCCAGTGGATGGTCGCCTTCGGCTTCCGGCCGTCGGGCGAGTTGCCGTCGCGGGTGGCCGGATCGTACGTGCAGCGCAATGCGACGATCTCGCCCGCCTCGTTCTTGTCCACGCCGCTGCACGTCAGGAAGTACGTCCCTCGAAGCCGGACTTCCCGTCCCGGGGCCAGGCGGAAGTACTTCTTCGCCGGCTCCTCCATGAAGTCCTCGCGCTCGATGAAGAGCTCACGCGAGAACGGAAGCGCACGCGAGCCGTCCTCCGGGCGATCGGGATGCAGAGGAAGCGAGATGGTTTCGACCTGGCCCTCAGGGTAGTTCTCGATGACGACCCTCAGAGGGCGGAGCACGGCCATCGCCCTGGGTGCGCGCCTGTTCAGGTCGTCGCGGACCGCGTCTTCGAGCAGGGCGACGTCCACCAGGTTCTCGCGCTTCGCCACGCCGATGCGCGCGGCGAACTCGCGGATGGCCTCCGGCGTGCAGCCGCGGCGCCGCAGCCCGCTGATGGTCGGCATCCGCGGATCGTCCCAGCCGTCGACAACACTCTCCTGCACGAGCGTGAGCAGCCGCCGCTTGCTCATCACCGTGTAGGTGAGGTTCAGCCGCGCGAACTCGATTTGCCGCGGCACGCTCGGCACGGTGCAGTTGGCGACGCACCAATCGTAGAGCGGCCGGTGGTCCTCGAACTCGAGCGTGCAGAGCGAGTGGGTGATGCCCTCGATCGCGTCCGACAGCGCGTGCGCGAAGTCGTACATCGGGTAGATGCACCACGCGTCGCCCGTGCGGTGGTGCGCCACGCGCCGGATGCGGTAGAGCGCCGGATCGCGCATGTTGATGTTGGGCGACGCCATGTCGATCTTCGCCCGCAGCGTGTAGGCGCCGTCCTCGAACTCGCCCGCGCGCATCCGCCTGAACAGATCCAGGTTCTCGGGCGTCGGCCGGTTCCTGTACGGGCTCTCGCGCCCGGGTTCGGTCAGCGTTCCCCGGTGCTCCCGCACCTCGTCCGGCGTCAGGTTGTCGACGTAGGCCAGGCCTTTCAGGATGAGTTCCTCAGCCCAGAGATATAGCTGCTCGAAGTAATCCGACGCGTAGTACTCCCGGCCTTCCCAGTCGAACCCGAGCCAGTGCACGTCCTCGCGGATGGCGTCGACGTACTCGACGTCCTCCTTCGCGGGGTTCGTGTCGTCGAACCTCAGGTTGCACGCGCCGCCGAACTCGAGCGCGACGCCGAAGCTCAGGCAGATCGCCTTCGCGTGGCCGATGTGCAGGTACCCGTTCGGCTCGGGCGGAAAGCGCGTGTGCACGCGCCCGCCGTGTTTGCCGGTCTTCAGATCGTCGGTGACGATGGTCCGGATGAAATCGAGGGGCTTGCCAGGTTCGGGCCCGGCGCCGGCGCCGGGCCCCGTCTCGGTGGTCATCCGGCCATTTTATCCGCATGAGCGGGGGTGCCGACGACCGATCGTCACGGTCGCCGGCGGGCGCCTCTGCGAGCGTCTCCCACGTGAGGCGCGCTCACCACACGGGGGGCGCCTGCGGACCTGGCCGTTCCGCCGCCGGGTGCGCCCCAGTGCCCGTCACGGGCGACAGCCGCCGCACCCGCGCGTTGTCGCGATCGGTAACGTAGAAACCGCCGTCGGGAAGGCTGGCAATGCCGGCGCTGAGCGAGAATCGGAACGCCGTGTCGAGGGCCGCCTGGCCATCGCCATTGAAACCGCTGCTGCCGCCGCCGATGGTCGCAATCAGGCCGTCGGGCGTCACCTCGCGGATGCGCGGCGTGCCGCTGGAAAGGTCGAACTCGAGGAACGTGACTGTCCCGTCGGGGCACACCGTGAGGCCCGAGACGGCGCCGACACGCGCGTTGATGGCTGGCCCGCCATCGCCGGCTGAGCCGTGCTCGCCGGTGCCCGCAAGCGGGGCGAACGTGCCATCGGCGGCGATCCTGAGGACACTGGCGTAGCCGCCGACGAAGACGCCGCCGCCGGGATCCGCGGCCAGCGCGTAGGCGGATTCGGGCACACCCAACGCCCAGGCAGGTTCGCCCGCAGCGCCCGGCAGCAGTTTCGCCACGTAGTAGCCGGCGCTGAGGTAGAAGACGCCCTCACCGTCGATCGCCAGCTTGGCCGACGGCGAGCACGGGCCCACGTACCCCCCGCCCGCCCAGGTCGCCACCACGGGGTCCTCCGATCCGGCGGGCGAGAGCCGCCGCACGCGGATCTCGGCGTAGTAGCCTCCTTCGCCGCAGGAGCCCATCACATCGCCGTCCGTGTAGTAGACCGCCCCGTCCGGCCCGACCGCGATCGACGGCCCTTCGTCTCCTGACCCATCCCCGGGGAGCGCGCGCGCGCCGGTCAGCGTCCCGGCCGAGTCCACCCGGACGATGCGCAGAGCCTCGGCGACGTAGAACGACCCGTCGGCCGCGACCACCACCTGGCGGGGATCGAACAACTGCGCCAATGTGGCGAGCCCGCCCTCACCGCTGCGCCCCGCCTCTCCCGTGCCCGCAACGGTGTCCACAACGTAGGCGCCTGGCCTCCCCTCCGGAGCGGGCGCGACCGACAGGACCAGGCTGGCCAGCGATGTCGCCACGCCGTCGGATGCCACCACCGTCGCGTTGAACGCGCCGGCACCCGCGTACGTGTGCGCAGGGCGTGGCCCCGTTCCGACGAGTCCGTCGCCAAACGACCACGTGTACGTCAACGGGTCCCCGTCGACGTCTGTGCCAACGGCATCGAATGTCACGTCAAGGGGCGCGGTCCCCGACGACGCCGATACGGTCGCCGTCACGGCCGGCGGATCGTTGACCGGGGCGATGGCGACGCTGACGCTCGCTGTCGCAGTCGATCCGCGGGCGTCGGCAACGGTGTAGCTGAACGTGTCGCTGCCGTAGGCATCCCGGGCGGGCGAGTACCTGACTGAGCCGTCGGGCCGGACAGCCGTCGTGCCGAGGCGCCCGGCAGTGGCCGAGACCAGCCGCAGCGCGTCGCCGTCGGGGTCGACATCATTGGCCAGGACCGTGATTGCGATCTCGACGTCCTCGAGGGTCGACGCGACGTCGGCCTTCGGCTGCGGAGCGGCGTTGGTGGGCGTTCTGCGCGCCTTGTAAGCCTCGCGGAGCACGTGGCTCAGATCGAGGCCGTCGACCCTGCAGTCACGATTGACGTCGCCCGAGACGGCACGGCGCTTCGCCGTGCAGCGCTCGCCGAAATGGCGGACGACGAAGAAGACGTCACGGACGTCGATGACGCCATCCCCGGTCACATCCGCGCTGTCCCACGTCGGCGTCACCGGAGGAGGAGCCGTGCGCGCGAGGGCCGCGGGCGGCGCGACACCCATCGACAGCACCAGGGCGGCGCTCAGCAGAAAAGTGACCTTGAGGAGGGGATGAGTACGCATCGTCGAGCCTCGCTTGAGGGCGGATGTGGTGCGTGCCGTCGCTTGCCGGTTGCGAATGGCGTGCCTGGCCTCCAGGTTTCGCACCAATCGTGCCAGGTGACGGCAGGACGCACTGGACGGTCATGACCGGCCTGTTTTACGAAGGATTCGCCTTCCGACGACACGGCCAGCAGGGTTGTCACGACCCCACTGGCGGCCTTGCGCGTGCCTCGGACCCAGCCAGTGCTGCACTTTTTCGTGACACGAGGCTCAGGCGGATTGAGTCGGGGCGCCACCCGCGCTACTCTGGTAGGACACGCATTCCAAGAGGTCCACCATGAACGTCACCCGCAGAGAAGCTCTGTCCACCCTCGGTGTCGGCGCCCTGGCCCTGGCTTCCGGCAGCCCTGACCTTGCCGCCGCCGCCCCGGGCCTGCCCCAGGCCGCCTCCGGGCCCTACACCCTCGCTCCCCTCCCCTATGCCTTCGACGCGCTCGAGCCGCACATCGACGCGCTGACGATGCAGATTCACCACGATCGGCATCATCAGGCTTACGTGAACAACCTGAACACGGCGCTGGCCGGCGCGGGCGAAGCGGGCAAAGCCCCGCTCGACGATCTGCTGAAGAACCTGGCCGCCCTGCCCGAGTCCGTGCGCACGGCGATTCGCAACAACGGCGGTGGCCACGTGAACCACGCCCAGTTCTGGACCGTGCTGGCGCCGGGCGCGGGCGGCGCCCCGACGGGCGCGATTGCCGACGCCATCAACGGCGCCTTCGGCAGCGTCGACGCCTTCAAAGATCAGTTCGCGAAGGCCGCGATGGGGCGGTTCGGCAGCGGCTGGGCCTGGCTGAGCGACGACAAGGGCAAGCTCGTCATCCACAGCACGGCCAATCAGGATACGCCGTCGATGGAGGGCAAGCGGGCGATCTTCGGCCTCGACGTCTGGGAACACGCCTACTATCTCAAGTACCAGTACCGCCGGGCCGACTACGTCGGCGCGTTCTGGAACGTCATCAACTGGGCCGAGATCAACAAGCGCATGAAGGGCTGACGTGTTTCTTCGCGACCTGGTCGTGATCCTGACGGCGGCCGTGGCCGTCGTCCTGGTGTTCCGCCGTCTCCAACTGCCCGCCATCGCCGGCTTCATCGTCGCCGGGGCGCTCCTGGGGCCGTCGGGGCTGGGCTGGGTCGGCGACGCCGAGAGCATCGGGCGCCTGGCCGAGGTCGGCGTCGCGCTCCTGCTCTTCACCGTCGGCCTGGAGTTCCCGCTCAAAGAGATGCGCCGCCTGCGGCGGGTGCTGACCATCGGCGGCGGACTGCAGGTGGGGCTGACGACCGCCGCAACTGCCGCGATCGCGGCCGCGTGGGGCGCCAGCGCGCCGAAAGCGGTGTTTCTCGGGTTCCTCATCGCGCTTTCGAGCACGGCGATCGTGCTCAAGGGTCTGACCGAGCGCGGCGAGGTCGACGCCCCTCACGGCAAGCTCATCGTCGGCATGCTGCTCTTCCAGGATCTGTGCGTCGTGCCGATGATCCTGCTCGTGCCGGCGCTGGCCGGGCGCGGGGGCGACGTCGTTGAGTTGGCTCGCGTGCTCGTCATGGCCGTGGTGGTGGTGGCGGCGGCCCTCGCGCTCGCGCGGTGGGTCGTGCCGCGCGCGCTGCACTTCGTGGCGGCTTCGCGCGGGCGCGACCTGTTCGTGCTGGCCGTCGTCCTGGTCGGAGCGGGGATCACCTGGATGGCGTCGCTCGCCGGGTTCTCGCTGGCGCTCGGCGCGTTTCTCGCCGGCATGGTGCTCGCCGACTCGGAGTACGGCCACCAGGCCCTGTCGGACTCGCTGGCGCTGCGCGACCTGTTCACGAGCCTGTTCTTCGTTTCGATCGGCATGCTGCTCGACCTCCGGACCGGCTTCGACCAGCCCGCCATGGTCGCGGGGGTCGTGATGGCGGTGCTGCTCGGCAAGGCCGCGATCGCGGCGTTCGCGGGCCTGGTCCTGCGTTTTCCGGTGCGCATCGCCCTGCTCGCGGGATTCGGCGTCGCCCAGATCGGAGAGTTCTCGTTCGTGCTGGGTCAGCAGGGCGCGGACCTCGGCCTGCTTACCGCAGGCGAGCTCCGCGTGTTCTTCGCAGCGAGCGTCGTCACGATGTTCATCGCGCCGCTTGCGCTGCGGTTCGGGCCCGGCCTCGCCGCGGGCGCGTCCCGCCTCGGCGGTCTCCATCGCCTCGATTCGGCGACATCGGGCGCACTGGCCATGCCAGCCGGCCAGCCCGATCCTCAGGTGGTCATTCTCGGATACGGCGTGGGCGGCGAGCTGCTGGCCGAGGTGCTCAACGAGGCGGGGATGCCGTTTGCAGCCCTCGATCTCAACGCGCAGCGAGTGCGCCAGGCGAGGCAGCAGGGGACGCCGTTGTATTACGGTGATGTGACGAGCCGCGAAATCCTCGAGCGCGCGGGCGTGGCGAACGCCAGGCAGGTGGTGGTGGTGGTGAACGACCCGCGGGCCACGCTGCACGCTGTCCGGGTGGCTCGCGAGGTCGGTCCGAAGGCGGTCATCATCGCCCGGGCCCGGTATGTCGGCGAAACGCCGGCGCTCCTCGCGGCCGGCGCCGACGAGGTCGTGGCCCAGGAACTCGAGGCCTCGTTCACGATCATCGAGCGGGTGACGCGGGAAGCGCGGCTGCCGAGGCCGGGCCGCGAGGCGCCGCCCGCCAGGCGCGACGCCGGCGAAATCGGCGCGCCGCCTGTCGGAGGCGCGCAACTCCCGGCCGGGCTCGAGGTCGAGAGCGCCGTGGTGCCCGAGGGCGCCTGGATTGCCGGCCGCAGCCTGGCCGACGCGGACCTGCGGCGCCGCACCGGCGCCACGCTGGTGGCGTTCACGAGAGAGAGCGACACCGCCGTGCATCCGTCGCCCGACGACGTGCTGCAGACGGGCGACGTCCTGACGCTGGTCGGCAGGGCGGAGCAGATTGCCGCCGCGTGCGAGTTGCTCCGGACCGGGCCGGACGCCCGGCCCTGAGCCGCCGGGCCCCGTCCCGAGGCTGCCCAGCCAGGGCCGAGGGCGCGGCGCCGGCTATGCCAGCGCAGCCAGCATCCTGTCGATCTCGTCCTCGGTGTTGTAGAAGGACGGGCTCACGCGGCACTGCCCGCCCCTGAGCGAGATGCCGATGCCCCGCTCGCCCAGGCGTGCGTGAATCGCTCGGTTGGCGTCCTCGGACGCGGCCGTGAACGTGACGATGGCCGATCGTTCACCGTCGTACGCGGCCGGCGTGACGACCGTCAGGTTTCGCGCCCGCAGTCCGCTGATGAGGCGCGAGGTCAGCTCCAGCACGCGCGCGTGGATCGCGGCCACGCCGAGATCCAGGATCATCTCGAGCCCGGCCGTCCAGGCGTGGAAGAGCGAGTATGCGAGAGAGCCCGTCTCGTACCGCTGGGCGCTTGGCAGCCATCGAAGCTCGTGCAGATTGTCCTCGGCCGCGAACATCCCGGGGAGAACGGGCTGGATGCGATCCCACGCGCTCTTCCGAACGTACACGTAGCCGGTGCCGTGCAGCCCGAGCAGCCACTTGAATCCGGCGCCCGCCAGCACGTCGATTCCGTCATCGTCGACATTCAGGGGCGCGACTCCAGCCGCCTGCACGCCGTCCACGACGAAGAGCGCGCCGCGATCGTGGGCGATGCGGCCGAGGCGGCGAAGATCCGATCGGAACCCCGTCAGGTGATTGACCGCGGACGCCGCGACAATTCTCGTCCGCCCGTCCACATGCGCTTCGACCCGGCCGCAGTCGAGGCGCCGGTCGGCCCCGAGCGGGACCACGCGCACGTCAACCCCGTGCGCGCGCAAGGCCAGCCATGGGAACGTGTTGTTCCAGTGTTCGCCGGACGGCACGACCACGTTGTCGCCGGGAGCCCACCGATAGCCGGCGGCGGCGAGCCCCAGACCCACGCCCGTGCTCGTCACGAGCGCGTACTCGTCGGGTGACCCGCCCAGAAGGCGCGAGAGGAGCGGCCTCACGGTGTGCCGTGCCGGCGGTCGCTTGTCGGGAGCGCCGGCGGCCTGGTCAAGATACTCGTCCAGCCTGCGCCGGACGGGAAGACTCAATGGCGACTCCGCGGCGTTGTTGAGGAAGACCATCCCGTCGGTTACGGGAAACTGGCGGCGGATTGCGGCGACATCCATCGGCGGACTCCTGAGGGGGTGTGACGTCAGACCCGGATCCGGCGTACCGCGTTCACGCCGGACAGCGCCGCCAGTTCTCCCGCGAAGTAGAGGCTGTAATACGCGCAGCAGAGCGCCAGCGCAGGTGGGACGCCCGCGAGCGGCATGGCGACGTGGCGGCGATCGCGAAGCGTCCTGACGAATCCGGCTCCGATGTGGCGAGCCAGCCTGGCCGCCGACCCGGCAACCGTGGCTCTCCAGCCCCGTTCGCGCGGCAGCCGGTCGCGACCCTGTGCCAGTGCGCGCAGGATGAAGTGGCGCCACCCGCGCGGCGCCGGGTGGGCGACCCGCGCCGCGGACGATCGCCAGATCGTGATCCCGGCGTCGTGAAGGGCTGCCGCCAGTCCGAGGCACGCTCCGCGGGAGGTGTCCCGGATCGGAGTGAATGGGTGCGCCAGGAACGCCGGTCGGCGGAAAGCCACGTTGTTGGCGAAGAAATGCCGTGTCGGCTGGAGCGGTTCTGTGGGGGCCCGCAGGGGGAAGAACCACCAGAGCGCGAAGGCCTTCGAATACACCGAGTCCGCCTGGATGTGCGTCTGTCCGGCGACCACCTCTACCGCCCGGTCGGCGAAGGGCGCGAGCAGCGCCTGGAGCCAGCCCGGCTCTGGAATGGCATCGCTGTCGAGGAACACCAGGATGCCGCCGGCGGCCTCACCGGCGCCATGGTTCTTCTGTTCGTAGTATCTGGCGTCCGGCACCCGCACGGTTCTCCACGAGGGAGCACCCCCGGTTTCCGGAGACGGGACCGACGGAGGTGTGTCCTCGTCATGGCAGACCAGCACTTCGATCCGCCTGGCCGACGCGTTCGCTTCCTCCGCGAGCCTCGCCAGCACCGCATCCGACTTCTGCGCGCCGGCGTGCAGCACGTTCTCCCACTCGACGATGATCGACACGTCTGGCGTCATCGGACAGGCACCCGCGACCACCGCCGGGACTGGCTGCCGAGGCTCCACGCCGCGGCGCCGACCGCCAGCAGGCCCGTGAGGGCCGCCGTCGCCGCCCACGAATACCCGCCGTCGCGCAGCGTCGCCCGGAGGACCTCGAGACGCTCGCCGGCGCTCAACGGCCGGGTTCGGACGATGTTCCGGTACTGCTGGCGGCTTCGCCCGTAGGTGTACATCTTCCTGTAGTAGACCCGCACGCCGTTCATCTCGTGGTGCGTGACGCGCATCTCCGGCACGTAGGCCACGGCCTCGCAGCCTTCTCCCTCGACCACCCGTCGGACGAAGATCGTGTCGGAGCCGCGAGGACGCTCGACGAAGGGCCCGTACTTCTCGAACGTGGCCCGGCGCACGCCCATGTTGTTCGTGAAGCCGTAGTAGAGCTCTCGCGTGTGCGACGAGAACACCCGCTCGTCCTTCTTGTTCTCGTAGTCCGCGAGCAGGCGGATGAGTCCCGTGTCGCGCGCCGGGCGGCGGCATCCGAGCACCACCTGGAGGCCTGGATCCCCGAGCGCGCGATCGATCGCCTGTAGCCACCCCGGCTCCGGCGCGCAATCGGAGTCGGTGAAGGCGAGAAGGTCACCGCGGGCTTCCCGCAACGCCCTGTTGCGGGCGGCGTACGACCCTTGCTTCGTCTCGGTGAGCACGCGGATCCCGGCGGCCCTGGCGAGGATGTCCGCCGATGCGTCGGTGGAGTTGTTCTCCACCATCAGGATCTCGAACTGGCTGTGAGAGTACGCCTGCGCCCGGAGCGCCGCGATGCAGCGCTCGAGGTGCCCAGCCGTGTTGTGGACCGGAACGACAACTGTGAATCTCACCGCACCGCCTCCGCCTAGTCTTTCACGGTTGCGGGGGAGCCGCCCGCGATCCGCGCTAGAATCTTGGCGAAGACCACGAGGATTCAGAGCCCCGAATGATGACCAAGAAGACCGCCGACGGACCACTGCCCCTCTTTCCCCGCGGCGACGAGCCGGTGCCTCTCTCCTTCCATCGGGGCGCCAGGGAGCCGTACGGCATCCGCTGGTTCGGCAGCACGGCGCTCATCGGGCACCTGCGGCACCTTGGCGCCGAGGGGCTCGCGTCCGGCCAGATGGACACGCGCGACTGGATGCGCCCCCAGCCGCCAGCCGACCTGCTCCGCGAAGTGGCGCGCGTGCTGGAGGCGCCGGGCAGCGGTGACACGCTCACCGAGCGGCTCGGCCGCGACGTCTGGATCGACTTCGTCGCCGACACGGGCGACGACAGCGACGTCAGCGCGGCGGTGGCCCGCATGGTGGCCGGCGAGTACGCCCTGCAGGACGGGTCCGGCCGCGTGCTGCCGAGGGGCGATCTGCTCATCTTCGGCGGCGACACCGCCTACCCGCTCAGCTCGGCGCCGGAGATTGTGCGCCGCCTCATGCAACCGTGGAACCGCGTGCTGCGCCGCAAGGGCGTGCCCGACCGGGCGAGGGTTATGCTGGGCATCCCCGGGAACCACGACTGGTACGACGGCCTCGACGGGTTCGCGCGCATGTTCCGGGTGAACCCGCTGCGCGAGCGCGCCGAGCTCTCGGAGGACGCCGATATGCGGGAGCTGCTTCGCCAGACGGAGAGCGAGGACCCGCAGGCGTCCAGCCGGGCCATCGGGCGGGTGTACCAGCAGCTGCACCTGGACGAACTGGTCGGGTCGCTGGGGCTGGCTGAGCAGGTGATGTCGGAGGCGCTCGCCGTCCTCACGGGCCGCAAGGTGAAGAAGATGGCGCGGCTCTGGCTGATCGGCTACCGGGCGGTGCAGGAGGCGTCGTACTGGCTTCTGCCCCTCGCGCCGAACCTGGACCTGTGGGGCGTGGATCGGCAACTGCGTACGCTCGACTTCCGCCAGCGCTTGTTCTTCAACGATCGCCGGACAAGCAATGCCGCCTCGCGCCGCATGGTGATCTCGCCCGATCCGGCCATCGCGATGGGAGAGCCGAACAGGCCCGGCGAGGAGATTGTCTCGGCGTGCGGACTCAATCTCAAGGAGGACCCGACCTGCTACGTGACGGGCGACAGCCACCACTACGAGCGGCGGGCCGTGGGCCCTTCGATGCAGGTGATCGCCGGCGGCGGCGGGGCGTTCGTCCACGGTACGCGGGTGCACCCGTACCGCCGCGGCAAGGCGCCGGCCTGCGCGTTTCCGGACGCGCAGACCAGCCGCCGCCTCGCCGCCAGCGTGCCGCTGCAACTGGTGCTCGGCACGGCGGGCCTGCTGCCGCACGCGGTGTGCGCCGTCCTGGCGGCCGTCCAGCTCTGGGCGTTTCGCGTTGGGCCGTGGACGGGTTGGTCCGTCACGGCGCTGGTCGCCGCGGCCGCGTCGTTCTTCATGTTCCAGGCGGTCGTGGAGCGGCGCGAACGGGCGAAGCGCAGCCTGGCGGTCGCGCTGGCGCACGGGCCCGCGCTCGCCCTCGCCCCGATCGGCGTCGCGTGGCTGCTCGCGCGCTTCGTGCCTGCCGTGGCCTTCAGCTCCGTCATCGTCGCCGTCATGGCGCTGGTCGGGCCGCTCATCATCGGGTACTTCCTCCTCACGCTCATCGTCACCGGCCTCGAGCACCACCAGGCTTACGCGGTGCTCGGGCACCCGGGGTTCAAGCACTTCGTCCGCTTCTGCGTGCATCAGGACGGCCACGTCGAGGCATGGACCATCGGCAAGGTCGACACCCTCGGCAAAGGGCCGCCCCGCCTGATTGACCACTTCACGTGGTAGCGGGTATTCTTGGCACTTCCGTTCAGTGTGGTGCGCAGACCGTGCCAGCAGTGTGCATGCTGGCGCGAGGGAGGCCTCCAGTGTCCGCAACCGTCCGACAGATGCTCGCCGGAAGGGGTCCCATCATCTCGGTGGGCCCGGCCACGACCGTTTTCGAGTCCCTGCAGCGCATGGCCGAACGCAACGTCGGCGCGGTCCTCGTGATGGACCAGGGCCGCCTGGTCGGGATCTTCACCGAGCGCGACTACGCGCGGAAGGTCGTGCTCCGAGGGCTGAATTCGAAGAACACGCCGGTCGGCGACCTGATGACCGGCAAGCTCATCACGGTGAACCAGTCCTGGACGGCGGATCAGTGCATGGCGCTGATGACCGAGCACCACATCCGGCACCTGCCCGTGCTCGAAGGCGATCAGGTGGTCGGCGTGGTGTCCATCGGCGACGCGGTGAAGGCGGTCGTCGACGAGCAGCACTTCGTCATCGGGCAGCTCACCAACTACATCAGCCAGACCTGACCGCGGGGTCGGGCCTGGCGAGGGCCGACGCCCCCAGCAGCACCAGCGCGATCCAGAGCAGGTCGGCGGCGAGCAGGTGCGCAAGCTGTATCCAGACCGGCGCCAGCAGCCATACGTTCACGAACCCCAGCACGACCTGGCCCGCGGCGAGTATGACCACCGCGCGTCTGGCGCGGCGTCCGCGGCGGTCTGACGCCGCCAGGGGTATGGCAGCGGTGCCGAAGACCAGCATCGCCGCGACCGCCACGCCGAGGGCCGGGTGCAGGATGCGCAGGCGCAGCAGCAGGCTGCTCGCCGGCGAAAGGTCCGCCTTGAGCCCGTCCATGAACGACCGCGCGGGATAGAGCGTGTCGCCCAGCGCAGCGACGGCTCCGGTCTTCCCTACGCCGATCATCAGCGCCAGCAGGACGGCCAGCACCCCGAACGTGCGGGTCCGGCCCGCGATGGCGATCGGCGCGCCGCCTGACAGAAAGTGGGCGGTGAGCGTCAGGAAGAGCAGCAGCACCATCGTGTTCGCCAGGTGCAGCGGCATCACCATCGCGCGGGCCAGGCTCTCGTCCTGCGCGACGAGCCTGAACAGCACGAGGCCCGCGCCGAGCAGCGCCTCCACGACGATGAAGACGGCCGATGCCGCGGCGGCCCGCCTGGCGGGATGGCCGGCCGCCACGGTCCGCCAGATCCAGGCGGCCAGCGCGAACACGAGCACCAGGGCCAGGCCGCTCGTGAGGCGATGCGAGAATTCGATCAGCATCGCCGTGTCGGGCGCCCGCGGCACGACTTCCCCGTTGCACAGCGGCCAGTGGGCGCCGCACCCGGCGCCGGACCCGGTGGCGCGCACATAGGCGCCCCACAGGATGACGATGACGTTCCAGGCGAGGACGAGCCAGGCGAAGCGCGGGAGCTTGGGGTTCACGGGGAGATTCTAACTCGGGGCTTCCGCCTTCGCCGAACGGCCTGCCGGCCGCCTTCGGCGGGACAGGCGGGATTCGGGATTCGGGATTCGGGATTCGGGATTCGGGATTCGGGATTCGATTAGGAATGTCGCGCGGACACTGTCACCTCGTCGACGATGCCGACGATGACCGAGCGGACCGGCGCGTCCTTGCTGCCGACGATCTGGCGGGCGCCGGTGCCCTCGTCGAGCACCAGCACGCGTTCGC
>Ga0209254_10000693_pt1 | contig 28711 bp, 25 predicted proteins | sample FrelakmetDIP11DI_FD_187148 | JGI IMG/M metagenome (GOLD analysis project Ga0209254, IMG submission 187148) | Freshwater lake sediment microbial communities from the University of Notre Dame, USA, for methane emissions studies - DIP11 DI (SPAdes)... | ecosystem: Environmental > Aquatic >... | reverse complement strand
GCAGAGGCCTTGCGTGGCCATATTTTCCGGTTACGGCGATGAGATTATTCCGAATGAATTCAAGACGGCGTGGCATTTACAGGCGGTGGCGAGCACGACCGGGGTCGTTGCGGATTCAATCTGGTGAAGGGCATCGCAGAGGTCCCGCGGCCGCAGGCCGCCCACCCCCGGCGCCAGCTGCAGGCTTCGGATCACCAGGATTTTGACGCCTGCGGCAGGGATCTGCCGGATGAAGGCATGCATGCTCTGCGGCCGCCTGCGGCCGGTGGCCGTGCACACGCGGCCGGCCTCGGAGCAGTCCGGCGGGCAGATGGAAGCGGCGTTGCTGGCATAGAGCTGGCCCTCGCTGCCGGGAAACGGGTTGGGGAGCCGGCGCGCGATCTCGGCCGGCATCGGCATCGGCACGATCCGGGAGACGGCCGTGATCCGGGTCTTGACCCACTCGTAGGCCAGATGCAGCGGCACGCACGCCACGATCCAGAGCCCCCGGGACGGCCGCTCCAGCCGCGCCGCCAGGAAGTCGACCCCGTCGGCGCACAGCGCGCGCAAGCCCAGGGAGTCGAGCTCCCGGCAGCGGGCCGGGTCCTTCTCGACGATGAGGATTTCCGCGCGCCCGTCCGCGCCCCCCAGGGCCTCGGCGGCCCTCAGCCCGAATGCCCCTCCGCCGATGATCCAGATCGTCTGCATCTGCGCCGCCCTCCAGTCTTGTTCGCGCCTGATTTACCGGCTAGTTTTACGGCCCCGCTGCGGCCTTGTCAAACACGCTCCCATTTGCTAGAAATGCGCTGAGGTCCTGAGCCTGCGCTTCGAGAAGGCGCTGGCGGCCAAGAGGGTGCCGGCCCCTGCGCTAATTCACTTAATGAAAGATACGCATGCAACCAATCGATCCTAAACCTAAAATCATCCTGGCTTCCCAGTCGCCGCGGCGTCGCTACCTGCTTGAAAGGGCCGGTCTGCGATTCGCCGTGATTCCGAGCAGCTTCGACGAGGCCTCCGTTTCGGCTTCGACGCCGGATGATTATGTTCGTGAGCTTGCGGTCGCCAAGGCCCGGGACATCGCCCGCAGGCATCCGGACAGCTGGGTGATCGGGGCCGATACGGTCGTGGTCGCCGATGACCGTGTCCTGGGCAAGCCGGCCTCGACCGCCCAGGCCCGCGCGATGCTGCGCCGGCTGAGCGGCCGCACGCACCAGGTGCTGACCGGCTACTGCATCTGCCGGCAGATGGATGAGAGAATGTTTGCCGACACCGTGTGCACGGACGTTCTTTTCAAGACCCTCACGGACGCGGAGATCGAATGGTACATCCAGACCGGCGAGCCTTTCGACAAGGCCGGCGCCTACGCCATCCAGGGCATCGGCACTTTCCTGGTGAAGCGCATCAACGGCTCCTACACCAACGTGGTCGGGCTCCCGGTGTGTGAGGTCATCGAGTTCCTGATCCGCGAGCAGGTGATCGGCTTCGACCGGCCGCACCCCACAGCCGCCCGCCCGGCGGGCGAAGACGCCGGGACCGACCCATGAGCACCTTCGCATCGCGCCTGGCGGCCATCCAGGCCCGCATCCGCGCCGCCGAGGCCGTCGCCGGCCGCAGCCCCGGCGAGGTGCGCCTGGTGGCGGTCGGCAAGACTTTCCCGGCCGATGCCGTGCGCGAGGCGGTGGCCGCCGGTGTGACCGACATCGGCGAAAACTACATCCAGGAGGCGCGCGACAAATTCGAAGCCCTTCAGGGGACGCGGGCGGCCTGGCACTTCATCGGCCACCTCCAGACCAACAAGGCCAGATATGCCGTGCGCATGTTCGATCTCATTCACACCGTGGACTCCTATCGCCTGGCCCTGGAACTCGACCGCTGCGCCCGCAAGATCCACAAGATCCAGGCCGTCCTGGTCCAGGTGAACGTGGCCGGCGAGACCTCCAAATCGGGGGTGGCCCCCGCCGAGGCCCTGCCGCTCATCCGTCAGGCGGCGACGCTCGAAAACCTGGCGGTCAAGGGGCTCATGACCATGCCGACGTATTTCAACGCGCCGGAAATGGTGCGGCCGTTCTTCGCCGCCCTGCGCCGGCTGCGCGCGGAAATCGCCGCCGCGGGCATCGCCAACCTCGCCCTGCAGGAGCTCTCCATGGGCATGACCGGCGATTTCGAAGCCGCCGTCGCCGAGGGCGCGACCCTCGTGCGCATCGGCACGGCGCTGTTCGGAGAACGGGCATGAGACTGCTGCTGCACGTCTGCTGCGCCCCCTGCTCCATCATGCCGGTGCGCGAGCTGCGCTCCGCGGGGGCCCAGGTCACCGGCTTCTTCTACCGCCACAACATCCACCCCTACTCCGAGTGCCGCCGGCGCCAGGAGACCCTGGAGGGCTACGCCCGCGGGATCGGGCTGGAGATGATCTGGCAGGCGGGCTACGACCTGGAAGGCTTCATCCGCGGCGTGGTGTACCGCGAGGCGGAGCGCTGCCTCGTCTGCTACCGGCAGCGGCTGCTTGCCACCGCGTCGCTCGCGCGGCAGGGTAATTTCGACGCCTACTCCACGACGCTGCTCTACAGCCGCTACCAGAAGCACGACGCGCTGCGCGAGATCGGCGAATCGGTCGGGCGCACCCTGGGCGTCGCCTTCCACTACCGCGACTTCCGCCCGGGCTGGCAGCAGGGCGTCGAGGAATCCCGGCGCATCGGGCTCTACCGCCAGAACTACTGCGGTTGCATCTACAGCGAAAAGGAGCGCTTCTATAAAGACAAGCCGAAAGCGCAGGGCTGAATGCCGACGGGCGTCCCTGGCGCAAGACCCTCGCTTTTCCTTTCAGCGTTGAGCTTGCCTCTTCGAGCGAATCTGAATGTACGGAAACTTCATCTATTTCATCCTGGCCCTGCTCATCTACCTGACCTACCAGCCCCCCGAGGACCCCGCCCTCGGCGCCGGGGAGAGCCTGCTGTTGTTCGCGCTGCTCGCGGCCGCCTTTACATGGGGTGTGCGCAGCCTGTTCCGACGCGTCGAACGCCGGCTCGGGCAGACCGGATTCGCGGAGCTGGACGCACGCTTCCACAGGCTCCAGCTGCGCAGCTCGGTCCTGGCCGTGGCGATCTTCACCCTGGACATCTACGCGCTCAACCTGCCGGCCTTCGCCCAGGAGCTTCCGCTGCTCTCCCGCTGGCCGACCCTGCAGGCGCTCGTCTTCCTGCTGCTATTCATGGGATACCTCAGCCTGGTCTGGGGCTGCGCCTTCGATACCTACCGCATGCTGTACCAGCCGCAGTTCACGCGCCGGGACTACATCGGCTCCAACATCTCCTTTTCGGCGCCCATCCTGCTGCCCTGGCTGCTGATGTCGGGCATCGCCGACCTGATCGACGCGCTGCCGCTACCGGGCGTGAAGGCGCTGCTCGCCACCGCCGAGGGCCAGACGGTCTACTTCGCAACGTTTCTGACCCTGGTCGCGGTAGCCGGCCCGGTCATGATCAAGACCTTCTGGCGCTGCCGGCCGCTGGACCCCGGCCGCCAGCGGGAGCGCATCGACCGCCTGTGCCGTTCCGCCGGCATGGCCTACCGGGACATCCTTTACTGGCCGCTGTTCGGCGGCCGGATGGTCACCGCCGGGGTCATGGGGCTGATCCGGCGCTTCCGCTACATCCTGGTCACCCCGTCGCTGCTCAGCCTGCTGGCGCCGGAAGAGATCGATGCCGTGATCGGCCACGAGATCGGGCACATCAAGAAGAAGCACCTCCTGTTCTATCTGCTCTTTTTCGCGGGTTTCCTGGTTCTCGCCTATCTCGCCTCCGATGTCGCCGTGTACGCGATGATCTTCGCCGAGCCCCTCTGGCGGTTGGTGCAGCACTCCGGCGTCAACCCGGGGATGGCCGTCTCCATCGTCCGCAGCGTTGCGACCATCGGGGTGTTCCTGATCTACTTCCGCTACGTGTTCGGCTACTTCATGCGCAACTTCGAGCGCCAGGCGGACGCCTACGTCTTCACGCTCTTCGAGAGCGCCGCCCCGCTGATCGCCACCTTCCACAAGATCGCCCTGACCAGCGGCCAGCCGGCGGACCGGCCCAACTGGCACCACTACAGCATCCGGGAGCGCATCGATTTTCTCAGCCGTTGCGAACGCGACCGCCGCTGGGTCCGACGCCACGATGTCCGCGTCCGCCGCGCGATCGCTCTCTACCTGTCCGGTCTGGCGCTGCTGGCCGGGTTGGGCTATCAGCTCAACCTGGGGACGATGGGCGCCCGCCTGGGCGATCACCTCATCGCCGCCGTCATCCGGCAAGAGATCGAGCGTTCCCCGGAAAACCCCAGCCTGTATGCCCTGCTGGGCGACCTATCCTACCGGCGCCAGGAGTTCGCCGAGGTCAAGCAGGCCTATGAAAAATCCCTGGCGCTGAAGCCGGACCAGCCCCAGGTGCTCAACAACCTGGCCTGGCTGCTCGCCACCAGCGCCGACGAGCGTCTGCGCGACCCGCCCCGCGCCCTGGCGCTCGCCTTGCGCGCTGCGGAGCTGGAGGAGTCCGCTTACGTCTTCGACACGCTGGCGGAGAGCTATTTCATCAATGAGATGGCGGCCGAGGCGGTGGCGGCCGGCGAGCGCGCGCTGGCCCTGGCCAAAGGCGACCGCAGCCACTATGAGGCGCAGCTGCGCCGTTTCTTGCAAGCCTTGGAGGATAAATCCGGGCGGAAGAGCGGATGACGCCGGCGCTACTTCCGGGGAGGAGTTTTTGAGCCCAGCACCTGCCAATTGAGATAAAGCTTGCGGGCGCCGCCGGCGATCAGCAGCACGGCCATGAAATACATGCAGAAATAGATGAACGGCATGATCCCGGCGAAATACTCGATCTGCCGGATCTGGGGCATCACCTGGGGAATGCGGAAGAAAAGCCCGACGCCGGCCATCACCAGCAGCAGTCCCCAGACGAACTGGAGCGTGGCTTTGGTGTTCTCATCCATATCGTAGGTCCGAAGATAAAGGGTTCAGGGCCGATGGAACCGAGGCTATTTTTTCCTGAACCCCGAACCCCGAACCCTGAGCCCTTCCCTCATTCCAGCAGCTTGCCCGTGAACACCGCTTTGCGCTTTTCGAGAAACGCGGCGGTGCCCTCCTTGGCATCCGCGCTCGCCATCGTGAGTGCGAAGGCATCGGCTTCGATGCTGCAGCCGGTGGCGAGATCCGTGTTCAGGCCCTGGTTGACCGCCTGTTTGGCCGCCCGCAGCGAAACCCGGCCCTTGGCGGCGATGTCGCGGGCGGTCTTGAGCACTTCCTCCATCAGGGCCGCCGGCGCGAAGACCTTGTTGACCAGGCCGATCAGGGCCGCTTCGGCGGCGCCGATCATTTTGCCGGTGAAGATGAGCTCCTTGGCGCGGTTGGCGCCGATCAGCCGCGGCAGGCGCTGGGTGCCCCCGAAGCCCGGGATGAGGCCCAGGGTGATCTCGGGCAGCCCGAACTTGGCGTTCTCGGCCGCGTAGATGAAATCGCAGGCGAGCGCGATCTCGCTCCCGCCCCCCAGGGCGAACCCGTTCACCGCGGCGATCACGGCGATCGGCAGCTCCTGCAGCTTGGCGATGACGGCGTGCCCGGCGCGCGAAAAGACCTTGGCCTGCAGGGCCGTGAAGGTGGCCAGCTCGGTGATGTCCGCGCCGGCCACGAAGGCTTTCTCACCGGCCCCGGTCAGAATCAGCACCCGGATGTCTTCGTCGGCGGCGACCGCGTCCAGCGCCCGGGACAGCTCTCCCAGCAGGGCCTGGTTCAAGGCGTTCAGCGCCTTGGGCCGGTTGAACGTGATCGTGGCAATGCCCTGGTCCACCTGGAACAGTAGGTTGTCGTAGGCCATGGTCCTCCTTCCCTGCGGCAGCCCGCGCAGTGGGTTGACGTTATCCCGACGACCCCGGTGCGGGTTCACTGAAGGCGGTCGGGTTGATTTCCCGGATGTAGGCGCGCAGGCCCTGGACGATGGCCTCGGCCAGATGCTCCTGGTAGCCGGCGGTGGTGAGCAGACGGCACTCTTCGCGGTTGCTGATGAACGCGGTTTCCACCAGGATCGAGGGCATGCGCGCCCCGAGCAGGACGTAGAAAGGCGCCTGCTTGACGCCCTTGTCCTTGACGCGGTCGTAACCGCGGTGGTTCAGGTTCTTGACGAGGCTGGACTGCACCACCTCGGCCATGCGGCTGGATTCGTTGATCTTGGCGTTCTTGAGCAGGTCGTTGAGGATGGAGTGCAGGTCGCTGATATTCTTGGTGGAGGTGGCGTTCTCCATGGCCGCGACCCGGATGGACTCGTCGTCGGTGGCGAGGTTCAGAAAATAGGTCTCGGTCCCGTACGCCCGCGGATCGCGCGAGGCGTTGGTGTGGATCGACACGAAGAGGTCGGCGCCGCGCGTGTTGGCGAACGCCGTGCGCTCCTCCAGGGTCAGGTAGCGGTCGTCGCTGCGGGTGAGGATGGCCTCGAGGCTGAGGTCTTCGCGAATCTTGCGCGCCACGCGCTTGGCGATCTCCAGGACGATGTCCTTTTCATGCACGCCCGGGATGAATCCGGGCGCGCCGAAGTCCTTGCCGCCGTGCCCGGGGTCGATCACGATGCGGCGGACCCCCAGTGCCAGCTGCCGGGCCAGAGCCCCGCGCGGAACGCGCCGGCTGCGCTCGACCGCCCCGCCGGGCGGTGCGGGCGCGGGCTCCTCCTCCCGTTCCTGCGCGACCGAGGTGCCGCCGTTGCGGCCCCAGACATCGATGACGATCCGGAACGGGTCGCGCAGCGAGAACACCTTGTAGGTGTCGAAGGACTTGATGTCGACCACCACCCGCACCGAGTCGAGGGTATAGCGCGCCGCGCGCGCGTCGCTGAGCAGGTCGTCGTTGATCGGAATGGTCTTCTGTTTGCCGCCGCCCAGCGTGCTGTTGCTCAGGTCCACGTAGAGGCGCGGCGGTTTTTCGATGGTCGGGTCCTTTTTCAGCAGCCGGTGGGTGAATTCGGTTTCGCGGTCGACGTAGACCACGACCCGGGTGTAGTTCGGGTTCGACCAGTGCCGCAGGTCCTGGACGATCGCCAGCCCCTCCTCGCCCTCCGCCGGCCTGGGAGGCTCGGCCAGGATTTCGGGCGGAACCGGCGCGGCGGTTTCGGTGGGGACGGGGAGCACCGGCGGCGGGGCGGGCCTCCTGGCCAGCGCTGGCGGCGCGGTCCGGACCGGACGCATGGACTTCAGCTCCTGGGCGGCCTTGGCTGCGAAGGGGCTTTCCGGGAATTCCTTGACGACCTTTTCGAAGCTCTCCCGCGCGGCGCGCAGGTCCGAATCGAACTTCAGCCCCTTGTGCAGATCCCGGTAGATGACGCCCTCCCGATAGAGCGCCTGCGCGGCCATGGGTCCTGCGGGGTCCTCCAGGTAGGCGTTGTGAAAGCGGCCGATGCAGAGCATCCACTCGCGCCGGGTGCTTTCGGTCGGCTGGCTGTCGTGCAGCTTCTGATAGCAGGTCTCCGCTTTCTGCAGCGGGCTTCCGGCGCCGGCAGGGGCCGGTGCGTCGGCTTTGACCTCGGCGGGTCTTTTCAGCTTTTCCTTCTCGGCCGTCACCGGCGTTCCGCGGGAAACCTCCCTGGCGGGCAGCTCCTCCTTGGCCGTCACCGGTGCAGCGTTGAGTTTCTGCAGCTCGGCCGCCGCCCGGTCCCGGTAGCCGCTGTCCGGAAACTTCTTCTGGAGCTGGTCGAAAAGCTCCGCCGCGGCCTTCTGATCGGCATCGCCCCGTGAAATCCGGGACAGCTCCATGTAAAGCACTCCGGAATGGAACAGGCTGGCGGGCGCCCAGGGGCCCTTCGGGTCCTGACGGTAGACCGTCTGGAACTTGTCGATGCACTGGGTCCAGTTCGAACGGAGCCTGGTCTTCTGGGGGCTCTTGCGCAGCTCCCGCGCGCAGGACTCGGCGTCGAAGAAGGCGTCGCTCAGCCCCGCGCCGGCGGCGGCGCCGCATCCGGGGCTCGAAATTGACAGGACAAGACAGAGGAAAACGTAGAAAAGCGATCTGGGTATCATGAACCGTTTCGTTGCTCCGCCGGCCTGTTGTTCAAAAGTGATGACTTCTTATGAGTTCATCAAAAGTAACAGATTCGTCTTTGCGGCGAGGAGGCCGGCCTTTGCACCCGCGGTGGCGCGCAGAGGGTTTGCTCGGGCGAAAAGGCCGCGCTCAGCTTGCAGTGCCGCGTTAGGACAGGAAAAGTCTATCGCAAAAAGCTAAAGTTTTCCAGAGCCGTGGGCTCATTTTTTTCAACCGGACTCCTTGGTTCCGCGGCCTTCGCGCAGCGCGACGTCCTGCAGCCGGCTGAGCAGGTTGAGGGCCTCGAGCGGCGACGTCCGGCTGATGTCGATCGCGCGCAGGCGTTCGACGACCTCGTTCTCCGCCGGCCGGAACAGATCGAGCTGCCGCGGCTCGGACCGGCTGCTGACGGCGGGGGCTTCCGGCCGCGGGATGCCGTGGTCGCCGTTTTCGATGCGGAAGAGAATTTTTTTGGCGCGGGCGATCACCTCGTCGGGGATGCCGGCCAGGCGGGCCACCTGGATGCCGTAGCTGCGATGGGTGCCGCCGGGGACCAGCTTGTGCAGGAAGATGATTTCATCGTTCCACTCCCGAACGGCGATGTTGAAGTTGACCACCCGCGGCATGCGCTCGGCCAGCTCCGTGAGCTCGTGATAATGGGTGGCGAAGAGGGTCTTGACGCCCTTCTGGCGCAGGTCGTGCAGGTACTCGGCCACGGCCCAGGCGATGCTGAGACCGTCGTAGGTGCTGGTGCCGCGGCCGATCTCGTCCAGGATGACCAGGCTGTGCTCGGTCGCGTGGCGCAGGATGTTGGCGGTTTCCTGCATCTCCACCATGAAGGTGCTCTGCCCCTGCGCAAGGTTGTCGAGCGCGCCGACCCGGGTGAAGATCCGATCGACAATGCCGATCTCGGCCCGGCGCGCCGGCACGAAGCTGCCCATCTGGGCCATGACGACCGCGAGCGCCACCTGGCGCATGACCGTTGACTTGCCGGCCATGTTGGGCCCGGTGATGATCAGGATCTGCTGGGCGCCGTCGTCCATTTCGACGGTGTTGGGCACGAAGCGCTCGCCCGCGATCATCTTCTCGACCACTGGGTGCCGCCCGTCTTCGATGCGCAGCACCCCGTCCGCGCGAATCTGCGGCCGGCAGTACCCGTTCTGAGCGGCCGCCTCCGCCAGGCTCAGCAGGCCGTCCAGGACCGCCAGGAAGCGCGCGACCGACTGGATCTTGGGATGGTGCCGGGCGACCTCCTCGCGGACCTCCTGGAACAGCCGGTGCTCGAGGACCGCCCGCTGCTCCTCGGCGCCCATGACCTTCACTTCGAAGTGCTTCAGCTCGTCGGTGATGAAGCGCTCGGCGTTCACGAGCGTCTGCTTGCGCACGTAGTGCGGCGGGACGGCGGCCGCGCGGCCCTTGGGCACTTCAATGTAGTAGCCGAACACCTTGTTGAAGCTCACCTTGAGCGCCGTGATCCCGCTGCGCTCCTTCTCGCGCACCTCCAGCTGCGCCAGGAAGCCCTTGGCGTCGGAGCTGATGCGCACGAGCTCGTCGAGCTCCGCATTGAAGCCGGGCCGGATCAGACCGCCTTCGTTCAAGGTGAGCGGCGCGTCCTGCCGTATGGCGCGCTCGATCAGCTCCGCCAGGACGGTGAGATCGTCGATCGCCTCCGCCGGCCGATAGAGCTCGGCGCGCATTCCGCCCAGCGCCGTCCACAGCGCAGGCAGCGCCTGCAGCGAGGACTTCAAGGCCACCAGGTCGCGCGCGTGGGCGTGCCCCATCACCGCCTTGCTGCCGGCCCGCTCCATGTCGCTCACGCCTTTCAGGCCCGCGCGCAGCTCGCGGCGCAGCCCTTCGCGCTCCCGGGCCTCGGCGACGGCCGCCAGCCGCAGCTCGATGTCGCCGGGGTTGCGCAGCGGCCGCCGCAGCCAGTCGGCCAGCAGCCGTGCGCCCATGGCCGTGCGGGTGTGGTCCAACACGCTCAGCAGGGTCCCCCGGCGCGTGCCGGCGCGGATGTTGCGGATCAGCTCCAGGTTCTGGCGGCTGACCTCGTCGATCACCAGGCAGTGCTCGAGCCCGTAGCTCTCCAGCCGGCGCAGGTGGGCGGTCTTCTGCTTCTGGGTTTCGCCGACGTAGAACACCAGCGCCCCGGCGGCGCACAGTCCGGCCGTGAAGACCTCGCAGCCGAAGCCCTCCAAAGTGAGGGTGTTCAGCTGCTCGGTCAGCCGCTCGTAGCAGCGGCGCTGGTCGAACGCCTTGTCGTCGACATGGCTGAACGCGGCCTCGGGAAACAGGGCGGGCAGGCGCCGGTACCAGCTGTCGCCGGGATCCCTGCGGGCGCTCTCCGGCAGCAGTATCTCGCGCGGTCCCACCCGCCGCGCCTCGTCCAGAACCGCCCCGGAATCCGGGGATTCGGTCACGCGGAAGATGCCGGTGGACAGGTCCAGGTAGGCGAGCCCGGTCGCCGTGCCGGTCCGGAACAACGCCAGGATGAAGTTGTTCGCGCGGGCGTCCAGGAACTCCTCGTCGATGATCATGCCGGGGGTGATGACGCGCACCACTTCGCGCCGCACCAGCCCTTTGGCGGTGGCGGGATCCTCCACCTGGTCGCATACCGCCACCTTGAGTCCGCGCTCAATGAGGCGCGCGATGTAGCCGGAGGCGGCCCGGTAGGGCACCCCGCACATGGGGATCGCGTCCGGGTCGCTCTTGTTGCGCGAGGTCAGCGTGATCTCGAGGATCCCGGAGGCCCGCTCGGCGTCCTCGAAGAACATCTCGTAGAAATCCCCCATGCGGTAAAAGAGAATGGCATCCGGGTGGTCGCCCTTGATGGCCAGGTACTGCTTGAGCATGGGGGTTGATTTGGCGAGGTTCATGCAGGCTTCGGAGGTCGGGGAAGTAATTTCGGGCGGCGTCTCAGCTTCGCTGGACCGGCGAGGTGACCGAGCTTTCCAGCGGACCGGCTGCGGGAGCAGCCCCCCGGCCGACCCGCTCGGCCTTGAGGGTTTCGATCTCATGGCGCTGCGCCGCGTTTTCCGCGGTCAGGCGCGCGACGGCCTTGCGGCGGCGCCAGCGGTTGAGGCCCCCGAAGAGATAGGCCACGACCAGCCCGAAGACGAAAAATAGCAGATGGAACGCCACCAGCGGCAGCGGAGGGGACTGGTATTCCGGAAACACCTTGAGGTTGAGCCGCAGGGCCTGCTGGGTGTCCATGAAGTAGCCCTCGTTCTGGAATACGACCAGGGCGACGAATCCCAGGATCGCCAGCCAGATAAACACCTTCACTTTCTTCATTCCCAGGCCTCCCTCCCAGGTTGCCGGCTCGGCTTTCGCATGCCGGGGCCGTCTTCCGCCACGGCGCTCCCGGCCGAGCCGGCGGTTACGCCCGGCGGGCGACGCGCGCCAGCCCTTTCCGGCCGTTGGGTCTCTTGGTCGCAGCCGATCCGGCAGCCGCCGCTGCGCCTTCCCGGACCCGCTCAGGGTCGATCGCTCCGAAATGGGGCTTCAGAAGGTCGAAGGTCTCCTGGAGGTGCTGCGGTATGACCCGCACGTCGGCGAACACCGCCAGTGCGTTGGTGTCTCCGCACCACCGCGGGACGATGTGGAAATGAAGGTGCTCCTCTATGCCCGCACCGGCCACCCTTCCGAGATTCAGGCCGATGTTGAATCCCTCCGGCCGCATAACTTTCTTGAGGATCGCGACGGACTGCTCGACGGTCGCCAAAAGCACCCCCATCTCCGCCCGGCTGAGCTCGTCCAGCATCGCCAGGTGCCGCGTGGGGGCCACCAGCAGATGGCCGTTGATGTACGGGTACTTGTTCATGACCACCATGGTGTTCTGCCCTTTATAGAGGGTGAGCTGATCGCTCACGGAAAGGGCGTTGCAGAATACGCAGCCTTTGTCCTTGGCGCCGAGGATGTACTCGATCCTCCAGGGGGCCCACATGGTCTTCATGCTCACTGCCTTCTCTCCGGGAACTCGCCCGCGCTGGCCGCGGTTCCCCGGACGGCCCGACGGCCAGCGTTTTTTTATTATGATTACCAATAGGTTAGACTATTTTATTAGTCTAATCGCTTATTTCGTAAAACTCAACCTTTTTTTGGACTCAAAACGACTACTTCCACCGCCCCCCAAGTTCCCATGGCTCCATCGGCCACGATGAGCACGCCGAGAACACCGGCGACGCGTTTGGCGAACTCGATTCCGACGGAAATGTCCTGCCTGTTGCGAATCCGGTTGCCGACGGCCGTGGCGGCCGCATCCGCCAGCGCGCCGGATCTGGCGATCACGCACACGGCGTCCGCCCGGCCGAAGCTGAGCGAGTGGCCGACCGTGCCCGACGAGGTGCACACCGCGATAGGATCCCCTCCACCGCTCGCACGGATGCCGATCTTGAAGCTGAGGGGCGACTGGCCGGCGCCGATGGCGACGGTCGCCGCTTCAGCGGTCTGGAGGAAGATATCCCCGCCGTTTTCGACGATGACCTCCGCGCTGTGCGCCAGCAGTTTCCGGCCGACGTGCTCGGCGACGGCTCCCGCCACGGCCGCCATGGGACCGACACCCGCGGCGTTGCCGGCCGCGATCATGTCGCGCACGATCTGCGGCGCCGGGTCGGCCAGCGGCCATGGCGCCAGCGTGGAGAGGAACTCGGGGTGGCGGCGGATGTAGGCCTCGATGTACCCGCGCTGCTCCAGGACGGCTTCCCGCGCCAGAGCGCTCAAGTCCGACCGCGCCTGGACGTGGAGGTCGGTCTGCTTCACGACCACTTCGAAGGCCGCAAGCCGCCCGCCGCCGGCGCGCGTGCGATAGGTTCTCGGCTCTCCCATGCTGTCTCGGACGCCCCTGCCGTCAGGCGGCCCCGGATCAGCCGCTGCCGTCGGCGACCGGCACGTATCCGGGCCGCAGGGCCTCGGGGCAGAGGTCCAGGAAATACCGGTCCGTCATCCCGGCGATGAAATCCCGCACCACCTCGGCCGGCCGCTGCCGGCGGAGGTACTCATCGGACATGCCGTTCAGAAAGCCCTGGAAGATGACCGATTGCGTGCGCTGCTTCTCCAGGTCCTCCAGAAAGCCTTCGAAAAGCCGCCGGAAAAGGTCCCGGATGACCTCGGTATGCGGCTTCATGCGCGGATTGAGATAGATCCGTTCCAGATTGAACCGCTTCAGCCGCTTGAGCGCCGCGGACACCTCGGGGCTGAAAGCCACGAATCCCTTTCCATGACTGTTGCGGATGATGTCGGTCGACAGCTTGAAGACGATCGTCCCGTTGGTCTCCCCCAGCACGGCCACACTCTCCGCGGGCAGCTCGCCGCGCCGAATGAGCCCCAGGCGGATGGCATCCTCGATGTCCCGGCCGATATAGGCGACCGTGTCGACCATCCGCACGACGCAGCCCTCCAGGGTCATGGGCACGAGCTCCGTATCGGGTTCTCTGGTCTTGGCCTCAATTTCGGCCTCCAGATCGGCGAAGGTCTTGGTGCGCTGAGGGGCGAGCGCCGGTGTGTGGACCTCGCCGTCGTGGCAGAGGATCCCGTCCAGCGTCTGCAGGCAAAGGTTCCAGCCCTTGCCCTTGCGCTCCACCAGGTCGAGGAAGTGCACGCTCTGGACGTTGTGTTGAAACGAGCCGATGCCGTGCTCCCGGCAGAGCCGGGAAAGAAACCGCTCGCCGTCGTGGCCGAAGGGCGTATGGCCGATATCGTGTCCCAGCGCGATCGCCTCGATGAGGTCCTCGTTCAGCCCCAGGAAGCGGCCGATCGAGCGGCCGATCTTCGAAACCAGCTGAACGTGCAGCACCCGGTGGGTGATGTGATCGTTGCGGATCAGATAAAAGACCTGGGTTTTGTCGATGTAGCGGGCGTAGGCGCGCGAGTGCAGGATCCGGTCCACGTCCACGGAGAACGCCTGGCGGTAGCCTTCGGTCAGCAGATCCTCTTCACGGCGCCGAACGGCGCTCCGGTTGGGGGTAGCGCCGGAAGAAAGGCGTTCGGCCTCCCTGCAGTCCAGCAGGCTGCGGATCGACCTCAGATCCGGCGGGTCAGATTTCACGGCGTTCAATCATTTCCTCCATCAAACGGCAGTAGTCGATGCCGGCTTTGCGGAATCCCTCCCGGCCGTATTTCATGTTGGCTTCCAGCACATAGAACTCGCCCTTGACGCGGCAGATGTCGATGCCGACATCGTCCCAGCCGCAGGCCCGGGCCGTGTAGGCCGCAAGCGCCAGCACCGTCTCGGGCACCGGGTCCAGGCAGATGCGGGCGCCTTGGGACACATTGCACCTGAAATCGGTCTCGGGTGCGATGCGCCAATACGCGTGCACCGTGCGCCGGCCGATGACGACCACCCGCATGTCCCGATCGATGGGGAGGTAATCCTGAATATAGGCGACGCCGTTGGTGTCGCAGTAGCGCTCCAGATCTTCCCGGGTGCGAATCAGAAAGACCCCCTCGCCCCTGGCCGATCCGCGCGCGACCTTGGCGATGAACGGGAACTCGAAGTGCTGCAGGATGGTCCGCTTCTGGCGGGTCCCGTAGAAGACTCGGGTGCGGGGATGCGGAATTCCCAGCAGGTCGAACAGGGCCGTCTGCTTGATCTTGTCCTGGACGCACTTGTACGTGTGGTAGCTGGGGAAGGTCGGTTTGCCGATCGCGTCGAAGAGGTCCGCATAAAAAGTGGTGGGATAGTAGATGATGTCCGCCTTGCGGATCTCGGTTTGTGCCCGACGCGGATATTGACTGAAATTGGTGCACACCCCGAGCGTAACGACGTTACGGCACTGCCTGAGACGGGATTCGAGTGCGATGACTTTGCGTCTGAATTTCATTAATTATTATATTCAGGTTAAAAGTCCTATCTGATTGGTATTGCAACATTTTAATGAATCATCAACCCATCTCGAGCAAACCCGGCGGCGGTGAAAAGATCGCCAAGCTTTTTCAGCGCACGTTCGGTATGGCTTCCCCTCCAGTACACCCTTCCGCATTTAGGGCAGGCGCTGAAATGCGTCTGGGTGTTCCAGACATAATCCGGCACCGACCGCGGGACCGCGCTGCGCGCGACGGCCTCGGTTTTTTCGTTGCAGAGGATGCAGCGCGTAAACGGACGAAGGTCCTCCACCCGGATGGCGGCTTGGCGGATAAGATCGACGGCTTGCTCCGCGGGGTCGTTGGCCCGGATGAATAGCGTTTTCCGGCCGGGGCTGTCGCGCAGGCGTTCCCTCCGGGTGAGAAAGATCCTTTCCGCCCCGATGTGCCGCATGAACTCGCCCTGTGGATAATCGAGTTCCGCGAGGGTGTCGAACCCCATGAGCCGAAGCCATTTCCCCAGCCGCCCCAGGGTTCTCTCCACGGCGAAGCTGGCAGGCGTGCCGATCGTCGACTGCGGGGCCTTCGCTGCATCCATTGCAGCGGTCAACATACACTGGTTGCCGCCGCAGGGTCAATGCCGGGCGCCGTGAATGGCGCGCAGCCTTCTCAGCCCCTTGCCGGCCCATACCGTCGCATCCGGCGGCTGGCGACAAATAGCCCTCAAGGATATCACTGTAATACCGATGATAGCTAATGTGAATCGGGAGTTCCGGGTGAGTTCTAGGGGATAGTTATGCGGAAGTCGAAAATCCTGCTGGTCGCGCTGGCGCTCATGACCGTCGCGGTGGGCGTTCTGGCCAGAGACCAGTTGAATCGCGACGTCATCCTGCTCAAGAACGGCCAGATCATCCCCGTCGACCGCGTCTGGGAGTCGGGGGCCGACCTGTTTTACGAGAACGACAAGGAAATCCGCTTCGTCAGCCTGGCCGAGATCCACTCCATAGAAAAGCAGAGTCTTTCGATGTGGCTGCATGCGACCGGCGGCCGTGTGGCAGCCGTTGCCGGCAGAGCCGCAAGCGCCATGGATCCGCTGGTCAAGGATGGTGTCGAGTTGACGCGGCGGCTGAGCCAATCCCACTGGCTGTTGATCGCCGCGGCAGCGGCCCCGCTGGGATTCATGGGGGCATTGTACACGGTTCGCCGGCGCTCACGGAAGAAAGGCCCGGCTCCGTCCGCCGCCCCGGCCAGGCAGAACGGCTCGGTCCTGCCCAATCGCGCCGACGTCGTGCGTTTTTTCCTGGGGTTGTACCGCCACCAGTTGGGTTTCGGGCCGGAGGTGCCGGCGGATTTCGTTCAGCTGCCCTCGCCCCCCGGCGGATCGAACCTGATTTATGAGCTGCGGGTGAAGAACGGCAGCGAATGGACCAAGCGGCGCATGACGCTCGGCCCGCTGGGAGTGGACAGCGGAAGCAAGAGCAAGTGCTACTACGTCATCTTCGATCAGCACCTGGTGGTCAAGATACCCTCCAAGCCGCTAACGAATTTCGAGGACTATGTCGCCAGCATCAAAAAGGAGCGCCAGATCGTCGACCGGCTCAGCCCGAAGGAATGCATCGTTCCCGGCGTGTCGGTTATCTTGAGCCAAATCCACCACCTGACGCTCCCCCCCGACACCCCGCCCGAGGTGATCGAGGAGCGATACATCGCCTGGCTGCGCAAGACCCCCGCCCATCAGGACCGATTGAAGATCAACGGCACGTTCGTCTTTTTCATGGACCTTTCGCGCTACTACTTCCTGAGCCATATCATCGACGGCCTTCACGATCTGTCGGAGCCGATTCGGTCCGAGATCAATTCCACCGCCGATCTCATTCCCTACCCGGCGAAATTCAGGGAACGCTACGGCGAGCAAAACGAGTCGGTCGGGTTCGAGATCCGCGACCTGTACCACCAGTGCGAAGCCGAAGTTCGAAGCGTGTTTAAAAACGCCGGGAAATCCGCCTCCTTTTCGCCTTACCGTGTCCAGGTCTGGTTCCTGAACTACCTCCAAAAAAGGACCATCGGCGAGTCCGACGCGGCGCTTTCGGGCCGCATGGCGGAAGAGGTCGCGGCCGTCTTCGGCCGCTGGTTCGAGAAGTATCAAAAGACCGTTGAGGCCTACCTCGGCGCCATCCGAACCTTTGCGGCGCGTCTCAGCCTGGACCAGAACCGGCAGATCATATCCGGCATCGTCACCAACCTGCTGGACCTGCTGGCATGGTTGAGCGAAAAGAAGGTGGCCATGCGCGACCTTAAACCCGATAACCTGCTCGTGGCCGGCGACCCCCACAACTACCCGGCCTTTCTGCGCTCGGCGATGGATTACTCGCTCGGCTTCATCGACGTGGAAACGGCCGTCTATCTCGACGCCGCCGACGGGGGCCGCACCAAGCAGCCTCTGCTGGGGGGCACCCCCTACTACGCCACCCCGTCGCACCTGTTTCCCAACCCGATCCTGCAGGCTTGCCTCTTGGACCTGGCCTGGGTTCTGCGCTTTCAAGACTGGCACGCAGTCCTGGTGATGGTGTTCAAGACGGTCACGGGCGAGCTGCTTTTCGACCGCACCGCCAAGCTGTTCGGCGAAATCAAAAACCAGGTCGTAGACGCCATGCGTCGTCAGGCTCCCCTCGACGCCCTTATGGAAGAAGTCAGCCGCAGATTCTGGAGCAGTGCGGCGAACGAGTTCCGGGCCAAAATGAAGGCTCACGAGAGTGCGTTGCGCTCCGTGGAGGTCGACATACCGAGAACCGCGCGGGCCTTGCTCGTCCGCGTGCTCCGACACGACATCGATTCCATCATGGACTCGCTGCGTCAGATCATCGCAAGCCAGCGCTATTTTTCATCCCCGGAAAGCCGCGAGCAGCTGCTGAAATCCTCGCACCGGCGGATCTGCCAGATCCTACAAGCGCTCCAGAACAGAAGGCCGCTCGAATCGCCGGCCGCGCAGACGCTGCGGGCGACCGAACGCCTCCTGCACCATCTCTCCATGTTGAAGGCTCTGGTCGAGCGCAAATCCCAGATCGTCTCCATCCTGGAATCCACGGCCATGCCCCGGCTGAACGCTCACGAACTGCTGCTGCTCATGTTCAACAGCGTGCTGAAGGCCATGTGCCGCGGGCACTGGTACCCGATCGCCGAAGACGCCCCCAGCCAGAAGCTGCCCCCGAGCGACGAACTGTCGCTGGCCACCACCATTTGACAGGCGACGAACTCCGACGACAAACGGCGGATGGCCCGCGATGGTTGACGCCCGCACTCCTTCGGTATAGGCTTTCTCCTGCAATGAAAGCCGGCTCCCAACCCCTCGATGCCGCCCAGGGCCAGTTGCTCCTGAAGCTAGCGCGCGGCGCTCTGTTGAAAGAATTCGGACGGAAGCCAGACGCCCCCGAAGACGCGCTGCGGACCACTGCGCTCAAGGAACCCTGGCTGAACGCACCGGGAGCCACCTTCGTCACCCTGACGCTGAAGGGGAAACTCAGGGGCTGCATCGGCAACCTTTCTTCAACCGACCCGCTGGCGGAAAGCATCCGGCGCAACGCCGTGCACGCCGCCTTTCATGACCCGCGTTTCGCACCCCTCGCCGAAAAGGAGCTCGATCAAATCGTCATCGAAGTCAGCGTTCTGACCGAGCCTCGGCCGATGCCCTACGCCAGCCCCGAAGAACTGCGGCAGAAGCTGCGCCCCCATCTCGACGGGGTGATCCTGCGGCAGGCCCACGCCGGCGCCACCTTTCTACCCCAAGTCTGGGAGCAGCTGCCGGACGTCGGAGAATTTCTGAGTCAACTCTGCCTGAAGGCGAACCTTTCAAGGGACGCCTGGCAACGATCCCGGCTGGAGGTGTCGACCTATCAGGTCCAGCGGTTCGAGGAACCGCTCCGCTAGGCCGCTCGGCGGCGGCTTTTTCAAGCGCCGGCCGGAGTCAGAAACTGGATCGCGGTTCGGCGCAGCCGGATCACATCCAGCCGGTTCAATTTGACGGAAGTCTTCAGCGGCTGGCGGTTGACCCGCACGCGCGCCATCCCGCCGACGTAGCTGATGTACCATCCGTCCTCCAGCCGGTTCACGACCGCGGCCGTCATCCCCACGCCGAAGCCCCGCACGACGATATCGGCGCTGGGCGACTTGCCGATCCGCACCGGGGCCTCGCCCAACACCAGATCCTGTCGGCCCCCCGAAAGGACCGTCAGCAGTCCCCGGGCGACGGCGCGCCCGGCGGCCCTGCCCTCGGGCCCGGTTTCGGCCCCGGCCTTCGATGCCGACACGCTGGACTTCGGCTGCGACCTGAACTTCGCAGTATCGATCTGCATCGTCTGGATGACCGAAGGCGGCAGGGGTTCACTGACACCGCCCTTCGGAGCGGAGAAGTGCAGGATGTGCTTTCCGATGCTGATCGCATCCCCATCGCTTAGCCAGTGCGCCTTGATGCGCTGGTCGTTCACAAAGGAACCATTGTCGCTCTTCAGGTCTATCAGCAGGAAATCGCCTCCGATGGACTCGATCTTCGCGTGCTGAAAGGACACTGCCAGGTTGTCGATGACGATGTCGTTGATCGGATGGCGGCCGATGAGGAACGAATCGCCCACGCCGATGGGGAAGCTTTCCAGCTCTCTGCCGTTGAATTGCAATGTCAGGACGGCCATCTTCAGCTCCTGGTACTGGTCGATAAATTCGGCGGCATGCCCCTCGGCCGCAGGGGCGCCCGGCAGCCGCCTGCTTCACGTTGCTCTGGCGCCGTGTTCACATGAACTCCTTCAGGTTGCGCAGCCGATGGGTCATTTCGGCGTGTTCGGTTCGCGCACAGCGCACGAAGGCATCGACGTTCACCATGCTGCGGGGGTCATAATGAATCACGGTCCCGGCGATTTTCGCCGAGGGCCGCGCGCTCTCAGACCCCATCGGCTTGGAGTTGACGCGCTTCAACAGACGGCGGGAGGTGAGATGCGCCTCTTTGGCCGTGGTCATCGGCAGCACGGCGACAAAAAGGGCCTTGTCCAGGGTCCCCATCCAGTCCGAGCTGCGCAGATGCTGCCGGGCTTCCGCCAGGAGCGCAGCGGTCGCATCCAGCGCCGGCCGAGGCGGCTCCATGCCGGTGACTGGGAGGCCGGCCTCCACCACCGAGAGGGTGATGGCGCTCAGATCGGTGCCGTATCGGGTCGCACGCGCGATCTCCTTCTCCAGCAGCGCAAAGGTGGTTTCCTTGGCGAAGGCGGCCTCCGAAATCGCCATGCCGGTCTTGCGCCGGTGCTGCATGACGATCTGAATCCGCTCTAGAATCTCGGAGAAATCGTTCTCATCGAGCCGCTGCTCGCCGCTGCTTGCGCGCACCTCCTTGAGCACCAGTTTGAGCTCCTGGCCTTCGGACAGTCCGTCTTCCAGGCGCTGCAGCAGCGTGCCCGGATGCGGCACCTGGGTGTTTAACGATGCCTTATGCGCCGCAAGTTCGGTGCGTATAGAAGCGACGCTGTGATCCAGCCGCTGCTGCAGGCGCGCCTCCACCTGCGCGACGAGGTCCGCTTCGAATCCTTCCGCGCGGAGGCCCTCTATCACCTTGGAATGAAACCAGGAGGCCAGCTGCTGAAAGCGTCCGTCGCTGTCTTTGTCGGGTCCCGGACCGGGTTTCAGCAGTTTCGGCGTGAACCCTTCGATATAATCCACCAGAATGTCGCTCAGCGGCTTACGGCTGCCCGACTGCCGATCAATCTCGGTCGCCAGATACAGAAATCGGGCCATTCCGATGGGATCGGCCTTCCAGCGGGCCAGCAGTTCGGCGCCGTCCACGCCGATCGCCTCGGCGCCTTGATGCACCCATCCGGCCAGTTCCTCGGATTGAACCGCCTGCCCCAGAAGCCTGAGCAACTCCGAGAAATCTGAAACCGGCATGCCTTGGGCAAGGAGGCTTTCCCGGATCCTGGGCAGTAGCCGCTGCAAGTCTTCTCCCGGCGTCACGATTCGTTGAATTACGACGGCCAGGCGCCCGATCGGTGTGCGGCCGCCATCGTACTCCTTCTTGATCAGCTCCAGGAGGACCGCATCCGCAAGATCCTCGACTTCCTTTCTGGCATCGTCCTCGGGGCCCGGCAGGACCCCCAGCGTTTTCTGGGCCGCGATCGCCTCTTTGAGCTCGTATCTCATCTTTACCAGGGCCGCAGCGAGCTCGGTCAGGCTGCTGGCAGAGTTCCCGGAAATGGCCTCCCGGACGTCGCGTCCGAGCGATGCCAGTCGGCCGGCCATGCCAGTGCCCGGCCCGGGACCAGCTCCGGCCTCGCCGCTGAGTCCCGCCGCACCTCGGGAGAGCGGCCTCCTGGCAAACCCCGGCGGGTCGTCGGTCAGCGCTTTCAGCGAAAGCCCCTGGTCAATCTCATCCAAAAGCAGTCGGCCGGCGATCATTCCCAGGGCTTCCTGGTAGTTGCGCGACGCCTGCAGCTCGTCCCCGAGCGCCACGGAGGCTGCCGCGGCCGACTTGGATACGACCTCATCGTCCTCCGTCACTTTCTGGTAGGAGACATGGTTGATGCGGATGCGGGTGATCTGACGCGCGGTGGCAGCGGCCTTCATCGAATCCGCCGTAGGGAAGCTGCGCACGTCCAGGAACACCTTCACGAACTCCTCGATTTCCCGTTTCTCCAGCCCCTGGGACACGGCGATCGAAGAAACGCCTGCCTTTTTGAAGTGGGATGACATCTTGAAATAGTTCAGGCTCGGGTCGAGCGGCTCGTCTTCGAGAAAAAACTGCCCCCGGCTGTGCATCAGCACCACCGGCGAGGCGGTCTTGAGCAGCTCGCAGATGGAGCGGTAAAACTCCTCTACCGCCTGAACCGAGAAGGGATGCCCTGGCCCATACATCGAAACCCGATTGAAAAGGAGCACGAAGGACTTGCCCGCCTTGTGCTGCCCTTTTTTGATGGAGTGCAGTCTGATCATGCCGAGTCGAATCCTGGATGCTTTCTTCCGAAGGTGCGCAGCGCTTCAAGGAACTGAATGCAGGAAGGGTATCGCTGGCGCGGGTCGTTGGCCGTGGCGGTCTCCACGATGCCGTCAATCTCCGGGGGGAGCCGCGGGTTGATCAGGGACGGAGAGCTTGCGAAGATCGTTTGCCCCTGCGCTTTGCGTCGGAGGATGTCCTCATAGGAGGAACAGGCGACCAGCGGCAGTTGGATCACCAGCAGCCTGAAAAGCAGCACCCCGACGGCGTAGACATCGGTGCGCGCATCCGCCTCGGCCGTGTGGAGCTGCTCCGGGGCGACGTAGAGGGGGCTGCCGCGGAGCACCCGACCGGTGCCGGAGCAGCGGCCTGCCAGCCGCGAAATCCCGAAATCGGTAATGACCGGTATCTGCCCGCCTCCGCCCATCAGGATGTTCTCGGGTTTGATGTCGCAGTGGATCACCCCGCGGGCATGCGCGTATGCCAGGGCTTCCAACAGCTGCCGCACGATGGCCAGGGTCGTTCTCAGACCGAGCGTGCGCCGGGATGGCAGGACGTTGCGGGTGATGGTCTGTAAAACCCGCGACAGCGCGGGGCCTTCGATCAGCTGCATCGTGAAGTAGCGGAAGTGCGCATTCTCGCCGATGTCGTAAACCGGGACGATGTTCGGGTGGGACAGGCCTGCGACGGCCTCGGCTTCATGCTCGAAGAGCCGTACGGATTCCTCCGTGCTCATGTCTTTCGGCAGCACTTTCATCGCCACCCGCCGCTTCAGGCTGTGTTGGTAGGCGATGAAGACGATCCCCATATTCCCGCGGGCCAGTTCCTTCACGATGGTCGTGTTGCCGAGCGTCATGCCGACGGCATGCGCGGCCGCGTAACGGTTCAGGGAGGTGGCGTTCATCGCTGCGGCCGCCGCCATCGATTGAGTGGACAACCCGCTGTCGGGTTTGGGTTGCGCATGTTTCATTCTTCGGCAACTTCATTGAAATCTTAAGAAAATCGACCTTCAGCCGGAAGTCCGAGAGTCTGCGGGGAAGGTCTGCGAGCTCTCAGATCCGGGGCCCTGCCGCACGCCGTCGTTCGGCTCGGGGGTTGAAACCCGGGCGGAAATATGGTTTAGTTCTCAGCATCTCACGTCTAACGTTTTCAGCGTGGCGTTACCGCCTGACATTATGGAACGTATCCTGATCATTGACGACGAGGCCTCGATTCGATCCATGATCCGGCTCATCCTGGAACGCGAGGGCTATATCGTCGTCGAAGCCTCGGATGGTGCCGAAGGGATTCAGCGCTTTCGGGAAGAGCCGGCGGACCTGGTCATCACGGACCTGATCATGCCCAACAAGGACGGGATCGGCATGATCCTGGATCTTAAAAAGGAATTCTCGACCGCAAAAATCATCGCCATGTCCGGCGGGGGTCTGAACCGCCCGGAAGGCTACCTGCTCGGGGCCAAAAAACTCGGAGCGGCCTATACCCTGGCGAAGCCCGTCAACCGGCAGGAGCTTCTCAGGGCCGTCAAGGACACCCTCAAAGGCCAGATGGAAACGCCGCCGTCCTGATCCATCTCAAATTTCGACCTGCCCTTGTCCATCGCCGCTTGCAGGCCTGAAGCATACGCTATGCCTTTTCTTTCGAGACCCATGCTGTTTGATTTAGGCCGGACCACCCGGCGGATTCTGCGGATGGTCGCCCTGATCGGAGGGTCGCTCCTCGCCGACCATCCACTGGTGCTGGCCAGCGACACGATTCATTTCAAGGATGGTATGCGGACCGTCTGCGAGGGGAGCGTCCGGGAGCAGGACGACGAGCTGCACTGTGACTATGACGGCGGGCTGCTGATCTATCCGAAGGCCGACGTGGCGCGTATCGAAAGGGGTCGTTCGCCGGCCGAACCGCAGCAGGAATCGAAGCCGCCCGCCGCGCCCGGTCCCGATCGCCGGGATCCGGCCCTGCCCGTCCCGGCCGCAGACTTGGAGGTCGTCCCGTCCAGGGGGACCCAAAACGCTCCGGGCAGCGTCTTTTACGACCCGCGCCGGCCGCGGAAGTACTGGAGCAGCGAAACGCGGCATCATGAGACGCTGCGCGAGGCCATTTCGGCCCTGGCGCAGGAATTCGACCGGCCGGAGGCCTGGATCGAGGAAAACCTGGGCGACAGCAACGATCTGGGCGCCGTGCGCGAACGCCTCGCATCACGCCTGCAGGAACCGGTCGCCGCGCAGGATCCCCCCCCCTCCGCGCAGGGTGCAGCCGTCGAGTTTTACAACCCGCGACGCGTCCATAAATACATGACCGGACCGGATGCCGCTCACGCTACCTTTCAGGAAGCGCTCGCGGCTCTGGCGCAGGACTTCGACAAACCGGTCGACTGGGTGGAGCGAAACATGGGAACGACCAACGACGTGCATCAGATCCGCCAGAACCTGAAAAACGCCCAGACAACAGAGACCGGTCGCTGAACAGGCATCTTCAACACCCGCGTTTTCGTCGCCCAAAGCGCATGGCGGAGCACTCATATTGACAAGCGACGGGCTATTGGCTAAGATAGTGGAGTTTATTTGTAAAATGAAATAGTTATATTATATCGCCGGGATCGGCACGACGGGCTGAAAGGATAGCGGGGAAATGGCCAGACCAAGCCGGGACGTTGTCATCGTCATTCGACTTCTTACTAGCTGCCTGACGGCCGGTCTGCTTATTTTTTTCATCTCGGCGTTCTCGGGCGAAGACCTGCTCAAAAACCACAGCACCGTCAAGGACCTGGACCGGATCATGGGCGAGATCGCCACCGAGTTGGACGGCGGGATTGAGCGCCGGACCCGGCAGTTGGGCGAAGCGCCCCAGAAAAACCCTTATCGGAGGTTTTACGCTGCGGAACTGGCCAAGGAAATCCACGATGTGTCCTATCTGACGGAGAAGCAGAAGATCTTGTTCGATTCCTACAGCGTGCGGGATTTCGAGAACAAGTCCAAGCGGCTGGTGACCTATTCCGAAACCGCCAACGTGGAAAGCCTGATGGATGAGCTGGACATCGTCAAGCGCGAGCTCAAGAATTCAGCGAACCTAATCGACAAGCGCAGGGAACGGCTGATCCGCCAGCGGACGGCCTATATCCTGCTGTTTTTCATTCTCTGGATCGCCATCTACTTCTACTACGGACGCGGGTTCATCCGGGGCCGATGAGCCCCGGCGTTCGTTGCGCCGGTGGCCACCGCCGGCAAGACCGGGACCGCACGATGGATCCCATGAATGCAGGCACGGCATGTACCTCTCCTTCTACCAGTTGAAGCACAAACCGTTTCAGATCACCACGGATCCCAAGTTCCTGTGGCTGGGAGAAAAGCACACCGAAGCGCTGGCGACGTTAAAGTACGGTATCCTGGAGGACAAGGGGTTCCTGCTGCTGACCGGCGATATCGGCACCGGCAAGTCGGCCCTGATTCGCCTGCTGACCAAGACCATCGACGTGGCGGCGATCGTGGCAACCATACCGGACCCCGGCATGGAATCGGTCGACTTCTTCAACGTGCTCGCCGCTGAATTCCGCATGAACCGGCGCTTCGCGTCGAAAGGCGAGTTCCTGATCGAGTTCAAGCAGTTCCTGCTCAAGGCCTACTCTTCCCGCCAGAAAGTGCTGCTGATCATCGACGAAGCCCAGCGGCTCAGCGTCGAAATGCTGGAGCAGGTGCGGCTGCTGTCCAACATCGAACTTGAAAACCGCAAGCTCATCAACATCTTCTTCGTCGGTCAGACCGAATTCAATCGCGTGCTCCTGGACGAGCGCAGCAAGGCCGTCCGGCAGCGCATCACCGTGAGCTACCACATTGATCCGCTGAAGGAGATGGAAACCCCGCTGTATATCCAGCACCGTCTGGCCGTGGCCGGGGCGCGCGGCGAGATCTTTACGCCGGCGGCGATGCTCGAGATCCATGCATTCTCCCGCGGCATCCCGCGTCTGATCAACATCCTTTGCGACCACGCTCTGCTGACGGGATACGCGGCCGGCGCCCATCTCATCGAACCGGCGATTGTCCAGGCATGCAAGAAAGAGCTGGCCATGCCAGAGAAGTTCAGGGCGCCCGGTCCGGAAGCGATCAGCAACCGTCGGCCGGCGCTCGCCGCCACGACGGGAGAAGACGACGAGAATGACGACGTTGAAGCGGGGCGGCCAGCCAGGGCTTTGGGCTGGAAGCGGCCGGCGCTGCTGGTGTTCTTGTTGCTCCTGGGATTCACCGGTTTCATGATCCACCAATACCGCACCCAGGGGCCTCATCGCTGGTCCTTGGAGGACTTGGCGCCGCAGGCGTACAAGGGATTGTCCGGTCAGCCCATGGCGATCGAGCCGCCCGCCGCAGCGGAAGGCGAAACCCCTTCCGATCTGAAACCCTCGCCGACGCCACTCCCGCCCGTCGCCGTCGGTGCCGCGGGAAGCGCCCCGCAGGCGGTTTCCTCGGAAACGCTCGCGGCCAACCCGTTCGTCCGCGGACGGGTGATCATTTTCTTTCCCCACAATTCCAACGAACTCACCGCGGAGGCCCGGTCCGCCCTCGATCAGATCGCCCTGTTCCTGAACGCGAACCCCCAGCTGAAGGTCAGCGTCAACGGTTACTCGGATTCCGTGGGATCGATCACTTACAACATCAATGTCTCCCAGTTCAGGGCCAATTCGATCAAAAGCTATCTCGCCGGCAAGGGCGTCGAGGCCACCAACCTCATTGCGGTGGGACTGGGATCGAAGAACCCGATCGCCAGCAACGACACCGCCGAGGGGCGGCAGCAGAACCGCCGCGTGGAGATCGGACTCGCACAGTGACGAGGCAAGGCGCCTGCCCCGCACGGACCGTCACGCCACGAAGCCAAAACGCGCCCGCAGCAGGTCGAGCGTGGCGGGGCTGACCCGCAGGCGAGATAGCTCCGCAGGCGAAACCCAGCGCGCGTCGGTGGCGTCGCCTCCGGGCGCCAGATCACCCGCCACACAATCCGCCACCAGATCCACCACCACATAATGAAACCGGACCGCTCCGTTCGGCTCTCTTTCGATGATATCGAAGGTGAACACCGGTTCGTGCGCGTGGATGGTCGCTCCGGTCTCCTCGAGGATCTCGCGCTCGGCGGCCTGCTGCAGTGTCTCGCCCAGTTCGACCCTTCCGCCGGGAATGGCCCAGAGGCTTTCGGCCGGCGGTTTGCCGCGCTGGACCAAGAGGACCCGGTCTTCCTTGAACACGACGGCGCCGACCGCTACCCGTGGCAGATTCGGATAGAGGCTGGAGTCGCACGAACCGCTGATTTCCTTTTCCCGTCGGCATTTCATGGGGTTCGGCGCGGCCGCCCGGTCAGGGCTCCAGGGCCACCGGCTGCTCCACCGGAGGCGTCCCCGGCTTCACGGTGAGCCAGTAAGGGTTGATCAAGTCCTCGAAAATGGTCATCGCGGCCTCGGCGCCCTGGCCGGAGGCGGTGACGATCTGCTTGTAGCCGCCTTCGACGTCTCCCGCCGAGTAAATCCCCGGCCGGCTGGTGCGGTGGCGGCTGTCCTGCTTGATGTAGCCGTCCGCCGTCAGCTCGAGCCCCATTTTCTGGGCCAGTTCCACCGCCGGCTCGTAGCCGATGGCAACGAAGACCCCGTCGGTGGCGAGCGTCGAAGTCTTCTGGGTGGCGTTGTTGAAAAGCGTGATATCGCGCACCCGATCTTCGCCCTTGATCTCACGGATTTCGGTGTTCCAGAGCACCGGGATCCGGTTCTCGGCCAGCTGTCGGGTGAGGAACTCCTGAGCGCGCAGGCTGTCGCGGCGGTGAATCAGGGTGACCTTGACCCCCATATGAAACAGGTGCAGGGCCTCCGTTACGGCGCTGTTGCCGCCGCCCGCCATCACTACCTGCTTGCCTTTGAACAGCGGACCGTCGCAGGTGCTGCAGTAGCTCACCCCGCGCCCGGCGAGCCGCTTTTCACCGGGGACGTTGAGATGACGGTGGCTGGCGCCGGTGGCCAGCAGAACGGTTTTGGTCAGAAACTTGCGCCGGCTGGTCTGCACCATGATCGGCGAGCCGTGCTGGACGTCCAGCACACCCTCTCCCGGAAAGATCTGCACGTACTGCAGCGCATGGCTCACCAGGATGTCGACTAGGGTCTTGCCGCCGACCGAAGTGAAGCCCGGGTAGTTTTCGACGACCGGGGTGGTCGCCACCTGTCCTCCCAGGGCCTGGCGCTCCACGATGGCGGCTCGCAACCCGCTGCGCACCGCGTAGATCCCGGCAGTGAGTCCAGCCGGACCGCCGCCCACGATGAGCAGGTCGGTCTCCACCTGCTCCGCATCGCTTTCGGGGATAAAAAGGGTCTGAGGCTCCAGTTTCTGAAGCGACAGCGCGAACACTTCCTCGGGCTGAGCGCCGTGGCCGATCAGAACGTCGTTGGCGAAGGCTTGCGGCACGCTTTGCGCGGAATACTGGTTGGCCAGCTCGGGCTCGCATTGAATATCGATGATCTCCAGCGACAGCTGCTCCGGCAGTTCGATGACGGCCTTCACGGCGTTGACCGCCTGCTGCGGACAGTAGGGGCACGTGGGGCTGACGAAGACCTTGATCCGACGGGGGCTGTCGATGCGCCGGATCACATTTCGCGATTGCTCACTCAGATTGCTCTGCCCCGTGCCGACCAAAATCAAAGTCTCCAGAAACGTCCGCGCCTCTTCGCCCATGGGAGCGCCCATCCATCGGATGTCGTAGCGGCCGGGGGCGATCAGCAGCGTCGGCGAGCTTACGACGTTGTGCCGCCGGGCCAGCTCATGGCCGAGATCGTACTCCTTCAACGTGATCCGGGGGCTCAGTTCCCGGAACGCGCGAATGACCTGACGGGTCGCCTGGGCAAACACGTCATCGCGGCCCTTGTCGGCGAACAAAAGCAGCGGAATGTCGTTTGGCAACTGCTCGAAAGTCTGGCGCAG
>Ga0209254_10000692_pt1 | contig 28713 bp, 26 predicted proteins | sample FrelakmetDIP11DI_FD_187148 | JGI IMG/M metagenome (GOLD analysis project Ga0209254, IMG submission 187148) | Freshwater lake sediment microbial communities from the University of Notre Dame, USA, for methane emissions studies - DIP11 DI (SPAdes)... | ecosystem: Environmental > Aquatic >... | reverse complement strand
CTATATTTAAATAAGCCTGTTTGTCAATGAACGAAGATAATATTTCCACATCAGCAGAGCAGGTCAGGCAGGCCCATACTATTTCTCCCCGGGAAATTATCTTAAAATACCTGCCCTTTCTTCCCTGGGTGATAGCGTTTTTACTACTCAGTTTAACGATCGCCTTTCTCAAACTCCGGTATTCGCCCAATATTTACAGCGTCAGTTCCACTATCCTGGTAAAGGATCCAAGCGCAGCCGGCAGCCGTCCGGATAAGATAGAGGAAATGCTTTTTTCCAGTCCCAATAAAAATATTAACGACGAGATCCAGATGATTCGTTCCCGGAACATGGCTAAAAGGGTAGTCCGGGCCCTGGGAATGGAAGTGCAATATATCATCATGGGAAAGATCAGGTCGGCACAAATACATATAGCCGAAAGCCCTTTCCGTTTGCAGATTCTTACTTTAAAAGATTCAGCCAAGGCTTTTTCTATACCGGTTACCATTACAGACGATCAGCATTTCAAAATTTTTGAAGATGGCCAGGACATATTATTCAACCAACCTTTTGAAAATCAAGCAGGCAAGTTTGTATTAGTCAGGACTTCTATGCCTATATCGCAATATGCCAGTAACCAGTTTTCGGTAACCTATGCACCGGTGGAACAAAGAGCGGGGCAATTGGTGGGTGGATTATCTGCCGCGCCATCCGGCGAATCCAATAATATCCTACGCCTCACCTATTCAACCGAGAATACCCGTATAGGGGTGGAAATTGTCAACCAATGGATGAAGGAATATCAGTTGGCCGGGCTTGAAGAAAAAAGGCTGATTGCAGGAAATACAATTGATTTCATTGGTGTCCAAATGGACGATGTAAAAGAAGAGTTGGGGGGTGTAGAGAAGAACCTGCTGGGTTACCGAGAAAAAAACAGGGTCATCAGCCCTGAACAGCAATCGCAGCAAATATTCAGCACACTGTCTGAACTGGAAAAAGAAATCACTACCCAGGTGGTGCAGATACAGGTAGTGGATAACCTCATCGCTTATATTAATGATACCCGCAGTCCTTACCGGCAGGTAGCATCCACCTTAGGCATTGAGGAACCCTCGCTTGCCCTCCAGATCGGGGAATTCAACCGATTGCAGGTGCAGCGCGAAACCCTGCTCAAAACTACTACCCGGTCAAACCCGTTGGTAGTTGACCTGGAAACAACCATCGAGAAACTTCGGATAGACATCCTGCAGAACCTGCGCAATGTGCGCCAGGCGTACCAGTTATCCATCAATAACCTCAACGCCCGTAACCGGGAAGTAGGTAAGGAAATCTCCCAGATTCCCGGCAAGGAAAAACAATTGCTGGACATCACCCGCAGGCAAAAGATCCTGGAAGAATTGTATTCTTACCTACTGCAAAAAAGACTGGAAACCTCTATCGGTTCCGCATCCACCATTTCCAATGTACGGGTGATCGAACCCGCCATGTCTACAGGGGTACCGGTGTCGCCTAACCGGAAAAGTATTTACATTACGGCCCTGTTCATTGGCCTGCTGGTTCCGGGCTTATTCATTTTCCTGCTCGAATACCTCAACGATAAAGTGAAAAGCCGGGACGATGTGCAGAAAGTTACCCAGGCAACCGTTACCGGAGAAGTGAGCCATTCAGAAGAAAAGTCACCGCTGGTGGTGAGCAAAACCAGCCGCCGTTTTATTGCGGAGCAGTTCCGCATCATTCGTACCAACCTGCAGTATATTTTGCCCAAGCAGGAGAAAGCGGTGATACTGGTAACCTCTTCCTCCAGTGGCGAGGGCAAATCTTTTATCAGTACAAATATTGGGGCGGTATTGGCCCTGACGGGAAAGAAAACCGCCATCCTGGAATTTGATATCCGCAAACCCAAGATCATGAGCACGCTGAACCTGCCCCAAAAAACCGGGATCACCAATTATATCATCGGCAAAGCTGCCTATGATGACCTGGCTGTACCGGTTACGGGAGTCGACAACCTTTTTGTTATTCCCTGCGGTCCGGTACCGCCCAATCCGGCAGAACTCCTGCTGAACGAAAGGCTGGGTGAACTGATGGATAAACTGAAAGCAGATTATGATTATATCATCATAGACACCGCCCCCGTAGGGCTGGTCACCGATGCGATAATGCTGGGTAAATATGCCGATGCAGCCCTGTATATTGTGCGGCATGGCTATACCTTCAAAAAACAACTCCTGTTGCTGGACGAAATATATGTAAACAAAAGGCTGCCCCGTTTGTCCCTTGTTATCAACGATATTAAGGCACAGGGCGGATACGGCCGCTATTATGGCTATGGCGGCTATGGGTACAACGGCTATGGCGCCGGTTACGGGTCGGAATATTTTGAGGAAGCAAAACCGGCGCGTAAAGGTTTATCCGGTCTTTTGAATTTCTTTAAGAAAAGCTGACCACCGGGCGTAAACTGATAGAGGTAAGTTTCAAACGGGAAACAACATAAAACCAAACTCTTTAACCCTGTAGAGAAATTTTTGCAGCAGATGTTTTAGCATCAAGGGTTTCAAATTATTAGCTGATCTCAACTCAATGAAAAAAGACATTATTGTATTACAGGATCCGGAAACCTGGGACCTGGTGATTGAACCCCGCAGCAGTATCCTGAACCTGAACCTGAAAGAGGTCTGGCGCTATAAATACCTGTTGGTGATGTTTGTAAAGCGCGACCTGGTTTCCGTATACAAACAAACCCTCCTTGGACCTCTTTGGTTTTTTATCCAGCCCATTCTCACTACCATCACTTTTGTGGTCATATTTGGTAACATAGCCAATATATCTACAGATGGCCTTCCGCAAATACTGTTTTACCTGGCTGGCATCACTATTTGGAATTATTTTTCAGAAACCCTCACCGCAACCAGCAATACTTTTATTACCAATGCCAATATTTTTGGGAAAGTGTATTTCCCAAGGCTTGTCATGCCTTTATCTAAGGTATTCTCCGGCCTCATCAAATTTGGCATCCAGTTTTTGCTCTTTGCCATTGTGCTGGTTTATTTTTTGGTTAGTGGTACTGCGGTTAATCCCGACATTACCGGCATCCTGCTCGTCACCCCTATTGTTTTATTTATCATGGCCGGCCTTGGCCTCGGCTTTGGCCTCATCTTATCTTCGCTTACCACCAAGTATCGCGACCTGATTTTCCTGATCACTTTTGGTATCCAGTTATTGATGTACGCAACACCGGTGATCTATCCCATGTCGGCCATCAGTGATAAGTATAAATGGCTCATTGCGGCCAACCCCATGTCCTGGCTGGTGGAAGCTTTCCGGAAAGTATATCTCGGGGCCGGGGAACTTAGCTGGCCCGGTTTATTGTACAGTTTTGGCTTTATGGTGTTGATCATGCTGGTGGGGACCGTCATTTTCAATCGTGTAGAGAAAACTTTTATGGATACCGTATAACTATGAGCATAGTCATCAGTGCAAAAAATATTAGTAAGCAATATCGTCTTGGCCAGGTAGGAACGGGTACTATTTCGCATGACCTTAACCGCTGGTGGCACCAGGTGAGGGGCAAAGAAGACCCTTATCTGAGAATAGGTGATGCAAATAACCGTGTACAAAAAGGAGAAAGTGATTATGTCTGGGCGCTGCGTGATGTTAATTTTGATGTGCAGCAGGGCGAAGTGCTTGGTATCATTGGCCGGAATGGCGCGGGCAAGAGTACCTTATTGAAGATACTCAGTAGAACCACCGCACCAAGTACCGGGCAGATCAAAATTAAGGGAAGAGTAGCAAGCCTGCTCGAAGTAGGCACCGGTTTTCATCCTGAACTAACTGGCCGGGAAAACATTTTTTTAAATGGAGCTATCCTCGGTATGACCAAACACGAGATCACCCGGAAATTTGATGAGATCGTGGATTTTGCCGGTGTGGAAAGATATATCGATACGCCGGTGAAGCGATACAGCAGTGGTATGTATGTACGACTGGCATTTGGGGTAGCAGCCCACCTCGAAAGTGAAATATTGATTGTGGATGAAGTGTTGGCGGTGGGAGATGCAGAGTTCCAGAATAAATGCCTGGGGAAAATGAGCCAGGTGAGTAAGGGAGAGGGTAGAACCGTATTGTTTGTTAGCCACAATATGGGTGCCGTAAAAAATTTATGCACACATGCTTTATTAATGCAAAATGGTACTTTAAAAATGAATGGCGAAACTGCGAATATTATTGATGCTTATTTATCTGGTGGAAATGAAGCAGACAGGATGAACGAATGGGATCCAGAAGTAAGACCCGAAACCAATGAGTTAAGTGTTCACTCCATTAAGATATTTGATGAAAAGAAAAGGCTGGATACTCTATTGACCACCATGGATGATTTATTTATTGAAGTTGAATATGAATTAAAAGAAACAATAAAGGATTTAAGGGTATCGATTAATTTGTTAACAACTGACGGAACAGCTGTATTTTCTTCCAGTGATTTTAATGTACAGGCAGCATCCCGTTTGCGGAAACCGGGAATGTACAAAAGTATATGTAAAATACCTGGTAAGTTGTTGAATGCTGGTAATTATGTTGCATCAATTGACTTTGATATCCCATTATCAAGGGCAATTATCATTGGACTTCCGGTTACATTTACCATATCAGAATTATTATATAATCAATTGGGCTTAACCATAGCCAGCAGGCCCCCGGGTGTTATCCATCCTTTTTTAAACTGGGAAATACAAAGCGTCCAATTAAGTAAGTAGTCGAGTCGACATTTTGTGAATAAAATAATATTAATCTTTTATTACGTTTTATCGACTCATAAATTAATCCTTGGAAACAGGCATAGATCGACTGTTTAAAAACACTCACTGCGAATTTTACTTTAATCAATGAATCCAATTGTTTCCATCATCACTCCTTCATATAATCGAGCCGATATTATCCATGAAACAGCGCATAGCATTTTCAATCAGGCTTATCCTAATTGGGAGTGGGTAATTGTAGATGATGGCAGCACGGATAACAGTTGGGATTTATTGCAAACCTATGCCGCAGCGGACGATCGTGTAAAAATCTTCAAGCGCAACAGGGAGCCCAAAGGCGCCTGTACCTGCAGGAATATAGCCATTGAAAATTCTACTGGCGATTACCTGATCTTCCTGGATTCAGACGATCTGCTGGCTTCATTTTGTTTGCAACAAAGGGTAGATGCCATTTTGGAAAACCCGGCATGTGATTTTGTAATATTTCCAATGTTGTTGTTTAAACAAAAACCGGAAGACCTTAAACTTCTCTGGAACATTGATTCACCAAAAGATGACCTGGAAAGGATATTATTGGGTGATCCGGTCTGCCAGGGAACTGGTACATTATGGAAGAAAACCAGTTTTGTTGCAGTGGGCATGTGGAGTGAGCAATTGATGTTATGGCAGGACATTGAGTTGCACCTGCGCAGTATGCTTCGGGGTATGAAATATGTAAAAAGATTGGACCTTAAACCCGATGTTTTTTTACGTATCTCAGATGTGAGCTTATCGAGGACGGGATTCCATTCATTGCCAAAATTCACCAGCCGGTTAAAAGTCTTACAGGAAACCGGTGAAACGATCCGGCAAAACAATAAGCTGCTTCAATATAAAAATGGTTTAAGGGCGATGTTCGCAGAAATTTTTGTGAATGCCGCCAACAGCAATTATTGGCCAGCGGTAGCGAAAATGATGGATATGCAGGAAACATGGAGCTTATTTTCAAAAGGGGAACAAAAGAGCCTGAAACGCTACGCCTTGGCGAGAAAAAGTAAACTATATAAGATCCCTTTTATACAACAGGCATTATTCAGCAAACTGCAGCAATTTGTACAAACTCAGGAAAATACACTAAATAAAATTTACTATCAACAAACGATTCAAATTTAAGGTATGGGTAAAAAAGTTTTGGTAACAGGCGCGGCTGGTTTTCTTGGCGCACACGTAGCTGAATCATTGGTAAAAGCAGGCTACCAGGTCATTGCGTTTGACGACCTGAGCGGAGGATTTGAAGATAATGTACCTGAAGGTGCTGAATTCGTAAAGGGATCGATCAATGATGTGGAACTGGTAGATCATCTGTTTAAAGTTCACGAGTTTGAATATGTATTTCACCTGGCAGCTTATGCAGCTGAGGGGCTCAGTCATTTTATACGCCGGTTTAATTATACCAATAACCTCATCGGAAGCATAAACCTGATCAATGCGGCTGTGAATACCGGGACTGTAAAATGTTTTGTATTCACCTCATCCATAGCTGTATATGGTGCCGGACAATCTCCTATGCGTGAAGACATGCACCCATTGCCGGAAGACCCTTACGGTGTTTCGAAGTATGCCATAGAGCTGGATTTAAAAGCCGCACATGAAATGTTTGGATTGAACAGTATTATTTTCCGCCCGCATAATGTATATGGCGAAAAACAAAATATCGGCGATCCATACAGGAACGTTGTGGGTATTTTCATGAACCAGATCATGCAGGGGAAAAAACTTACCATCTTTGGTGATGGCATGCAGACCCGTGCTTTCAGCCATATAGATGATGTGGCCCCCATCATTGCAAAGAGCATTGAGATGCCGGAAGCGTATAATGAAACCTTTAACATTGGTGCAGATACGCCCTACACCGTTAAAGAACTGGCCACATTGGTATGTGATGCTTTCGGGGTGCCGGAAATGCTTGAATTCCTTGATGTCAGAAATGAAGTGGTTAATGCATACAGTGACCATAGTAAAGTGCATAAATATTTTGGGCACATGATCAAGAATATTTCTTTGAAAGAAGGAATTGACCGGATGGTGGATGATGCCAAGGCAAAAGGGCCCAGGCAGGGAAGTAAGTTTAAAAATATCGAAGTGGAAAAGAATATGCCACCGGCATGGAAAAAATTGGTGTAACCTGGTTTACAATAAAAATTAATTATATTATCCATTAATTTTTTTTGAGGCATCTAACTGCCGGTAGCTTTCAATCATAAAGAATTAATATAAGTGTCATTCCCAGCAATTTCAGTAATAATTCCGGTTAAAAATGAAGCTTTAAAAATAAGGGACTGTATCGATGGTATCTTATCTCAATCAGTTCCTGTCAGCGAAATTATTGTAATTGACTCCGGATCAACAGACGGAACTGTAGAGATACTCAAGAGCTACCCCCAGGTAAAATTAATTGAAATACCTGGAAGCGAATTTAATCATGGTTCTACCCGTAATTTGGGTGTTCAAAAAGCAATAGGAGAGTATGTATTACTGACAGTTGGAGATGCCAGACCTTATAATCAATTTTGGATTGAAGAGTTATTAAATGGTTTTGTGGATGACGAAGTAGCGGGAGTTTGTGGGCAGCAGGTGGTAAGTCATGATGTTGATAAAAACCCTGTCGAATGGTTTAGCCCTATTGCAAAGCCTGAATTGATTCGATACAAATTTAAATCTGTAATAGAGTTTGAGTCTTTACCTCCAGGCGAAAAAATAAAGGTCTGTGGGTGGGATGATGTAAATGCAATGTATCGAAGAGATATTTTATTGAAAATTCCATTCCCAAAGACATCTTATGCAGAAGACCTGCTTTGGTGTAAATCTGCGGTTCTAAATGGGCATGCTATTGTTTACAATTATGCTTCCAGAGTATATCACTATCATCTTGAAACTTCTGATTTTAGTTATAAGAGAACTTTTACTGTTTTATTTTATCGATATAAAGCTTTCGGATTTATACCTGAGGAATTAAGTTACAGCTTGCGAAGCTGGTTTTCAATGATTAAATTGCTTTTATTCAATACAAGCTTAGACTTTACGAAAAAAATATATTGGCTCAAATACAATCTTGGAAATAGAAAAGCGATTCGAAAAGCTACAAAAGATTTTATCGAATGGCAGAAAAAGGGAGAATTATATTTAGATTCGCAACATGAAAAATTGTGCGGCAAACCACCTATACCGCTTAAAAAAAATAATATCTGAGATATGGGCATTGAATTTGCTCATTAAATTATAAAGGCCGGAAAGGTTACAAGTGAAGATTCAAAGATATACAACCTAAGTGCCCATACAAGTTTAGAGCAATGCGAATTGCTTCAAAATATTATTTTCAAGCATAAGCCAAAAGTTGTTGTTGAAATTGGCCTTGCATATGGTATTTCAAGTATGTTTATTAGCGATGCTTTGATTAAAGTAGGCGGTCGGAAACATATTATTTTAGATCCTTATCAAGATGATTCATACTGGAAAAATATTGGGATATTAAACCTTAACCGTTCAGGGTTATCAGCTTTAGTAGATTTTCAGAAAGATTTTTCCCAAATATATTTACCAAGTCTTCACGCAAGTAGTGAAAAAATTGACTTTGCTTATATTGACTCTACAAAAGTTTTTGATCTTCTATTGGTTGATATTTTTTTATTTTAAAAACAATGCCTGTTGGTGGTATCATTGTTTTAGATGATTGTGATTTTTCCTCAATTAGGAAACTTTGCAGGCTATTATCAAAGTTTGATTTTCTTGAAATCTGTTATACTCAAAAAAAGATCAAGAATCCTTGTACAAAAAAATGGCAAGAATAATTGAAGAAAAGCTTATAAATTTCATACCTTTTAAAGCGAAATTATTTCCCTCTTTATCATTCGAGACGGATGAAAAACTTGGTCTAAATTATCATTTTATTGCTTTTAAGAAAATTAGTGAAGATAATCGGAATTGGGATTGGAATAAAGTCTTTTAGGATGATAAATTTTATTAAAGAATTTCTTTGTTCAACCTTAAATAAGGTTAAGAACATTGTTAATATTTGCAAATTGTATATTAAGCCTCTTCGAAAGACAGACCGACCTGTCCTAATTGTAATAATAAAAGATTTTAATCACGGACGATATGCTTTTCAGTTACTTAATTATCTTACAAAGGCTGGGTTTGATATCTACTTAAGTAAAAGCACTAACTTCTTACGCAACTTACATAATTATGATCGATTGATTTTCCAAATACCCAATGTTCAAATTTTAAAAAAAAAAGATTTCCATAAATTGCCTATTCCTACATTGTTGATGGTAAACTATACAGAAAAAGATATTTCTTATGAAGGATTTAAAAAAATTTTAAATATAGATTTTGATTATTTCGTAAACAAGTTCGATGAAAGTTGCGTGTTGAAAATCCCTTATTATATGCATCCACTTATAAGTAAATTAAATGATTTAGGGCTGTATAAAAATTTGGAGTATAAAAGAGGTGTATTTTTTTACGGTCAGGATGATCTTCTTTCAGAAGATATTCTTTGGGATAAATTTAAGTTAAATAGCAGAGCTTCAATTTTCAGTTTTTTGCAGATGTCCGATTTGAAAATGCTTAAACCTGAATCTTTTGATGAATTAATGTCAATGATTGAAGTGAGAGATAATGAGTTTTATTTTATCGATGGAAAGAAATTTCGAATCCCACCTGAAAAATGGCTAAACGTTTTGTCCTCATTTAGGTTTTTTATCGCTACTCCGGGTATGATTATGCCACAATGCCACAATCTGATTGAAGCAATTTCTATGGGAGTAATCCCTATCTTACAAAATCCATCGAAATTTTTAGATGGCCTTGAAGATAATATTAATTGTTTAAGTTTTACCAACATCGATGAGCTTCCATCTGTTATCCATCACGCTATTTCAATGAGTGAAAATGAAATTTCAAGAATATCAAAAAATGTAATTCAATTCTATAAAAATAATATTGACCCTTTGTCATTCATGCAACTTATCGATAAAAGCGAATGTAAAAGGCTGAGATTATTGTATAACGCAGAGGAAATTAGTTTAAAAAATTTGTAACATGTTTGATCCTAAAAAATATTGGAACGAACGGTTAAGTCAGCATTATGACCTTATCGGTGTGGGTGATATTTCGCTTACTATGAACTATAATAAGTGGAGTTACAAAGTAACAAGGCATCGGTTAAAAAAAGTTTTTCAGAAATACGTACCCCAGAAACAGGGGAAAATTCTTGATATTGGTTCCGGCACCGGGTTCGTCATTGATATCTGGCAGGAGTTCAATAAGAAAATACATGGGATTGATATTTCAGAAACCGCTGTAAAGAAACTTACAGAGAAATACCCGACTCATTCTTTTTTTGAAATTGATGCCGGTAGCCAGGAATTGCCTTTTACCGATAATAGCTTACAGGCAGTTTCTGCCTCCTCCGTATTGTACCATGTGGTGGAAGACAAAGCGCTGGATAAATTATTGCAAAGTGTGCACCGTGTCTTAGAGCCAGGGGCATATTTTATTTTTTCTGATAATTTTATCCACGGCACCAACATCAATATCACACACCAAAAATGCCGGACCCTCGAAGATTATGAAACTGCCTTAAAAAAGAATGGATTTGAGATAACTGATCGGGTTGCGAACTATGTTTTATTCAATGATCCGGTTGACGCAAAAGATAAATTCTATCCAAGGATATGGAGCCTTCTTACCAGCAGGTCAAAGAAATGGAAATGGTTTGATGCTATTGTGTGGCCAATGTTATATCCTCTTGAGTTAATACTTACTTCAATCAAGAAAGAATCTCCAGCTCAGGAGATCATGATTTGTAAAGTATTGAAATAATGCATGTACTCATTATCCCTTCAGAAGAGTTTCTCCCGCCTCAAAGCCACCTGGCTGGAATTTTTCAAAAACACCAGGCACTGGCCTTACAAAAAGCGGACTGTAAAGTGGGGGTATTATCTGTCCGCCAGTCTTTGTCCGTCCCAATGATTGTAAAGGCAATGCTGTATAGGCTGGCCGGTAAAGAAACGAATAATGAACTCCGCCAAAAAAACCTGGGTGAATTATTTTCTTTATTGTATGACAAAACTTTCCGCATTGAAAAGTTTATCACCCGGGAGAATATAGAAGGGCTGGATGTGCTGCGCATTGAAGGCTTTTATTTTTTACCGCCGGGCAAACACAGTAATCACTTAGGTTGGCTCAAGGCTGGGAAAAAAGTCTTTGCAAATTATTGTTCCGTGAATGGAACGCCTGATGTGATTCATGCGCATAATGCAGTTTATGGGGGTATGCTGGCAAACCAGTTGTATAAAAATTTCAGAATCCCATACTTTATCACGGAACATAGTTCCTATGTTGCCCGTAACCTGGAATCCCGGTTTATACTCAGGGATATTAAAAGAAGCTATTTGCAGGCGGCATCTTTATTTGTCGTAAGTGATTTCCTGGGCAAAAAAATCGATGATTTATTCAAAGAAAAACTGCGTTGGAAAGTTAAACCCAATGTTCTGGACCCGTGGATTGAAAATGCCCCGATGCCGGCAAATGCCAAACCAGTATCGCCTTTCCTGTTTATTTCTATTGGGTCACTTATTCCGCTAAAGCGGCATAATGATTTGGTTGATGCATTTGGTAAACAGTTTTCAGGAAATAAAGAAGTGCAGCTAAAAATTGCCGGGGATGGGGAAATGAAAACAGCACTGATTCAACAGATCAATAAACTTAACCTGCAGAGCCAGGTTGAATTACTGGACAGGCTGAACCGTGAACAAGTTTTGCAGTTGATAGATAAAGCTCATTGCCTGGTTTTGTGCAGTGATTTTGAAACCTTTGGTGTGGTGTTGATCGAAGCAAATTCAAGGGGATTGCCTGTTATCGCCACAAGATGTGGCGGGCCGGAGTCAATTGTCACGGAAGAAAATGGTTTACTTTGCCCCTTTGGAGTTTCGGATGCATTGTCTGAAGCAATGAAACGTATGTATACTGAGTTTGAAAAATATGATCAGCAAAAGATCCGAAACCGGGCACTTGAATTATATGGAACGGGCCCTTTTGCAAAACAATTAATTAGGGAATACGAAGCCGTAATCGAATGACAGATAAACGACCATACCAACAGTGCAGTATCAGTGTAATGGATACCATTGCTGATCCGGATATCAGTTTTGATGAAAAAGGTATTTGTAATTATTATTATGACTATAAGAAAGCAGAACTGGAACATGTAACCGGGGGTGAAACAGGTTGGAAAAAGCTCGAGTTGATTGCTGCTGAAATTAAAGAATCCGGGAAAAACCAACCCTACGATTGTATCATGGGTCTGAGTGGTGGAGTAGATAGTACCTATGTGGCCCATCTCGCCAAAAAACTGGGGCTTCGGCCACTGGCCGTTCATTTTGATAATGGCTGGAATTCGGAATTGTCGGTAATGAATATTGAAAACATAGTCAGTAAACTTGGCTTTGATCTGTTTACGTATGTCATTAACTGGGATGAATTCAGGGACCTGCAACTGTCTTATCTTAAAGCTTCGGTAGTGGATATTGAAGCCATTACGGACCATGCCATTTTTGCAACTTTATACCGGCTGGCAGGGGAAAAGAATATCACGCATATTTTAAGCGGTACAAATGTGCAAACGGAAAATACCTTGCCCAAATCATGGATTTTCTCCAAGTCAGACCATATTAATATACAGTCCATACATAAGGCATTTGGAACTATTCCATTAAAGACCTTTCCTTTCATGGATGCTAAGGTAAAACGGTACTACCAGCAGGTAAAAGGTGTCAGAAGCGTTTCGGTTTTGAATTATGTGGATTATAATAAGCAGTCAGTAAAGGACCTCATCCAAAAGGAATTGGGCTGGCGGGATTATGGCGGGAAACATTATGAGAGCATCTGGACAAGATTTTACCAGGGTTATATATTGCCCGAAAAGTTTAACATTGATAAACGCAAAGCCCACTTAAGTGACCTGATATTTGGGGGACAGATAACCAAAGAACAAGCTTTGGCGGAACTGGAAAAGCCTATTTATGATCCTGTGCAGCAAAAAACAGATTTCGAATTTGTATTGAAGAAATTGGGTTTATCCGAGGCTGAATTTGATGCCATCATGAAAACGCCTCGCCGCAGTCATTACGATTTTGACTATGAAAAACCCATTGATGAACGTTACCCAATTTTAAAACCGGTAAAGTACATCTACCGGAAAATATTCCCGGTTAAATGATCGCCATCATCAATTACGGCCTGGGTAACCTTACTTCCATCCAAAACATGTGTAAGCGGTTGGGTATTGAAGCAGTCATCACTGCTGATCCGGTGGAATTGCGCAAAGCCGATAGACTCATTCTCCCCGGTGTAGGTCATTTTAAACAGGGAATGGATAACCTGAAAAAATCAGGCCTGCAAGACCTGTTGAATGAACTCGTATTGAAAGAGCATAAACCTATTCTCGGCATCTGTCTGGGCGCCCAATTGATGACCATGCACAGTGAAGAAGGGGATGTGGATGGCCTGCAATGGGTGAATGCAAATACAGTGAGGTTTAACAGCGAAAAGTTGAATGGTCTGAAAGTACCTCATATGGGTTGGAGTGATATTGCCATCAGGGATAAGAATCCACTTTGGGAAGGCCTTCCGCCAGAGCCCCGATTTTATCATGTACATACGTATCATTTTGCGTTTAATGATCAGTCCGCCGTAAGTGCAACCGCAAAATACGGATATGATTTTGTCTCTGCCTTTCACAAGGATAATATTTATGGAACCCAGTTTCATCCCGAGAAGAGCCATAAGTTTGGAATGAAGGTGCTGGAGAATTTTAATAAAGTTTAGTTGTTGAGTTGTTGAGGTGTTTAGTTGTTTACAAATTCATGTCAACCTTGGAAATAGTAAGATATATTGATGCATATATATTCCTTTGAAAAGTTGGGTGTTTGGCAGGAGGCAAGGAAATTTACAGTAAGTATTTATAAAATAACAGCAGGATTTCCTGCGGAAGAGAAGTTTGGGCTGACAAATCAAATCAGGAGGGCTTCTGTCAGTATAGCCGCTAATATTGCAGAAGGAAGTGGAAGAATAAGCCCCAAGGACCAGGCTCATTTTTATCAGATAGCCTATTCAAGTACAATTGAAGTACTGAGTCATTTGTTGATAGCTTTTGATTTGAATTTTATTGAGGATGAAATACTATCAGAACTTCGTATCAAACTTGAAGAAATAACAAATAAGGTAAACGCCCTTAGAAATTCAGTTATAAATCGTAAGTAACTTTCTGTATCTAAACAACTCAACAAATAAACCTCTTAATGTCTCGTGTCCGCATCATACCCGTTCTCCTCCTTAGTAAAGGCGGTTTGTATAAAACCGTCAAATTCCAAAAGCCTCAATATATTGGAGATCCTATCAATGCGGTAAAAATTTTCAATGAAAAAGAGGCTGATGAACTGATATTACTGGATTATACTGCTTCGAAAGAAAAACGAACCATTGATTACACAAAGATCGCTGAGATTGCAGGTGAAGCATTTATGCCCATGGCATATGGTGGAGCTATTCAAAATTTTAATGATGCCAAAAAAGTGTTTGATGGCGGATATGAAAAAGTTGTTCTGAATTCCATTTTATTTTCCACTCCCGCACTGATTGGTGAAATTGCCAGTGTTTATGGTGCACAGGCGGTTGTTGGTTCAATGGATGTCAAAAAAAACCTGTTTGGTAATTACAAGGTGTTTTCGCATTCTGGTACTACTAATACAGGATTAGATCCGGTTGACTGGGCTAAAAAACTGGAGCAATTGGGTATTGGTGAGATCATGATCAATACCATAGACCGTGACGGCACCTGGGAAGGATATGATGCGACACTGATCAGTAAAGTGGCACATGCCGTATCTGTTCCCCTGATCGCCTGTGGCGGCGCGGCCGGTATGGATGATTTTAAAAAGGCTGTCGAAGCCGGTGCTTCAGCCGTAGCCGCTGGAAGCATGTTTGTTTATCAGAAAAAAGGAATGGGTGTGCTGATCAGTTTCCCGGCACAGGGTTTAAAAATATAAATATACATTTCAATACAATGAATACATTAAAGTTTGGAATTATTGGCTGTGGCCGGATAGCCCAACGTCATGCAGAACATATTCATAATACAGGGACGCTTGTAGCGGTTTGTGATACTGATGAAGCCAAGGCAAATCAACTGGCGGCGAAATATGAAGCAAAAGCTTACTCGTCTGCCAGTGAAATGTTGACTACGCACCCGGAGATCAATGTTATTGCTGTTTGTTCTCCCAATGGATTGCATGCCCAACATGCTATTCAAAGTTTAAAGGCTGGTTTCCACGTTTTATGTGAAAAACCCATGGCTCTATCGGTGCAGGACTGCGGAGAAATGATCAATACGGCAGAGAAGGCCAATAAAAGACTGTTCATTGTAAAGCAGAACAGGTTTAATCCTCCCGTAGCAGCCGTTAAAAAAATTATTGATGAAGGCCGACTCGGTAAAATTTACAGTGTTCAGCTGAACTGTTTCTGGAACCGGAACAATGAATATTATCAAAACTCCTGGAAAGGAACAAAGGCACTGGATGGTGGTACATTATTCACCCAGTTCAGCCATTTTATTGACCTGTTATACTGGATCGTGGGTGATGTAAAAGATGTGCATGCTTTCAGCGGCAACTTTCATCATAACGGCATCATAGAATTTGAAGATACCGGCGCCATCTGTCTTAAGTTTTACAATGGCGCCATTGGAACGATCAATTATACGGTAAATAGTTTTGATAAGAATATGGAAGGCTCGCTCACCATTTTCGGGGAGAAAGGAACGGTTAAGATCGGTGGACAGTATTTGAATGAATTGGAATATCAAAGCATTGAAAATTTTGAAATAAAGGATCTACCTCCAGGCAATCCGCCCAATAATTATGGTAAATATTTAGGCTCAATGAGTAACCATGATAAAGTGTACCAAAATGTGGCTGAAGTACTGAATAATGGAGGAGTGATTGCCACTAACGGGTTTGAAGGATTGAAAACAGTCGAAATTATTGATAAAATATATTCCACAGCAAAAGATGTAACTCCGGGTAAATAATTGATCCGTATTTTATTTTTTTTGGGAACCTTGTTTACCTGTGGAACTTGTTATAATTACTTCCCATTGTAATACGTCTTCCTGAAACGTCAGCAAAAATCATTCATCCTAAAATTCCAAATATGAAAATTCCTTTCGTGGATCTGTATGCACAGTACCAGACGATCAAAAAAGAAATTGACTCCGCTATTGAGAATACCATTACCCAGTCAGCTTATATCGGTGGTTCAGTGGTTAAGGATTTTGAAAATGCGTTTGCTGCTTACCTGGGCGTAAAATATGTAATTGCCTGTGCCAATGGAACAGACTCCCTTGAGATCATATTAAAAGCCTGGGGCATTGGCGAGGGTGATGAAGTAATTGTTCCGGCACACTCCTGGATCAGTACTTCCGAAGCCGTGGGTAATGTGGGAGCGGTACCAGTGTTTGTGGATGTGGAGGCAGATTATTTTACCATCAACACTGAACTGATAGAGGCTGCCATAACTCCCCGCACTAAAGTCATTATACCGGTACATTTATATGGACATCCCGCCAATATGCCGGCCATCATGCAACTGGCGGAAAAATATAACCTCAAAGTAATGGAAGACTGTGCACAGTCTCACGGAGCCATGATCAATGGGAAAAAAGCCGGCACATTTGGGCATGCAGCCAGTTATAGTTTTTATCCCGGCAAGAATTTAGGGGCTTATGGTGATGCCGGCTGTATGACCACCAATGATGATGCCCTGGCGGAAATGGTTCGCATGATTGCCAATCACGGGCAAAAAGGAAAACACAATCACCAGATCGAAGGAAGGAATAGCCGGTTAGATGGTTTGCAGGCAGCCATATTATCGGTTAAACTTCCATACCTTGATGAATGGACAGAAGCCAGGATAAAAAATGCCGCATTATATACGAAACTGTTGCAAGGCGCAGCCGTAAAAACCCCTGTTATAAAAGAGGGATACAGGCATGTCTTTCATTTATATGTGATCAAAACCGCACATCGCGAAGCATTGGCACAATTGCTGAAAGAAAATGATATCGAAACAGCAGTTCACTATCCAACTGCATTGCCCTTTCTTCCCTGTTATGCAAACCGTAACTACAAGCCGGAAGATTTTCCAGCCGCTTTTACCAACCAGTCTCAAATCATTTCCCTTCCTCTTTTCGCGGAACTTACGCACGCTCAGATAGAAAAAGTAACCTCATCGGTCCAGTTGTTTGAAAATGTTCCAGTTCAGGGATAAAACCGTTTACATCATTTCCCCGGAGCGGTGGGGAACCATGAAGGTGAGCAAGCATCACTATGCACTGGAACTGGCAGAAAGGAACTGCCGGGTTTTCTTTATTGAACCACCAAATCTTTCACACAAAGGAATTACTGTTACTTCATGCGATGATCATCCTTTGATCCGCATTGTTAAGTATAAGCCGGTTTTCAGGGGCAAACGCTTTTTGCCCGGTGTTCTGTATAAATTTTTGTTGAAAATGCAGGCTAACCTGCTGGTCCGGAAAATTTCCATGAGTCCCGATGTTGTATGGAGTTTTCATGGATATTTATTTGAGGATCTGAAATTATTTGGCGCACCCGTAAATATATTTTTTGCCGCTGACCAGTTTTTTTATGACGAGATTCCGCCGGAGATTGGTTCGGCGGATATTACATTAGCTGTTTCTGATACAATTTTTGACCGAATACATCAGAGTGGCAAAAAGGTATTTCAGATCAATCATGGCCTGCAAAAACAGTTTGTTTCCGGGGCGCAGGAATTATTGAAGCTTGGATTGCCTGCAAGGCCTGTCAAAAATATAGTGGCGGGTTATACCGGAAACCTAAGGATGGAGGCTCTTGACCGGTTGACAATGATGGAAGTGATTAAAGTTAATCCAGATATAAAATTTATTTTTTGGGGATCCTATAAAAAGCATGACCTGAACCTCGGCGGCATGCAGGATACAGATGCGGATACATTCATCGATTTTCTGGAGAAAAGCCCAAACGTTGATTTGCGTGGAGTGGTAAAGAGCGAACAATTGCAACAGGAAATGAAAGAAGCTGATTTGTTTTGGCTTTGCTGGAATATAGGGGTCAATATATTATGGGACGGCTCTAATTCTCATAAAATTTTGGAATACCTGTCCACCGGGGCACCGGTTGTTTCACACTATGTGAGCAGCTATAAAAATAGTGAATCATTGTACATGCTGCCTGAAAAAAACAATAGCGGCTATGTTAAATTGTTTAGTAAAATTGTTAATAAAGTAAAAGAAGGTGAGCAAACAGAAATGATAAAAAATCGTCTAAGTTTTGCCATAGATAATGCCTATCTTAAGAATGTAGAAAAAATAGAGTTATTGATAAGTCATGGCTTGTAAAATTTGTATCATCACATCTCTTCATCTTTCTTCCAATCCCCGCGTTTGGAAAGAAGCTAATAGTCTGGCTGAAGCAGGATACGAAGTAGTCATCCTAACCAATTGGGTCTCTCAAGTAAGTAAAAACAAGGATTCTTCTTTTATTCAACATGCTAATATCTCTTATAAAGCGTCGTTAAGCCTTTTGCCAGGCGAGATAGGAAGTTTACAACGATTCTATAATCGTGCCCGGGTAAAAATCAGCAGGGGTTTAAAAAAATATATAGGCTTTGAGTCTGTTTGGTTACTTGGTCATGCGCCCGGGTTAATGTTTTCGAATGCTTTAGCAGAACAAGCAGACTTGTATATCGCCCATACCGAATTTGGAATAGCAGTAGGAAAGAAATTATTGGCACAAGGAAGGAAAGTAGCGTTTGACTTGGAAGACTGGTATTCTCGCGATTACCTGGTGCCCGAGCGGCCGGTTGCCTTACTCGTATCACTCGAAAAATTTGCAATTGAAAATGGGGCCTATTGTAGCTGTCCTTCACAAGCAATGGCAACAGGACTACAGGAAGCATATCCGGGTGCTAAAACAATACATGTGATCTATAATGGTTTTTCTATCAATGAAAACGCCGTTATTACAAATGAAAAATATACTGGTTTCTCCTTGATTTGGTTTTCACAGACTATTGGGCCGGGTCGAGGACTTGAAACAGCTATTGAAGCTTTACAAAATATAGATAAATCAGTAGAATTACACCTTGTAGGAAATTGTTTGCCTGGGTATGACGAAGCATTAAAAAACCTTTTCCCTTATACAAAAGGGCATACCCTTTTTATTCATACTTCTGTTAGACACGACGAATTGATTTATGTACTTTCAAAACATACAGTTGGGCTTGCTATAGAAAATGATTTCCCTGATAATAAGGATAAAACCATCTCTAATAAAATTCTGCAATATATTCAGGCTGGGATCAAAGTGCTGGCAACAAACACGGCAGGTCAAAAAGAAGTAGCTGCATATTTTAAGGATTCAATAGTATTGGTTTCTGTTAACGATCCCAATCAATGGGCTCGAAGCATTGAAATTTTAATGCAATCTTCTGAAATTGACCTTCAATTACAATTCCGTAAATTCAATGATTTCTTTTCATGGGAGGCTCAAGAGAAAAAGCTACTTGAGTTAGTTGAAAAAGCGCTCCATGATTAAAACAATGCCCTTGAATAATATAAATATTGTTAAGAAACAGGAAAAGATTCCGATAATTGAGACCATCCGTGGTTTAGCTGCGTTAGCAGTTTGCCTTTTTCATTTTGGGAAAGCTAATATTGATTTTATTGGTAACAGCATCTGGTACCAGAAAATTACCACACATGGCTGGTTGGGGGTTGAAGCATTTTTCGTGTTGTCAGGCTTTATAATTCCTTACTCCCTGGTTAAAAGCGGTTATACCATTAAACGCTTTTTTCAATTTTTTGCAAAACGTTGTTTACGAATTGAACCCCCTTACCTGATTTCAATAATTATAGTGATCTTACTGGGTTATATTTCTACCTTGTTCCCTGGGTTTAAAGGGGAGGAATTCAGCTTCAATATTTGGCAATTTATGTCTCATATTGCTTACCTGCCGGAACACCTTGGATTTACCTGGTTGCTTCCTGTTTATTGGACCCTGGAAGCAGAATTTCATTATTATATTTTAATTGGTTTATCGCTTCCTTTACTTTGGCGAAATCAAATCAGTTTACTTATGGGTTTAACCATAGGGCTTGCAGCCAGTTTTTTTATTCCCTTATACGTATTCAGTTTCATGCCACTTTTTGTTATGGGGATTTCAGTCTGTGCATTTAAAACAGGAAGAATCAATCAATATATATTTTGGATGATTTTAGCTGTTTCCATTTCTGTTAGTTTAGTGAGGGGGCAGAATTACTGGGTGCCTTTGACCGGTGTAATGACGTCTCTACTTATAACGTATGCACATTTTAAAACAAAACTCACTGATTTTTTAGGTAAAATATCTTATTCGCTCTATTTATTGCATATTCCCTTTGGGAGCAGAATTATCAATTTGGGCGGAAGATACGCTGACACAGAATGGAAAGTTTGGGCAATACTAGCACTTGCATTATCAGTAACATTAATAGTTTCATGGATATTTTATAAACTGATTGAATATCCTTCACAATTGCTTTCTAAGAAAATATCTTATAAATAAGTTTGAAGCGCGTACTGATTATCTCGCCACATTTTCCTCCGGTGAACGCTGCCGATATGCACCGGGTAAGGCAATGCCTTCCTTATCTTGAAAGATTCGGCTGGGAGGCAGAAGTTGTTGCTGTTGATCCGGCATTTATCGAAAGTTATAGTACCGACGACTTATTGCTTCGAACAATTCCATCCGGGATAAAAGTTCACTTTGTAAAAGCATGGGATGTTTCCAAGACAAGAAAGTTTGGGTTGGGTAGTTTATCCATGCGTTCTTTTTTTCAGTATAGAAAAAAAGGCAATGAATTACTTGCACAGGGTAATTTTGACCTTATATTTTTTTCGACAACGGCTTTTCATGTAATGGCACTGGGACCATACTGGAAAAAGAAATTCAACATACCTTTTGTGTTGGATATACAGGATCCATGGCGAAACGATTTTTATTTAAGCAAACCCAAATCGGAAAGGCCCCCTAAATTTTTTGTGGCATATTCCATTGATAAATACCTGGAATCCAAAACTGTTCCATTTGCAGATGCTATTATCAGTGTATCTCATGGATATTGCAAGTCTTTTAAACAGTGGTATCATCATTTTGATATTTCCAAATGTTCCGTAATACCTTTTGGCGCTGTTTCAGCGGACTTCGACATTTTGGAAAGTGAAGTTCCTGATGCAGGTATAATTGAGTTTAAAAAGGATAAGATCAATATTGTTTATATAGGCAGAGGCGGTCATGATATGCAGTTCTCGCTCAGGCTTTTATTTAAAACCATATCCCAGGGTTTGCAAAATAATAGAGAATTCTTTGAAAATATTCATTGCTGGTTTATTGGCACCAGTTACGCTGCGGAAGGTCGCGGAGGAAAAACGGTTGAGCCGATTGCTCTTGAAGAGGGTTTGGGCAATTATGTAACTGAAATAACCGATCGGATTCCATATTTCACTACTTTGTTTCTTTTAAAAAAAGCGGACCTTTTGTTTGTTCCAGGGTCTTCAGATACCAGTTATACTGCATCCAAAATATTTCCTTATATACTTGCACAGAAACCGCTTCTTTCCTGTTTTCATAAAAAAAGCAGTGTCATTGGTATATTGAGCCAGGCAAAAACCGGCGAGGTTGTAACATTTGGAGACGAACTTCAAATAACGCCAACTTTATTGCATGAAATGTCTGAAAAATTACAATACCTGATATTGCATAAAGAAGATCAGTTCTCTTTTGATAAAGATGGCCTTAAGCCATATACTGCAGAAATAATGACTGAAAAAATTGTAGCCGTTTTTAATAATGCCTTATCTGCGATTGAAAAAAAGTGACCTCATTGTCCTAAACGTTTTCTGGATTTTTATTTAAAGTAATAAAAACGTAAGACCAGTATTTATTAAGTTCTACATAATTATAATGGTAAACCTGTTTTTATTATTAATTCCTGTTAATGCATAACCAGCATAACTATCTGTAGCGTAAATAAACCAAATTTTGAGTAGTGTTTTTGAGGTTCTAATATGCAGAAAATAGCTATTATATCAACTCATCCCATCCAGTATAACGCGCCACTTTTTAGGGTCTTATCCCAAAATGAAGATTTTACCTGTAAAGTGTTTTATACCTGGAGCCAGTCTGAAAAGCCGGTATTTGACCCGGGTTTTGGCATAGAACGTTCATGGGATATACCATTACTCGAAGGCTATGACTATCAGTTTGTTGAAAACAGTTCTAAAAAGCCGGGTACACATCACTTCAAGGGTATCGTAAATCCTGGTTTGATTAAGGAACTAAATAAATACGGGCCGGATGCCATGTTGGTTTTTGGCTGGAGTTTTCACAGTCATCTCGCCTGTATGCGACATTTTAAAGGAAAGGTTCCCATATTCTTCCGGGGGGATTCTACCATACTGGACGAAAAGCCCGGATTAAAAAAAATCATCAGGAGGTTTTTTCTGACCTGGGTATACCGGCATATAGATTACGCATTGTATGTTGGCCAACAGAACAAAGCCTACTTTTTAGCGCATGGCCTGAAGAATGAGCAATTGGTCTTTGCTCCGCATGCGGTCGATAATCAACGATTCAGTGAAAATGCAGTAACATTTGAAACGGAGGCAACACAATGGCGGGAAAAATTAGGCATAAAAAGTACTGATCTGGTGGTACTTTTTGCGGGGAAACTGGAAGATAAAAAAGATCCATGGTTTCTTTTGCGGATGGCAAAAATAGTACCTGACCCGACATTAAAAATTTTGATAGTCGGCAATGGACATTTAGAGAAGGATTTAAAATCAGCAGCATCAGCAGATCCAAGGATCATTTTCGTGGATTTTCAGAATCAAAGAACTATGCCAGTTGTTTACAGGATGGCGGATATATTTATTTTGCCTTCTGTCAGGAATGAAACATGGGGACTGGCTATTAATGAAGCTATGGTTTGTGGACGTCCGGTGATTGCATCCGATAAGGTAGGATGTGTACCAAACCTTGTCATAGATAGTGTTACCGGCTGGGTATTTGAGACAGGAAAGGCAGGGGAAGGCAGAATAGTTGGTATCATTAAAAGTTTGTTGAAGCACCCGGAGCAATTGCTAAAAATGGGTTCTATTGCTTCTGAAAAAGTAAAAGGATATTCTTATTCAGTCATTAATGCAAATATCGGTACACTTTTAGACAGGATCGTCAAAAAAGATTAAGTATAATTTCACTAAAAAAACATCTCGCTGCTATTACAGTCTTTCTTGTATTAGGATGACAGTAATACATATTTAGTATTCATAGTAGATAGTGTTCTTCGCGAAAAACTTGATTATATGGTTAAGGTGAAAGACCGCGTATACTTCTTGCCTTCCCAGAATCAGACTTATGTGCTAATGATTTATGCAATGTGCGATGTATACTGCCTGCCATAGTAGGGGCCTGGTGAAACCAGGGGAATAGCAGTTACTGAAGCCATTTCATGCAGGAAATCAATCTTGGTAAGTGAAAAGGCTAGTTGTGCTGCCGACCTTATATCTAATAGCGAAAACGGTTATGTTTTCTTAAGTGGCAATAAGTCAAATTTGTTTGTAATGCTTGCGCTCATGAATAGCCGCTATAAAATTCAACAAATCGGGCAGCGTCTTTTAGATTAATCCAGAGTTGAATTACGCTGGGATTGCTGAGGCGATAGAAAGGGAAGAGATGGTGTTGGATAGTAATTAGATTCTTTAATCTCAAAGCAGAATCAAATGGTAAGAATTAGTGTTTTGCTACCTGTTTACAATGGTCTTCCTTATCTTAAGGACTCAGTTGAAAGCATTTTACAGCAGGACTTCCTTGATTATGATATACACATACTTGATGATTGTTCCACAGATGGTAGTTGGGATTACTTGAACACAATTAAATCTGATAGGATTATACTCTCAAGGAATTCCAGGAACATGGGTTTGTTTTTCAACCTCAATAAGCTTGTGAAACAAAGTTCATCAAGTTTGATCAAATTGTGGAGCCAGGATGACATCATGCAAAGTAACACGTTGGGTTCCATAGCCCGCTTTCATGATATCTATCCATCCATTGGGTTTAGCTATACTGGCGTAAAATACATTGATGAGCATAATGTCATAATAGATCAGGGGAAAGAGGATGACACACCTGAAATTATTGACAGTGAAATGCATGCACGGATTGCGTTTCGTTGGGGCTCAGTCGCCGGCAATATCGCCAATGTTACAATCAGCCGTTTTGTATTTGACAAGGTGGGTCTTTTCAATGAAAAGATGAGAATAGCGGGTGATACTGAAATGTGGTTCAGGATTGCAGAGCATTTTCCTATTGGTTTTATGAAGGGAAAACTTATTTACCTTCGTAGGCATAAAGGTCAGTTAAGTAGTCAGGAGAAATATTACTTAGATCATCTGTATGAGGAATTGAGTGCTTATGATTACCTGAAAGGGTATTTATCACCGGAGCTTATTCAATCCGGATTGGAGGATATGAGAAAATATAAACTTCAATTTTACGTGACCCTGATGTTCAAGTTTTTTGCAAAACGAAGGTTCAATACAGCCTTTAGGTTTTGGCGCCGATTGGCTGCTTTTGATAGAATGGATATATTGTTGAAGTACTTTTTTTTAAAAAAGGTTCTCAAGTTAAAATAGAAACAAATTGTTTATTTGTTATTTGTTTCCTGGTTAATAATATGGATTTGCCTTTTGTAAATATGAAACTTTATGATAGACCAAAAGAAGTCCATTCAATTTGTTTTAAATCTTACTCTTTTAAATATATAATATATACTCATTTATGCAGACAAGTCCGCAGAAAACCTACCTTGATACAGGTAATGTTGATGTGATATCCCAAGTGAAGGGAAACAAACTAACCATCTTAGATGTTGGATGTGGAGGAGGAAGCAACGCCAGGCATTTTTCAGAAATGGGTAATATTGTTGATGGGATAACTATTTCTGAGAAGGAAGGAGAACTGGCTCGACCTTATTTGCGCCACCTTTACATTCAGAATCTCGAAGAGGGATTACCTGATACAATAAGTGAAAATGAATATGATTATGTAATTTGTTCGCATGTATTGGAACACATTGCCTACCCGGAAAAGCTTTTAAAAGACATCACAAAAGCACTTAAAAAAAACGGCTATATTGTAATGGCACTTCCGAACATCATGCACTATTCCTCAAGGTTTGAACTTTTAAAGGGAAATATGAATTATAAAACCGCAGGAATATTTGATTATACTCACTTAAGGTGGTATACATTTGATACTGCAAGGAAATTGTTGGAAAGAAATGGGTTTGAAATTGAGTTTTCTGGTGTCACTGGTAAAGTACCCGGCTACAGTTTACTTGGTAGGGTGCTGAGTCTAAAAGCACATGATATGTTATATTCAACATTGACTTACATGTCTAAGGGTTTTTTCGGTTATCAGTTGTTGTTCAAAGCGCTCAACAAAAAGCAAAACACAGCATGAGACTCTGGAGAAAAAGCAGGTCGATTTCCTTAAATAGTTTTTCATAAACCGAAATCAATATTTCAAATCAAATTGGAAAACTTCATTGGTAATATAGGACCACAAGCAATCTTGTCCAGCCCTTTGAAAAAATCAATTTCTATTGAGCCAGGGCTTAAGGTAGTCATTATCTTGGTATGCCTTTCACTGCTATTCCTGCCAAACGGTCTTTACCTTTTTGCATCGACACTTACACTTTTTCTGATCACAGGCCTTTTTTTCAGACCATATCAGCCATCAATCTTTTTCCTTTGTTATTTGCTACAGTGGACACAGGTCATTTCGTATGTTTTCTGGATGAATTCGCTTGGCCTTGATATTAATCAAAAATACAGTATGTCCTCAATTGCTGTTTGTGAGGCGCTTGCAGGGTTATCATTGATGATGCTGATTACAAGTCGGGTTATTAAGAGAAATTTTCATTTTAGTTTTGAAGAACTTGCAAGGGGGGCAGCTAAATGGGATACAAGGAAAGTGCTTTTACTATATCTGTTTTCAACAATATTCTTAAGCTCGTTGGGTTTTGTTCTTGGAATGACAAGTGGGTTCACACAGGTTTTATTCTCTCTAAGTGGATTGAAGTGGATTTTTCTACTGCTATATGGTTTTATTATTTGGTCGCAAAAAAAAAGCAGCCGCATTTTCTGGATTATTTGCCTATTTGAATTCCTGGCCTCTTTTTATTCTTTTTTTTCTGATTTCAAAACCATCATATTGATGGTCATTATGATAGTTATTCCTTTCACTCGAAAAATCAATCTGAAGACCTTTTTCATAATGCTGCTTTCGGGCATACTGCTTGGTTTAATTTTTGTTACCTGGACCGCAGTAAAAGGCGAATACAGACTTTATTTGAATTCAGGAAAGCGCCAGCAAGTGGTCAATGTGGAGAGGGGTGAGGCATATGAAAATTTGATAGGTCAATTTAAAAGTTTGTCAAAGTCTAAGTATGAAAAATCATTGGTTTTTTCATTTTACAGATTACAATATATATTACATCTGGCAAGGGTTATGGAAAGGATACCTGAATATATGCCCCACGAAAATGGAAATCTGTGGCTAAGCAACATTAAATATGCATTGACCCCACGAATACTTAACCCTGATAAAGGATTTCTTGACCCTTCTGTAAAAACCAATAAATATACCGGATTCAGGTATGCAACTGGAAAACAAGGAACTTCATTCAGTTTGGGTTATTTTTCCGAATCATATGTTGACTTTGGCCATTTTGGAATGTTTTTTCCCCTAATGCTCATTGCATTATGTGTTGGCGGCATCTATAACGTGATCATGTCATTTAATCGACTAAACATATTGTTGAGATATGCCGTTGTTTCTGTTCTATTGCTGACTTTTTCAAGTTTTGAAGTAGATGGGATATTCTTGATCGGTCGTTTGCTGATGAATTTTATTGTTATGCTTGCCTTTTGCCATTTTGTTTTTCCAAGGATTCAAAAGTGGGCTTATTTGAAAAAGTAAAAATGCCTGATCAAAACTCAAAAAGTGTTTTGATTTTTTATTTTAATCCAATATATAATATTTTCTGAATGAGGCTAAAAAACTCTGTCGTCTAAAGAAAGAAAGGCGAATATTCTAACCAATTTTTCTTGTAAAAGGGAAACGGAGGATTGGTATAATAAGCATACTTTCAGATTCCAATCTGTATAATCTTAAATACCAAGTTGCAACTTTAAACAATAGGAATTGATTGAATACTAGCCTCAAGTTCAATTTTTTTTAATCACATTGCATTCGCTTGTCAAGTGACCTTAAGATAACAATGCATAACAAAGTTTGGTCTCTAAGATGTAATTGTAAAGTAAATTAAAAATTACTTTCAATTTTCATAAGGTCATCGAAGATTTGTTAATAGATGTACTAATGTTAACAAGACCATCACAACAATATTGCTTAACTTATAGTCATGTTTGTGGTAAGTTCAAATTGAAAAACCGGATATCTCAAAAGGGAGTTACCACCAACTGGCTTATAAATGGAACAGAATTAGCATTATTTAAAATTGAATGAAAATAGTCCAGGTATTCCGGAAAAATAATCCCCGTTTTTTCAGTATTGAATCTGTTTTTAGCAGGGTGCGGCAGGCCTGGCCAGGAACTGTTTTGCCCGAAGCCATTTTTTTGCCGGAAACCGGTATCAGGGTACATAATTTACGCTATTTGTTTAAAGAAAGCAACCACAGGAAAAATACCCTGTTTCATGTCACCGGTGATGTTCATTTTGCAGTTCTTGCATTGCCTCCGAAATTAACGATACTAACTATTCACGATTCTGTATTCCTCCTGCAAACAAAAGGGTTCAAACGATGGGCCCTGAAAAAAATATTGCTGGATATACCTGTCTGGTATAGCCGTAATATCACCACCATTTCAGAAAAATCAAAGCAGGAGATTGTGGAAAATACAGGCTGCGATCCGCAAAAAATTACAGTCATACCCAACCCGGTCTCACCAGCGGTTTATTACCAGCCAAAAGATTTTAATGCAGCATGTCCCGTCCTGCTTTTTATTGGCATTACACCTAATAAGAACCTGGAACGGGTTTGTAAAGCAATTCAACACCTGGAATGCAGGTTACAGGTCATTGGAAAATTATCTGACTCACAGATATCCGTTTTGAATAAATATAATATCCGCTATGAAGCCGTTCATGGCATTAGCGAAGCGGAAGTGGCAGATAAATATGCGCAGTCTGATATCATTCTTTTCCCCTCTTTATATGAAGGTTTCGGTCTTCCGGTAATCGAAGGTTTTAAAGCTGGCAGGGCAGTACTTACAAGTAATATCAGCCCCATGAAGGATATAGCGGAAGATGCCGCCTGCCTGGTGGATCCAACAAATGTTGAATCTATTCGTAACGGTATATTAAAATTAATTCAAGATCAACCATTCCGGGAAGGCCTGATACAAAAGGGTCTGGAAGTGGTAAAAAAATATCAGCCTGAATCAATAGCGGAAAAATATTTTCAATTATATCAAGAAGTCTATAATAAAACATGTGTGGAATAGCCGGAATATTATTGCAGCATAGCGGTCATGAAAAGCAGGGCCTTACACAAAAAATGTGTGATGCCATGTCTCACCGTGGCCCGGATGCAGATGGCTTTTATCATGATGATAAAGTAAGCCTAGGTCATCGCCGCCTCTCCATCATAGACCTTTCCACTTCTGCCAATCAGCCTTTCTTCGACGCATCGGGTAGGTATGTGATCGTGTTCAATGGTGAAATGTATAATTTCCAGGAAGTAAAAAAC
>Ga0209254_10000691_pt1 | contig 28725 bp, 23 predicted proteins | sample FrelakmetDIP11DI_FD_187148 | JGI IMG/M metagenome (GOLD analysis project Ga0209254, IMG submission 187148) | Freshwater lake sediment microbial communities from the University of Notre Dame, USA, for methane emissions studies - DIP11 DI (SPAdes)... | ecosystem: Environmental > Aquatic >... | reverse complement strand
GAGCGGGCTCCTACGGAAGCCGGCTCTGTAGGAGCCCGCTCTGCGGGCGATAGGCCTCGGTCGCGGCTGAAGCCGCTCCCCCAATGTTCAACCCAGCGAACGCGGCAGCCAGCGCGTGAGCGCGCGCCACGCGATCCACGCGAAGGCGAGCGGGAACAGCACGCTCTGCAGCACGAAGACCGCGATCAGGTCGATCACGTTGCGGGTGGCGTCGGTGGCCATGCGCTGCAGGTCCTGCAGGCGCGCCTTGATGTCCAGGGTCTCGCGGTTCTCGTCCAGCCAGCGGTTGGCGCGCTCGAGCAGGCTCTCGTCGGGCGGTGGATGCGCGGCCTGCTCGGCCGCAGCCGCGCGCTCGGCCAGCCCGCTGCGCACGCCTTCGAGCTGCACGCTGGAGGCTTCGAACTCGGGCGCCAGGAAAACTCGATAGGCCGCCTCGCTGCCGAGCGCCGCCAGCGGCACCGCAAAGCGCAACGCGAGCAGGACCAGCGCCAGCGCCCGCACCCAGCGTCGCGTGCGCGACTCGCCGTGGCCGCGCCAGGCCAGCACGATCCAGCCCGCCAGCGCGAGGGCCATCGCCAGCGTCAGCGGCCACCAGGCCGAAATGCCCAGCAGCAGCTTCTGCAGGCCAAGCGAGGCCGACGCCACCAGCATCACGGTCGAGAACTGCTCGACCAGGTCGTTGACCGGATCGAGGATTTCTCCCGGGCTCAGCGTCAGGCCCAGCCCACCGGGCTGCAGCGCCACCTGCGTGCCCTGGACCACGGAGATCACGCCATTGAGGCCACGGGCCAGGGCGAAGGCCAGCAGGGCGCGGCCCAGCGCCGCATCGACTTCGCGTCCGGCCCAGGTGTCGAGGACGCCCGTGGCGGCGAGGCCGATCGCGACCAGCGCGGCCAGCGCAGCCATGACCAGGGCACGGCGGTTCGAATCCGGATGGGACTTCGTCATGCGCGCAGACTACCGCGATCGGGCGCCGTCGGCGCCCCGCTACGGACGCCGCACCATGCCCTCGCGCCAGGCCCACACCGCGGCGCGCGTGCGGTCGCTGACACCCAGCTTGGCCAGCAGGTTGCTGACGTGGGTCTTGACGGTTTTCTCGCCGATCTCCAGGCGCTGGGCGATCTCGCGATTCTCGAGGCCCTCGCCGATCAGCAGCAGCACCTCGCGTTCGCGCGGACTCAGCGCCGCCGACACCGCATTGCCGCTGCCGGCGCGCATGCCGTGGAGCAGGCGCGCGGCTACGCGCGGGTGCAGCGTGGCCTCGCCACGTGCGGCGCGACGCACGGTCGTGGCCAGCGCCTCGGCGTCGACGTCCTTGAGCACATAGGAGATCGCGCCGGCCTCGATCGCGCCGCGCACGCCCTCGTCGTCCTCGAACGAGGTCAGGATCACGACCTGGGCCTGCGGCGCCACCTCGCGGATGCGGCGCGTGGCGGCGACCCCGCCGCCGGGCATGCGCAGGTCCAGCACCGCCACGTCGGGCGCCTGCGCGCGGGCCAGTTCCACCGCGCCGTCGGCATCGCCGGCCTCGCCCACGATCTCGAGGTCGGGCTCGGTGGCCAGGAAGTTGCGGATGCCCTCGCGCACCAGCACATGGTCGTCGGCGATGAGGATGCGGATGCGTCGGTTCATGCCTGCAGCTCCCAGCTCAACGTGATCTCCGTACCGGTGTCGCGCGGCCGCAGTTGCAGCCGACCGCCCGGGAGCTGCGCTGCGCGCGCATGCATGTTGCCGATACCCATGCCGCCAGGCCGCGCCGCGGCCCCGCCGCGGCCATCATCGCGTATCCGCAGCTGCCAACGGGCTTCGGCTGCCGCCAGGTCGACCTCGACCTGGCGCGCGCCGCTATGGCGCAGGATGTTGGCCAGCGCCTCGTCGACCAGGCGCACGACATCGTCGGCGCGGGCCGGCGGCAGCGCGCAATCCGACGCCAGCCGGACCAGCGCCGGGATGCCGCTGGCGCGCGACCAGTCGGTGATGCGCGGCGCGAGCAGGCTGGCGAGCACCACGACGGCATCGTCCGCGCCGCCCAGTTCGTCGAGGATCTCGGCCAACTCGTGCTGGATCTGGCTGGTCAGGCGACGCGCCTCGGCGAGGCGCTCGCCAGCACCCGAATTCGCATCGATGGCCTTGGCGGCCGTCGCGAGCTGCAGGTTGAGGGCGAAGGCCTTCTGCTTGACCGTGTCGTGCAGGTTGCGCGCGAGGCGCTGGCGCTCGTTGAGGGTGGCCAGTTGCGCCCGGGTGGCGAGCAGCGCCTTGAGGTCGCCGGCCATCGCATCGAGTTGCCCGGCAAGGTGCCCGAGCTCGTCCTTGCTGCGATCGCCGATCAGGTGGCTGAAATCGCCGCGGCGCCAGTCCTCGGCGGCGCGCGCGATGCGCCCCAGCCGGCGCGTGACGTACCAGCCCACGAACGCGGCCGAGCCCAGCGCGAACACGCCCAACGCGAGGACCAGGATCGGCCACTCGAAGCTCAGCTGCCGGGCGATCTTGCGCCACGGATAGGGCAGGCGCAGCTCCAGCACCAGTGCGCCCTGGAGCTGCCCGTCGCGCGCGCGCACCGGCATCAGGACCCGGCGCACGGCCTCCTGCTCGTCATCGGCGTGGATCGATGCCGGTCCGGTGGCTGCGACCAGTTCGCGCCACTGGCGGGAGTCTGTCGCCGGCAACTGCGGCCTCCAGCGCGCGTCGGCCGGCGCGATCGCCACGGTACGACCCTGCGGATCGAGGAACGCGGCGGCCACGGGTTGCGGCGACAGTTCCAGCAGTACGTAGCTGGATTCGCTGCCGGCATCGGCACCGGTCGAGTTGGTGGGCGGCCGCTCGATCCTGAGCAGCCACGATTCCAGCGCCAGCGCGACCGCCGCGGGCGGGAAGTCGGGGTCGGCCTCGAGACGGCGCGACAGCGACGCCGCCTTGGCCTGCGCCGAGCGCTCGAGCAGCCCGGCGTCGGCACGGGCGAGGAACTCGCGGAATTCCAGCCACAGCATCGTGGTCTCGACCAGCACCAGCGCGGGCAGCGCCAGCGCGAGGTAGTACACGGCCAGGCGCACGATCAGGCCGCGCAGGCGGGGGCGTTGCGAATCCAAGCCAACCTCGTCACTGGGTGGACGCCGACCGCGGCCAGGCCGAAGCCTGGCCGCAGGGCGGGTGCCGGCACACGGCGCGCAGGGAATCTTGCGGTGTCCCGGATCGGGGCGTGTGCAATCGTGCCCGGCGCGAGCCTACCCGATGATGGGACCCACCGCGCGGCGCGGTTCGTGACCGGGTCGCTTGTCATGGCGACGGACCTCGCTCAAGCTACGACGACAGCGAGGAAGGGCTCCCATGCGCTACTGCTTCGTGCTGGTCCTGGCGGCATGCGTCGTCACGCCAGCCCACGGCGACGTGTACAAATGCGTTGACGCCGACGGCGGGCTGAGCTTCACCGATCGGCCATGCCCCAGGGGCGCGCAATCCGAGACCCTCGAGGTTTCCGCGCCGCCAGACGGGGGCGCACCGGCCACGGTCGTGCCAGCGGCCTGCGTCGAGCTGGCGCAGCCGGTGTGGCGGCTGCAGACGATGGAGGCGGGTGGGCGCCTGAGCGAGCAGCAGCGCACCGAGCTCAACGGCGCGCGCGACCGGCTGGAGCAGGAATGCCGCCTGCGGCTGGCCTCGAGTTCGCTCGCGTTCCGCTGCCAGGAGCGCCAGGCCGACGTGACGGCGGCCACCTCGCGCGCCGCCGACCCCAAGCATGCGGATGAGCTTGCGCTGGCCGAGGCCGACTACAAGCGGCAGTGCGACGACGGCGACATCAACGCCGATATCCGATTGCACCTGCGGCCGGGCAACAGCACGCGCTGAGCGAGCGCAGGTTGGTGTTCCGCGACACGGCCGGACTTGGTACGCTCCGGCACCCGAGTCCCCACGCGTCCCGATCCATGCCCCGTCGCCTCGTCCTGCGCCGCTCGCCGATCCACGGCAACGGTGTTTTCGCCGCCTGCGACATCCCGGCCGGGGTCGAACTGATCGAGTACAAGGGGCAACTGCGCAGCATCGCGCAGGCCGATCGCCTGTATGCCGACACCAGCGGTACCGGCCACACCTTCCTGTTCACGCTCAATGAGCGCTACGTGATCGACGCCAACGTCGGCGGCAATGCCGCACGCTGGATCAACCACGGATGCCAGCCCAACTGCGAGGCCTTCGTGCACGAGGGTGGCGACGGCGATCCGCGCCGCGACCGGGTCGTGATCGAGTCGCGGCGCGCGATCGCGGCCGGCGAAGAGCTGACCTACGACTACGGGATCATCCTCGAGGAGCCGCACACCGCGAGCCTGCGCCGGGCCTGGGCCTGTCGTTGCGGCGCCGTCGCGTGCAGCGGGACCATGCTGCGCCCGCAACGGCGCGGCGGGGCATGAAACGGCACCGTGCCGTGCGATGATCCCGACCCCATCCGCGGCGAAGGACTGACGATGAGCCTGCTCTACACGATCCTGATCGGATTCCTGGTCGGCCTGGTTGCGCGCGCGCTCAAGCCCGGCGACGACACCCTCGGTTTCCTGCTGACCATCGCGGTGGGCATCGGCGGATCGCTGCTGGCGACCTACGGCGGCCAGGCCCTGGGCTACTACCAGGTCGGCGAACGCGCGGGCTTCATCGCCGCCACGCTGGGCGCGATCGTGATCCTTTTCCTGCTCGGCCTGGTGCGCAAGGGCAACGCGGCCAAGCCACCCGGGGGCTGAACTTCGCTGTGCCGGGGCCTTACTGGAACGGGCGCTTGAGTCGCGCCCACAGGCCCGCGGGCTGGTCCGGCACGGCCTGCTTGAGGCGCTCGCGCGGCGTCGATTCCAGCCAGCCGATCGCGGCGTAGGCGTTGACCACGTCGAACACCGCCTCCATCCCGGCGCCGCTGCGCGCCGCGATCTCGTTGAGCTTGGTCGGCGTTCGCATGGCGTGGGTGATGGCGCCATGCGCGTGGTACTGGTGGTCGACCACCACCATCTGGCGCAGCCGGTAGCTGCCGCCGGGATCGAGATGCGACGCCAGCCGTCCGCTCGAGCGCAACAGGGCCTCGAGCCAGACCAGGTATTCGTACAGCCGCGGCGGTTGCGAAACGCGCAGCTGCGCCAGCTCGCCGCTGGTCACGGCGCGCCACCCGCTGCGCGGCAGGTTGTCGGTGCAATAGCGCGCGAGGTGCGACAACGGCGCCTCGGAGTGGAACACGCGGTGCTTGGGGTCGAGGGTCAGCGATGGCATGCCCTCGAGCCGGATCTGTGCCGGCCCGCCGAGCAGTTCGCCGCCCAGGTACGCTGCGAGCAGGCGCTGCCCGCCAAGCGCAGGCGGCACTGCGGCAGGGATCCCGAGCGGCAGTCCAGGTGGCGGCTCCAGGCCGGGCTGGCGCGCGGCACCGGGCATCGCGGGGTGCGAGAGGTTGCGCGGCAGGCGGCGTGCGATCGCGTCGGGCGCGTCCTTGGAACGCTGTTCGCGGCGCGAGCTTGGCGCGGAAGTCGCACCATGCGTGGCGGCATCGAGGACCCGGACCATGGGTTGCGGCAGCAGTTCGAGTCCTGGCTCGTCGCGCATGTGCTCCTCGAGCCCCTTGGCGACCTGGCCGGATAGTTCGGGTCGCGGCGTCGTGTGCGCGCCGCCTGGCTCGATACCGTCGATGGCGGATCCGTCCGGGTAGAAGCCGGCATCCTGGTGCTGCACCGCATCGGCCTGGACCGTGGGCTCGGCCGCGCGGCGCAGCACGTCGATCACGTTGGCCAGCCGCAGCGGCGTCAGCAGCAGCAACGCCGCCGGCAGCGCCCGGTCCGGCGCACAGACGATCGCGCAACGCACGCTGGAGGACTCGCAGCGCGTGCGCGATACCTTGCCGGCCTGGGTCTCGGGGTCCACCACCACGAGGTCGGCCTCGGCCTCGTCGCCCCAGTGCCATTGGCGCGACAGCTTGGCCGCCGCCTGCCGCATCAGCAGGCGCAGGTGCGCGGTGGTCTCGTCGTCGAGACCCACTACCGTCACGATCAGGTCGCGCGCCATGGCCGCCATGGTGCGCCGCGCGAATCCCGGCCGCAACGGGGGGCCGTTCCGGCGCCGCGACGGCCGCAGGTGCGGGGCAGGATGGCGGCTGCGGGCGGCGAAATTCGTTGTTCCAGTTGGTAGGCGCCGGATCGTTCGGCGCGCCGGGATCGAGGCTGGACATGATGCTGAACAAGCTGCCGGTGGGCGGGTCCATCGAGGTGGTGGTCGACCCGCGCGAGTTCTACGTCGCGACCGGCCTGCAGGTCGATGGCGGCGAACGCTACCGCATACGCGGCAAGGGCCGTTGGCGCGACGGCGCGCGCGCGCCTTGCGACGCCGACGGCTGGCGCCGCTGGTACGCCCTGCCGTTGCGGCAATGGAACCGGCTCGGCGGGGTGGATTTCCTGCGCCTGTGCGGTGCCATCGGCCGCAGCGAGCGCTACTTGCTGGCCGGGGGCCGCGAGGCGATCTGGAACATCCCGACCGAGGCCGGGACGCTGGCGCCGGACGCGCGCGAACTGTTCCTGTTCGCCAACGACTGGCCCAACCGCTATGCCGACAACGTGGTGCTGCAGCCGCAGGATGGCGGGCCGCTGCGCGTGATGCTGACGCGCTCGGCCTGAGCGCCGCGCACACGCGAAAGCGCGTGCGCAGGGTTGGTCGGGGCTCAATCCTGCGGCGAAAACTCGATCACATCGCGACCGGCGTCGTTCCAGCTGCCGTCCTCGAGGTCCATCAGTTGCGCGCCGCGCACGGTGTTGCCGACGCCGTTGGTGCCCTCGATCACCAGCACCGCCGTGTCGCCCTTGCGCCAGCCGCCCAGGACCTGCGCTTCGACCAGCATGCGCGTGCCCTGCGAGCGCAGCTTGCGCTTGCGCGCGTCGAGCGGGATCGGCTTGCCGTCGTAGCTGGTCGCGCCGAGCACCGCCTTGCCCCATTCGCCGCCGGCGATCGCCGCGGCGTCCGGATCGCCGGCCTTGATCGCGGCGGCCATCGCCTTGAGCCTGGACTGGAAGGCCGCGCCCGCTTCCCCGCCATCGGCCGGCAGCACGTCGGCCGTGGTTGCCCAGCTGGTGTCGCGCTCGCCGATGGCGCGGTCGTAGATGCCTCCGGCCAGCGTCTTCAAGGCCGCAGCCTGCGGCGTCATGGCCTTGAGTTCCGCCAGCTTGGCGGCGGTGTGGCGGCCGATCACGATCCGGTACTGCCCATCGACCTTGCCGTAGGGCAGCGACATCTCGGAGGAACCGCCGCCCTCGCCGGCGTCCTTGGTGGTGACGGCGAGCAGGCCCTCGGGCGCGGTGGCCCATTCGGCGCCCTGTTCGGCCATCTGCTTCTCGTTGTCGGCCTTCCAGTCCGCATCCAGCGGCTTGAGGCTGACCGTACAGACGGCGCCGTCGTCGCAATCGTTGGGCAGGTCCGCGAGCATGAATACCGCCATGGCCGGGGCGCCGCGCAGGTCGGCGCTGGCCAGGACCGCGTCGGTGTTGCCCTGGACCAAGGCGTCCTGGAGCCCCTTGGCGAGGCCCTCGGGGTTGCTGGCGCCGGTGCACGCGGACGCGCCCAGCACGATCAGCAGGGTGGCGCAGGTCTTCTTCACGTTGGGTCTCCACAGGAATGGACGGGCAATGGCGATGGCCGGGAATGCGGCCGGCCTGCAAACATAAACGCGGAAACGGGGCGCGGCGGGCCATGGGGCCATCACGCGGCCGAACGCGCACCGCCCGGGGCGCTAAAGTCCACTGGGGCCGCGGTGTCGGCCAATCGGGGTCCTGATGGCAGGCTCGAACATCGAGTGTTCCGCGGTGCCTCGTGGGTGAGGCACCGGACCCGCACGCGGCGGACGACGCCCTGGCGCCGGTACGCGAACGGCTGCGCGCACGCGACTACGCCAGCGCCGAATCGCTGTTGGCGTCCGACGTGCTGCGCGCGTTGCCGGGGGCAAGCCTGCTGCAGGCCCAGGCCGCGTGGGGCGCGGGCCGCCATGACGAGGCGCTGGCCGCGTTCCGCATGGCCGCAGCACTTGCGCCCGACCATGTCGATACGCAGACGCGCCTGGCCCAGGCATTGGTTGCCCTGGGCGACGGCGTCGCTGCCGGGCGGGTACTCGCCGCGGTCGAGGAGCGGGTCCCGGGCTTCATCGAACCGGCCCTGCTGCGCCAGCTCTACGCGCTCGACCACGCGCCGCTGGCCGCAGTGGCCGATGGCATGGCGGCGCTCGCAGCGCGCGCGCCACAGGCCGGCGAGGTCGAGATCGCGGCACGCGCGTTGGCGGTTTTCTGCGGTCGCGAGCCGGCTGCGCCGCACGACTTCGGCCGACCGCGGGCCAACGCGCGCTGGCGCGCGGTGCTGCACCAGGCGCGGCACTGCCCGCCAGCGCGATTGTTCGGGACCGCCGGCGGCGTGCTGCGCCATGCGCTCGAGGCCTGCACGGTCACGGGGCTGACCCTGGAGTTCGGGGTCTACCATGGCCGCTCGCTGCGGCAGATCGCGGCGCAGGTCGCGGGCGCCGTCCATGGCTTCGATAGTTTCCAGGGATTGCCCGAGGACTGGACGGCAAACGATCCGCGCGGCAGCTACAGCACCGGCGGGCGCCTGCCCGACATGCCGCCGCAGGTCAGGTTGCATGCGGGCTGGTTCGAGGACACGCTGCCGGGATTCCTGGCGGCGAATGCGGGGCCGGTCCGCTTCGCCCACGTCGATTGCGACCTCTACTCGTCGAGCCGCACCGTGCTCACGGCACTCGCGCCACGCCTGGTGGCCGGCAGCGTCCTGTTGTTCGACGACTTCCTCGGCATCGGCGCCGACGAGACCGGCGAGGCGCGCGCGTTCCGCGATTACGTGGAGGGCACGGGGCGCCGCTACGAGTACCTGGGGTTCACGCTGCTGGGGCGGGTGGCGGCGCTGCGCATGCTTTGACGCGGGTTGGCGGAAGCCGCGACCCGGTGCGAGGCGCAGCGTCGTGTTGATCCGCTCGTGCAATCCGCAGCCGATCGATCGCCGCGGTCAAGGTTTCGAGGCGAAGGCGGCGAAGCCCTGCAGGTACGCGCCCAGCACCTGGCGCATGCGCTCGTCGACCAGCCGGCCCTCGGCATCGAAGACCTTGCCGGCGTCGGCCACGAACACCGACTTGCCGAACCACGGCCGCACGCCCAGCGCGCGCAGCACCGGCAACCACGCGGCCTGCGCGAGGCGGGTTCCACTGGGGCCGGGCGTCGCGCCGATCAATCCGGTGGGCTTGTCGCCGAACACGCGCGGGATGTCCTTGGAAGGACGCGACAGCCAGTCGATCGCGTTCTTGAGCGGGCCCGGGATCGACTGGTTGTACTCGGGCGTGACCAGCAGCAGCGCGTCGGCGTCGGCGATCTGGTCCTTGAGCGCCGCAACCGCAGGCGGCAGGCCGTGCGCGGCCTCGCTGTCGCCGTCGTAGACCGGGAAGGCGGCGATCGAGCCCAGCTCGATCGTGCAGCCCGCCGGCGCCAGCGCCTGCGCGGCATGCGCGAGCGCGAGGTTGTACGAGCCGCTGCGCGAGCTGCCGGAAATCGCCACGATAGTAGTCATTTCAGCCTCGTTGGTAGGGCAAGCGACAAGTGCGACCGCCGCGCGGGCTCAACCCAGCAATTCGTAGCGCCCACCGCGCTCGAGCGCGCGCTGGTAGGCCGGCCGCGCATGGATGCGCTGCAGGAACTCCCACGCCTGCGGTCGCGACTTCGCATCGAGCCCGGCACGCGAGGCTGCGGCTTCAAGCGGAAAACTCATCTGGATGTCGGCGGCGCTGAACTCCTCGCCCGCGAACCAGCTGGCCTTGGCGAGTTCGCCTTCGATGAAATCGAGATGCTGCTTGAGCTGCGGCAGCACGAAAGTGCGCAGCACGTTGCCGACGATCGACTTCGCGATCGGCTTGGCGAAGAACGGCATCGGCGCGCGGCCGATGCGGTCGAACACCAGCTTCATCAGCAGCGGCGGCATGGCCGAGCCTTCGGCGTAGTGCATCCAGTAGAGGTAGCGCAGGCGCTGCTCGGAATCGGCCGGCGGCCGCAGGCGGCCGTTGCCGTGCCGCTCGACCAGGTACTCGAGGATCGCGCCGGATTCGGCCAAGGTGCGGCCTTCATCCTCGATGACCGGCGACTTGCCCAGCGGATGCACGCTGCGCAGCTCGGGCGGCGCCAGCATGGTGCGCGGGTCGCGTTCGTAGCGCCGCACTTCGTACTCGAGGCCGAGTTCCTCCAGCAGCCAGAGCACGCGCTGCGAGCGCGAATTGTTGAGGTGGTGCACGATGATCATGGGGCGGCGGCTTCCTTGGCCTTGTGGTCGGGGACGCTGGCGCGCCCTTCGCGGGCCGCTATGGTGACACCGTCCGATGACCGGCGTTGCGGGGCCGTGGCAGGACGTGCTGCGAGTGCAGCCGCAAGGCCGCGGACGCTGGATTTGCCGAGCGCTGACCTCACGCGGCATAGGTGGCGCGCAAAACCGCGGCCGCTGGCTGCCAGCCGCACTACACTGCGCGCCGGACCCCGACGCGGCACCCCGCATGCGCCTCAACAAGCACATCAGCGATTCCGGTCACTGCTCGCGCCGCGAAGCCGACCAGCTCATCAGCGAAGCCCGGGTGACCGTGAACGGCACGCGCGCCGACATCGGCACGGTGCTCGAGCCCGGCGACGAGGTCCTGGTCGATGGCCGCGCGCTGCGCAAGCGCGTGGCCAAGGCGGGGCGCAAGCATGTGTACATCGCGCTGTACAAGCCTGACGGCATCACCAGCACGACCGAGAGCGGGGTCAAGGGCAACATCGTCGAGTTCGTCGGCCACGAGCAGCGCATCTTCCCGATCGGCCGCCTCGACAAGGACTCGGAAGGGTTGATCCTGCTGACCAGCAACGGCGACATCGTCAACGAGATCCTGCGCGCCGAGAGCCGCCTCGAGAAGGAATACCTGGTCGGGGTCAATCGGCCAGTGACCCCGGAGTTCCTGCGCGGCATGGCGCGCGGCGTGCGCATCCACAACCAGATGACCCTGCCGTGCCGCACCACGCGCATCGCCAAGTTCGGCTTCCGCATCGTGCTGACCCAGGGCCTCAACCGCCAGATCCGCCTGATGGCCGCCGAATTCGACTACCGCGTCACCCAGTTGCGCCGCGTGCGCATCGCCCAGCTCACGCTGGGCCTGTTGAAACCCGGCCGCTGGCGCAACCTCACCGACGCCGAACTCCACAACCTCCTCCCGGGCCGCACCGACTGGTAGCCTCAACACGCTGACGCTGACGCTGATGCCCATGCGGGAGCGCATCTCATGCGCGACGGAGGCCTGGCCGCATGCCGGCTTCTTGCCAGCGGTGCTGGCCTCGCAGAAACCGCCGCGCCGCCAGTCATGGGGGTCCGCAACTGCCGGGATCAGGATGCCGGCTCAGACAAGAAGCAAACTCGCCGGCACCCTGATCCCGACACTCGCGGACACGCTTTGATCCGGGGCGCGGTCCGAAGTACCGCGCCTGTGGGAGCGGCTTTAGCCGCGATTCGAAGCGCCTCGGATCGCGGCTGAAGCCGCCCCACAGGGGATTGGAGCGGGTCGGACCCATGCTCGTTCGAAGCGAGTCCGGGACGGCCGGGATCAGGGTGCCGGCGAGTTTGCTTCTTGTCTGAGCCGGCACCCTGATACCGGTCGGCACGGACCCCCAAGTTCGCCACGAATCTGCCTCGAAAGTCGCGGCTGAAGCCGCTCCTGCAAGAGGCGGGCTATCGTGCTGCCTTCGCGTCGGTGGCGCTTGCACGCGTCGTGGATACACGGTGGCCGGGTCGTGGCGATCGAGGAAGTGCTCGACTGAGCGTCCGGCAGGCTCAGGCGTCGCTGGCGAAGAGCACGCCGTAGGCGGGCAGGCGCACGCGGTCGCCGGATTGTTCGCCGGCGACGAGGCCGTGGCCGTTGATCGTCCGCAGGGGCTTGGCGCTTGCGAGTTCCACCTCGCACGCTGTCGCCGAGGTGTTGAAGATCGCGCGCACGGTGTGGCCATCGAGCGTGCGCTCGAAGGCGAGCACGGGTTCGGGCGCGGGCAGCATGCGCACGCTGCCCCACATCAGGGCCGGTTGCTGCTTGCGCCAGCGCATGAAGGCGCGGAAGCGCTGCAGCGGCGAATCGGGTTCGGATTCCTGGCGTGCCACGCTGCGCGCGAGGTGCGCGTCGGGCACCGGCAGCCAGGGCTTGGCGGTGCTGAAGCCGCCATTGCGCCCGGCGGTCCAGGGCATCGGCGTGCGGCAGCCATCGCGGCCCTTGAAGGTGGGCCAGAAGGCGATACCGTAGGGATCCTGCAGCAGTTCGAACGGCAGCTCGACTTCGGTCAGCCCCAGTTCCTCGCCCTGGAACACGCAGATCGAGCCGCGCAGCGAGCAGGCCAGCGCGGTCAGCGTGCTGGCGATGTGCTCGGGCGCCGTGCCGCCGCCCCAGCGCGTGGCGACGCGCTGCACGTCGTGGTTGGAGATCGCCCAGCAGGGCCAGCCGCGGGTCATCTTTGCTTCCAGGGCTTCGACCGTGCTGCGCACGTGTCCGGCCGAGAAGTCGTCGGTCAGGAGCTCGAAGCTGTAGCCCATGTGCAGGCGCTCGGGGCCGGTGTACTCGGCCATCGTGGCGAGCGAATCCTCGGACGAGATCTCGCCCAGCGCGGCAACGTCCGGATAGCGGTCGAGCAACGCGCGCAGCTCGCGCAGGAACTCGAGGTTCTCGGGCTGGGTGTTGTTGTAGTAGTGGTACTGGAAGGCGTAGGGATTGTCCGGGCTGAAGCCGCGGCCCACCCGCTCGCCGAGCGGCTTGGGCGGGTTGTCGCGCAGGAGGCGGTCGTGGAAGCAGAAATTGATCGCATCCAGGCGCAGGCCGTCGACGCCGCGGTCGAGCCAGAACTTGATGTTGTCCAGTGCCGCGCGCTGCACGTCCGGATTGTGGAAATTGAGGTCCGGCTGCGAGGCGAGGAAGTTGTGGAGGAAATACTGGCGCCGGCGCGGTTCCCACTGCCAGGCCACGCCGCCGAAGATCGAGAGCCAGTTGTTGGGCGGGGTGCCGTCGGCGCGCGCGTCGGCCCACACGTACCAGTCGGCCCTGGCGTTGTCGCGGTTCTCGCGGCTTTCCTTGAACCAGGCGTGCTCGATCGAGGTGTGGCTCAGGACCTGGTCGATCACGACCTTGAGGCCCAGCGCATGCGCTTTCGCGACCAGGCGGTCGAAATCGGCGAGCGTGCCGAACAGCGGATCGACGTCGCGGTAGTCGGCGATGTCGTAGCCGAAGTCGGCCATCGGCGACTTGAAGAAGGGCGAGACCCAGATCGCGTCGACGCCCAGGCCCGCGACGTAGTCGAGGCGCTCGATGATGCCCGGCAGGTCGCCCACGCCGTTGGCGTCGGTGTCCTGGAAGCTGCGCGGGTAGATCTGGTAGATGACGGCTCCGCGCCACCAGGGATTTGGCTTGCCGCCCATCGCTAGACCCGCGATCGCCCATCCAGGGGCTCCGGCGGGCAGCTTAGCGTCGCCCGCTCGGCGTCAGCGCGCCTGCAATCGTATTCATTGCGGCGCCGGGGCCGCGGCCGATTAGCTTCGACCGGGCCGCGCGCGATGGCGCCGGACATGGCACGCTGTCCGTGCCCGCGCAATGCCACGCCGGTCCCCAGTGGAGCCACGAATGTCCGATCCCCACCAGCGTCCCCGCCTGCGCCCGGAGCTGTCGTTCTGGCAGATCTGGAACATGTGCTTCGGCTTCCTCGGCATCCAGTTCGGCTTCGCGCTGCAGAATGCCAACGTCAGCCGCATCTTCCAGACCCTGGGCGCGTCGATCGATGCCATCCCGCTGCTCTGGATTGCCGCTCCATTGACCGGGCTGCTGGTGCAGCCGGTGGTGGGATACCTCTCGGACCGCACCTGGACCCGCCTGGGCCGGCGCCGGCCGTACTTCCTGGTCGGCGCGCTGCTGGCGTCTGCCGCGCTGTTCGCGATGCCGGCCTCGCCGGTGCTGTGGATGGCGGCTGGCCTGCTGTGGGTGCTCGATGCCTCGATCAACATCTCGATGGAGCCGTTCCGCGCCTTCGTCGGCGACCAGTTGCCACCGCGCCAGCGCACCAGCGGCTTCGCCATGCAGAGCTTCTTCATCGGGGTCGGCGCCGTGGTCGCCAGCGCCTTGCCGTGGATCCTGACCGAGGCCGGGGTGTCCAACACGGCGCCGGCCGGGATCGTGCCGGATTCGGTCCGCTACGCGTTCTGGTTCGGCGGCGTGGTCCTGCTGGGCGCGGTCGGCTGGACCGTGCTGCGCACGCGCGAGATGCCGCCCGGGGAACTGCGCGCCACCGACAGCGTGCGCCACGCGCCGGTACGCACCGTCGATGCGCGCCAGGCCCAGCGGACCGGCCTCGCATGGCTCGCGTTCGGTGCCCTGGTGGGGCTGGGCGTCAACCGCTACGCGCTGGATCGCGAGCTGTACCTGCTGGCCGGCGGCCTCGCCCTGTACGGCGCGGCGCTGGTCGCGCTGGCGCGCGGCGACGCCGCCGACCGCGGCATGTTCGGCACGATCATGCGCGACCTCTACACCATGCCCGACACGATGCGGCAGCTGGCGGTGGTGCAGTTCTTCTCCTGGTTCGCGCTGTTCGCGATGTGGATCTACACCACCTCGGCCGTGGCCCAGGTGCATTACGGTTCCAGCGACCCGCAATCGGCGGCGTACAACGAAGGCGCCAACTGGGTGGGCGTGCTGTTCGCGGCCTACAACGGCTTCGCCGCGCTCGCGGCCGTGGTGATCCCGTGGATGGTGCGGCGCCTGGGCCTGCGCCTGGCGCACCTGGTGAACCTCGCCATCGGCGGGGCGGCGCTGCTCTCGTTCTGGATCATCCGCGACCCGCACTGGCTGCTGCTGTCGATGGTCGGGGTCGGCTTCGCCTGGGCCTCGATCCTGTCGCTGCCCTATGCGCTGCTGGCCGACAGCCTCCCGGCGGAAAAGATGGGCATCTACATGGGCATCTTCAATTTCTTCATCGTCATCCCGCAGCTGGTCGCGGCCACCGTGCTGGGCTTCCTGCTCAAGACCTTCTTCGATGGCGCGCCAATCCACGCGCTGACGCTGGGCGGGCTGAGCCTGGCGCTGGCGGGCCTGTTCGTGTTGCGGGTGCGGGTCGAGTCCGAGGCGCCGCGCGGCGCGGTGGTGGCGCCGTGAGGGCCGGCGCAGGCGCTGCGCTGGCACTGGCGTCGGTGCTGCTCGCCGGGTGCGCGCAGAGCGGGGCGCCAACCGCGCCTCCGGCCGCGGTGCCCGCGCCCGAGTACTACGGCACTACCGAGCCGTTCGCGGCCGAGGCGGTGTACTTCGTGGTCACCGACCGCTTCGTCAACGCCGACGAGTCCAACGACCAGCGCACGCAGGGCGGCGCGCATCCGAGTTTCGACCTCCCGATCGCCGGGCCGGACGGTCGCAGCGACAACATCGGTTACCTCGGCGGCGACTTCAAGGGCATCGTCGACCACCTCGACTACATCAAGGACATGGGCTTTGGCGCGGTGTGGATCACGCCGATCGTCGACAATCCCGACCAGGCCTTCACCGGCGGCGACCCGGCCAGGTGGGGCAGCATGTGGACCGACCGGGGCAAGACCGGCTACCACGGCTACTGGGGCGTGAACTTCCACCGGCTCGACGAGCACCTGCCCAGTCCGGGGCTGGATTTCGCCGGCTTCACCGCCGCGCTGCACGCCAAGGACGTCAAGGTCGTGCTCGACATCGTCGCCAACCACGGCTCGCCGGCCTTCACCATGCCCGCGGCGCAGCCGCAGTACGGCCAGATCTTCGATGCCGACGGCACGCTGGTCGCCGACCAGCAGAACCTGCCGCCCGACCAGCTCGATCCGGTCAACAACCCGCTGCATCGTTTCTACAACCGCAAGAGCGACCTGGCGCAGCTGTCGGATCTGCGCGAGGACTCGCCGGAGGTGATGGATCACCTGATCGGGGCCTACCTGCAGTGGATCGGGCAGGGTGCCGACGCGTTCCGCATCGACACCGTGGGCCTGATGCCGGGCGAGTTCTGGGATCGCTTCACCGCGCGGATCCGCGAGCGGCACCCCGGGTTCTTCATGTTCGGCGAGGTCTTCGACTACGACGCGGGCAAGGTCGCGGCGTACACGCATCCCGGCGGCGGCTCGATCTCGGTGCTCGATTTCCCGCTCAAGCAGCAACTCGCGCAGGTCTTCGGCCGCGAGGGCGGCGATTTTTCCCTGCTCGAACCGGCGCTGTTCCTCGAAGGCGGCCCCTATCGCAATCCCTACGAGCTCATGACCTTCTACGACAACCACGACATGGCGCGGCTCGATGCCAGCGACGCCGGCTTCATCGACGCGCACCACTGGTTGTTCACGGCGCGTGGCATCCCGGTCGTGTACTACGGCTCGGAGATCGGCTTCGAGCGCGGTAGCCCGGAGCTCGCCGGCAACCGCAACTACTTCGGGACCGCGGGCATCGAGGCGGCGCGCGCGCACCCGATCCGCGCGGCGCTGGCGCGGATCGCGCAGGTCCGCGCCAATTCGCCCGCGCTGCAACGCGGCCTCCAGGTCAACGTGGAGCTGGCCGGGGATCGCGCCGCGTTCTACCGCGTCTACCAGCGCGAGGGCACCGGCCAGATCGCGCTGGTGCTGCTCAACAAGGGTGACGCGGCGGCGGATTTCGAGGTCGCGGCGATGCTCGAGCCCGGCATCTGGACCCCCGCGCTGGGCGGCGCAGCGGTGACGGTGGGCACGGGCGGCAGCCTGCGCGCCAGTTTACCCGCGCACGGCGCCCAGGTTTACCTGCACGAGGGGCCGGTCACGCGCGCCGACCTCGCCGCGCAGCTATCGCGCCAGATGGCCGCGCGCTGATCCAGTTGCGCGTTCTATCCTTGCGCCGTCCCGGACTCGCCACGGCAGGGCGCATCCGGGGTCCCGCGCGCGGCGCGTGCGCTTGCCAGCCTCCTCGGGAGTTCCGATGCATCCGGCGATGAACACGACCGAGATCTTCCTGATCGCGATGCTGATCATCCTGACCGCGCCGTACCTGATCTGGCGGGTCGGCCGGACCGAGTACTACGCGCCACTGGTGGTGGTCCAGATCATCGCCGGCATCCTGCTCGGCCCCGGGGTCCTCGGCGCGGTGTTCCCCGAGTACTACCAGTTCGTGTTCAACCCGCAGGTGATCCAGGCCCTCAACGGCATCGCCTGGTGGGCGGTGATGCTTTTCGTCTGGATCGCCGGGATCGAGCTCGACCTGCACGAGGCATGGACGCACCGCGGCGAAACCGTCGTCACGGCCGGGCTCGCATTGCTGGTGCCGATGCTGCTGGGTTGCGCGGCCGCGATCGGCCTTCTCGCGCATGGCGAGGGCTGGATGGGGCCGCAGGCCCTGGGCTGGCAGTTCGTGCTCGGCATCGGCATGGCCTGCGCGGTCACCGCCTTGCCGATCCTGATCCTGTTCATGGAGAAGATCGCGATCCTGCGCCAGCCGCTGGGCCAGCGCGTGCTGCGCTACGCCAGTTTCGATGACGTGGCGATCTGGGGCGTGCTGGCGCTGATCCTGATGGACTGGACCCGGGTCGGGCGCCAGGGTGCCTTCCTGCTGGCGTTCGCGCTGGCGACGCTGGCCTTCCGCGCGCTGATGCGCCGCCTGCCGGAGCGCGACCGCTGGTACGTGGGCCTGATCTGGCTCGCCGCCTGCGGCTTCGCCGCCGATTGGGCCGGCCTGCACTTCATGGTCGGCGCCTTCCTGTCGGGCGCGGTGATCGATGGTCGCTGGTTCGACCGCGAACAGATGGACCGGCTGCGCCACAACGTGCTGCTGGTGGTGATGCCGGTGTTCTTCCTCAGCACCGGCCTACGCACCAACTGGACGCTGGGCGGCGCCACCGTGTTCATCGCCGCGGGTGTGCTGCTGTTCGCCGCGGTCGCGGGCAAGCTGGCCGGGGTGCACCTGGCCGGCCGCATCCTGCGCTGGGAGCGCGGCGAGGCCTCGATCATCGGCTGGCTGCTGCAGACCAAGGCCCTGATCATGATCATCTTCGCCAACATCCTGCTCGACAAGGCGATCATCACCAGCGAGGCCTTCACCGCCCTGCTCCTGATGGCGGTGGCCAGCACCATGCTCACGATCCCGCTGGTGACCCCGCGGCTGGCGCGGCTGGCGGGCCTGGTCTCGCGCTCGCGCTGACGCCATCCGCCCAGAAAAAACCCTTGCCGGCGAGGGGCCGGCAAGGGTCGTCCGACGGCAGGGCGCCGGAAGGTGTGGCTCAGAACTTGTAGGTCACGCCGAGCAGGTACTGGCGGCCGTATTCCTCGTAGCGCTGGGTGAGCCCGTTGTTGTTGAAGAACTGGCGGTACGGCTCGTCGGTCAGGTTGTTGACCTGGAACAGCAGGGAAACACCGTCCAGCGCGCCATCGTTGAAGGTGTAGCCCAGCTGCGCGTCGACCACGTCCTCGCCGTCGATGTAGACCAGCGCGCGATCGGCCCCGAAGCCCTGGATCTCGCCGAGGAACTCCGAACGCGAGCGCTGGCTGATGCGGGCCAGGAAACCGTGGGCTTCGTAGTAGAACGTGAGGTTGTAGACCTCTTCCGAGAGTCCCGCGATCGGTTCGTCGGGCCCGTCGGGCCCGAGGCGCTTGATCGAGCTGCTGGTGTCGGAGTAGTTGCCGATGAAGCCGAAGCCCTCGAGCCAGTCGGCGAACATGTCGAACGGCACCGACACCGCGAACTCCCAGCCCTTGACGTTGCCGCCCTCGCCGTTGGCCGGGCGGTTGTACACGCCGACCGGATCCGGCGCCGGGCCGGTGTAGCCCGGCGGCGGGGCCAGGTCGGACGCATCGAAGGTGCCCTGCTGGTCGTACACGTAGGTACGCAGGTCCTTGTAGAAGTACGCCAGGCTGACGTAGCCGCGGTTCTCGTAGAAGTACTTCTCCCACGAAACGTCATAGGCATTGGCCTCCCACGGACGCAGTTGCGGATTGCCGCCGCTGCGGGTCCACAGGCCCTGGTTGATGCCGCTGAACTCGAGGCTGGTGTTGTTGTTGGCGCGCATCTGGTCGATGCGCGGCCGCGCCGACTGGCGGCCGATGCCGGTGCGGATCTTGTTCTCCGCCGGCAGCTCGAAAACCAGGTTCATGCTCGGCAGCACGTCGGTGTAGCTGTCGCCGTCCGAGTACGGCACCGCATTGGCCGCATTGCCCTGGATCACCGAGAAGCCGTCGGAGTTCTGGTCGGTGCTGACCACCTGTACGCCGAGGTTGCCGCGCACCGGCACCGAGCCCAGGTCGGTCATGACGTTGAGCTGGGCGTAGCTGGTGAGCAGTTCCTCGTCCACCGTCCACTGCTTGTTGACGATGTCGGCGTTGATGTTGTCGCGGAAGCGGTAGAAGGTGTCGAGCACCGGATTGATGTTGTAGCTCAAGGTGCCCGGCAGGCCGGCGAAGCCGAGGTCGACCGGGCTGATCAGGAACTCCGCCGGCACCACGGTCTCGTCCGCGATCAGGTCGAGGAAGGCCTCCGGCACCTGGCGCTGCTTCTCGCGGTCGGCATAGTTGATGCCGAACTCGAGGCTGCTGAACCAGTTGGCCATCCCGCCATCGACGAAGCTCTTCTCGAAGTCGAGGCGGTAGGAGGTCAGCTCGTCGTCGATCTGCGGGGTCTTGATGTAACCGTCCTGGCCCCAGCCACCCGGGTCGGTGAGCACGATCTGGGTCGGGTCGGTGTAATCGCGGCTGAAGCTGAAGTCCGGCCGGCCGCTGGGATTGAGCACGAAATCGACGCTGTCGGTAATGCCGGCGCGCGTGCCCGAGTAGGTCTCGAGGATGCTCTCCTCGCGATCCGCGCTCGAGTAGCTGATGTCGGCCCGGGCGACCCAGCTGTCGGCGAAGCGGAACTCGTTGTTCCAGCCGATCGCGAACAGCTTGTCGTCGCCCTCGTTGAGGTCGTTGCGCAGCACCGGGCGGATGCCCGTGAAGGTGCCGCTGGTCGTGACCCCGTCCTCGATCACCGCATTGGAGAGGCTTGCGCCCGACCAGCCCAGGCCGGTCTCGAGGAAGCGCGTGGTCTCGGCCTTTTCGAATTTCGAGTAGTACACGTCCAGCATGGTCGTGTAGCTGTCGTTGACATTGAACTCGAGCACGCCCATGTAGCCTTCGCGGACGTTGTCGGTCGACGAGCCCTGGATCTTGGCGCCGCCCAGCGTGTAGGAATTCGGCGCGCCATTGATGTTGTCGGGGAATCCCCAGGCTTCGTAGCGCTCGGCCTGGCCGGGCGAATCAAGGCGCGCATAGCCCAGCGCGATGCCGAGCCGGTCGTCCATGAACTGGTCGACGTAGAAGGCGCTGAGGCGGCTGCCGTTGTCGTCCGAGTCGGAGTTGACCTCGCCGAGCGAGTTCTCCTCGTAGCGGGCATTGAGCGAGACCGCGCGATCGTCGAAGGACAGCGGACGGATCGTGCGCAGGTCGATGGTGCCCGACAGGCCCTGGCCGACCAGCGAGGCGTCGGCGGTCTTGTAGACCACCACCTGGTTGATCAGCTCGGAGGGGAACTGGTCGAACTCGACCCCGCGGTTGTCGCCGACGCTGACCTGCTCGCGACCGTTGAGCAGCGTGGTGCCGTAATCGCCGGAGAGGCCGCGGATGCTGATGGTCGAGGTGCGGCCGGCGACGCGCTGGCCGGCGAGGCCGGGCAGGCGCGTGATCGAATCGGCGATCGAGATATCGGGCAGCTTGCCGAGGTCCTCGGCGGAGACCACCTCGACGATCTGGTTGGATTCGCGCTTGACCTCGATCGAGGTCTCGACGCCGGCGCGAAAGCCGGTGACCTGCACCGCCTCGAGCGTCTTTACCTCCTGCGCGGCTGCGTCGATGGCCGCCTCGTCGGACGTCTCGGCCGGGGGAGTGGCGGTCGACTGCGCCAGCACCGGCGCTTCGGCCAGGGCCTTGGCTTCGGCCGATTCCTTGGACTGTTCCTTCGCCTTGGTCCCGTCTTCGCTGGCCTGCGCCTGGGCGCCGGTCGCGAGCATCATGGTTGCCGACGCCAACGCGACGCTCAGCAGGTTGCGCTTGAGTTTCAACATCTGCCCTCCCCCAATGCCCTTCGGATTCCGGTGCGGGTCCCGTGCGTCAAACCGCCAGCGCACTTGCGGGACCGACTCGCCCGACCCGGATTAACGGAATCGGAACGCGCAGGGATGTTAGCCCCAGCCATTCGCGGCGCGGCCTGCCTGCATACGTATTCATGCAAAGCCGTCGATCCGCCCCGCCATGGCTGTCATCGCGATTTGCCCGCGGGGCGGGACGCCGCGCGCCGATCCTGCCTCAGGCCGCGCGGCGGCGGCAGGTGAAGAAACCGTTGAGGGTCAGGCGTCCCCAGCGCGGATCGGGACTCAGGCGTCCGGGTTCGGGGATGTCGCTGCAGTGGAACAGGCTGCCATCGTAGAAGATCGCGCGATTCCAGCGCGGCGGCACGGTGCAGACCTTCTCGAACCAGGCGTTGGACTGCGTGAGGTAACCCGGCTGCACGCCGTAGCGGCGCGCGAATTCCTCGCGGCCCAGGGTGCCCGATTCGTGGACCAGCAGGTCGATCTCCGCGGCGGGCCGCCGCGGCTGGAAGAAGCTGGTGCCGCCCAGCGCCGGGTCCTGGAACAGGTACAGCACGGATGCGGCCACGCACTGGTCGGACGGCACGTCGAAACGGTCGCGGTGGCAGATCCACTGGCGTGGCTCGAGTTGCCGCGGTTGACGGGTGACGATCGACAGGCGACTGTGCGCGCGCAACGTGCGGCGCGCGCCGAGCCGCGAGCGGGCGTGCTGGGCGAAGAATGCCTCGAGCTGCGCCGTGACCGCGTCGGCCAGGCGCAGTTCGGGACCCGGGAAGGCGTTGAAGGCGGCTTCCTCGAAGGCGTCGATGTGGCGGGCCGCATGCTCGACCATCGCTTGCGGATCGCGCAGCGCGCCGTCGATGATGAACGCGCTGTGGCCCGGCGCGAGGGGCAGCTCCTGGATGGAGGGGTTCGGGTTGAACATGGCGATGCGCGGCACCCTGGGATGCGGGCGATCTTACCGGGCCCCGCCTGTAGTGAATGATCCATGTCGGCGGCCGGGGAGGAACTGACGTGAGTGCTGTCCATGCCCTGTTGCAGGGCCTGCTTGCCGCCACCGTCGCCGTGACGCCGATCGACGGCCCGATTCCCGAGGTCGGCAGCGGCAGGATCGTGCACGTGGACGAATTTCCCTCCGCGTACGTGCCGCGCCGCGCGCTCGATATCTGGCTGCCCGGCGACTATCCGGCCGCCGCGCCCTATGCCGTGCTCTACATGCAAGACGGGCAGATGCTGTTCGACGCCAGCCTGACCTGGAACCGGCAGGAATGGCGTGCCGACGAGGTGGCGGGGAAGCTCATCGCCGACGGTGCCGCGCGGCCATTCATCATCGTGGGCATCGCCAACGGCGGTGCGGACCGGCACATGGAGTATTTCCCGCAGCAGGCCTTCGAGTCGCTGACCCCCGGGCAGCAGGCGGCGCAATATGCGCTCAAGCGCGACGGCGGCCAGTCGCTGTACCCGGGCAAGGTCCGTGCCGACGACTACCTGCGCTTCCTGGTCACCGAGCTCAAGCCGTACATCGACCAGCGCTTCCGCGTCAGCCCGCGGCGCGAGGACACCTGCGTGCTGGGTTCGAGCATGGGCGGCCTGATCTCGCTGTACGCGCTGGCGGAGTATCCCCAGGTGTTCGGGGGCGCGGCCGGCCTGTCCACGCACTGGCCCGGCGACTTCGCCGATGAGCCCGGCCCGGCGTCCGCCGCCCTGATCGCCTACTTCGGGCGCAAACTGCCGCCGGCCGGCGCCCACCGCATCTACTTCGACCACGGCACCGGCACGCTGGACGCGCGCTACCCGGCGTTGCAGCGCCAGGTCGACGCGCTGATGCGGGCCAGGGGCTACACGGCGCGCGACTGGCAGACGCGGGTGTTCCCCGGCGCGATCCACGACGAGGCGGCCTGGGCCGCGCGCCTGGACCAGCCGCTGGCCTTCCTGTTCGCGCCGCGGTGACGGCGGCGCGCAGCGCCGCCAGCGCATCAAGCGATGCCGGCGGATTCCGCCTTGCAGTGGCGCGCGATGTACTCGGCGTGCGAGGGCATGGCGTCGGCCGAGCGCTCGAGCACGCCGCGCACGCCCGCGACCATCTCCCGGATCTGCCGCGCGGGCATGGCATCGACCAGCGGATGGTAGGCGCCGGGCATCACTTCCTGTCCGATCAGGACCTGGGTCCAGCTCTCCTCCGTGAACAGTTCCTCGTGCTCGCGGTGGATGCGGCCGCCGCCGCGGAAGATCTCGATCTTCTGCGCCAGCGTGTCGGGAATCGGCATCTCGCGGCAGCGGTTCCAGAACGGGGTGTCGCTGCGCTCGGTGGCCTTGTAGTGCAGGATGATGAAGTCGCGCGCACGCTCGAATTCGAAGTGCACGAGGCGGTTGTACTCGTCGATGAGGGCCGGATCGAAGCGCCGGTCGGGAAAGTACTGCACCAGGCGCGTGATGCTGGACTGGATGAAGTGGATGCTGGTCGACTCCAGCGGCTCCATGAAACCGCTGGCCAGTCCGATCGCGACGCAGTTGCGATTCCAGAACTTGCGCCGGCGCCCGGTGACGAAGCGCAGCGGCCGTGGCTCGGCCAGGGCCTTGCCGTCGAGATTGGCCATCAGGACCGCGGCGGCCTCGTCGTCGCTGATGTAGTCCGAACAGTAGACGTGGCCGTTGCCGGTGCGGTGCTGCAGCGGGATGCGCCACTGCCAGCCGGCGCCGCGCGCGGTGGAGCGGGTGTAGGGGGTGAAATCCGTGCTCGACGTGCATGGCACGGCCAGCGCGCGGTCGACCGGCAGCCACCGCGACCAGTCCTCGTAGCCGGTCTTGAGCGCCTGCTCGATCAGCAGGCCACGGAAGCCCGAGCAGTCGATGAACAGGTCGCCGTGCACGTGTTCGCCGCTGGCCAGCACCACCGCCTCGATGTGGCCGTCCTCCGCGCGCAGCACGGTGTCGACGATCCTGCCCTCGGTGCGCTCGACGCCACGCGCCTCGCTCAGACCGCGCAGGTAGCGTGCATAGAGGGCGGCATCGAAGTGGAAGGCGTAGTAGACCCGCGACAGCGGCGAGTTCTCCAGCTTGGTGCCGCGCAGGAAGCGGTGCTTGCGCGCCGCGATGGCGTTGAAGGTGTAGTCGCCGAGGTCGGGCCCGACCTCGGCGGCGAGGCGCAGCTTGAGCCAGTAGTGGTAGAAGGGGACCAGGCCGAGGTCGCGTCCGCCGACCGGCCCGAACGCATGGATGTACCGATGCCCGAGCCGCGTCCAGTCGACGAACTCGATGCCGAGCTTGAACGTGCCCTGGGTCTTGCGCAGGAACTCGTTCTCGTCCAGGCCCAGGGTGAGATTGAAGTTGCGGATCTGCGGGATCGTTGCCTCGCCCACGCCGACGATGCCGATCTCGTCCGATTCGACCACGCGGATGTCGAGGTTGCGCTCGAACAGCTTCGACAGCGCCGCCGCGGTCATCCAGCCGGCGGTGCCGCCGCCCACGATCACGACCTTCCTGATGCGCGTGTCGTCCATTGCTGGTCCCGTTCCGCTGTGGATGCGCTCGACGCCGGCGCGATCGGCATCCTAGCGCGGTCCACCGCCGCCTGGCGCCCGCCCGGCGCGGGAGTCGATCGATGAGACCGGCGGGCCGCAAGCGCAGGAGGCGCGGGGCCTGGCGCGTCCTGCCCGTGCTGCTCGTGGCCACCTGCGCCGCTCTACCCGCCGGCGCGCAGGTGTTGCCCGCGCCGCGGACCGCATGCGATGCCGTGCCGGCGCAGGTGCTGCTGCATCCGGTCGCGGCGACTCCCGCGCTGGAGGCGCGCGCGGTCTGGCTCGACGGTCGGTTGCTGCGCTGGCCTGGCGCCCCGGCTGGCGCACGTTACCGGCTGTACCACTCGGCCCTCGGTGCGATCGTGGCTGCGACGGGCGCGGCGGTCGCGGGTGCAGACGCCGTGCTGGAACTCGACCCCGGACCGGCGAACGTGCCCGAGGCGCTGGCGCTGAGCTTTCGCCACGTCGGCGACGGCGCGCTGCTCGCAGTCCGCGCCGGCGACCGGCCGCGCCTGCCGTGGATGCTGCGCGGACAACTGGTGCTGGTGCGCGAAGATGGCGCCGGACGGGTCCAGGCTGCGACGACGGTACAGGTGGCAGGCGCGCTGGATGACCTCTACGCCGGGGCGGCGGACCTGCAGGACCTCGGCGCGTCCTTGGCGCAGGGCCGCAGCGTGTTCCGCCTGTGGGCGCCGACCGCGCGCGCGGTGGCGCTGTGCCTGTACGCACAGGCCGAAGGCGCGGCCGATGTCATGCTGCCCATGCAGCGCGATGCCGCCACCGGCAGTTGGCGCGCGAAGTACGCCGGCGACCTCGCCGGCCACTACTACACCTACCTGGTCGAGGTTTTCGTGCCGGGCCTGGGCGTGCTCCGCAACCGGGTCACCGATCCGTATGCGTTGAGCCTGGGCACCGATTCGCGCCGTGCCTGGATCGGCGACCTCGGCGCCGCGTCGCTCGCCCCGACGGGCTGGGCCGGTACGCCGCGGCCCGCGCGCGTCGCGGCCGCGACCGACATGGCGATCTACGAGCTGCATGTGCGCGATTTCTCGATCGGCGATGCCAGCGTCAGCGCCGCCCACCGTGGCAAGTACCTCGCCTTCACCGAGTCGGGGTCCGCCGGCATGCGCCACCTGCGTGCGCTTTCGGAGGCCGGCATCACCGACATCCACCTGCTGCCGGCATTCGATTTCGCGACCGTGCCCGAAGCCGGCTGCACCACGCCCGCGCCTTCCGGCCCACCCGACGGCGAGGCGCAGCAGGCGCTGGTCACGGCCACCCAGGCCAGCGACTGCTACAACTGGGGCTACGACCCGCTGCACTACACCGCGCCGGAAGGCAGCTACGCCACCGACCCGGCCGACGGCGCGGTGCGCATCCTCGAGTTCCGCCGCATGGTGCAGGCCCTGCACCGCGCCGGCCTGCGGGTGGGCATGGACGTGGTCTACAACCACACCAGCGCCTCGGGCCAGGCGCCCAACTCGGTGCTGGACCAGATCGTTCCCGGGTACTACCACCGGCTCGACGCCAATGGCGCAGTCGCGACCTCGACCTGTTGCGCGAACACCGCGACCGAGAACCTCATGATGGGCAAACTCATGATCGACTCGGTAGTGGTGTGGGCGCGCGACCACGCGATCGATTCGTTCCGCTTCGACCTCATGGGCCACCAGCCGCGCGCGGTGATGGAGGCGCTCAAGGCGCGGGTGGACGCCGCCGCCGGACGCGAGGTGCAGCTGCTGGGCGAGGGCTGGAACTTCGGCGAGGTCGCCGACGGCGCGCGCTTCGTGCAGGCCTCGCAGCTCTCGCTCAACGGCAGCGGCATCGCCACCTTCAGCGATCGCGCGCGCGATGCGGTGCGCGGCGGCAGCGCCGGCGACAGCGACGCGCGCCAGGTGAGCGCGCAGGGCTGGATCAACGGGCTGGTCTACGACCGCAATGCGCTGGCGCCGGCGAACCTCGGTGCCGCCGACCTCATGCGCGCCGCCGACCTGGTGCGCGTCGGCCTCGCCGGTTCGCTGCGCAGCTACCCATTGCAGACCTACCGCGGCGAGACCGTGCCCTTGGAGCGCATCGACTACAACGGCCAGCCCGCCGGCTACGTGAGCCAGCCCGGCGAGGTCGTCAACTATGTCGAGAACCACGACAACCAGACCCTGTACGACCTCAATGCCTTCAAGCTGCCGCTGGGCACCAGCGCCGAGGACCGCGCGCGGGTCCAGGTGCTGGGCATCGCCACCACCGCGTTCAGCCAGGGCATCGCGTACTTCCACGCGGGCATCGACACGCTGCGCAGCAAGTCGATGGACCGCAACAGCTACGACTCCGGCGACTGGTTCAACCGGCTCGACTGGACCCATGCCGACAATTTCTTCGGCACCGGCCTGCCACCACGGCGCGACAACGGCGCGAGCTGGGTGTTGATGCGGCCGCGGCTGGCCGATGTGGCGCTGCGCCCGGCGCCTGCGCAGATATCGTTCACGCGCGACGCGTTCCGCGACCTGCTCCGCATCCGCGCCAGCTCCACGCTGTTTCGCCTGCGCAGCGCTGCCGAGGTCGGGACGCGGCTGCGCCTGCTCAATACCGGTCCGACGCAGGTGCCGACCGTGCTGGTGGGGCACCTCGATGGCGACGGTCATGCCGGCGCCGGGTTCCGCGAATTGCTGTATTTCATCAACGTCGATCCGCAGGCGCGCGAGATCGAGCTGCCTGGCGAGGCGGGCAAGGACTGGCGGCTGCATCCGGTGCACCGGGATCCCGCCGCGGCCGATTCCCGGCCCACCGCCGCGGCGCGCTACGACGCGACCGGTGGCCGATTCACGACACCGGGGCGGACAGCACTGGTGTGGGTCGTCGAATAGCGAGTCCGCAACGACGCGATCCCTCCCCCTGTGGGAGCGGCCTTGGCCGCGACCAGCGCCAGTCGCGGCTGAAGCCGCTCCCACAGGGGATTCAACCGCCGTCCCCGCATACGTATGCATCGGCGCCGCGGCAATCCGCTCGCTACGATCGCGCGACAAGCCCGTCGAGGATCCGCCCATGCTGACTCGCATCGCACCGGTATTGCTGCTGGGCTTCGCCCTCGGCAGCCACGCGGCCGAGGCGCCCAGGCGCCCGCAGTCCGCGGCCAGTGTGTCCTCGCCCGGGCAGGTCCTGCGGGTCGACATCGGCTTCGAGGAAGACCGTGCACTGTGGAGCCTGAGCCGCTTCGGCGTGCCGCTGATCAAGCCCTCGCGCCTGGGCTTCCTGTTGCGCGACACCGAGAAGCTGGATCGCAACCTGATGCTGGCCGCCAGCAGTACGCGCGGCTTCGACGAGACCTGGGAGCAGCCCTGGGGCGAGAGCCGCTTCGTGCGCAACCACTACAACGAACTGCGCGTGCGCCTGACCGAGAAGCTCAAGCTCGAGCGTTCATTCGACGTGGTGTTCCGGGTCTACGACGACGGCATCGGCTTCCGCTACGAGTTCCCGGACCAGCCGCAGCTCAAGGACGTGATCATCGACGATGAGCTGACCGAGTTCGACGTCGCGCCGCCGGCCACCGCGTGGTGGATCCCGGCGGGCGAATGGAACCGCTACGAGTACCTGTACAACCGCACGCCACTGGTCGAGGTCGGCCAGGTGCACACGCCGATGACGATCCGCACCGCCGACGGATTGCACATCGCCTTCCATGAGGCGGCGCTGGTGGACTATTCCAGCATGTGGCTGCGCCGGGTCGAGGGCCAGCGCTTCCGCGCCCAGCTATCGCCTGCCGCCGGTGGCTGGAAGGTGCGCCGCACGGCGCCATTCAACACGCCGTGGCGCACGCTGCGCGTGGCCGACAGTGCGGCGGCGCTGTACGAATCGAACCTCGAGCTCAATCTCAACGAGCCCAACGCGCTCGGCGACGTGAGCTGGTTCGTGCCGGCCAAGTACGTGGGCGTCTGGTGGGAGCTGCACCTGGAACTTTCGACCTGGGCAACCGGGCCGAAGCACGGCGCGACCACGGCCAACACCCGGCGCTACATCGACTTCGCGGCGAAGCACGGCTTCCGCGGCGTGCTGGTCGAGGGCTGGAACACCGGCTGGGACGGGCAGTGGTTCGGCAACGGCAACGATTTCAA
>Ga0209254_10000690_pt1 | contig 28741 bp, 26 predicted proteins | sample FrelakmetDIP11DI_FD_187148 | JGI IMG/M metagenome (GOLD analysis project Ga0209254, IMG submission 187148) | Freshwater lake sediment microbial communities from the University of Notre Dame, USA, for methane emissions studies - DIP11 DI (SPAdes)... | ecosystem: Environmental > Aquatic >... | reverse complement strand
GTCAGAGCAGTGGCCCCCTTTCTCCTTTTTGACCAGGACCCCTATATGATTGTGACAAAGGACGGGAGACTTTTCTGGATGGCTGACGCCTATACGATCTCAAGCAGAATGCCGTACTCCAAGCCCATAGAAAGGCGTATAAATTACATAAGGAACTCTGTGAAGGTGGTTATTGACGCCTATAGCGGATCGATGGATTTTTATGTGAGCGACCCCTCTGATATTCTCATAAAGGTGTATTCAAAGATTTTCCCTGATGTATTCAAGTCCCTGAAAGAGATGCCTGAAGAATTGAGGCAGCATATACGGTATCCGCACAGGCTTCTTCAGATACAGGCATCCATGTTCGCTGCCTATCACATGACGGATCCGAAGGTTTTTTACAATAAAGAGAACCTGTGGGAGGTTCCTGCCTTCGGGGAAGTGCTTATGGAGCCGTATTACACCATTATGAAGCTTCCCGGCGAAAAGAAAGAAGAATATATCCTGCTTCTGCCCTATACCCCGGCGAAGAGGGACAACCTTGCTGCATGGCTTGCCGCAAGATGTGACGAGCCGGATTACGGGAAGCTGCTAATCTATACCTTTCCGCGTGACAGGCTCATCTTCGGACCAAAACAGGTGGATGCAAGGATAAACCAGGATTCCTATATCTCTCAGCAGCTTACGCTCTGGAATCAACGGGGCTCAGAGGTCATAAGGGGGAGTCTCCTTGTAATTCCTATAGAGCGGTCGCTTTTATATGTTCAGCCCCTTTACCTGGCGGCATCCGATAAGGTGGGGCTGCCCGAGCTAAGGAGGGTTATTGTTGCCTATGAAAACGATGTGGTCATGGAGGAAAACCTTGAGCTTGCACTTCAGAGGCTGTTTGGGTCAAAGGCAATAGCCGGAAAAGCTGTTGGGGCTATTGCAGATATAAAGTCAACATCTGCTGATCTTGCAAAGGAAGCTATGAGAGCATTCGAAAAGGCGATTGAACTGCAAAGGCAGGGGAACTGGGCAGGCTATGGGGAAGAAATCAGGAAACTCGAACAGCTTTTAAAAAGAATCGCAAAGTAATACTGTTCATTGCGCATATTCACAACAATGATAAAAAACGGTTCATTGAAATCAGCGGACGGACTGTGCTATAAAAATGAAACCCGTTAAAAAGGAGTAAGCGGATTAACGGTTAGCAGTGAGAAACAACTGGCTGGAAGTCAGGGAAGAGGAGTGGACCGCAAGGTGATTCTCCCGCTGCCCCGCAGCCGTGAAGGGAACGAAAGCCTGAAAGAAGCCACTGGTCCTAGCGACCGGGAAGGCAGGCGAGTAGGTGAGACATCCGTAAAGACGCCCTGAGCCGGAAGACCTGTCCAGACCTGAAAAAGTTCAGAGTGAAGATGCAGAATCACATGCACTCTGAGCACAATTCTGAATTTCCCGAGGGAGGAAAAGTTGAGATTAAAAATTCTCTTCTGTTGTATTTTCCTATTCGCCTATTCCATTTCTCTCAATACCGCTGTTTATGCTGAGCCACCGAAGCGAATCATCTCCCTTTCGCCAAGCACCACGGAAATACTGTTTGCCTTGGGGCTCGGCAACCATGTAGCCGGCGTCACGCTTTTCTGTGATCACCCGGCAATGGCAAAGAAGATACCTAAAATCGGCGGCATGTCCAACCCTTCCCTGGAAAGAGTTGTCTCATTAAAGCCGGATATCGTTGTTATGACTACTGACGGCAATCCGAAAGAGTTTGAAGAAAGGCTGCGCTCCCTGAAAATAAAAACCTATGTATTTAAAGCACGCCGGCTTGCAGAGTTCCCGCAGGCTGTGAGAGAAATGGGGGCAGCTCTCGGGGTCAAAGAGAATGCGGCTGCTTTTGCCGAAACAATCGAGGCCGCGCTCAGCAGGATGGACAGGGGGAAAAAGGACAAGAGCATTACCACCGCAGGGCGCAAAAAAGTCCTTTTCATCATCTGGCCTGAGCCTTTGATTGTCGCAGGCCCGGGCACTGCTGTGGATGATGCAATCACGCTGCTCGGTCATGAGAATATCGCATCGAAGGTGAAAACGGCTTATCCCAAATATTCTTTGGAGGAGATTATACATCAATCGCCTGATGTGCTATTTATCGGTGAGGGACATGCAAATATGCATAAGGTTTCGGCAAGACTGCTGAAAAGAATAAAGAGTGTAGCTGCTGTCAGGAACAACAAGGTCTTTTACGTAAGCGACAGCCTCTACAGGCTCGGACCGAGAGTCATCCAGGGCATAGAGGAATTAGCCGTTCATCTGAGATAAAGGCTTATATGAATAAAAAGATAATCTTCGTCACCGGGGGTGATACGGGTTCCGGGGTTTGTTCTCTGTATATCGTCTCCAATGAAGTTGGAATGGGCATTGTCCCGGAAAATGAAACAGCACGGAAGTTCAGGGATATGTCAGGGATAGTCAATCAGAAGATAGCTGAGATATCGGATGAAGTATATTTGATGGTAGCAGGCATACCAATGAAGGTGAAAGGGAAACATGTTTCAGGAGACGATTAACACGATAACACCGGCAAACCCCGAATTTGCTGAAAAGGCCCGGAAACGCCTCGACAACCTCACAAAACCACAGGGAAGTCTCGGAAGGCTTGAAGAGTTTGCAGAAAGGCTTGTGGCAATATCAGAAGATACCATGCCTGTTCTCGATAAAAAGGTCATCTTTACCTTTGCAGGAGATCATGGCGTTGCAGAAGAAGGGGTTTCCGCGTATCCGAGTGAAGTTACAAGGCAAATGGTCTTTAATTTCCTGAATGGAGGAGCAGGGATAAACGTTTTTGCACGCCATGCAGGGGCAGAGGTTGTGGTAGTTGATATCGGCGTCAACAGTGAAATTGCCGGAACTGTCATCAGGGAGCACATGGTGAAGGGGACCTTTGTTTCAAAAAAGATCATCTTTGGAACAAAAAATATGCGGCACGGTCCAGCCATGTCAAAAGACGAGGCTGTCAGATGCATACAGGCAGAGATGGCCACCTTTGACGAGGCGGCAGTATCGGGGAAATCAGAATGAAGAGATTTCTCATCGCATTGCAGTTTCTTACGATACTGCCGGTAAAGCATAAAATGACCGTGAATACGGCTGATATTGCCAAAAGTTCATCATTCTTTGTTGTAGTCGGCCTTCTTCAGGGCATGATGCTGAGCGCAGCCGACTACATAGCGGGCAGAGTCTTTCATCCTGACCTTGTAACAGGAATCGTGCTGCTCGTATATGTTGTCTCCAACGGAGGGTTTCATCTCGACGGACTTGCGGATACGTTTGATGCGATAGCGGCAAAATCAGACGGCAATCCTGATGCTGATAAACAAAGACGTCTCTCTGTTTTAAAAGACCATTCAACAGGCCCGGCAGGCGTAACCGCGATACTTTTTTCACTGGGATTAAAATATCTTTCATTAAACAGCCTGGCGAACTTTCTCCCGTTCACCTACTATTCTTCCCTTTTGTTCCTGCCGGTAATCCCGAAATGGACTATGGTCATATCCATGTATCACGGCAAGCGGGCGCGAGAAAACGGCCTGGGAAGTCTTTTCATACATAAGATCGGACTGAAAGAAGTCGCCCTTTCCACAATGATACTTTCCCTGTTATTCGTGTTGCCGCAGCTTTTTTTCAGCGATTACATACCGGACAATCAGTATATTTTTTACATTGTTCTGCTCACAACGATGTATTTTTTGTGCAGGGCATGGATACAATTTTTCCATAAAAGATTCGGAGGGCTGACAGGAGATATGCTCGGTGCGGTGAGTGAAATGACAGAGGTAACCTTTCTCCTTATGGTAATTCTATGGTCACGGTTCTCTATTTAATACGCCACGGCGAGACAGAAGGCGCGGAGCCAAGGAGATACAAAGGGACGATTGATGTGCCTTTGTCTGAAAATGGGATACGGCAGATAGAAAGGGTATCGGACTATATAGTTGAAACGGTGAAACGGGGACACGGAGAAACAGAAAAATTACATGTCTCCCCATCTCCGGGTCTCCCTATCTCCGGGTCAATGTTAACTGCAGTCTACTGTTCTCATCTGAGCAGGGCCGTCAAAAGCGCCGAAGTTATCGCAAAACCCTATTTTCTGGAGCCTGTCATTGTCCCGGCATTACGGGAAAGAAATTTCGGCATATGGGAAGGCATGAGCTTCGATGAGATAAAGGAAAAATACCCTGAGGAATTCACTGCATGGGCAGGAAATCCACTGGAATTCAGCCCCATGGAAGGAGAGAGCACGATGGAGGTTAAGAACCGGGTGATCAATGCCATGAATGAAATAATTCAAAATCATAACGGTGAGCGTATTGCTATCGTTTCCCACGGAGGGGTGATCAGGGTAATCCTCTGTTCTATCCTCGGGGTTCCTCTGGAAAATATTTTCCGGTTTGAACAGGATTACGCGGCTCTCAACATCATCGAGTTTTGGGATACCTATCCGGTCGTAAAACTTATGAATGGAACACTTCATGATTAGCGAATACAATGCATTTGAGGTCGGCATATGATTTCTATAAATGCATTGTCCTGGTGAGGAGCACAAGAAGTCAGATATCCGGTCTGCCGTCGGCAGCATAAAGAGGTATGAGAGGGGAAGAGAGGTGAAAAACCTCCACTGCCCCGCAACTGTAAAGGGAACGAAAACCGTGAAGCAGTGAAAAGTGAAGAGTGAAAAGTTAATAGTTTCAGGAATTGAAAAGACTTCTTACATTTCACCTTTCAACTTTTTTCACTGTTTTAAAAACCACTGGTGGTTTTTAAAGTCGCCGGGAAGGCAGGCGAGTAGGACGCCCTGAGTCAGGATACCCTCTGTACCTTGTAAACGTATACCCTTCGAGGGAAGAGGAGGTTTTTATGAGATTGAATACCGGTTGAGTTATCGGCACCAGCCTTCCACGAAAAATCTGATTCACTACCGACACAGAAAAGGAGATAACAATGAACAGATTATGGCTGATTCTTCTGCCGTTTCTCATGGTTTCGTCTGCATGGGCAGAGGAGGAGATCAAATTGGACGAGGTGGTTGTCACTGCTACGAGATATGAAGAAAAATTGCCTGATATCCCCGCGCACGTCACGGTTATTACGGAAGAGGATATACAGAATTCTCCCGCACAGAATATCCCCGACCTCTTAAGATCTGAGGCGGGAATCCATGTTTACGACTTTGGGGGGAACCGCCGGAACGTTTCCGTAGACTTGCGCGGATTTGGAGAGACGTCCTCTTTGAATGTGCTGGTACTGGTTGACGGAAGAAGGGCAAATCAGGCTGATTTGAGCGGCATTGATTGGGTCCAGATTCCCATCGACAGAATCGAAAAAATAGAGATCGTGAGAGGGGGCAGAGGAAGTGTCCTGTATGGCGACAATGCTGCCGGAGGCGTTATCAACATTATCACAAAAGAAGGCGACGCTCTCAAGGGAGGAGCGGAAATAGCGGGAGGAAGTTACGGCACATTTCAAAGCAGCGCCTATGTAAGCGGCGGTTTTCATAACCTATCCGCTTACCTGTCGGCCGGTTATTTGACATCCGACGGTTACAGGGACAACAGTGATACGGAAGCCCGGGATTTCGGGATAAGCGCCGATTACACTATTAGAGATTTTATGAAATTGAAATTCAGCGCCGGATATCACAAAGACGAGACCGGGCTTCCCGGTGCTTTGAAAGAGAGTGACTTCGAAGCAGGGAGAGCAAGAACTGATTCGACACATCCTGATGATTTTATGGATATCGAGGACTACTACTTCCAAGTATCGCCCGAAGTCCCCTTCGCAGGAGACAGTCTCTTTAAAATCGACATGTCTTACAGGAAAAGAGGCGCTGCGTCTTTTTCGTCGGGAGACTGGGGAAATTTTACTGCAAACTGGGACCTGAAAACAGTCATAGTATCTCCTCAGATACTCGTGAAAACCGATATCCGCAAGTCAAAGAACAGTCTGATCGTAGGATTCGATTATCAAAAAGCAGATAACGATATATCAAATGACTCGCTTTTCTTCGATGAGCGCTCTGCCAAGAAATTCGACCTTTCAAAGGAAAACTATGGGGTTTACTTCCATGATGAAATCGCCGCAACTGAAAGACTGAGACTCTCGGGCGGATACAGACACGACTGGGCGGAATTCACCTTCGACCCGGGAGAACCTGACAGCTCATCCATGGAAAAGGACTTATACACCGCCGGCGTCAACTACACTTTTTACAAAAAATCTTATGTCTATCTCAGTTATTCGAGGAGCTTCAGATATCCTGTTCTTGATGAAATGTACAGTTTCTTTACGAATACTGTCAGCACAGACCTGATCCCGCAGACATCGGACAATTATGAGGCCGGGATGAGATATTATTTCTCTGACGGCATTTACACCCACCTCAATCTTTTCAGGATCAATACCGATGATGAAATAATCTTTAACCCTGTGAGTTATCAAAACGAAAATCTGGACGGTGACACGCGCAGAGACGGTGTTGAGCTTTCGCTGAGAGCAGAAATGTTTGAATGGTTGACGCTGAAAGGCGCATATACGTATACCGATGCAACAATACGCGGAGGCGCATTCGAAGGGAAAGCCATCCCTAATGTCCCCCGGCATATGGCATCGCTTGAGGCTCTGTATTCCTTTGGAAAAGGCTTCACGCTTTTACTCAACGGAGTTTATGTCGAAAAGCGCCCCTTTGTGAGCGATTTTCCGAATTCCTTCGACGACCAGAAAAATTATGTAGTCCTCAACAGTAAACTCCAATACCAGTGGAAAGCGTTCACCGCTTACCTGGATATATACAACATAGCTGATAAAAGGTATTCGGAATATGGCAGCGTGAGTTCCTTTCCCCAGGAAAAGGCTTTTTATCCATCGCCTGAAAGGAATTTCCTCGCAGGCCTGAAGATCGATTTGTAGCATGCCTTCCTCAAGGCTCCCCTCCATGGTTAAGGAGGGGAGCCTTGGCAGTTACTCTCGTTCTTATGCTCCCGAAATCCTTTCTACAACCTGGATCATTCTATTCCTCACACCCTCATCAAACAAAATCTCTGCGTGATTAAACGGGAAGACATGGTGCTCGTTTGTCCAGGGCAGTTTTGAGCTCTCCGCGGATACCAGGCCATCCCCCCTCCCCTGTTTCAGCTCTTCAGGATAGAGGTTCGGAGGGATTACCTTTTCAAATATATCGGGGAAGGAGTAATGGGAGATGTTGAAAAGAGTCGGGTTCGTCCCTCCGACGGAGGCATAATAAACCCACGCCAGTTGCCCATCCTCCAGGGACAGAAAAAAGGGTGAGGCAGGTAATAGCTCTTTCAGTGCCCTGCTTTTAAAAAATTCCATTGTCCTCTTCATGGCAAATAATCGGCTCCCTCTATTGCCTGCGGGGATAAAAGGATCTATCAATGAAACCAGCGGGGCTATATAGCGGGAAATCCCCGCGATGGAACTCCCTTTATGAGGGGTGGCTATGGTAAGAAGGCCCCTGACCGATGTATCCTTCGTTGCCGAAAGATATTTTCTGGCGATCAGCCCTCCCCTGCTGTGTCCCACGAGGATAATACCGGCCTGTGACAGCTCATTGGCGGCTTTCACAATCTCGTGCAGTTCTTTGACCACAGAAGAGATCGGTCCTGCCGGCCTTTGCTGACTCCACGTGATGAGGCTGTAGTCCCTTTGCTTAAGATCGTCATACAATGTTGCAATGACTTCTGACTTATCCTGCGATGCCCTTTTGTTCAAAAGTATCTTCAGCGGAAAGGTCCCCGCGAGGATGCGGGAATCTGAAGGATTTATCCAGATATTTTTATCCATACCGAGTCCGTGGATAAATACAATTACAGGCTTATTGATACTGCCTTGATGGGATGCGATATCCAGTTTCATGGATCGATGGGAAGCTTGCCCTTGAAATCCATCAACCCATCTAAACAGTTAACGACTGCTGTCTGTGCCTGTTCTGTAGCCTCATAGGCAGCAATAAGGACGTCGGCTTCGGGAAAATGTCGCAGCACATATGGGCTCCCGAAGGAGATCACGATGGAATGACGCGCCTTTCTGATGAGTTCCTGTATCCGTTTCTTTTCGTCATCATTGATTCCTGAACTCCCCTTCCACGCGGCAATGTTCGTAAAAACAGCGAAAATGCATATGTCTTGTTCTGCCTCCATCCCCTCAATCGCTATCGACCAGGATCTGTAATAATTTTTTAAAGGAGACGCCTGAAACAGTTCAGGGTCTCCTGCAAAAATCAGATGCACTGCATCGCGATCTGCAATCGGTAACAGTCCGGCTTTCTTTCGAACAAGGCTTATGGACATCTCCGTAATGAGTGATGCAATGGCCTTATGATGCTCATAGTCGATGTCCCGCCGCACGGATTTTTGAAAGGTCTTTTTTGCCTTCATAATCCTTTGCAGCGCCATATCGATCTGTTCTTCAGTAACCTTATTTGACGCAAGACCTTCCATCAGTTCCCTCACTGTGCTTTCGGGATCAGCCGGGTGCAGCAATATGTCGGCGCCTGCCTGCAGGCATTGCGCGGACACATCTTTGATATCCTGCAACGCATTCATGTTCAGGGCGTCTGTCAGAACAAGGCCGTCAAAGCCGAGTTCGCTTCTCAAGATGTCCGTGATAATCTTTCCCGACAGGCTTGCGGGTCTCAGATCAACCGAAGGGATGCGTAAATGCCCTACCATGATACTGCGTGCTCCTGCCTCGACAGCTTCTTTAAAAGGAAGGATATCAACAGCCATCAACTGATCATATGACTTGCTGATAACAGGGAGCAGGATATGAGAATCCGAGGACGTGTCACCGTGTCCCGGGAAATGCTTTGCACAGCTTATGAGCCCGGCGCTTTCCAGAATCTCTGTATATTTTTTCCCGAACCATGCGACATCCCGGGGCTTGTCCGAGAATGCCCGTGTGCAGATAATCGGATTATCCGGGTTCTGATTGACGTCAAGGACAGGCATGAGCGGCATGTTAATCCCGATATCCTTTGCTTCTCCCGCTATCGTCATCACGCCGCGCTCAAGAAGGCTGACATCCCCGGGGTTGGATCTGTCGATGCCTGCTGAAACCGCCATCTGACAGGGGAAAATCGTACATCCCTGAAGCTGCTGGCCTACTCCCCGTTCGACATCCGAAGCGATAAACAGAGGGACCTCCGCGGCAGACTGCATCTCATCCAGAACAGTCCGTATCTTGTCTCTTTCCCCTCCAAAAAGGATAAAACCGCCGATTCCACGATCGATATGTTCGAATATTTTTTCCTTGTAGGACGCAGAACCGATGCGTTCTCCATCGAGCCTCCGGATAATGAGCTGATATACCTTCTTTTCCAGGCGATTTTGTATGCTCATGTTTTTTAAAAATATCGTTCAGTTATCAGGTAGCATTATTATTCCCGTCTGTCGACGGGGGAACGGTAAAAAGAGTATTATTTGCTCATGTATTCTATTGAGGTATAATACCTTATCTTGCAATTTATGATGAATGGAATAGAATTATAGTAAGAGTATAGAAATGTCGAATGCAATAATTCTTCTGGTAGAAGACGATAAAGTCCAGGCAAAAGTGACAAAAGATTTTTTAGAATCGTTCGGGTATGAAGTCATCCTGGCTGCGGACGGGAAAAGCGCCATTAAATCAGCAAAGACGCAGAAAGTGGACATCATTGTACTTGACCTGGTATTGCCGGATATCAACGGCAATGAAGTAAGCAGATGGTTAAAATTAAACCCGGATACGAAAGGGATTCCGATCATCATGCTTACGGTCAGAAGTTCCATGACCGAGAAAGTCGCGGGGCTTGTAGCGGGGGCCGATGATTACCTTCCCAAACCGTATGATGAAATCGAATTAAATGCCCGCATCTCTATGCCTGCCTTCGGACAAAGGCGCTGCAGGACGAACTGAGAGAGAAAAACAGGCAACTGGAGGAGGCATTGCTCAAACTCGAAGTTCAGGCGATTACCGACCCATTAACGGAACTCTTTAACCGGAGGTATTTTCTCAGTGCAATCGAAAAAGAATTCAACAGAACGGTCAGATACAAGTCTCCGACATCCTGCCCTATGATCGATATCGATCATTTTAAAAAAATCAACGATGCATACGGTCACCGCGCCGGCGACATAAGTCTGAAGGAAACCGCGGCAATCATCAAAAACTGCACCCGGGATGTCGACACTGTAGCACGGTGGGGAGGAGAGGAATTCATCGTACTGCTTCCTGAAACCGGCGGAGAAGATGCCTTGCTGGTCGCAGCAAAAATCCTCGGTGCGGTCTCCCATCATGCATTCACAGCCTTTCCTGAACGGATTACGGTCAGTATCGGTCTTGCCACAGTCCCTGAGCCGCATATCAATACCGCTGAAAAACTGATTCATGAGGCCGACCTCGCGCTCTATGAAGCAAAAACAAAAGGACGCAACCGGATCGAGGTTTCAGATTAGGAGGCATATTGTGTAGAAAACGCCCAAAATACTATTTTTTATTTATTTTATTTACAAAATAGATCGTTCTATGCTATTTTTAAAGTATGTGGTCTGTACTGAACGATAATCCTACGAGAGAAAAGATACTCCTTCTCCTGAAAAAAAATGGCCCCCAATCGATCGAAAACCTCAGCCAGGAACTCCGCATCACCTCGATGGGCGTACGGCAGCACCTCCTGTCATTGGAGAGAAAGGGGCTCATTGACTACGTTACGAAACGACAGGGAATCGGAAGGCCGGCTTTCCTCTACAAACTAACCGACAAGGCCGAAGACCTCTTCCCCAAGACATACGATGCTTTTATCATCAACATGTTCAGGGATATCGAAAAGCACGAAGGCCGCGAGAAAATAGAAGAACTATTCAAATGGCGAAAGAACAGACTCCTGAAAGATGCCAGGGAAACGATTGCAGATAAAAATACCCTTCATGATAAGGTATACGGGCTAAAGGATTTTTTGGAGTCGAAAGGGTATTTCGCCGACGTTTCTGATGCTGATGACCGCTATCTTTTGAAGCTCTCAAACTGTCCCATTAATAAATTGGCTGCGGAATTTGACGAGGCATGCAAAAACGACCTGCAATTCTATAGAGAACTCCTCGGCAAAGAGGTAACGCGCGAGGAATGTATCATCGAAGGAAACCATTCCTGCATCTACAGCATAGCGAAGCCCGTCATACGCAGTTAACTCCCAAGTTATTCTTTATATTCTTTTTTTAATACATTGAAAGCATTATATATTTTTTGACACGCTCTATTTTTCCCTTGCCATAACCGACCATTTTATTATATTTTAAACAGAGAGAATAACAGCTAAAGGAGGGTACTGTTACAATTCTGAATTCAGCTGCCTGCCCTGTTGGTGATAAGGCGAACTTGTTGATCCGGCAAGTTAGATCTTTTGGGAGCTTTTGTAAAGAGCCGGTGTGCATGCCCCTCATTCACTATGTGGGGAAGCCTGAAAGCTCTTTCAGGGCACCCACCTATACCTTAGGCGGATCTAATTTCACCTTACACGGCAGGGTGGGTTTATTGTAATGGATCGGCTGCTATGACTCAGGTACCTTTTTGGAGGAAATTACATTAAATGTATATGATAGAGAGCAAAAGGCACTTTGTCTTCACCTTTACTTTTTTTCCCCCTCCAAGAATCTCCCGAACGTCATAAGCCGTACGCACAACGCAGTTTTTAAGAACGAAAAGAGCGTGGTCTATCACGCTCCATTCCATCCCTCACTGTACAGGGAAAAACGGGAAGGGGGTTTACCATACATGAATCAGATAGCGTATGTGTTGATAGCAGTCATCGCAGGGATTATCGCCGGTCTTGCATTTGTACTCATCTCTTATTCAAAACTCAAAAGCAAGAAAACCGAAATCGAGCAGGAAAAAACAAGGGTCATCGAGGAGGCGCGGAAAGAAGCTGACGGTGTTCGTAAAGAAGCGCACGTAGAGGCCAAGGATGTCTTGTTTCAGGCCAAGGCCGAGTCCGAAAAGGATCTCAAAGAGAGACGTTCCGAATTGAACCACCTCGACAAGAGGCTCAGGCAGAAGGAAGAGAGCATCGACAAAAAATTCGAACAGATCGACAAGAAAGAACAGGAATTAAGCAAAAGGGAAAAAGAGCACACCTCGAAGGAAAGGGGCCTTCAGGAGAAAGACAACACCTTCAACAAGCTGATTAAGGACCAGACTCAGCTGCTCGAAAGGATATCGGGCGTGAGTTCTGAAGAAGCGAAGCAGGAACTCCTGCAGAAGATCGAAGAAGAATCGCGGTTCGATTCCGCAAAGCTCGCGAAGAAAATCGAAGACGAGGCGAGAGAAAACGCAGAAAAAAAGGCGAAGGAAATCATCGGCTTATCGATCCAGCGGTTCGCAAGCGATTATGTCGCGGATGCGACCATAACCTCGGTAAACCTTCCGAACGATGAGATGAAAGGGAGAATAATCGGGAGGGAGGGGAGAAATATCAGGGCGCTCGAGGCTGCAACCGGCGTCGACCTCATTGTCGACGATACACCTGAAACAGTGACGCTCTCGGCGTTCGACCCTGTCAGGCGTGAAATCGCCCGGCTCTCGCTCGAACGCCTGATAACAGACGGTAGAATTCATCCGACACGGATCGAAGAGATCGTGGAAAAGGTCAAAAAAGAGATTGAAACGCATATCAGGGAGGAAGGAGAAAAGGCTGTCTTTGATTTCGGGCTTTCCGGTATTCATCCCGACCTGGTGCGGCTCATCGGAAGACTGAAATACAGGACCTCCTACGGACAGAACATGCTTCAGCATTCGCGGGAGGTTGCATACCTTGCGGGGATGATGGCGGGAGAGCTCAAGGTGGATGTCAAGCTCGCCAAGAGGTCTGGTATCCTGCATGATATCGGGAAAGCGATAGACCATGAAATAGAGGGCTCCCACCAGGAGATCGGCGCAAATATAGCGCGCAAGAATGGAGAAAACAATAAGGTGGTAAATGCCATCATGGTCCATCACGGAGAGGGAGATCCCATAACAGTTGAAGCTGCACTCATCGCAGCTGCCGATGCATTGTCAGCCGCCCGTCCCGGGGTCAGAAAAGAGAGCATCGAAAACTACCTTAAGCGCCTCGAAAAGCTTGAGCAGATGGCCCTTTCATACAAGGGCGTGGAAAAATGCTACGCAATTCAGGCCGGCAGGGAGATCAGAATAATCGTAAAACCTGAGGATGTAACCGACGAGCTCTCTTCCATGATATCGAGAGAACTCGCGAAGAAAATAGAATCGGAGATGACCTATCCGGGCCAGATAAAGGTTACCGTTATACGGGAATCAAGGTATGTGGAGTATGCGAGATAACCCTGTATGCGGACCGGTCGTATATGAAGATTCTCTTTATCGGTGATATTGTCGGAAAAGTCGGCAGGAATGCCGTAAAGGCATTGCTGCCTGCGGTTGTCGATAAATATAAGATAGACTTCGTCATAGCAAACGGAGAGAACGCAGCCGGTGGGTTCGGGATAACCGACAAGATTGCAGCCGAGATTTTCGGGGATGGGGTGCATGCTATTACCACCGGGAACCACGTCTGGGACAAGAAGGAGTTCATCCCGCAGATATCGAAAGAAGACAGGGTGCTCAGACCGTTGAATTATCCTCCCGGTGTCCCCGGATTCGGCAGCCTGCTGTACCCATTGCAGAACGGCAGGAAAGTCGGGGTGATCAATCTGTCCGGCAGGGTTTTCATGGCGAATATCGATTGCCCGTTCCGGGTCGGGAAGGAAGAAGTCGAAAAACTGAGCCGCGAGACGAATTTAATCTTCATTGATTTTCATGCGGAAGCTACTTCAGAGAAGATCGCCTTCGGCTATTATATGGACGGCAAGGTGAGCGCTGTGATGGGAACCCATACCCACGTCCAGACCGCAGACGAGAAGATCCTGCCCGGCGGCACTGCCTATATCACCGATGTAGGGATGACAGGGCCGTCAAACTCCGTAATAGGGATAGAAATCGATCAGATCATCGAGCGTTTCTTAACGAATATTCCGATGCGCTTCGAGACCGGAAAGGGTGAAGGGATCTTTTCTGCTGTCGTCATCGAGGCCGATGAGAAAACAGGCAAATCCTCCGCAATACAAAGACTCCAGCTCAAATACCCGTAAGGGTCACCACTCATCTCGGCAATGTCGGGTACAGGTCCGGAAAAAACCATCCTGCCGCATGGATGGGAAACCCTAACCTGACCTCTCCCTTCGGAGTATCTGAAACAAGCAATCCCTCTTCGAGAAGCAGCCCCAGCAGAGTTCGTCCTGTCCGTTCCTTCAAACCGGATGCCCGGATGATGTCACCCCGCGTTGATACGCCGTTTATCAGGACCTCCTGAAGCATACGGGCCGCCTCGGGCCGGAGCGGTTCTTTTTTCCCCGACGGGCCAGGGACCATGCCCCTTTCGCGAAGGTCGACATAGTGCCTTATCCGCTGGACAAGTTCTTCCAGGCGCAACATGCCGCCCATGTATTCCACCTGGTCAAGGCAGACCTCAAGAAAAAAGCGGCAAAACCGTATCAGCCCTTCATTCGACAGATTCCCTCTGCCGTCACGGTCATTTCGCCGGAGTGCATCTGCCCAGGTCAGGGCAGCTTTATAATCGACGTTCCGGCGTGCAAGCCCCCGGCTCACCGACCAGAGACCGTATCCAAGTACGGGAATCAGGTGAAAATACGCCTCTGTGAAGAGACGCGGCATTATATTCAGAAATATCGCAGCGTTTGAACTATCGGAAAAAATGGATTGCCGCGCTACGCTCGCAATGACATCAAAACACTTTTGCTGCGACCTGTTAGATGCCCCAAAGAACTACTGCTTACAAAGGGCCTATTGCGCCGGGGGCAACTGAGGTTGCTGTGGCGCTGGTGCTGTCTGCGATGCCGCCGGAGCCGCCTGTGGTGCTGCGGGAATCTGTTGTGTTTGCGTTATCTTCTGTTTTTGCGGTTTCAGTGGTTGAGGAACCTGCGCGGCTTTCTGCTGGACAGGTTGTGATGGCTGAGGAAGCTGCCGGGTCTGTGGCTGTGGTTGTACTCCCTGTAGCGGTCCGGGCGCCGCAGGGATAGATGTTCCCTGCCCTGCCGGGATCTTTTTCAAAACTGAACTCCCCTTGGACGTCACAACAGCAAGGGTAAGTGAAGTCATCATAAAAACCACAGCGACGACCGTTGTCATTTTGCTCAGGAAAGATGCAGCGCCACGGCTTCCAAAAAGCGTCTGGCTCGATCCTCCAAAAGCAGCTCCGATCTCGGCTCCCTTGCCGCTCTGGAGCAGTACAACGGCGATAAGAAAAAGACAGGCCAAAATATGAACGATCATTAACAGTATTGTCATGGTTCCTTCCTGAATTTCACTATTTTGCTAAAGCTTTCCGCCTTGAGGCTTGCGCCGCCGACGAGTGCGCCGTCGATATCCTTGCACGCCATAAGGGAATCGACAGTATCAGGCGTCACACTACCGCCATATAGTATACATAATTCATCTGACTGATTTCCATACAAAATATTCAATCTCTCTCTTATGTATGCATGGGCTTCCTGTGCCTGTGGTGGCATTGCGGTCTTTCCCGTCCCAATCGCCCATATGGGTTCGTACGCAATCACCATCTTTTCGGGAGAAACTCCGTCAAGGCCCTTTTCAATCGCCCGGTTAAGGACATCGAATGTTTTGCCGGCTTCTCTCTCTTCCAGCGACTCCCCGATACAGAAGATGACTCCCAGCCCCGCTTTTTGAGCAGCCCTGATTTTCCTGTTGACGATATCATCCGTTTCCTGAAAATACTGTCTTCTTTCCGAGTGACCGACAATAACAAATGCACAGCCGAGATCAACAAGCATCAAAGGGGATATCTCTCCGGTATACGCCCCTTTTTCCTCATAGAAGACATCCTGGGCAGCTAGGAGTATATTAGTCCCCCTTAGTGCCGTGGCTGCAATTCCGATAGCCGTAAAAGGCGGCGCGATCACGATATCAACGCCGGTTGTGTCTTTCACTTCGGGGATGAATTCCACCAAGAACTCGCTCGTTTCCGGGAGCGTCTTGTTCATCTTCCAATTTGCTGCGATAAAAGGCCTGCGCATCAAAATACTTTACTGGTTGGATCCCCTGTTGTCAAGCAATTCGCCGCACTTTAAAAAATTCTGGATTATAAGTAAAATATCCCCTGTTGCATAACCTTAAAAAAATCAAAGGGGGTCAGAAGTGAACAGACAGATACTATTGAACGAAAGAGATATCCCGAAGCAATGGTACAACATTCAGGCAGACATGCCCACGCCGGTTCCTCCTCCGCTCAATCCTGCAACCGGGCAGCCCATTACGCCCGACATGCTCGCACCCGTATTCCCGATGAATCTTATCGAGCAGGAAGTCAGCACGGAACGGTGGATCAACATACCGGATGAAGTCCTCGCGAAATATCTTATCTGGAGACCGACTCCGCTCTACAGGGCGGTCTATCTTGAGAAATTCCTCGGGACTCCTGCCCGCATCTATTTCAAGAACGAAGGCGTGAGCCCTCCCGGAAGCCACAAGCCCAATACCGCCATAGCGCAGGCATACTACAATAAGGAATTCGGTATAAAGAGGATCGCTACTGAAACAGGGGCCGGTCAATGGGGGAGCGCCATGTCGTTTGCATGCAGCCAGTTCGGCCTCGAATGCAAGGTATACATGGTAAGGATCAGCTACAATCAAAAACCCTATCGCAGGCTGATGATGGAGACATGGGGCGGGAAATGCGTGCCGAGTCCGAGTCCGGAGACCAATGCAGGGAGGAAGTTTCTCGCGCAGAACCCCGAGCACCCGGGGAGTCTGGGGATCGCGATCAGCGAAGCAATCGAAGACGCGGTGACAACGAAGGATTCACGGTATTCCCTCGGCAGTGTTCTGAATCATGTCCTTCTCCATCAGTCAATCATAGGACTTGAGTCTCAAAAACAGCTTGCATCGGTCGGGGAGTATCCTGATATCGTGATCGGTTGCGCGGGCGGCGGCAGCAATTTCGCAGGCATTGCCACGGTGTTTGTCAGGGACAAGATACACGGGAAGAAGGTGAGGATCATTGCAAGCGAACCTTCTTCATGCCCCTCCATTACAAAAGGCTCATATGTATATGATTTCGGAGATACCGCTGAGACAACACCGCTCATGGCGATGTATTCACTCGGGCATGCATTCATACCTGCTCCGATCCATGCAGGCGGTCTGCGCTACCACGGTATGGCGCCGATAGTGAGCAGACTTGTCGCCGACAACCTCATCGAAGCAAAGGCATATACCCAGCTTGAGACATTTGCAGCAGGCATCACCTTTGCACGGACAGAAGGGTTTATACCCGCTCCTGAGACGAACCACGCCATCGCATGTGTAATCGAAGAAGCGAAAAAGGCAAAAGAAGAGGGGAAAGAAAAAGTCATCCTGATGAACTGGAGCGGTCACGGAATCATCGACCTTGCAGCGTATGACGCGTACCTTTCCGGGAAACTGGATAATTACGTATTGCCGGATGACGAAATAAAGAAGCTCCTGAAAGACCTGGAGAAATACCCCAGACCGTAACCTTCATCAATACAAAGGGGGGATGAATAATCCCCCCCTTAAACACCGCATGTTATAATCCATTATGAACATCTACTGTAACCAGTTAGGTATGCTTGTGGAGTTCTCCTACTGTACTTCTCTCAACGAAGGTCTTCCATGCAGGACTATTATCGGATGCTGGCAGGAGAGGACCGATATTATCGCCTTCCTGAGAGATACGTTTACCGAGGCCGAATTACGAAATATTTTTTCGGGTTTGCCGAAATCGCGGTTGGACCGTATTATCGAATCGATACAGAAAAAAGACTGAGACGGTCATACATATGAGGTGATTAATCGTAAAATCCCTCCTAACCTCCTCTACGAGTCGTAGACCTTTACCAAAGGGAGGAATAATTCCCCTCTTTGGTAAAGAGGAGGAAGGGGAGATTTTCCAATAATGATATTCTCCTTCTTCCCTACAGACTATCGGCAAGTTTCCCGTCGACCATCTTGAGGACCCTGTGACAACGGCCTGACAAGGACTCATTGTGCGTCACAATGACAAAGGTGATCCCTTTCCCCTTATTCAGTTCGATAAAGATGTTGAAGAGTTCTTCGCCCGTCGTTGTATCCAGATTGCCCGTAGGCTCATCCGCGAGAACGACTTTCGGCTCAAGTATGAGAGCCCGTGCAACTGCAACGCGCTGCTGCTCGCCGCCTGAAAGTTCTCCCGGCCTGTGGGTTTTTCTCTCCCCCATCCCCATTTCCCTGAGCAGTTTGTCCGCTTTGTCTCTTATTTCCTCGTATGCAACCCTTTCTCCATGCCGCTTTGCACTTCTGCCTATCAGTCCGGGCAGCATCACATTCTCAAGCGCTGAAAATTCGGGGAGAAGATGGTGGAACTGAAATACGAACCCGATTTCAGTATTCCTGAACAAAGCCAGGGCATTGCTGTCGAGTGAGAAGATATCCGTGTCATTAAAAAAAACACTCCCTGACGTCGGCCTGTCCAGAGCGCCGAGGATATGCAGCAGTGTGCTCTTCCCCGCTCCGGATGCGCCTATGATCCCCACCATTTCCCCTTCCTGAATCGAAAGGCGAATGTCCTTCAAAACGTGAAGTTCTCCTGCATTCGTAGTGAAAGATTTTGTCACGTTCTGAGCTTCGATGAAACGTTTCAAGGCAGGCCTCTCATCTGTCGCTTTTTGAACCGGCGATATCATGAATGGTATCTCTGGTTTTTTTGACACCTTCAGAAACTTTTTTTGTGGTATCTTTCATATCATCGGTCTTCCTTTTCAGTTTGTCCGCTTCCTGTCCCAACTCTTCGCTTTTCTGCTTCAGAACTTCACCCGCTTCCCGGGATTGTGTGCCGAACCATCTGAAAGGCTTTCCTCCCTGCCATAATGAGAGGACCAGAAAAATGAGAGCGACGATGATCGCCAAGCCTATGAGATTCTTTATCAGTTTAAACATAGTGTCCTCTCATACCTTGTCTATTCATACCGCAGAGGCTCCACCGGGTCCATTTTTGCCGCCTGCCATGCGGGATAGAGAGTCGCAAAAAAACTGATAACAATCGCCGAAAGAGACACCGTCAAAAAATCAGAGAATTTGGTTTTCACCGGAAGGTGGCTCAGATAGTAAACGTCTGCCGGAAGCTTAATGATCTCGTAGGTATTGAGCACATAACAGAGCAGATATCCGCCGGTCACACCGATGGTCGTCCCGACAAGTCCGATCAGCAGCCCCTGCAGCATGAAAATGCCCATGATGCTCCTGTCAGTCGCACCCATTGTTTTGAGGATCGCTATCTCCCTCTTCTTCTCGATCACGTTCATGATTAACGTGCTCACGATGTTGAACGAAGCGACGAGGATGATCAGAATTAAAATCACAAACATCGCAAACTTTTCGAGCTTCAGTGCGGAGAAAAGATTTCTGTTCATCTGCATCCAGTCCTTTGCGTAGAAAGGAAAGCTGAGTTCTTTCTCCAATCTCTCCCTCACCACAGGGGCATTGTAGATGTCGGCAAGCCTGAGCTGAATCCCTGTAACAGCATTCTTCATATCGAAGAATTCCTGTGCTGCCCGCAGATCGGTCAGGACAAGGTTTGAATCGTATTCGAACATACCGACCTCAAAAATACCGGTAACCCTGAACTGCCTCACCTTCGGGAGCATCCCGAGGGGTCCGATCCGGCCGACCGGCGATAAAACGGTGATGACATCACCCTTAAAAACGCCGATGCTTGCGGCAAGTTCTTTCCCGATAACGATGCCTGGGGTTTCTTCTTTTTGTTGGATCAGGGATTCAAGGCTTCCCTCTTTCATGAACCGTTCGATATCCGTGGTCTTTTTCTCGAGTTCAGGGGATATCCCCCGTAAAAAAACGCCATGCGCCCTTTTGCCATATGAGACCATAACCTGCCCCATCACGAATGGAGCGGATGAAGCGATATCCTGATCACCTTTGATTTTTTCGATCACTCCCTCATACCCTTGCAGTACCCCTCTGTAGTCGAGGATGACCACGTGGGCGTTCACTCCGAGGATTTTTTTCTGGAGGTCTTCGTGGAATCCGCTCATCACCGAGAGGACAACGAGGAGGGCCATGACACCGACGGCAACACCTCCGGTGGATATGACGGTATTCACGGAGATGCCTTTCTGTTTCTTTTTCGACTTCAGGTACCGGAACGCGACGAATAACTGATAGGGAAGATTCATTGCTCTGTTAGCCGCTGATTATTCACAATTTTTAATGGGAGACGTCGGACAATGAGTATTCTCGCTCATTCTCGACCCCGATGAAGCTGGGGTCTCCGAGGCTTTTGCCTCTTTATTATCATATAGCACATTGACTATCGGCAAAAAAATCCGCTCCAATACTCATTGCCCGACTTGTATGCCAGTGTTTTTGAGTTGCTGATCAGTATCTGCATCATGCGGAGTTATTGTTCCGGCTTCAGCTGCGGGAAGAGGATCACGTCACGTATCGATTGAGAATTGGTGAGGAGCATGACAAGCCTGTCAATGCCGATCCCTTCACCCGCTGCCGGGGGCATGCCGAACTCAAGGGCCCTCACAAAATCCTCATCCATGCTTTGGGCCTCCTCATCACCTTGCGCCTTTGCCTCGACCTGCGCAAGAAACCGCTGCCGCTGGTCCATGGGGTCGTTAAGCTCTGAGAATGCGTTTGCGATCTCCCGCGAAGTCATGAACAGTTCAAAGCGCTCGACAAGGGCGGGATTGCCGGGTTTCCGCTTGGCAAGCGGCGACAGTTCCACAGGATGATCGGTGATAAATGTCGGCTGCACTAATTCCGGTTCGACTTTCTCCTTGAATATCTCATCAAGGATTTTTCCGAGACCTGCCCCCCGTTCTATTTCGATCCGGTTGGCCTTTGCCCATGCCTTCGCTTTTTCCCCGTCGGTGAAAATCTCCTGCGGTACGCCTTTCTGCTGCAACGCATCAAGCATCGGTATCCTGGGCCAGGGAGGGGTCAGATCAATGATCTCATCTCCGTAAGGAATTTTCAGGGTGCCGAGCGTCTTCTCGGCAACGAAAGGTATCAACTCCTCGGTAAAAGACATGAGGAAATCGTAGTCCCTGTAAGCGATGTAAAACTCGAGCATCGTAAACTCAGGGTTGTGTTTTGTAGAAATACCCTCGTTCCTGAAGCTCCGGTTGAGCTCGAATACCCTCTCGTAGCCGCCGACAAGGAGCCTTTTGAGGTAGAGCTCGGGAGCGATCCTGAGATAGAGGTCGATGTCAAGGGCGTTATGATGTGTCTTAAACGGTCTCGCGGTTGCTCCGCCAGGGATCGGCTGCATCATGGGGGTCTCGACCTCAATGAAACTCTTGGCTTCAAGGAAATCCCTGATAGCTTTGATGATCATGCTCTTTTTGATAAATGTCTCGCGCACTTCGGGATTGACGATGAGATCCACATACCGCTGCCTGTACCGTGTTTCGATATCCTTCAACCCGTGCCATTTCTCAGGCAACGGTCTCAGGGATTTTGTGAGAATAACGAAATCATCAACTTCGACAGTAAGTTCATCGGTCTTCGTCCTGAATAATTTTCCCCTGAGTCCGACAATATCGCCGATATCAAGTTTCTTGATGAGCGCATATTTTTCGCCAAGGACATCTTTTCTCAAATAGATCTGGATTTTCCCTGTGGTGTCCTGAATATGTGCGAAGGCGGCCTTCCCGAAATCCCTCATCGCAACAATTCTGCCGGCAAGGGAACAGGAAACCGGCTCAGCTGCCAGGGTTTCTTTTGATACAGACCCGAATTTGTCGTGAAGGACAGAAGCATGGTCTTCGGCATAGAAAGCGCCGCCGAACGGCTCGAAACCCGCCTGCCGCAAGTCCTCAAGTTTTCTGATGCGCTGCTCTATGAGTTCGTTGATTTCTTCCATGTCGAGAGATGAACTATTCGCCTAAAGCGTGTCTGCGTTAAGAACTCAGAATTATAATGATTAATTTTCGGTTTAGTCAATGAACTATATCCTATGGAGAACATGAAAAGCTATTTTTTGCTCGTTGCCATTGCTTCAAGGACTTCGAGTTTGGAAGTTTCTCCCACCGCAATCAGCGTATCGCCCGCGTCAATTGTGGTCCGGAACGTAGGATTGAATTTCATCTCACCACTCTGTTGTTTTATCGCCACGATGATTATCCCGAGTTCCCTTCCGATTCCGCACTGATCAAGTGTGTTTCCCGCGAGTCCCGACCCTTCCTGAATGGCTATTTCCTCTATCTGCAGATCAATATGTCCGCTCTTTGTCGCATATTCTATGAAATCGACCACAGCGGGTTTCAACACCGTATGGGCCATCCTCAGTCCGCCGATATGGTACGGCGATACGACCCTGTCTGCCCCTGCCCTGAGAAGCTTCTGCTCGGAACCTTCCTCTCCTGCCCGTGCAACAATCAGGAGATTGGGATTCAATCCCCTTGCACTCAGGACCACATAAAGGTTTTCCGCGTCGGTGGGAAGCACGGAGATGAGACACTTCGCCCGCTCAATTCCGACCCTCTTCAAGAGCTCGTCCCGTGTCGCGTCCCCCTGAAGAATGAGCTGAGTTTCCTTTTCATCCGGATCCACTGTCACCTCACTTTTTTCAATAATAGCGAACGGTAATTTTTCATGGTGCAGTTCTCTGGCGATGATCTTCCCCATTCTGCCGTACCCGCAGACAATATAATGGTCCTGTAAATCCTTTAATCTCTTTTCCACTCTCTTCCTCCCGTATATTTCCTGCAGTTCACCTTCGATTATCACTTTTGCTCCGATGCTGAGAGCATAAAATACGGTTCCCACGCCCCCTATGAGGAGCACAATAGTAAAGAGCCTGCCATTGAGGGTAAGGTCATGAATTTCTTTAAATCCGACCGTCGTCAGCGTAATAATGGTCATATAGAGCGCATCGAAGAAATTCCACTCTTCTATGATCATGTACCCGGCTGTTCCGAATGATATGATAAGCACTATGATGCCAACGGCAAGAACGAATCTTCTTTTGAGCTCTTTCACCGGCAGCTAATTCCTCTTGATTGTTATGCTCTCTGATAGTTTCATGCAATTCCATTCATTATATATGGAGGCTCTTGCAAAAGTCATGAAATCATGAGGTAGCCGCAAACTTTAGTTTGCGTGTTTTCAATTCTTTCAATGCCTTACAAACGCAGGCTATCACCTCAGCGATCCGCCGGCGCGGAAAGCCTGCGGCTACCAGAATAGGATTTTGCAAGAGTCTCTATGAACTACGGGAATATTTTTACCCCTTACCACACTGCAAAGAGTTTTTTGTAGTTCAGGAGTTCTTCACTCAGTGAGTTCGTTTTCTTCAGCTGAAAATCCTGGAAGGTCGCTGTCTTCAGGCCGCTGTTCGCTTCTGCTATCCTGACAGCGCCGCTCTCCGGTGTGGTAAAGATCCGGACATCGTTGAGAACATCAAGGGTCTGCTGATGGGGATGGCCGAAGGGGTTTTCCCGTCCGGCGCTGATTACGGCAATTTCAGGGGAGACTGCTTCAAAAAAGGGTCCATATGCAGACGTCTTCCCCCCGTGGTGCGGAACCTTGATAACATCGCTTTGCAACCATTTACCGACATGCAGGATATCCTCCTCAGCCTCATCCTGAATATCTCCCGAAAAAAGAAAAGAGGTATGCTTTCCTGAGATCTTAAGAACCAATGAATCGTTATTCTCTGCATCGTATTCATTCCCGCGGACCGTGTAGAATTCAGGATAGGGGTGGAGAATATAAATCATATACCCCCTCCCCTCTATCATGTCTCCCCTGGTCAGCGAGCGCTGCTTTATCCGATCAAATGCCGCCGGTAATACGAGCCGTCCATTATTCCATAGTTCTTTTACGTCATATTTTTTTGTAAGGTACTCCGCCCCGCCTGCATGATCGGGATGGCTGTGTGAAAGCACAAGGAAATCGATTGTTTCTTCTCCCCTGTATTTCAGAAAAGAAGAAACTTCCCTCCCCGTTCTTCCGGCATCGATCACCATCGTTTTCCCGTCAGGGAGTTCTATGACAGATGCATCGCCCTGTCCGACGTCGAGGAACGTTGCGCTGAGGGGATTCCCTTCGATAAGCGACAGGGCCAGGAAGATGACAAACGGGAGGAATGGAATGATGAGCAGATATCTTTTTTTCCCGAACAGAAAATAGAAACTGAAACAGGCATAGTAGATAAGGATTAACACCGGGGGAAACGCCGGAACCTTTACATCGGCAAACGGGATGCGGGAAAAAAGGGTTACTGCTGCGATGCTCATATCGGCAATCGCAGATATGAGCGGCATGAACACAAAAGAACCTGTGATCAGATAGAAGAAAGAAGAGATAACAGACAAGGGGATAAGCAGAAAGCCGATGAGAGGAGCGATCACCAGATTCGACAGTGGTGAAATAATCGAAAAATAATGGAAGGCATAGGCGACCAGAGGCGCAGTGCCGAGCAATGCCGAGATTGTCATGAAAAAGGCATTTCTGATATGTCTGACGGTTTTTTTTCCTGATGGTATCTCTTCATCTTTTTCCTGAATCGAAAAGCCGATGAAGAGGACCGCAAGGAATGAAAGCTGGAAAGAGAGACTGAAGAATACTGCCGGCTCCCATACGACCAGCAGAAAGGCTGCACAAAGAAGCGAGACAAGCCAGAATCCCTTCCTGCCGATGACCAGACCGAAAAGGAAAAGCGTTATCATAATGAATGATCTTATCGCAGGGATACTCGCCCCGGAGAGGCCGAGATAGGCGAGCATGAACGGGAGGCAGAGGATGGCGGCAGCCTGCGACGGCGACAAATAGAGAGAAAGTATCTGGAGAATCCTGTAGGGCAGTCGCTTTATGAGAAATCCGAATATCGCGAAGAGAAAAACAGAAAAGAGGCCGAAGTGGGTCCCCGAAATGCTGAGAATATGCGCAAGCCCGGTAACGTTGAATGCCTCTCTCAGTTCCTCGCTCATATTCGTCATCTGGCCCGTTGTTATCGAAGCAACAAGGGCGCCTGCATCCTTTTTGCAATGCGCTTCAATATAGTTATTGATACGGTGCCGATATCCCTGAAACCTTGCATGGACCGATTCCCCTGCATTCCCTGATTCATAGACGGTCAACAGGCTGGCGTAAAGGGCATCATTCCCCCACTCACCCGGATTCAGTCTTTGACTGCTTTTAAAGGGTTTAACGGCAAGTCTGTACTCTGTCCCGACAGGGAATTCCCTGTCGGAGATCAGGATGATATCCTGTCCCTGCATGGCGCCGATATTTGCACTATTGCTCATATTCGAAGCTGATTCTACAGAGAACACCTGCCTGAACATTCCGCTGCCGGTCCTGGCAGGGTTTTCTCTGAAAATCCCCTGTACCTTCATATCGTCGGTCATGCGAAGCATCTGCGCCGGAGGCTCGCAGCGCAGAAATGCAAACACTGTCCCTGTCAAAAGGACTATGACAAGGATATGTTTTTTTCTCATAAACAGCATGAGCGCTGATATGCAGGAAAGCACAACGGTTGCATAAGGGAAATACTGGAAAGAATAGAAGAAAACTACCCCGATGAGGAATGAGAGAAAGAATTGCATCGAACCGTCATAGGGAGGATTTCGTTTTCAATGCTCTTTGCATTACCATTAAAGCATACTCGCTTTGATGACCTTTGCGATATCCTTCCCCAGCTTTTGAATAAGCCTCAGGTCTTCTCCCTCGAGCATGACCCGTATCTTCGGCTCCGTACCTGAAGGCCTTACCAGGACCCTGCCCTTTCCAGCGAGTTTGTTTTCAGCTGCCGTTATTGCCTCCTCAATCGCAGGGATGGTTTTTATGTCGTGCCTGTGTTCCACCTCTACATTCGTGAGAATCTGGGGGTAAAGTGTTATCTCCTGTGAAAGCTTTGAAAGGGAAGCGTCTCTTTTTTTCATAAGATACAGCACCTGCATTGCGGTCAGTGGGCCGTCGCCCGTTGTATTGTGGTCAAGGAAGATGATATGTCCTGACTGTTCTCCGCCCAGCGCATACCCTCCGTCGCGCATTTTTTCGACGACATACCTGTCCCCGACCTTTGTGCGCAGTAAACGGATGCCATGTTTTTCAAGATATTTCTCAAGGCCGAAATTGCTCATCACCGTCGATACAACGGTATCATTGCTCAGCATGTGGCTCCTTTTCATTTCGACCGCCCACATCCCCATCACCTTGTCCCCGTCGACCATGTTTCCCTTTTCATCACACAAAATCGTCCTGTCGGCGTCGCCGTCATGGGCGATTCCGATATCCGCCTTGTGCAATTTCACCGCTTTCCGCAGCAGGTCGATATGGAGAGAGCCGCATCCCTCGTTGATATTGACGCCGTCCGGCTTGTCATTGATCGAGACTACATCAGCCCCCATCTCACGCAGCAACCACGGCGTTGTCTTGTATGCTGCTCCGTTTGCGCTGTCGACAACTACCTTCAGCCCTTCGAAGGTTATGCCTTTCGGTATCGTTGATTTGATATATTCAATATACCGTCCCGTTGCGTCGTCAAGCCGAAAGGCCTTTCCGATCCCCGCGCCCCGCGGCCTGCGTTTCAGCAGTTCGTCGTCCCCGACCATCTCTTCAATCTTCCGTTCGATTTCATCAGGGAGTTTGAACCCCTCTGCGGAAAAGAACTTGATGCCGTTGTCCTCAAACGGGTTATGGGATGCGGAAATAACAATGCCTGCGTCCAGCCGCAGCGTTCTCGTGAGGAAAGCGACCCCCGGTGTCGGTATAGGGCCGACAAGGGTGACGTTCATCCCCATCGAACAGATACCCGAGGTCAGGGCGCTCTCTATCAGATAACCGGAAAGCCTCGTATCCTTTCCGATCAGGATCATATTCCTTCCGTGCTTTTCCCTGAGAAGGCATGCAGCCGCCATTCCTATCCTCACAACGGTTTCAGGAGTCATGGGGTGTCTGTTGACCGTCCCCCGTATTCCATCTGTCCCGAACAGTCTCATTTCCTTCTCCCTCCGATTTCAACGTCCACTCGAACATCGGTAATCTTTGTTCGTATGTTTCTGCCGGTTATGTCTATGCGCAGGTCCTGCGTGACCCTTTCATTGAATCCGGTAATGTCGAGCGGTTCTGTCTTGAGCGCGCTTACCTTTGCTATTTCGGAGCGGACCCCTTCAATAACGATTGTCTCCGGAAAAACCCCGGCAGATTTGAGATAAAACCCCTTTTGAGGTTCACCGACGATAACAGGCACTACCTTCACTGCCTTCGACGCAGTCTCCTCTGTGGTGACCCTGACGCTTGGAGGGCTGATACTCGTAACGGTTATCGAACGGGGCAGTTTTATATCTTCTCTGTTGATATAGTATGTCCCCTCTCCTCTCTTCGCCTTGCTGAGATCGAGGGGTACCCTGACGTTCGATGCGCTCACATTTTTAATAAATCTCTCCTGCCCCCTGATGTTCAGGTTCACTGTCTTCGTCTCGTGGTTCACCAGTTCGAGTCCCTGCGGCATGTTCCTTAATTCCAGGGGCACATCAATCGATATCTCCGACTGCCCCCGCGACGTGACGAAAAACCAGAGGACGATCGATAACAATATCGCTGCTATTTTCAGGCCAAGGTTTTCAAGAAGCAATTTTTTCATTTTTTCTTCGCCGCAAACAGATTGGTAAGAACCTCCCTGAGCGTTCCCATATCAAGATGTGTTTCGAGAGTCCCATTCATTGCCATCGAAACCGTCCCCGTCTCCTCTGATACAATAAGGACAACTGCGTCCGTCTCTTCCGAAATCCCGAGCGCCGCCCTGTGCCTCGTCCCAAGTGCTTTGCTGATATCCGCGTTCATCGTTATCGGAAGAAAGCAGCCTGCCGCCGCTATCCTATTGCCTTTGATGACAACCGCGCCGTCATGGATGGGAGATGTCGGGTGAAAAATGCTGAGGAGTACTTCTTTCGTGACCTTTGCGTCCAGAGGAGTGCCCATCTCGACAAAATCCTTCAGGCTCGTATCGCGTTCGATAGCGATCAGCGCGCCTATTTTTCTGTTTGCGAGAGAGATCGTCGCCCTCACAATCTCTTCGAGAGATTTGAGTTCTTCGGCAGAGGTAAGGGTCTGAAAGAGCTGCGATTCACCCATCTGCGCCAATGCCCTTCGTATTTCAGGCTGAAAAAGGATGATGATCGCTATCACGATCTGGGACCAGAAGCTCTGGATCAGCCAGTCAACGGTATAGAGCTCGAAATAGCGTGAGAGCAGCGAGGCCACGAGAAGAACACCGAGCCCCATCAGCATGTGAGCGGCCTTCGTGCCCTTGATGATGAGGAGAAGACGGTAGAGGATGATCGACATCAGGACGATGTCCACCAGATCCTGCCACCGCAATTGCCTGAGAAATTCCATCATAAATATAGTATTGTTTGCTTCATATCATACCATACAGATGCGTATTTGTAGCCGCAGGCTTCAGCCTGCGTTCGTGCTGCAATAAAACGGTTGCTGCTATCACCTGTAGCGGATGCCTTGTTTTTTCAAGAACGTTTGACAAACAAAGTGTTGATCAGTTATTGTTAAAGACTATCGCGGGGTGGAGCAGCCTGGTAGCTCGTCGGGCTCATAACCCGAAGGTCAGAGGTTCAAATCCTCTCCCCGCCACCAGTAAAATCAAGGGTTT
>Ga0209254_10000689_pt1 | contig 28747 bp, 19 predicted proteins | sample FrelakmetDIP11DI_FD_187148 | JGI IMG/M metagenome (GOLD analysis project Ga0209254, IMG submission 187148) | Freshwater lake sediment microbial communities from the University of Notre Dame, USA, for methane emissions studies - DIP11 DI (SPAdes)... | ecosystem: Environmental > Aquatic >... | reverse complement strand
CCGGGCCTCAGGCCTTCGGCTCGATCAGCCCGATGTCCCCGTCCTTTCGCCGGAAGACGACGCTGATGGCGTCGGTGTCGGTATTGCGGAAGACCACGAAGGCGTCCGGCGCGGGAGGGACGCTCATGGCCGCCTCGGCAACCGTCATGGGCCTGACCGGATAGCGCCGCGCCCGGACGATCCGTCGGGTCTGACTCGCCTCCTGAGGCTCCGGGATGCTGCGCTTCACCGGGCGCGCCTCGCGCTTCCGCTGCTCCCACTTGCCCTTCAGCGTCTGCCCCTGCTGGATCACGCGCTCAACCGCCTGCGACAGGGCCTCGTCCCATGACGTGGCGACGCCCCGGCCCTTGAGCATGTGCCCGCCTCTCGCGTGGACGTGCACCTCGGCCATGCGGCGGAATTTCTCCGGCCACAACTCGACCTGTCCCGATACCGCCCGGGTGCTGAAGCGCCGCTCGATGCGCGCCATTTTCTTCTCGACCAGCCGGCCGAGCGCCGGCGTGATCTCGACGTGCCTGCCCGTCAAGGTGATTCGCATGATGGCCTCAGTAGAACACCTTGCGCTGGTTGGACGTGGGGATCTTCAGCTCCTCGCGGTACTTCGCGATGGTCCGGCGCGCCAGCACCAGCCCCTCCTTCTGCAGGATGCTGACAATCTTGGAGTCGCTCATCGGCTTGCGGGTATCTTCGCCCTCGATGATCTTCCGGATCCGCTGCTTGATGGTCACCGACGACACGTTGTCGCCGTACGAGCTGCTGATCCCGCTGTGGAAGAAGTACTTCATCTCGAACACGCCCTGGGGCGTGTGCATGTACTTGTTCGTGACCACGCGGCTCACCGTCGACTCGTGCATCGAGATGTCGTTGGCGACATCGCGCAGCACGAGCGGGCGCAGGAACTCGATGCCGTGGTCGAGGAAGTCCCGCTGGAAGTTGATGATGCTGGTCGCCACCTTGTGGATCGTCCGCTGCCGCTGCTCCACCGACTTGATCAGCCACAGCGCCGAGCGGAACTTGTCCTTGACGTAGGCGCGCGTCTCCTCGGGGTTCTCGGTGCTCTTCTCAAGCAGACGCCGGTACACGGGGCTGATCCGCAGCTGCGGCAAGCCGTCTTCGTTGAGCGCCGCCACGTACTGGTCGTCCACCTTGACGACGTAGACGTCCGGGATGACATATTGCGAGTCGCGGCGGTTGAAGCGGCTTCCCGGCTTCGGATCGAGGTGCCGGATCGTTTCGATGTGCGGCTTCAGGTCGTCCACCGACATCCCGAGCTTCTTCGCCAGCTCGGGAATCTGGTGGTTCTGGAGCATCCGCAGGTGCTCGGTGACGATGCGCTCGGAGGGCGAGCCCTCGAGGCCGATGTGCCGGAGCTGGAGCCAGAGGCACTCCTGGAGGTCCCGCGCTGCCACGCCGATCGGGTCGAACCCCTGCATCAGCCGCAGCGTGGCGTCGACCTGGTCCGCGGTCCAGTCCCCCATCATCGCGATCTCGTCCACCGACGCCACGAGGTACCCGTCGTCGTCGAGGTTCCCGATGATGGCCTCCCCGATCGCCCGCGTGACGTCGTCGGTCGCCTGGAGCGAGAGCTGCCACTCGAGGTGATCGGACAGCGACGAGGTCGTCGACAGCGTGTTCTCGATCGGGGGGAGTTCCTTCACTTCCTGCTGGGCCCGCGGCCGGTACCCCTCGTCGAGGTAATCCCCGAAGAAATAGGCGTAGTCCCCGTCGTCCCATCCGTCGGTCTTGGCCGCCGCATCCGGCTCGCCCTCGGGCTTGTCGGGCGTGGCCCCTTCGGCCGCCTGCGCGTCGTCGGCCTGGACTTCTTCCAGCAGAGGATTCTCGACCACTTCCTGGTTGAGCATGTCCGCGAGCTCGAGCGTGGACATGGGCAGCAGCTTGATCGCCTGCTGCAGCGAGGGCGTCAGAATGAGCTTCTGGACGAGTTTCGTGTGCAGTCGTTGCTGGAGCGCCATGGGTCGTCACCCGGAGTGTAGTGCGTCGTGCGGGATCAGTCCAGCCGGAAATCCGAGCCCAGATAGACTCGCCGGACCTCCTCGTCCTCCGCCAGCGCGTCCGGCGTCCCGCTCCGGAAGATCGTGCCTTCGTTGACGATATAGGCCCTGTCGGTGATGCGCAGCGTCTCGCGCACGTTGTGGTCCGTGATGAGCACGCCGATGCCCCGATCGCTCAGATGCGACACGATGTCCTGGATGTCGGCGACCGCGATCGGGTCGATCCCCGCGAACGGCTCGTCGAGCAGGATGAACCGGGGCGAGATGACCAGCGCCCGCGTGATCTCCACCCGCCGGCGCTCTCCGCCCGACAGGGTGTAGGCGGGCGAGTCGGCCAGCGGGGTGAGGTTGAGTTCCGCGAGCAGGTCGCGCAGCCGCGACCGCCGCTCCGCCGCCGTCAGGTTGAGCGTCTCGAGAATGGCCAGGATGTTCTGGCCGACCGTGAGCCCCCGGAATACGGAGGGCTCCTGCGGCAGATACCCGATGCCCTTCCGGGCGCGGATGTACATCGGGTCGTCGGTCACGTCGGCGCCATCGAGGAGGACCCGCCCCGAGTCGGGCGCGGTCAGCCCCACGGTCATGTAGAAGGTCGTCGTCTTGCCCGCGCCGTTGGGGCCGAGCAATCCGACCACCTCTCCCGAGCGCACCTCGACGCTGACGCCCCGGACAACCGTCCGGCCGCCGTAGCTCTTGGTCAGGGCCTCGGTTCGCAGCGTCGCCATCTATTTCCGTCCGGGCACCACGCAGTTGGGAATCGACTTCACCTGCGTTCGAAACTCGTCGTTGGGCTCGACGACGATGTTATTGGTCGACCTGTAGAAAGTCAAAGTCCGGCCCGTCGTTTCGCGGCAGTCCGCCTCGATTTTCACCGGCGATCCCACGACGAGATAGCGCCCGTCGGCCGCGGTGTAAGTGAGGCGATCCCCCGTCACCACGCGCGTGGTGTCGCGGAGCGCAATCGCCGTGTACGCCTCGAGGCGCTCGAGCTCGCTGACCTCCGCCGCCAGGAACAGCTCGATGCGCGACGCCTCCAGGTCGCCCTGGGGGCCCGACACATGCGCGCTCCCCGTATAGGTCGCCGTCCGCGGGCCGTCATCGTAGAGAAACCCGTCGGCGCGGCCGATCGTCGAGGTCCGTTCCCGCGCTCCGGTTTTCTCGTCCGTCTCTTCGATCATGAACGTGGTCGCCACGCTGCCCTTGCCGGCCAGGTTGCCCGTGGCGTCGTCCACCGTGAGCCGGTCCGCCTGGATGGTCGTGTCGCCCTGCCAGAGCCTCGCCTGCGCGGGCGCTTCGGCCGTGTAGACGGCGACGCGCGCCGTGCTGTCGTACTCGAGCGCGCCGGATGCGGCATAGACGGGCTGGTCCCGCTCCAGCATTCCGGCCCGCCTGACCCGGCCTCCCGGGGACGAGGCGTCCTTCGCGGCCGGCATCATGACGCTCCGCACGTCCCGGGCCGCGGTGATGCGTCTCGGGTCCGTGGTGATCTCGATGTGCCCCGCGTCAATCGCCACCTGCCCGTCGGTGACGCGAGGCGACTGCCCGGTGGTCTCATCGACGCCGTCGAGATCGATCCGGCCGCGATCGACCAGGTATCGGGCCTGGCCGGACGCCGCGCGCAGCTGGCCTTCCTCGAACCGCACGGCGCCGGAGAAGCGGGCGTCCGTCATGGAGCCGAGGCCGGGCCCCGTGGCGGCATCAAGCGTGCGCGACCGCACGATTCGGGGGGGCGCGCCCGCGGGCGACTCCCGGTACTCGACGTTGTCCACGAATCGCGCAGCGTCGAGCGACGCCCCGCCTTCGGCCTTCGCGATGAGCGTGACGGCGCTAATCGTCCTCGGCGGCGCTGGAGGCGCGGCGGGCAGCGTCAAGACGACCGACTCCCGCACGGTGAGACCGTTGATCGTCGCCCCATCGGCCGCGAACCGCACGTCGATCCACTGGCCGACGACGCGCCGCGCCCCGCCATCGGCGCCCAGCTCGATGCTCGCCCGCCCGGGGCGGCGGCTCGCCAGCGTCGCGCCGGTGAGCGTTCTGCCGTCGTCCCCGAACTCGAGGTTGATGTCGTCGGCGTCCATGGCGCGCAGCGCGCCCGCGCCCTCGCCGACGCCGGTGATGCGCGAGCTGCCCCGCATCTCCAGCGACGCGACCCGCGCGCCGTCGTCGGTCAGGTAGGCCGTCGCGAGCGCGCTCGACAGCGTGCGGGCGCCGGACACGAGCGTGAAGCCGCGCTCGTACCGGACGTAGCGGTCGGCGCGGGCGAAATAGGCGGAGCCCGAGGTGATCTGAACCGGCGGACTCTCCGGCGTGTCCTGCCCGATCGCCATCGACGCGCGGTCGAGCATGGAGATGGCGTCCCGGCCCTTGTCGTACGTCATGCCCACCGACGAGCCGGACATCCGGCCCTTCGTAAAGGAGGCCGGGCCCGGCGCCCTGAGGATGCCTTCGCTCTGGCTGTAATCGGCGGCCTCGGTCTTCGCGACAAGTCCGTCGCTCGACTCGAGTTGCACCGCGCCCCGCATCTGAATGCGATCCTGGCCGGCGCCGACATCCGCTTCACGGGCCTTGACGGTGAAGTTCCGTCCCCCGCGGTTCGGGACCGAGACGCGCGCGCCCTCCAGCTTCTGGCGCCCGTCCGGGTAGGTGAGCAGCGTGTCGTACTCGAGGCGGAAGTTCTCGGCGTCCCGGACCAGGTTCAGCAGCTCTCCGCTGGTGCTCCGGGCGGTCGCCTCCGGGTCCTCGCGCGACATCTGCCCGGCGCCTGGAGGCCCGCTGGAGGGCCTCGGCGCGCGGAAGGCCATGTAGAGCACGACGAGGAACCCCGCGCCGAAGACGGCGATGCCGAGCCGGAGCAGCCGCTGCCACCTCATCGAGGCTCCGCGGCCGACGCCCGGACGTCGGCCAGGGACACTTCGAGCGACGTGTAGCCGTTGAAGGTGTTCCGCTCGATCGAGTAGGCCACGTCGAGGCCGCCTCGTGCGGCCGCCATCTCGGCGGCGCGCTCGGCCGCGCGCCAGAACACGCCGCGCAGTGCGACCCCGTCCTGCCGCAGGCTCATGCTGAGATGCCGCTCCTTGATGCGCCGCGGGCCGTCGGCCAGGGTGGCGCCGGGCGTCCAGAACACCGGCTTCGGGTTCCCGGCGCCGAATGGGGCCAGGAGGCTTATCCCGTCGTAGAGGCGCGGCGTGATCTCGCGGAACCCCAGCTGTCCGTCGATCCGCAGCCGGGGCCGCAGGTCGTCGGGTCCGAGCCGGTCGTCGGCCCACCGCGTCAGCGCGTCGCGAAACGCGCGGATATGCGACCGGCCGAGTGTCAGCCCCGCCGCGGCGCGATGCCCCCCGAACTGGTCGAGGTGCGCCGCGCAGGCGGTCAGCGCCGCGAGCATGTCGAACCCGGGGATGCTGCGGCACGATCCATGGGCCGTCTCGCCTTCGATCGCGATCACCACGGCCGGCCGGTGAAACGCGTCGACCAGCCGGGACGCGACGATCCCGATGACGCCGCGATGCCAGCCTTCGCCCGCGACCACGAGCGCCGCGCGGGCGCCGATGTCCGGGTCGCTCTCCACCGCCTTGCGGGCCTCGGCCAGGATCGCGCGCTCCTCCAGCTGGCGCCGCTCGTTCTCGGCGTTCAGCTGGGCGGCCAGCTCCCGCGCCTCCGCGATCATCCCGTCGTCGGCGGCGAGCAGCAGGCGGAGCGCGATGTCGGGCGAGCTCATCCGCCCGGCCGCGTTGACGCGCGGCGCCAGCATGAACGAGACGTGGTAGCTGTCGATGGGCTTGCCTGCGAGCCCGGCGCTCTCGATGAGCGCCCGGAGCCCGGCTTTGTGCGGACCGTTCGACAGCGCCTCGAGGCCGAGCTTGGCGATCACGCGGTTCTCGCCGACAAGCGGCACCACGTCGGCCAGCGTGCCGATGGCCGCCATCTTGACGAACGCGGGCAGCCAGCTGCTCCGCCCGGCCCGCGCGGTGAGCGCCTGCACCAGCTTCAACGCCACGCCCACGCCGGCGAGGTTCTTGTCCGGGTAGCGGCAGTCTTTGCGCTTCGGATTCACGACGGCGAGGGCCGACGGCAGCTCCTCGTCCGGTTCGTGGTGGTCGGTGATGATGAGATCGACGCCCAGTTCCCGGGCGCGGCGGGCGGCGTCGGCGCCGCGGATCCCGCAGTCGACCGACACGATGACGCCGGCCCCTTCCGCGTGCAGCCGCTCGATGGCCGGGGTGTTCAGGCCGTAGCCGTCCTTCATGCGATCGGGGACAAAGTGCACGACCTCCCCCCCGAGCAGCTCGAGCGCGCGCCGGAGGATCACCGTCGCCGTGATGCCGTCCACGTCGTAGTCGCCGTGCACGGCGATGCGCTCGCGATTGGCGACGGCCCGAAGCAGGCGCTCGACGGCCGTCTCCATGCCGGCCAGGAGCATCGGGTCGTGCAGGTGGTCGAGGCTCGGCCGCAGGAAGCGCGCAGCGGCGTCGGCATCGGTAATGCCGCGCAGCATCAGCAGGCGGGCGATGGCCGGTTCGATGCCGGCGGCCCGGGCCAGCTCGGCGGCCGCCGCCTCGTCACAGGCCTCGTGCTCCCAGCGGTAGGGCACCATCAGCGCGAGCGGGAGGCGCGGCCCGCCGGCTTCGCCTCGCCGGCGCCCGCGGCCGTGTCCGAAAAGTCCACTCCGAGCCGGCCCACCTGCCGCAGCTTCGCGTAGCGGTGATCGAGGCGCGCCGCCACCGGCATGGCCGACACCTCGGCCAGCGTCCGCCTGATCGCCTCGTCCACGAGTTGCGCGGCCAGCACCGGGTCCTGGTGGGCGCCGCCGAGGGGCTCCGGCAGGATCTCGTCGACGATGCCGGCCTTCAGCAGGTCGGGTGCCGTCAGCTTGAGCGCGGCCGCCGCTTCCACCTTGCGGTTCGCATCCCGCCAGAGAATGGCGGAGCACCCTTCAGGCGGAATCACGCTGAAGATCGCGAACTGCTGGATGAGGAGGCGGTCGCCGACGGAGATGCCGAGGGCGCCGCCGCTGCCGCCTTCGCCGCAGACTACGACCACGATCGGGACCGCGATGACCGCCATCTCGCGGAGGTTCAGCGCGATGGCCTCGGCGACGCCCCGCTCCTCCGATTCGATCCCCGGGTAGGCCGCGGGCGTGTCCACGAAGACGATGATCGGCCGGTTGAACTTCTCGGCCATCCGCATCGCGCGGAGCGCCTTGCGGTAGCCTTCGGGCCGCGCGTAGCCGAAATTGCGCGCGATCTTCTCCTTGGTCGTCCTGCCCTTCTGGTGCCCGACGACGAGCACGGGATCGCCGTGGTACGACGCCATCCCGCACACAATGGCCGGGTCGTCGGCAAAGCGCCGGTCACCGTGCACCTCCACGTAGTCGGTGAACAGCCGCTCGATGTAATCAAGCGTGCCCGGACGCCCCGCGTGGCGCGAGACCTGCACGACCTGCCAGGGGGTGAGCGCCCCGAAGAGCTCCGCCCGGAGTTCGTCGACGCGCCCGCGGAGGCGCGCGATGTCGGCCGCACGGGGCTCGGTCTGGGGCATCATGCCCAGGGCGTCGATCTCCTTGAGCAGCACGCCGATCGGTTGTTCGAAGTCCAGCAGTTCTGCGGCCATGGCTCTCCCGGGTCGCCCTGATCCTACCGCACCGTCACCGATCCCGGCCCGCAGATCCGCTCGAGGTCAGCCACGAGCTGCTCCGAGGGCCGCACGCGCACCTGCCCTGACACGTCCACCCGGACGCGCAACGGAGGCTCCGTCGACGTGGTCACGAAGAACGACACGCGCCGGTCGCCCTTGTGCCGGCCCAGGACATCCGATACGGCCTCGAAGGTCCGCCGGTCGTGGTGCGCTGCGTCGACTTCCACCACCACCTCGCGGGCCAGCTGCTCCCGCACCTTCTCGATGGGGAGGATCTCGGACGCCAGCAGCCGCGTCGAGTCCTCGTCGCGCTCGAACCGGCCCTTGACCAGCAGCAGGGCGTCGACCTGGAGCAGCGAGGCGAACTTCGAAAAGGCGTCGGGAAACACGACCACTTCGACCGTGCCGTGCGGGTCGTCGAGCATGAAGGCGGCCATGCGGTCGCCCTTCCTGGTCTTGAGCGGCCGGATGGACGCGACGATACCGCCGACCGAGACGTCTTCGCTCGTCCGTCCCTGGGACCGCCCGCCGCCCATGGCGGCCTCCTCGTCGTCAGCCCCGGCCGCCGCCTCGGGCTCCTCCTCGTGGGCCGCCAGCAAATCCTCGAGGCTCTTCGCGCCGTAGGCTGCGAGATCGGCTTTGTGGCGGTCAATCGGGTGGCCGCTCAGATACAGCCCGAGCGCCTCTTTCTCGAAGGTGAGCTGCTGCGCCTCGGTCCACGGCGCCGCGGCGGCGAGCGGCGCATCCGCGCGCGAGGGGTCGCCATCCGTCCCGCCGCCGAACAGCTGCGCCTGCCCCTTGTCGCGATCGCGCTGATGGCGGTTGCCGTACTCGACGGCGCCGTCGAGGGCGGCCAGCAGCCTCGGCCGCAGCCGCGCGGACGCCGCCGGCCCGGCGGTGTCGCCTGCGGCCAGCGAGTCCATCGCGCCGCTCTTGATGAGGCTCTCGAGCACTCGCTTGTTGACCAGCCGCAGATCGATGTCTTCGCAGAGGTGGAACAGCGACGACACGCGCCCGCGGGCCGCGCGCGCCTGCAGGATCGAGGCGATGGCCGACTCGCCGGCGTTCTTCACGGCAACGAGGCCGAAGCGCACGCCGTCGGCGCGCACGGTGAAGGCCAGTTCACTGCTGTTGATATCGGGCGCGAGGATCGGCACGCGCAGCTCGCGGCACTCGTGGAGGTAGGAGGCCAGCTTGGCGGTGTTCTGCGACTCGATGGTCAGCAGCGCCGCCATGAAGTGCCACGGATAGTTGGCCTTCAGGTACGCGGTGTGGTACGCGAGCAGGGCGTAGGCCGTCGAGTGCGACTTGTTGAAGCCGTAGCCGGCGAACTGTTCCATCAGGTCGAAGACGCGCGCGGCCTTCTTCGCGCTGATGCCGCGGCCGGTCGCGCCCGCGACGAACTTCTCGCGCTGGGCCTGCATGAGCGCGGGGTTCTTCTTCCCCATCGCCTTGCGGAGCAGGTCGGCCTCGCCGAGGCTGAAGCCGGCCAGCTCGCTGGCCACGCGCATGACCTGCTCCTGGTAGGCCATGACCCCGTACGTGTCCTCCAGGATCGGGCGCAGTTTCTCGAGTTCGTAGCGCACCTCGACGCGGCCGTGCTTCCGGTTGATGAAGTCGTCGATCATGCCGCCCTTGATGGGCCCTGGGCGGTAGAGGGCGTTCAGGGCGATCAGGTCTTCGAACTTCCTCGGCCGGGCCTGCCGGAGGATCTGCCGCATGCCCGAGCTCTCGAACTGGAAGATGCCGAGGGTCTGGCCCTCGCAGAACACGTCGAACGTCTTCGCGTCGGTGAGGGGCAGGTCCTCCATCACGACGCGCGCGCCGGTGGTCGCCGCGATCTGCGCGAGGGCGTCGTGGATGAGCGTCAGCGTGCTCAGGCCCAGGAAGTCCATCTTGAGCAGCCCGATGCGCTCGACCTCCTTCATCCCCCACTGCGTCGTGATTTCGTCGCGGCTCCCCTTGTAGAGCGGCGCGAACTCGGTGATCGGCCGCGGCGCGATGACCACGCCCGCGGCGTGCACCGACGCGTGGCGCGCCATCCCCTCGAGCCGCTTCGCGACGCCGAGCAGGTCGGACACCCGGCTGTCGTTCTGCTCCATCTCGCGGAGCACGGGGTTCTCGACCAGCGCCTTCTCCAGCGTCATCTCGAGCGCGGCGGGAATCTGCTTCGCCACCCGGTCCACGTCCGCGTAGGGCATGTCCATCACGCGCCCGACGTCGCGCACGACGGCCTTTGCCTTCATGGTGCCGAACGTGATGATCTGCGCGACGTTCTCGCGCCCGTACTTGCGCGTGACGTAGTCGATCACCTCGCCCCGGCGCCGCTCGCAGAAGTCGATGTCGATGTCCGGCAGCGAGATGCGCTCGGGGTTCAGGAAGCGCTCGAACAGCAGGTCGAACCGCAGCGGATCGACGTCGGTGATGCGGAGACAGTAGGCCACCAGGCTGCCCGCCGCGGACCCGCGCCCCGGTCCGACCGGGATGCCCTGCTCGCGCGCGTACCGGATGAAGTCCCAGGTGATCAGGAAGTACCCCGGGTACTGCATGCGCTTGATGACGTCGATCTCGTACTGGAGGCGCGCGCGGTACTCCTCGACCGAATGGCGCAGCGAACCGGCCGCCTGCATCTCCTGCAGGCGCGCCAGCCGCATCTCGAAGCCCTCGCGCACGATGTGCTCGAAGTAGCCTTCGAGCGTGAATCCGTCGGGCACCTGGAAGTTCGGGAGGTAGGGCCCCGAGTCCGACAGGTCGACGTTGCAGCGATCGGCAATCGCCACCGTGTTCCGCATGGCCTCCGGCAGATGGCCGAAGACCGACGCCATCTCTTCCGGCGTCTTCAGGTAGAACTGGTCGCCGTGGTACCGCATGCGCTCGGCGTCGTTCACCGTCCGGCCCGTGCCGATGCACAGCAGGACGTCGTGCGGGCGGAAGTCGTCGCGCCGCAGATAGTGCACGTCGTTGGTGCAGACCAGCGGAATGCCGAGGTCGCGCGACAGGGGCAGCAGGCCGTCGTTGACGATCCGCTGCTCCTCGATGCCCTGGTACTGCAACTCCAAGAAGAAGTTGCCTGCGCCGAGGATGTCCCGGTACGTGGCTGCCGCGACGGCGGCGCGCTCGGCCTGATCGACCCGCAGCGCGCTCGGCACCTCCCCCTTCAGGCAGCTGCTGAGCGCGATCAAGCCCTTGCTGTGACGGGCCAGCAGGTCCTTGTCGATGCGCGGCTTGTAATAGAACCCCTCGGTGTAAGCCGAAGAGGTGAGCTTCACGAGGTTGTGGAACCCCTCGTTGGTCTCGGCCAGCAGGATGAGGTGGTTCGACGATTCGGCGATCGGCCCGCCCCGGGTCAGGCGGCTGCCCGGAGCGACATAGACCTCGCAGCCGAGGATCGGCTTGATGCCCCGCTGCCGCGCCTTGTCGTGGAACACGATCGCGGAAAACAGGTTGCCGTGCTCGGTCACCGCGAGCGCGGGCATCTTGAGACGCTCGGCCTCGGCCAGCAATTCCCCGATGCGACACGCGCCGTCCAGCAGCGAATACTCCGTGTGCAGGTGCAGGTGGACGAACTCGGGCATGCTATTCCCACTCGATCGTCGACGGCGGCATGGTCTGGTGCGTCACGGGGCCAACTCGAGGAGTGCAGGACGGGTGCCGAATCCGCTTCTCACGTATTATACCGGTGTGATTCGACGGGCGGGGAGGACATCTTCGGCGGCGGCGCTGGTGTGCGTCCTTGGCTTCTCACCGGCGGCGCCGGCCCAGGACCTCGCGTTTCCCGGCGGCATCATCTGGCAACTCCGCATCGACCCTCCTCCGGCGCAGCTCCCCGCGTTCGACGATCACACCGCCTACTTCGCCCTGCCGGACCGCACCGTGCGCGCGATCGATCACGCCACAGGGGCGACAAGGTGGACGGCGGCCGAGCCGTCGACGGTGAGGCCCGCCTCGTCGGGACGGTACCTCGCTGGCGCGGACGGCGCGTCGGCATGGGCCATCGACGCGGCATCGGGCCGCTCGCTCTGGCGCCGCGGCCTGGGCTCCGCCGCGATCGCGTCCCCGGCCGTCACGACCGCCGGCGCCGTGTTCCTCACCGATGCCGGCGACCTCGTGCTGGCGGCCTGGGCGGACGGCCGGGACGTGTGGAGGGCGCGCATGCCCGGCCGGGTGTCGGCGCCACTCGAAGCGGGCGCGGACCTCCTGTGGGTCGGTCTCGACCAGGGACAGGTGCTGGCTATCCGGCTGACGGACGGTACGCAGGCGTGGACGCGCACGCTTGGCGCGAGCGTCCTCGGCTTGACGGTCATCGGCGACCGTGTCCTCGCCGGGGCGACCGACAACTTTCTCTACGCGCTGAGCACACGCGACGGCGGCGTGGCCTGGCGGTGGCGCACGGGAGGCGACGTCGTCGGACACGCGGTCGCCGACGCGCGGCGCGTGTACTTCACGTCGCTCGATGCCATGGTGCGGGCCGTCGATCGGCGCCACGGCGACCTGCGATGGCAGCGGCCCCTCACGACCCGCCCCGTCGGCGATCCGGTGCTGGCCGGCACGCAGGTGATCGTGGCGGGCGTGTCGCCGGAACTGCGGGCCTTCCGCGCCAGCGACGGCGGTCTGGCGGCCACGGCTCCGGTGCCGGGCCGCCCGCTGCACGGCCCGTTCCTGGCGCCGGAGTCCGCGTCGGCGCCCGCGCGCCTGATCGTCCTGATCGCGGGCGGCCACTTCATGGCGTTCGGCCAGACCGTCGAGCCGATGCTCGTGCCCCTCGACATGACGTCGTGGAAGACGCTGCCGCCGGAACGGCCGCCTGTCACCGTTGGTACTGACGATAGATCGCGAGATACGCGGCAAGCGCGCTGAGGCCGAGGAACTGGAACACCAGGCCGCGGAACAGCCACGCCAGCAGTTGCAGCGGCACGACGGCCAGGCCCGCGAGCGGGACAAACGCGATCAGGCCGAGGCTCGTGGTCGCGACGACCGACACGATGGTGGCGCCGGTCACGAGCAGGAGCACGACGCCGAACACGCCGAAGGTCAGTTTCGGCTCGGCCCGGAGAAACCTGACGACCCGGCGCGCCGCGGACCTGACGCTGCACGCCTCGACGACCACCACCATCTGGATCAGGAGGTAGACGAAGTTCACGAGCGTGACCCAGACGACGAGCGCGGTCGAGCCGATTCCCGCAATCGCCGTCCAGCCCAGCGGACCGCCGGCGAACCAGTCCGCCCCTCGCAGCAGCACCGCGAGATACACGGCAGCCGAGGCCGCGTACACGAGGATGAGGACGAACCCGAGCCGGAGGAACCTCCGCGCGTGCTGCCGGCAGCCCGTTTCGTAGCGGGCCACGCTGAACCGCGCAGCCGACCAGAACGGATCCAGACGTAGCGGCGGTTCCTCGACGGCGGCCGCTTCCCGTTCCGCCTCGGCGAGCACGGCCACCGTGCCGCCCTTGAGCAGGAACATGAATGCCGAACCGGCCATCGCGACAAGGCCGAAGGCCAGCAGGAACGAAATCAAGGCGGGCGGCTCCGCGGAGAGCGCCGTCGCGACAAACGTGATGCTCTCGCGGATGTCCGGCGAGAGCAGCTCGGGCAGCTCGCGGCCCAGGACGAGGACGACCAGCAGGAGGCCGCCCACGACGGGCACGCTCAGCAGCATCTTGAACGTGGATTCCGCCATGAACTGGATGACGGTCACCTGCCAGTTCGCCGCGGCCACGAGCGCCCCGCGCTTGAGCACCGTCCTGATGTCGACTCCGGTCAGCATCCCGGCTCCGATTTATAACACGCTTCGCGCGGCGCCGCGGATTCGGGCGCTTGTCCGTCCCGTCCGGCGGGGCTATGCTGCTGACAACCGTGCGTGTGACGACTAGACCCCGACCGTGGCGGCTCCTGGCCTGGTTCCTCGCGGCCCTCGCCCTCGTGTGGCTGTCGGGGCGCGCCTGCGAGCGCCGCGTGCTCGGACGGACCGACGACGAAGGCCGGCGCCTCATCGCCGACCGCGTCCGGCAGGAGTTCGGCGACCTGCGCGCGGCCCTCGAGCGGGCCGCCGGCGCGGCCTCCCAGCACCGCGATCTGATTCTCCGCGCGCCGCGCGACATCGCCGCCGCGCGCGAGCTGTTCGCCGAGCTTGCGACCATCAGCGGCCCGAGCATCGCGATGTCGGTCTACGGCAGCGATGCGGCGCCGCTGGCATGGTCCGGACGGCCATCGGAGCTTCCGGGCGCGAGAATCGCCGGATCGGCCGCCCTGCTGGTGGCCCCCGGAGCGTCGGGTCTGAGACTCGTCCTCGTGCACCCGGTGCTCGCGGGTGGCGACGGGCAGGCCAGACAGCCCGGCACCATCGTCGCCGAATCCGCGCTTCCGACCGGCGGATCCGCACGCGGTCTCGGGACGGAAACGCTGACCTGGACGGGCGCGCCGGTGCCGGTGCCGCTCCGGCCCGGCTATGAGGGCGGAGGCGAGTCCCGATCACCCGAAGCGTTCGTCCTGAGCGATCTCGGCGGCAGGGCCCTCCTCGAGGGCTGGGTTCAGGCCTCCGACGTCGCGGCCGCGCGCGCCAGGGTCAGGGACCGGACGCTCGCCGCGCTCCTCGGCCTCACGGCGCTCTTCCTCTCCTGGCTCTCGGTGCCGCTGGTCGTATGGAGCCGGTCGGCCCGGTCACCGGGTGCCGTGCTGGCGCGATCGGCGCTCCTTGCCGGCGTTATCGCCGCTGCGCGGGGTGTGGCGTGGATCGCGGTACCGCTTGCCGGCGCGGTCGCGCCGCTCGGTGGCGACCGGCCCGTTCCGGCCGGAGCCCTTCTGTGGCTGCGCTCTCCCGCCGACTTCTGGCTCACCTCGATGGCGTGCCTCGCCGGCGCGCTCATGCTCAGCGATCTGATGACCCGGCTGCGGCTTGGCTTGCGCCGGACCAGGCTCTCGCCGGCGGACACCGGGCGGGGCGCGCTCGCGTTCGGACTCGCCCACCTGGCCGCCGGCACGGCCTCTGCGGCCTTACTCGCCTGGTACCTCGGTCTTGGCAACGCGCTCTCCGCGGTGGCCGGCATCGACTGGCTCAGCTACGCCATGCACCCGTGGGACGGGCCCAGACTGGCCGTCGCCGCGGGACTTGTCTGCATGCATGCCGCCGCGGTCTGGGGGGCCGTTGCCGTGCTGCGCTTCGCCGCGGCGTGGTGGCGCATCCGCTCCTCGGGCGCGGAGGAGATCGGCCTTGTCGCGGCGTGGGCCCTGCCTGCGGTGGTGTGGATGTGGTGGCCCGGCGACGTCGCCGGGGCCTATCCTGCCTGGGTCCTGCTGCCGCCGGCGCTGCTTGCGGCCGCGCTCGGGTGGGGGGCGACGCGGATGCTGCGATGGCGGCGGCGCTCGTCCCAGGCGGCGACCCTGCTGGCGATGTTCCTGGGACTGGCCCTGCCTGCGGTGACCTTCCATCCGGCTGCCGCCGACCAGGCCGACAAGACCAGGCGCCAGGTCGTGGAAACGCGGCTGGCGCCCCAGGCCATCCGCCAGCGCGATGAAGTTCAGGCCGCCGTCAGGCGGGCCATGGGTCAGGTCGACGCCGTGCCCGGCCTGATCGATCTCGTCCGGTCGCAGGCCCCTCCGGCCCCTGGCCAGGTCCCGACGGAGTACGCCTTTCTGGTCTGGTCGCAGACCGAACTGGCCGCCAACCGCCTCACCTCGGCGATCGAGCTCTACGACGAGGCGGGCGCGATCACCAGCCGCTTTGCCCTGAACCTGCCTGAGTACACGCAGGCGCGGCAGCGCTGGCAGGAAGCCAGTTGCGCGTGGGAGGTGTTCGAAGAGGTGTCGCCCTTCGGCTCCGAGGAGCGCAGGCTGCTGCACGCGGGCCGCGGCCTGTGCGTCAGCGAAGCGGGCGGCACGCGGATGGTCGGCACGATTGTCATCCACGCGATGCTCGACTACGGATCCCTGCCCTTCATCACGTCGCAGAACCCGTATGTCGAGTTCTTCCAGAGCCGGCCCTCGTTCGGCGCCGGGCACTCGCTGGATCGCGACGTGGGGTTCGTCGTTTACGGCTGGAGCCTCGCGCCCATTTACGCGTCGGGCCCGACGACGTGGACGCTCGACGAGGAGACGTTCCGGCGTGTCTACGCGTCGCGAACGCCGTTCTGGACGAGGCGCGACGAGGGAGGGCGGCGGGACCATGTCTACCTCGCCAACGATCGCGGCGGCATCTACGCGATGGGCTACCCGGCGATCTCCGCGGTGGGGCACCTGATCGCGCTCGCGGAACTGGTCACGCTCGCCGGCGCCCTCTTCGTGCTGCTGATGCTGCTGCGGTCGGCGGGCATGGCCGCCGCGGGCGTCAGGGGTGAGCGGGGACGCGATCTGCTGCACGAAATCCGCGCGAGTTTCTATCGCAAGCTCTTCCTGGCCTTCGTCGCCGTCGCGGTCATCCCGGTGCTCACGCTCGCGTTCGTGGCCCGGGCCTACATGATGGACCGGCTGCGCGCCGATGTCGAAGAGGCGGCCATCCGCACCACGACGGTGGCGCAGCGGTTCGTCCAGGACGCGAGCCGGATTCAGGAACGCGGCGAAGGGGCCGTGATCACCCTCAGCGACGATGCGATTGTCGGCATCTCGCGCGTGATCGATCAGGACGTGAACGTGTACGACGGCCCGCGCCTGGTGGCCACCAGCAATCGCGACCTGTTCGCGTCGGGGCTCCTGCCGACGCGGACCGCCGCCGACGTCTACCGGGCGATCGTCCTGGAGCGGCGCGCGGCCTACGTGGCCGAGGAGCGTCTGGGTCAGTTCTCGTACATGGTGGCGGCCGCCCCGCTGAAAATCGCGGGCGCCAACGGGCTGATCACCGTACCGCTGACGCTGCGCCAGCGCGCGATAGACCGGGAGATCGACGATCTGAACCGCCGGATCCTGCTGGGCATCCTGACGTTCATCCTGATTGGGTCCGCGCTCGGGTACTGGATGGCGGAGCGCATCGCCGATCCCGTGAACCGGCTGCAGCGCGCCACGGCGCGCCTCGCCCGCGGCGACCTCGACGCCCGCGTCGTGGTGACCTCGTCGGACGAGCTCCGGCGGCTCGTCGAGGCGTTCAACAGCATGGCCGCCGACCTGCAGCGGCAGCAGGGCGCCCTCGAGCGCACGCATCGTCTCGAGGCGTGGGCCGACATGGCGCGGCAGGTCGCCCACGAGATCAAGAACCCGTTGACGCCCGTGCAGCTGTCTGCTGAACACCTGCGCCGCGTGCACGCCGACCGCGGGAAACCGCTGTCGCCGGTGCTCGAGGAGTGCGTCGACTCGATTCTCAGCCAGGTGCGCCTGCTCCGCCAGATTGCCGCCGAGTTCTCCAGCTTCGCGTCCTCGCCGACGCCGCGGCCGGTCGAGACCAGCCCCGCGGCGCTCGTGGCCGAAGTGGTCGAGCCCTATCGCGCGGGGCTGCCCGCCGGCGTCACCCTCTCGGTCGACGTCCCGGCCGACCTGCCGGCCTTCGAGGTCGACCGCAGTCTGCTGGGACGCGCCCTGACCAACATGATCGAGAACGCGCTGCACGCCATGCCCCGCGGCGGCGCGCTGGAACTCAAGGGCCGGCTGTCAGCCGACGGGCGTGCCGTGGCGCTGCAGATCCGGGACAGCGGCGTGGGCATGGACCCCGCCGCCCTCGCCCGCATCTTCGAGCCGTACTTCTCCACGAAGGCCGTCGGCACGGGCCTCGGCCTCACCATCGCCAAGCGGAACGTGGAGATTCACGGGGGGGCGATCACCGTCGAGAGCGCCCCGGGACGCGGAACGGTGGTGCACGTGGAGATCCCGACGGCCAGGCCCGTCCCGCCCCCGGCCTCAGCCTGAGGGCGGCGGCGCCTCGCGCCGCCGGACGCGCACCCAGACTGCCGCGGCCAGGCCCGAGAGCATGTAGAAGTACGCGAGGCCGAGCAGCACGACTTTCGGGTGCAGCTGGATCACGGCGATGACGAGCGCGAACAGCGCGAGCACCTTGTAGGAACGCCGCTTCTGCGTGTCGATCGTCTTGAAGCTGTTGAACCGGACCGTGCTCACCATGAGCAGCGCGGGCACCACCATGACGAGGAACGCGACGACTGCCCACCGCGGGTCCTGGATGCCCCCCGGATAGAAGAACACCGTCGAGGCGGGAATGGCGGCCGCGGCCGGGCTCGGCATGCCGACGAAGTGGCGCTTGTCCGTCGACTTGACGCTCTGGATGTTGAATCGCGCGAGGCGGATGGCCGCCGCGCTCAGGTAGATGAAACCCGCCGCCCAGCCGAGCCGGTCGAGCGGCTGGAGGCCCCACATGAACGTCAGCACCGCCGGCGCGATCCCGAAGGAGATGACATCGGCCATCGAGTCGAATTCCACGCCGAAGGGGGTGGCCGTGCCGGTCATCCTGGCGATGCGGCCATCGAGCATGTCCAGCACCACGGCGACGCCGATGAGGGGCGCGGCCACGTCGAACTCGCCGCGAATCGCGTAGAGCACGCACAGGTAGCCGCAGAACATGTTGCCCATCGTGAGGAGGCTGGGCAGCAGGTACACGCCGCGCCGCAACTTCGGCCTCCGCCCGGCTCGCGGGGGCGTCTCGTCAAGGTGAGCATCGAAATGCGGGGTCACCATGTCGCCACGACCGTTTCGCCTCCGCGGACCCTGTCGCCGACCGCGGCGCGCAGAGTTGCGTGCGGCGGCAGGAACAGGTCGATCCGCGATCCGAACTTCATCAAGCCGAAGCGCTGGCCGGTGCGCACCGCCGCGCCGGGGCCGACCCGGCAGACAAGCCGCCTGGCGAGCACCCCGACCACCTGGCGGCAGACCGCGACCGCTCCGTCACGCTCGATCCAGACGTCGTTGCGCTCGTTCACGCGGGCCGACTCGGGCCGGTAGGCCGCCAGAAACCGGCCCGGCGTGTACTCCACGCGGCCGACGCGCCCGCCGATGGGAATACGGTTGATGTGGACGTCGAGCGGCGAGAGGAAGATGCTGATCTGCTTCCAGTCGCCTGGCGGCGCCGACGCGGCCTCGGCGGCCCCCGCGATGAGCACCCGGCCGTCGGCGGGCGACACGACCGCATCGGGGAGATCCGGGACGATCCGCTCGGGATCGCGGAAGAAGTACACCATGAAGAGCGCGAGCGCGCCGAACGCGCCCGCCATCCAGGGCCAGAACGCCGCGAGCGCCAGCGCGGGCGCGACGGCCCCCAGCACGAACGGCCATCCGGCCCGATCAATCCTCATAGGGTGCCTATTCTACTTCGGCCGCCTGCCCCCTGCGCCCGCGGGCCCCAAAACACCAGCAGCCAGCGCCCGCCGTCGGGAACGCTGGCTGCCGCATCCAGGTCCTGGCCCGGCCCGCGAAAGCGCCCGCTAGGCGGAGACCTGCGTCCCGCCGGCACCGGCGAAACGCCGCGCGATGTCTTCCATCCGGTCCTTGAGCTGGAGCTTCCGCTTCTTGATCGTGACCTCTTCGAGGTGCTCGGGTTCGGTGAGGTGGGACTTGCCGGCCAGTTCAGAAAGTCGATGCTCGAGTTCCTTGTGCCTGGCGGCCAGCTGCTGGAACTCGTCGTCGGTCTGGAGAAGCATGGAACGATTGTCCTGCACGTTAACGGTCATGCTTTCCGCCTCCTTGTGTTGGTGCGGTGGAGAAGCGCGCGAGTTAGCCTGTGAAGCAACATGAGGAACCTTACGGCCCGCAGGCGGCCGAAGGAGTCACAATCGGTTCAATCTCTACGCGAACGGTAACACAAGGGCAAAGCCGATTCAAGCCACTGGATCGGCTTCAAGATTCCGGACATCCCTGGCCAGAACCAGCGCGGCCTCTTCGGGATGAGCGTAGTAGCGGGGCCGCTCGCCGGCCTGGATGAAGCCGAGGCTGGCGTAGAGCCGCTGCGCCGCCACATTCGACGCTCGCACCTCGAGCAGCGCCGTCCGGACGCCGGCCGCTCGCCCGTGTGCCAGCACGGCCTCGACCAGCGCGCGGCCGGCTCCGAGCCTGCGGCACTCCGGCCTCACGGCGACGTTGTTGATCTGCAACTCGTCCGCAACGAGATGGTACGAACAATACCCGGCCACCGGCGCGGCGGCGGTTCGCAGCACGAGGACAAATGACGTCTCCGGCTGCCGGAGTTCTTCCTCGTACATCGCGCGGGTCCAGGGCGACGGGAAGCTGAGGCGATCGACCTCCAGGACGCCGTCCAGGTCGGACGGCCGAGACAGCGCTTCGATCCGGAACGGCGCGGTCACGGCGTCACCCGCCGGCGATCGCGGGCCAGTTCGGCGTCGGGGCGCCGGACGTAGAGCGGCCGAATCGCGTGCGGGAGCGTCGCCTCTCCCGCCTCGGCTCGCCGCCCGGCGATGAGGGCGATCGTGGCAGCAAGCGGCGGCGGTTCAATCACCGGCACCGGCGCGCCGGCAGCGTCCTCGATCACCTGGCGGTATCGCAGGGCGCCGTCGCCGGCTACCGGACACCAGGCACCTCCCATGAGGCCGTGCCATCGCGCGGCGGCTTCGGCGGGGTCGCCCACGGCAGGCCCCTCGACCGTCTCGAGCGCCGCGTCCGCTCCCGTCCCGTGCGCGGCGTACAGCGCCGAGAACACCTCGTTCCGCTGGGCGTCCATCCACACCCCGATGCGCCCGGGCGGTCCGGCGTTCCCGCCACCGGCGGCGGCCAGAGCAATCGCCTCCAGCGCGGATACGCCGACGATGGGCCGGCCGGCGGCGAAGGCGCAGCCCTGGATGGCCGCGATGCCGATGCGCAGGCCGGTAAAGGAGCCGGGACCGACCGCCACGGCGAACACGTCGACGTCCGCCAGGCGGAGACCGGCCCGCTCGAGCGATCGAACCAGGTCGCCCGGCACCCGCTCGGCGTGCGGGCGGGCGGGGTCGCCTTCCAGCACGTCGAGCACGCGGCCGCCCCTGGCCACCGCTACGCTGCTTCTCCGGGTCGTGGTGTCGAGCGCGAGGACGATCATGCTGAGATTGTGCCCCAGAGCGATGGGGTGATGCTATATTCCGAATCGTGTCTCCCTCGGACCGATCCCCCTCCCCGAAGGCCCTGGCGAACGCCTCGCCGGCGATGCGCCAGTACCTCGAGGCCAAGCGCCAGTACCGCGACGCCATCGTGTTTTTCCGGATGGGCGACTTCTACGAGATGTTCTACGAGGATGCGCTGGTGGCCGCCCGCGCCCTCGAGCTGACACTCACCTCCCGCAGCAAGGACGCCGACGGCGGGAGCATTCCGATGTGCGGCGTGCCTTATCACGCCGCCGAAACCTACATCACACGCCTCGTCAAGAAAGGCTTCCGCGTCGCCATCTGCGAGCAGGTGGAGGACCCGCGCAAAGCGACAGGCCTGGTGCGCCGCGAGGTGGTGCGGGTCGTCAGTCCGGGCACCTTCACCGAGGGCGGCTATCTCGATGCCCGCGAGCCCGCGTTCCTGATGGCCGTTGCGCCGGTCGGGTGGCCAGAGGGGGGAGACGAGACGGCCATCGGCGTCGCCCTGCTCGATCTGTCGACCGGCGAATTCCTGACGGCGGAGTATCGGGGCCGGGACGGTCTGCGTGCGCTCCGGGACGAGATGTCGGTCCTGCGCCCCCGCGAGATCCTCGTGCCGTCCGATGTCGCGATCGACGCGCTGCTGCCCGCCGCCGCGCGAGGAACGGCCAGCGTGACGCCGGTGGACACCTGGGCGTTCGACCCCGACAGCGCGAGACGGGCGCTTCTCGAACAACTGCGCACGCAATCGCTCGAGGGGTTCGGCCTCGAGCGCCATCCGGCGGCCGTCCGGGCGGCCGGCGCGCTGGTCCACTACCTGAAGGACACGCAGAAGACGGACCTCACGCACCTGCGCGGCATCACGTTCAAGGAGCACGCCGATCGACTCATCGTGGATCCGCTGACGCTCAAGCACCTCGAGATCGTCGAGTCGATGGACGGCGCCCGCGCGGGCTCGTTGCTCCACGAACTGGACCGCACCATGACGCCCATGGGCGCGCGCCTCCTGCGCACGTGGCTCATCAGGCCGCTCCTTTCGCTCGAGCGCATCCGCGACCGCCTCGACGCCGTCGAGGACTTCGCCTTCCGCACGACCGAGCGGGGCAGATTCCGCGATGCGCTGCGGACGATGCACGACATCGAGCGCCTCGTGGCCCGCACCGCGCTCGGCACGGCCGGGCCGCGCGACCTGGTGGCGCTCCGCACATCGCTCTCCGCCGTGCCCCGGCTCCGCCAGCTGCTCGCGGGGTTTCAGGCGCCCTTCGTGGGGAGCCTGGCGGCGGAGCTCGACGAAGTGGTGGAGGTGCGGGAGGCCGTCGAACACACGCTCGTCGACGAACCGCCGGCGCTCGCGCGGGAGGGCGGCTGCGTCCGGAGCGGCGTGGACCCCGAGGTCGACGAACTGCGGCGCATCTCGTCGTCGGGCAAACAGGTCATTGCCGAACTCGAGGAGCAGGAGCGCGCGCGCACCGGCATCGGCTCGCTCAAGGTGCGGTACAACCGCGTGTTCGGTTACTACATCGAGGTCTCCAAGTCGAACCTCCACGCGGTGCCGCCCGATTACCACCGAAAGCAGACCATTGCCGGCGGCGAGCGCTTCGTCACGCCCGCGCTCAAGGCGCACGAAGAGCGCGTGCTCGGCGCCGACGAGCGGATCCTCGAGCGCGAAATCGAGTTGTTCGAGGCGTTGCGCGCCAGGGTGGCCGCCGAGGCGCCGCGCCTCCAGGAGACCGCGCGGGCCGCCGCCACGCTCGACGTCCTGGCCGCGCTCGCCGAGGCCGCCGCACTGCACAACTACGTCAAACCCAACGTCCACGACGGCGACGAACTGACCATCCTCGACGGCCGGCACCCGGTCGTCGAGCGTTACAGCCCCGACCCGTTCGTCCCCAACGACACACAGCTCGACGGCAGAGAGCGGCAGCTGGTCATCCTGACCGGGCCGAACATGGGCGGAAAGTCCACCTACCTGCGCCAGGTGGCGCTCATCAGCATCATGGCGCAGGCCGGGTCGTTCGTGCCGGCCCGCGACGCCAAGCTCGCCATCGTCGATCGCGTCTTCGCCCGCGTCGGCGCTTCCGACAACATCGCCCGCGGCCAGTCCACCTTCATGGTGGAGATGCAGGAGACGGCCAACATCCTGCACACGGCGACCTCGCGCAGCCTCGTGATCCTGGACGAGATCGGGCGGGGCACCTCCACCTTCGACGGACTGAGCATCGCCTGGGCCGTCGCGGAGCACCTGGCCACGAATGCCAGGGCCAGGCCGAAGGCCCTCTTCGCGACGCACTACCACGAGCTCACGGAACTGGCCGACACCCTGCCCGGCGTGGTCAACGCCCACGTGGCCGCGCGCGAGTGGCACGACGACATCGTCTTTCTGCGCAAGGTCGTCGCCGGGCGCTCCGATCGCAGCTACGGAATCCAGGTCGCGCGCCTGGCGGGCCTGCCGCCCGAGGTCATCGGCCGAGCGCGGTCGATTCTCGACGCGCTCGAACAGGATGCGCTCGCCCGCGGAGGCCGGCCGACGGTGGCGAAGGCCGGTCCGGACGCGCGGCAGCAGCTTGCGCTGTTCGAAGCCGCCAGCCCTGTCGACGCGGTGGCGCAGCGCCTGCGCGAGATCGATCTCAACCGGGTCACTCCGATGGAGGCTCTGGCCCTGCTGGCCGAGCTGCAGCGGGAGGCCGGCGGTTAGGCCGCGCATGTCTCCGCGACGCTGCGCGCCCGCGCTGGCGGCGCTGTGCTCGGCCGCATTGATACTGGTGTCGACCAGCGGATTCGCGGCCGGCCGGTACGAGTCGAGACTCCGGTTCCGCGTCCTCCGCACGCCCCACTTCACGATTTACTTCCATCAGGGCGAGGCGCCCCTGGCCGCACGCCTGGCCGGCATTGCCGAACGCGTGCGGACCGACCTGGCCGCGCGCACCGGCATCGCGGCGCCCTCCCACACGCACGTGGTGCTTGTCGACCAGTCGGATATCGCCAACGGCTGGTCCACGCCGGTCCCCTACAACCTGATCGAGGTGGCCGCGATCCCTCCGCCGCCGTCGTCGTTCCTCGGCCATCACGATGACTGGCTGCGCATCGTGTTCACGCACGAGTACGCGCACATCTTTCACCTGGACCGCGTCGGCGGCGTCATGCGCGGCCTCAGGTGGCTCATGGGCCGGAACCCCGCGACGTTCCCGAACCTGTTCGTGCCGCAGTGGCAGGTCGAAGGGTTCGCCACCTGGGCGGAAAGCGCGTTGACGGGCTTCGGCCGCGTGCACGCGGCGGATGTCCGCGGCGTCGTCGCATCGGTCTCGGCCGGCGGGCGCGCGACGATCGATCGTGCCAGCGGCGGCCTGGTGGCCTGGCCCTCCGGGCACACGCCGTACTTCCAGGGGGGCGTATTCGATCAGGCCATCGCCGAGCGGTACTCATCGGAGGCGCTCGGAGGGCTGTCGAGGGAGACGGCCCGGCGCCTGCCGTTTCTCGGCGGGCCTGCCCATCGGAAGGTGCTGGGCACGTCGGCTGGAGACCTGTGGACGTCCGTCTTCGTCACCCCCGACCGTCGGGAAGCCGCCTCGTCTGCGGGAGCGAGGCGCCTCACGCGGGACGGGTTCGCCATCAGCGGCCCGCGCCTGGTACGCCAGCGAACGCCGGCTGGGGCGGAATCCGAGGCGGTGTACTACAGCGGGCAGGGACCGCACCGGTTCCCTGACATCAGGTTGGTCGATCTTGCCGGCGGCACGCCCACACACGTGGCGTCGCGGTACGACGGGCAGTCGCTGACAAGCGACGGCAGGTGGCTCTACTACGACCAACTGGAATTTGACGGCGCGGTCGCGATCGTCTCGGATCTTTACGCGCGCGACCTCGGGACGGGGCGCACACGACGCCTGTCTCGCGGAGAGCGCCTGACGGACCCGGATATCGATCCGGCTGGAACCCGGCTGGTCGCCGTCCGGGCGCGCGACGGCGGCAAGCGGCTCACGATCTGGCGCGTGAGCAGGACCGCCGATGGAGCGCCGGAGCTGGCGGCCGAGCCCGAGCGCGTGGCCGGAGCCGAGGGATGCCAGTACGCGTCGCCGCGGTGGTCGCCGGACGGCACGGCCATCGTCGCCGTCCGCCACTGCATCGGCACGCTCCCGGTCATTGTCGAGGTCTCCGCCGATGGCGCCACCGAGCGCGTGCTCGCGTCCGGCGGCCGCAACGTCACGCCGGTGTGGTTGCCGGACGGCGAGTCGGTGCTCTTCGCGTCGGATCGCGCGGACGGGCGGTTCAAGCTCTACGCCGTGGGCCGCCGCGCCCCGCCTGATGCGACGCCGGAGCTGGCGCTCGACGTGCAGGGCGGTGTGATGTGGCCGGATGTCGCCGCCGATGGCCGCACAGTGGTTTTCACCAGCCTGACGGCGGACGGGTACGACGTGTTCGCCGCCCGCCTTCCGGATCGCGAGGACCCACCTGCGGGCGCGCCTTTGCTGGCGGCAGCCTCGGCGCCGGAGCCGGTTACGCCACGAACACAGCCGTCGGGAATCGGCGCTACATCAGGCGAGCCGCCTCTCCCGCCCGCGCGGAAGTACTCGCCCTGGCGGACCCTGCTGCCCCGGAACTGGTCTCCCCTGCTCAACGTCGACGGCGACGAGGTAGACGTCGGGGCTACGACCGGGGCGACCGACGTGCTCGGCTATCACGCTTACGACGTGTCAGTGATGTGGCGCGCATCGGGCCAGGACGCCGACTTCACGTTCGACGGGGCACGGGTGAACTGGAGGGCCTCCTATGCGTACAACCGCTGGCGGCCCTCGCTGCTGCTCTCCGCGTGGTCAGGCCTCGACACCATCCTCGTGGCGGAGGAAGGCTCGAGCCGCACGCTCGTGTCCCAGGAACGCAGCCAGGGCATCTTCGCGGGCGTCATCGTCCCGTGGCGGCGGGTTCGCGTGGCACAGAGCTGGCTCGGCGGCGTGGAGGCCGACCAGCGCCGGCTCCCGGCATCCACGGGCATCGCGGACCGGTCGCGCAACGGCGTCCGCGCCGGATGGGCCCTGGCGAGCTCCCGGCAGTATGGGTATTCGGTCAGCCCGGAACATGGCACCTGGGCAGCCGTCAATCTGGAACGCGTCACCACCGTCCTGGGCGCGGACGGCAACGCCTCCAGCCTGACTATCGACTGGCGCGTCTATCTGCCCGGGCTCCGCCGCCATCACGTCGCGGCAATCCGCGTCGGTGCGGCATCGAGCACGGGTGATTCGGGGATGACGCGCGTCTTCGACCTCGGCGGCACCGCGGTGCCGCCCGCGCCTTTCGCGCTCGGGCAGCGGGGCGTCGGCCTGCTGCGCGGGCTGCCGTCCGACGAGCGCCAGGGGACCGCAGCGCTCGTGGGCAACATCGACTACCGGTTTCCGCTCGCGCGGGTCGAGCGCGGCATCAAGGCTTGGCCGATCTTCCTGCGCGACATCCACGGCGCCGTGTTCGCCGACGTGGGTTCCGCCGGCAACGCGATCGACGCCCTTCCTGCCGCCGCCTGGTCGGTGGGCGGCGAACTTGCCACGACCATCACGCTTGGCTACACGTGGAGCCTGAGCCTCGCCGCAGGCGCCGCCTGGGTGCGGGACCCGTCACGGGCCGGCGAGCGCGATCGCGTCGCGGCTTTCGTGCGCACCGGCTACGCTTTCTGATCCTGTCCCCAGGGCCGTTCGGCGGCACGCCCGGTCCCTGTTCCCTGTTCCCTGTTCCCTGTTCCCTTGTCCCTTGCCCCTTACCCCTTGCCCCTTACCCCTTGCCCCTAGCCCCTAGCCCCTAGCCCCTAGTAGAATCCGCCCATGGCCACCGAACTGCCCTATCACGCACAGCTGCCATTCACCTTCGGCGCGCTCGAGCAGTCCGAAGGGTCATTTGATCGTGCCGCGGCCGTCGTGCTGCCGGTGCCGTTCGAGCGGACGACCTCCTACGTGCCGGGCACGAAGAACGGCCCGCGCGAGATCATTGCCGCGTCGGGGCAGGTCGAACTGTACGACGAGGAACTCGGCCGTGAGATCTGCGACGTCGGCATTCACACGCTCCCCGCGATGGAATCGCCCTTTGCCTCGACCGACGATGCGTTTGCGGAGATGCGGAGGGTGGCGGAGTGGCTGGCCGGGACCGGGAAGTTCTTCGTCGCACTGGGCGGCGAACACGCGCTCACGGCGCCGCTCGTGGCTGGTGTGGCCGCCGTTCACCCGGGCGTCACCGTGTTGCAGATCGACGCGCACGCCGACCTGCGCGAGAGTTACATGGGCGATCGGCACAGCCACGCGAGCGCCATGCGACGCGTCCTGGAGTACGCGCCGGCGGTGCAGGTGGGCATTCGCAACCTGTCCGCGCCGGAAGCGGAGGCGATTCCGGGGCTCGAGACCACCGTGTTCTACGACTGGAACATGCGCAACGATCCGGAGTGGATCACGCGCGTCGTCGAGGCGCTGGGCGAGAAGGTCTACATTACGATCGACTGCGACGGCCTGGACCCGGCCATCATGCCCGCCGTCGGCACGCCGGAGCCTGGAGGCTTGACGTGGCGGGAGACGCTGACGCTCCTGAGGCGGGTGATGGCGGCAAAGACCGTCGTGGCGGCCGACGTGGTGGAGCTGTGCCCCATCCCGGGCTTTGTGGCCCCCAACTTCCTGGCCGCCAGGCTTGTCTACAAGCTCATTGGCTACCGGTTCTTCGCACGGTAGCTACGCGCCCGCTCCTTCAACTTCCCGGCGGGCGGCCGCCGCGTAGGGCGATTGCGGGAATTCGTCAACGACGCGCTTGAACACCTTCTTCGCGTCCTCGGACTTCCCCGCCAGCTGATAGGCGCGGGCGAGTTGCATGAGCACGCCGTCAACCGGCACGTCGTCCGACTTCAACGCTTCCACTTCCTTGAACGACGCGATGGCCTGGTCGAACTGCCCCGCCATCAGCTGGGCCTCGGCGATGCCCAGGCGCGCCATCACCTGGTAGGCGCCCTTGCCCTTGTCGACGACTTCCTTGTAGCGCGCGGCGCCTTCCTGCGTGCGCCCGACGGCCACGAGCGCGGCCGCGGCGCGGTATCGGGCCATGAGGCCGGCGTCGCTGTCGGGGTAGGCTTCGGCCACCGCCAGCAGTTTCGGGAGCGCCGCGTCGAGGCGGGCGCGGTCCGTTGGATACGTGCCGGGCCGCTGGACGGGCGGCTTCCCTGCTTCCGGGGGCGCGGGCGGCAGCACGGGGGCTTCGGCCACGGCGAGCGCCGCGGCCAGGGCCGAGCTCGCCTTCCCCTGGTTCATCTGCCGGTAGGCCATCGTGCCCATGACAGCCGCGAGAGCCAGTGCGGCCGCGATGCCGATGTAGCCGACAGTCTTGCTGTTGGCCTCGTACCAGTGCTTGGCACCGAGCAGCCACTCGGCAAACTCGTTTTCCTTGAGGTGATGGCGTTCCGTGCGCTTCATGCCCTTGCAGTCCCTTTCGGTTTTTATGGTGCCCGTGGCCTGACTCGAACAGGCGGCCTACGGTTTAGGAAACCGTTGCTCTATCCACCTGAGCTACACGGGCAGCAACTCTCAATGCTAGCACGGACTGAGACTTAGCGGGATCCGCTGGAAGCATGGCCGAGGGCTGAGCCGACTATGGTGCCCGAAATGGTGCCTGCGGCCGAAGCATCGAGTTTGGTCGAGCGGCTGTACCGCTTCCGATGACAGATTGAGCTGTGCTTCAAGGAATGGAAGTCGTACGCCAACAGGCACAAATTCGACACGGCCGACCCCCACATCGCGGCCGGGCTCATTTGGGCCGGGCTGTGTCCGGCGCTGTTGAAGCGCTATCTCGCCCATGCAGCCCAACGCGTGGGTCACGGAGCGCCAATCTCCACCCGCCGGGTGGCCATGCGCGCGCATCTGTTGCTGACCGACTTGGTCGCCGCACTCGTGAAGGGGCGCGGCTTGCGGAAGGTGTGGCAGCACGCGATGGAGTATCTACTCGTTAACGCAGGGCGCTCGAACGTGCCTCGCGACCAACGAATCGGGCGACTGAGATCAGGTTTGGTTCTGGTCGGAGGCGATTAAGGGATCACCTATGAGGACGCATTAGAGGGGTCTCCGCGCGCCTGCCCCCGCGAGTTGACGTAGCACCCACTATCGGACGCCGTGGGCGCCC
>Ga0209254_10000688_pt1 | contig 28749 bp, 24 predicted proteins | sample FrelakmetDIP11DI_FD_187148 | JGI IMG/M metagenome (GOLD analysis project Ga0209254, IMG submission 187148) | Freshwater lake sediment microbial communities from the University of Notre Dame, USA, for methane emissions studies - DIP11 DI (SPAdes)... | ecosystem: Environmental > Aquatic >... | reverse complement strand
CCCCGGCCGCGGCCCCAACGCCCACGCAGGCGCCCGCGCAGCCGAGCGGCGGCGCCAAGACCTATGTGCTGGTGCCCAAGAACCTGGGCAATCCGTATTTTGACACGGCCAACAACGGCGCGCAGGAAGCCGCCAAGGAGTTGGGCGTGACGGTGAACTATCAAGGTTCGGCGGCGGCCGATGCGACGCAGCAGATCCAGTTGTTGAATTCGCTCATCGCGCAGAAGGTCACCGGTCTGGCGATCTCGGCGAATGACTCCGATGCGCTGGTGCCCACGGGCAAGTCGGCGATGGATGCGGGCATCCCGGTCGTGACGTGGGACTCGGCTATCGCGCCGGGCGGCCGCACGCTTCACATCAATCAAGCGGAGGCGGCAGGCATCGCGGACGTGCAGCTGAAGATGGCGAGCGAGCTGGCTGGCGCCGATGGCGGCGAGATCGCCATTTTGAGCGCCACCTCCACCGCCCCGAACCAGAATGAGTGGATCGGTCTGATGAAGGAAGCGCTGAAGAAGCCCGAGTACGCCAAGCTCAAGCTGGTGGACACGGTGTACGGCGATGACGATGACACCAAGAGCTACAATGAAGCGCAGGGGCTGTTCAAGAAGTACCCGAATCTGAAGGTCATCATTGCCCCGACGACCGTGGGCATTGCGGCCTCGGCCCGCGCGGTGCAGGATGCGAAGTTGGTCGGCAAGGTGCTTGTCACCGGCCTCGGCACGCCCAATCAGATGCGCGAATACGTGAAGAGCGGCGCTGCGCCGCAGTTTGCGCTATGGAATCCCAGTGACCTGGGCTACCTCGCGATCTACACGCTCGATGCGATCGCTTCGGGCAAGATCAAGGGTCAGCCGGGCGACAAGTTCACGGCCGGCAAGTTGGGTGACTACACCGTCAATCCTGACGGTACCGCGCTGCTAGGCCTGCCGTTCGTCTACAACAAAGACAACATCGACAAGTTCAATTGGTAACCTTACCCCCCAACCCCCTCGCCTGAGTTGAATGCACCCAACTCAGGAGAGGGGGCGCCGGGTCTTTCTCCCTTCTCCTGACGAGATGCTGTTCGTCGTCAGGAGAAGGGCCGGGGGTGAGGCATTGAGGATCACAACATGAAGCGCGTCGGATTCTTGCTCAAAGTCAAGGCTGATAAGTTGGAAGAATACAAGAAACATCACGAAACGGTTTGGCCGGAAATGCTCGATGCCCTGCGCCGCACCGGCTGGCACAACTATTCATTATTCATGCGCGAAGACGGCCTGCTCTTTGGCTACTTTGAAACGCCCGATGGTTTCGCGGCGGCCCTCGGCGGTATGGCCCGCGAAGAGATCAACGCCAAGTGGCAGGACTTTATGGCGCCGTACTTTGAAAATCTGTCCGGCGCACATGCTGATGAGAGCATGCTTGCTTTAGAAGAAGTTTTTCATTTGGATTAGATAATCTTGTCATTCTGAGGCGCACACATGCGATGCAGTGCTTACCTCTTTTTGCGCCGAAGAATCTCATCCGTGAAAGAGATTCTTCGCTCGCCCCAGGGGCTCGCTCAGAATGACATGGCATGGAGTCATTTATGCCCCACAATTTCCTAGCCATCGATCTGGGCGCGGAGAGCGGCCGCGCGATCCTGGCGGCGCTTGATGACAAGCACCTATCGCTGACGGAGATTCATCGCTTCCCCAACAATCCGGTGCGCCTGCCCGATGGCCTGCACTGGGACATCCTGCGCCTGTGGTCGGAGATCAAGACCGCGCTGCACATCGCGACGCACAAGCACAATGCGCAGCTCGCCGGGATCGGGATCGATACGTGGGGCGTGGATTTCGGCCTGCTCGATCGAACTGGCACGCTTATCGGCAATCCGTATCATTATCGCGACAGCCGCACCGACGGGATGATGGAAGAAACCTTCAAGCGTCTACCGCGCGAGCGCATTTTCGATTTGACCGGCATTCAGTTCATGCAGCTCAACACGCTGTATCAACTCTTCGCGCAAGCCGTGCAGCAAGCACCCGCGTTGCAAATTGCCGAGACATTCTTGACCACGCCCGATCTGCTCAACTACTGGCTCAGCGGCCGCAAGGCGTGCGAGTTCACGATGGCGACGACGACGCAGTGTTACGATCCGCGCCGCTGTGAATGGTCGCAGCCGTTGCTTGAGGCGCTGGGTATTCCTGTGCACATTTTCCCGGAAGTGGTGCAACCCGGCACTGTGTTAGGCGAAGTGCTACCGGAAATTGCGGAAGAAATTGGGTGTGGACGTGTGCCCGTCATTGCGCCTGCCTGCCATGACACTGGCTCAGCCGTGGCCGCTGTTCCCGCCGAAGCGCAGCACTTCGCGTGGATCAGTTCCGGCACGTGGTCGATTATGGGTGCGGAAGCCGGTGATCCGATCGTGAACGCGCAGAGCCTGAAATACAACTTCACCAACGAAGGCGGCGTCAACGGCACGTGGCGTTTCTCCAAAAACATCATGGGCCTGTGGCTGGTGCAGGAATGCCGCCGCGCGTGGGCGCGGGCCGGCGAAGAACTCTCGTACGACGACATCACGCAGCTCGCCGCTGAAGCCGAACCATTTCAGGCCATTATCGATGTCGATTGCAACGACTTCTTCCAGCCCGGCGACATGCCCGCCCGCATTCAGAAATACTGCGCCCGCACGCAACAGCCTGTGCCTCAGGCCAAAGGCGCGATCGTGCGCTGCGCGCTGGAAAGCCTGGCGTTAAAATACCATTGGGTGTTGGATCGACTTGAGGAGATGCTGGGCTATCAACTACATCCGATCCACATCATCGGCGGCGGGACGCAGAACCGGTTGCTCAATCAACTCACGGCGGACGCCACCAACCGATCGGTGGTCGCCGGCCCGATCGAAGCGACGGCTATCGGCAATGTGTTGATGCAGACCGTGGCACTGGGCTATCTCAAATCACTCGATGAAGCCCGCGCCGTTGTGCGGCATTCCTTCAAGCCGGAAACGTATGAGCCGCACACTTCGAGCGCGTGGGATGCGGCATATCGAAAACTGGAACGAATAATGCAGGATGCATGAAGAAGGATACAAACCGCTTGCCTCCTGCAGCCTGCATCTTGAAAGGACATCATGTTAGACGCACCCTATCCTGAACTAGACGAACTGCTCACCCTCGTCGGCGAAGCAGGCCGCCGCTTATCGGAAATCGAAGCGAGCGAAGGCGCAGCCGGAAACATCTCGGTCTACATCGGTTGGCCGATCGATGTGCGCCGTCGCTTCTCAAACGTCGAGACGATCGAACTGCCCGAAGCCGCGCCGGAACTGGCGGGCGGTACCTTCATCGTCACCGGCTCAGGCCGCCGCCTGCGCGAAATCATCGACGATCCCGCCGCGAATCTCGGCTGCGTGGCGGTCGACGAGGGCGGCAAGACCGGTCGGTTGTACACTTCGCCGCGCAAGCTGTTCACCCACCTGACCAGCGAGTTCAATTCGCATCTCGCCGTGCATCATGATCAAGTCGTGCGCTCGGGCACCAACTTTCACGCCGTCGTGCACGCGCAGCCGCGCCACTTGACCTATCTCAGCCACATCCCGCGCTATCAGTACGAGCCGTATCTCAACCGGCACTTGCTGCGCTGGCAGCCGGAATTGATCGTGCAGCTGCCGGAAGGCATCGGGCACGTGCCGTTCCTCGTGCCGGGATCGAGCGAGTTGATGGCAGCTACACTCGAGTCGCTGCGCCAGCATCGCATTGTGATCTGGGGCAAGCACGGCGTCATGGCGCGCTCGGACATTTCGGCCAAACGCGCCGCCGATCGGATCGAGTATGCTGAAACTGCGGCGCGCTACGAGTACATGAACCTGGTCAATCATGAGCAAGGCGAAGGTCTCAGCGTCGACGAGATTCGCGCCATAGCAAAGTTATGGAGCATCGATCAGAACATCTTCTAGACCTCACCCCCGGCCCCTCTCTTAATAGGCGAGGGGGCAGAGAGGACAACCATGACCAAACATCCAACTGAAGCGCAAATCCGATCAGCCTATCGCGTGGCGAAAGAACGCTACGCCCTGCTCGAAGTTGATACCGATAAGGTTCTGAAGACGCTCAATACGGTGTCGCTCAGTCTGCATTGTTGGCAGGGCGATGACGTGGGCGGCTTCGAAGACATGGGCGTCAGCCTCAGCGGCGGCATCGCGACCACCGGCAACTATCCCGGCAAGGCGCGCACGCCCGATGAACTGCGCCGCGATCTCGATCAGGTGTACCGCCTGATCCCCGGCGCGCATCGCCTGGCTTTGCACGCCATGTACGCCGAAACGAATGGGCGCAAGGTCGATCGCAATGAGCTGCGCCCGGAACACTTCACAAACTGGATCAGTTGGGCCGCGGCCAACAAACACGGGCTGGACTTCAACCCGACATTGTTCTCGCACCCCAAAGCGGATAGCGGCTTCACGCTGGCGCATCCCGACAAAGCCATCCGCGATTTCTGGATCGAGCACTGTGTGGCCTCGCGCCAGATCGGTGAGTTCTTTGGCAATGAACTCGGCACAGCGTGCATCACCAATATCTGGATTCCCGACGGTTACAAAGACACGCCGGTCGATCGCTGGGCGCCGCGTGAACGCCTGAAGGATTCGCTCGACAAAGTTCTCGCCCTACCGATCGATCCACAGGTCAACCTCGATTCAATCGAGGGCAAGCTGTTCGGCCTCGGCGCGGAGAGTTACACGGTCGGCTCGCACGAATTCTATCTGGGCTATGCGGTAACGCACCAAACACTGCTCACGCTGGACGCCGGGCACTTCCATCCGACGGAAACCATCGCCGACAAAATCTCGTCGGTGCTGTTGTACGTGCCGGAGATTCTGCTGCATGTGAGCCGCGGCGTGCGCTGGGATAGCGATCACGTGGTGATCTACAACGATGATCTGCTGGCGATTGCACAAGAGATCGTGCGCGGCGGTTTCCTCGATCGTGTGCATATCGGGTTGGACTATTTCGACGCGAGTATCAATCGGGTGGCCGCTTATGCGATCGGGGCCCGGAACACCCTGCGCGCGGTGCTGACGGCGCTGCTCGAACCGCTCGATCTGATGAAGCAGATCGAGCTATCCGGCGATTACGCGCAGCGCCTCGCGTTGCTCGAGGAAACCAAGGGCTTGCCGTTTGGCGCGGTGTGGGACTATCATTGCTTGAAGCAAGGCACACCGGTGGGCCTGCGTTTCATGGACGAAGTGCGCGCGTATGAGAAGAAGGTGCTGGCGAAGAGAGCATGATGCGGGACGCGTGAAACGTAAGTAGCTGCGCTATCCTCATGCCCCGCGAAGCGTGCTTTTATCGGGCATCCAGATTGACCATTGGCAAGTTACGATAGTCTGGCTGCTGGATTCCCGCCAACAGCACGCGGGAATGACATCGTTGCTACAGTTGAACAGGAGAGACAAGATGAACGGTTGGGCAGGCAAAGTACTGGACATTGATTTAACCAGCGGCGCGATCAAAACGTATCCGCTGGACGAGAAGTTGGCGCATTTGTTTCTGGGCGGGCGCGGCCTCGGCACGCGGATGCTGTGGGACGAAGTCGGCCCCGGGGTCGATCCGCTCTCACCGGAGAACGTGCTGATCTTCACGGCCGGGCCGTTGACGGCGACAGGCTATCAGACCAGCAATCGCTTCTCGGTTTCGACAAAAAGCCCCTTAACCGAAACCGTGTTAGACGCGAATTCGGGCGGCTTTTGGGGCATGCAGTTCAAGAAAGCCGGTTACGACGCGCTGATCGTGCGCGGCAAAGCCGAAAAGCCGGTTTACATCGAGATGAAACCGGGCGGCATCACGATCAACGATGCGGCGCACCTGTGGGGCATGCGCGTGCGCGAGATCACCAAAGCGCTGGGCCAGAACAACAATAAGCGCAACGTCTTGTGCATCGGCCCGGCGGGCGAGAACCTCAGCCTCATCGCCGCGATCATGAACGACGGCGAACGAGCACTGGCGCGCGGCGGCCCCGGCGCGGTGATGGGCAGCAAGAACCTCAAAGCGATTGTCGTGGAAGGCAAGCAGCGTCCGGAAATTCTGGACGAGGAACGCTTCAAGTTTTTGCTGTACGAAACGCGCAAGCTGCTGAAGGCCAGCCCGCTCACCAGCCAGGCGCTGCCGGAATTCGGCACGTCGGTGGTGATGAACATCCTCAACAACATCGGCGCGCTGCCCACGCGCAACTATCAGGAATCGGTGTTCGAGGGGGCCGAAGAAATCTCCGGCGAGGCGTTGACCGACAAATATCTGGTGAAGAATGCCTCGTGCTGGGCTTGCCCGATCGGGTGCACGCGCATCAGCAAGACGGACAAGGTGGAAGGCGAAGGGCCGGAGTTCGAAACGACGTGGGCCTTCGGCGCGTCGTGCGGCATTGACGATCTGGCGGCCATCATCGAAGCGAACTCGATCTGCAACGACCTCGGCTTCGATACGATCTCGGCAGGATCGACCATCGCGTGCGCGATGGAATTGACGGAGAAGGGCAAGCTCGATAGCGATCTGCGCTTTGGCCGCGCCGATCTCCTCGCGCCGACGCTCGAAGACATGGGCTATCGCCGCGGCCTTGGCGCTGAACTGACCGATGGCAGTTTGCGCCTCGCTACCAAATATAGCGCGCCGGAATTGTCGATGAGCGTCAAAGGCCTGGAAATGCCCGCGTACGATCCGCGCGGCATGCAGGGGCAAGGTTTGCTGTATGCCACGTCGAATCGCGGCGCGTGCCACATGCGCGGCAACATGCTCGGCCTTGAGGTGCTCGGCCTGCCGAAGCTGATCGATCGCTTCCAGGTGCAAGGCAAGTCAGGTTACGTGATCCTGCATCAAAACACGGCGGCGGCCATTGATTCGCTGGTGATCTGCAAGTTCACCAACATGGGTGTGGCCGAAGAATACTTCGCGCGCGTGCTCACCTCGGTGACGGGCGTGCAGTACGCGACCGGCGATCTGATCAAGGTCGGCGAGCGCACGTACAACCTCGAGCGGCTGTACAACCTGCGCGAAGGCTTCACCCGCGCCGACGACACGCTGCCGCCGCGCCTGTTGAATGAAGCCGTGCCTGCCGGTCCGAGCAAGGGCTGGGTCAGCAAGCTGGAGCCGATGCTGGTCGAATACTATCGCGCACGGGGCTGGGACAAAGACGGTGTGCCGCTGCCGAAGAAACTGGCCGATCTGCAACTGGCTGATCTGGCGGTGACGGCGTAAGTTTCCGTCATGCCCGAGCGCTGGGCGAGCGCGCCTCCGCGCATAGCGCGGACAGGGCGTGTTGGGCATCCAGAACGGTTTCCAAGTTGATTTACCATCCGGACTCGAGGCTTTAGCCGGGTTCCGCCTGAAGGCTCGACTCCAGAAGTCGTAGATCAAACTGGAATTCGCATTAGGCTCACAATTGTCGAATTAGGCCAAGCAGCAAAACTGGATTCCCGCCAACAGCACGCGGGAATGACGTATATATTGCCTTCAAGGTTCACAACTCAAGCGCATGTACGAGCCGACGTTTTCATCCGTCAAGCAACATCCATTGCCCGCGTGGTACGACGACGCCAAGTTCGGCATCTTCATCCATTGGGGATTGTATAGCGTGCCGGCCTTCGCGCCGCGCAAACCGATGGATCTCCAATCGCTGCTGTCCGGCGACTTCGGCGGCTCGCCTTACGCGGAGTGGTATCAGAACAATCTGCGCATTAACGGCAGTGCGGTGCAGCAGTATCACGCGGAAAAGTACGGCGCGAGCTTTCCGTATGAAAGCTTCGCGGCGGCCTTCAATGCGCAAAGCCGCGGCTGGAATCCTGAGGCGTGGGCCGATGCGTTTCAACGCGCCAGGGCACGCTACGTGGTGCTGGTAACGAAACATCATGACGGATTCCTGATGTGGCCCAGCCAGCATCTCAATCCGCGTTGTCCCAATTATCATGCCGCACGCGACATCGTCGGCGAGTTGCAGCGCAGCGTCACGGCGCGCGGATTGAAGATGGGCTACTACTATTCCAGCGCGCTCGATTGGACCTTCACGCCGCAGTCGATTCAGAACATCGCCGACCTCATGACCAGCGGCCCGGCTGATCGCGTCTACCGCGACTACGTCGAGCAGCACTGGAAGGAATTGATCGATCGCTATGACGCCGCGCTGCTGTGGAGCGACATCGGTTATCCGCCGAAGTACAATCTGGCCGAATTGTTCGCGTACTTCTACAATCGCCGATCGGATGGCGTGATCAACGATCGCTGGTACCAAACCCCGATCGGCCTGCGCAACCCAATCGGCAAATTCGTGCTCAAGCAGGCCGCCAAATGGATGGAGAAGCAGGGCCGCACCAACATGCCCAAAGTGCCGCATTGTGATTACGTGACCACGGAATACTCCGGACACGATCAGGCTACGCCGTTCAAGTGGGAGGCCTGCCGCGGCATCGGCAATTCGTTCGGTTACAATCAGTTTGAAACGGCTGACGATTATCAGGCCGCACCCGCCTTAATTCGATCGCTGATCGACATTGTCAGCAAAAACGGCAATTTGCTGCTCAACGTCGGTCCGCGCGCCGATGGCTCTCTGCCCGAAGCGCAGATCGCCGCGCTGGACGGTATGGGGCAATGGCTGGCCATCAACGGCGAGGCGATCTACGGCACGCGCCCGTGGACGCGCTTCAAGGATGATGGCGCGAACGGGGCCGAAGTGCGCTACACGATCAACGACAACACGCTGTACGTTACCGCGATCGCACTACCGGCCGATCGGGTCGTCGCCCTGCCCGCTGTGCCGCTCAAGCCCGGCGGCCAGGTGCAGCTATTGGGCCGCGCTCAACCGATCGAGTGGGCGAACACCGCGGGAAAATTGATCGTACACTTACCGCCACTCGCCAACGATGACATCCCGGTATTGAAAATCGAACTTGAAAGGCCATAACATGATTGACGAACGCATCTATCAGCAATTTGTTGAAATCGGGCGGGACCTATACGAGCATCAGATGATCAGTTCGCACGGCGGCAATCTCAGCATCCGGCTGGGCGATCGCATCATCATCAAGCGGCGCGGCGCGCAGTTGGGTCGCTTGAAGATGCACGATCTGATTGAGACCGGCATCGAGAAGAACGATAGCGGTGTGGCGCTGGCCTCGACTGAGCTGCTGGCGCACCGCACGATCTATCAGCAGACACCCGCGCTGGCGATCTGCCACTGCCATCCGCGCACCGCCATCGCGCTGTCCCTCTCGCGCGACGAGATTGTACCCATCGACAACGAAGCGTCGTATCTGCTGAAGAAAATTCCCGTCATCTGGGAAGAGTTTGCCTCCGGCACCCCGGAGATGTCCAACAAACTGGCCGCGGCCTTGCAGCAATATAAGATCGTGTTTCTGCGCGGGCACGGCAGCTTCGCCACCGGGCAGACGCTGGACGAAGCGTTCTTCTGGTCGTCGACGCTGGAAGAAGCGTGCGAGATCATCTTGAAGGCGAAGATCATCAACGAGCCGTTCATCGAATATCGCGGGATGAGCAATTCGTATAGTAAGTGGTGATTATTCGCGTCATTGCGAGCCTCGAAGAGGCGAAGCAATCTCCGCCGACAGACAATGAGATTGCTTTGTCGTCCTTCGGCCTCCTCGCAATGACGGCGTGGGTGACTGATGACCAAACCAGAAAAAGTACAACTCTTTGTCACCTGCATGATCGAAGCGCTGCGTCCTGAAGCTGGACTGGCCGTAGTCTCGGTATTGGAATCACTCGGCCTAGAAGTGATCGTGCCGGAAGGTCAGACGTGCTGCGGGCAGCCTGCGTTCAACGGCGGCCTGTGGCACGATGCCCGCCCAATGGCGAAGCACACCCTCGACGTGTTGAGCAGGTCCGACGCGCCGATCGTTGTCCCGTCGGGTTCGTGCGCGGACATGATCAAGCATCACTACGTGGAACTGTTCGCCGCTGATCCGGCGTATGCGAGGCTGGCAAAGGATATCGCCGCGCGGACGTATGAGTTCACCGAATTCCTGGTCGAGGTACTGGGTATGACGAACTTGCAGGCGCGCCTGAAAGGCAAAGTGACGTATCATCCATCGTGCCATTTGCTGCGCGGCATGGAAATCGATCAGCAGCCGCGCGAGTTATTGAAGAACGTGCAAGACCTGGAAGTGATCGATCTGCCCAACGCCACCGAATGCTGCGGCTTCGGCGGTCTGTTTGCCATCAAGATGGGCGACATCTCCAGCGCCATGCTGCAGCGCAAACTCGATGCGATTGAAAGCACCGGCGCGGACGCAGTGGTGGGCTGCGATGTGAGCTGCCTGCTCAACATCGGCGGTGGACTGCACCGGCGTGGATCGGAGATCGAGACGAAGTATATTGCGGAACTCTTATTGGACGCGAATAAGCGCTAAGTTGCGTCGGACTAATAAGGCCGCTCAGCCCGTACTCCGGGCAGGGTAGAAAAGTGGCGTAAATTCAGTGTGGCAATTCGCAGATCGTGCGTTACCGCTGTGGCGGCGATGAGGCAATCGAAGAATCCAACGTCGTGACTCAAGTGAAACTACCGATAGAATTCAAGCGCGGAACGTGAACTGGTTTCGTCAAGCCAGCAGATTTGGTAGGAATTCACTTCGCGCTCGACAACGCGCTGTTCGCGCAGTGAGCGGCAACCTGCCAGCAACTCGGCAGCCGTAATGACTGAAAGTGCACAGACCGAGATGGGTTGAGCGTCTATCCAGCGACGAGCGGGCAACGAGCCGCGCAGCACATCGACTAGAATTGAAGTATCAAGCAACCAGAGTGGGTCGGCCATGTTAAGCGCGACGGTGTTCTATTTTTGCGCGCATTTCGGCGGCAAACGCGGCGGAGTCGGCGATGTCATCTCGATCAGCCCAGATGCCAAAGGCCGGATGTTTGACTTTGCGCGACGACTGTTTCACCGGTTTCGCCGGGCCATCCTGCAGAAGGATAACTTCAACCGCGCCCGGCACGATCTCAGCCGGAATGTCTACGAGTAATTTACGGCTCGAAGTAATCTTGCCTTTGAGCTTAGTGGCTAACATGCTTTTGACTCCTTGTGCTTGAATTATACATCACTGTGAAGAGAGACCAGCGGAACTACATCGTGCCTTCCTATGACTAACGCGGCTGCTAACATCACCTTCTACGAACGGGTCGAAGACGCTCTGCAAGACACGCAGGCGCGCGGGGCGTTTGATCGCGCCACGAAGCGGTTCACCACGCTGCGTACTGCCGCGCTCACCTCGCTGCCGATGAATGGCGACCCCACACGCGATCAGGCGCGGGCGATTCGCGCCGAGACGCTGCGTCATCTCGATCGCTACCTGGCGCAATTCGCTGATGCGGTGGAGGCCGCCGGGGGCAAAGTCCACTGGGCCGCCGACGCCGCCGAGGCCAATCGGATGGTGTGTGAGATCGCGCAGACGAATCAGGTCAAGCGCGTGGTCAAGTCCAAATCGATGGTGAGCGAAGAGATTCACCTCAATCATGCGCTGGAAGCGATCGGCTGCGAAGTGATCGAATCCGATCTGGGCGAGTACATCATTCAACTGGCGGGCGAGACGCCGTCGCACATCATCACGCCGGTGATTCACAAAACCAAAGAGCAGGTGGCCGAGATTCTGCGCGACAGGATCGGCATGCCGCCGACGAATGAGGTAGCCGAGATGACGGCCTTCGTGCGCGCGAAGATGCGCGAGATTTTCCTCACGGCCGACATGGGCATCAGCGGCGTGAATTTCGGTGTGGCGGAGACCGGCACGATCGTGACCGTGACCAACGAGGGCAATGGCCGCATGACCACGACCTGCCCGCGCCTTCACGTCGCCGTGATGGGCATCGAACGACTGGTTCCCACGCTGGAAGATCTGAGTGTGATGCTGCAAGTGCTTGGCCGCTCAGCCACCGGGCAAAAGTTGTCAGTGTACACGAACCTGATCACCGGGCCGCGTCGCGCCAATGAACCTGACGGGCCGGATGAACTGCACGTGGTGTTGATCGACAACGGGCGCAGCAAAGTGTTGGGCAGCGAAGTCGCCGAAATCTTGTATTGCATCCGCTGCGGCGCGTGCTTGAATGCGTGCCCGGTTTATCGTGAAATCGGGGGGCATGCGTATGGCAGTGTGTACCCCGGCCCGATCGGATCGGTGGTGACTCCGGCGTTGTATGGCGTGGCCGCGTGGAGCGACCTACCGCACGCCAGCAGCTTATGCGGCGCGTGCCGTGAAGTCTGCCCGGTGCGGATCGATCTGCCGGGCCTGCTGTTGAAACTGCGTCATCAAGCCGATGAAGCGGGCAAGACGCCGAAGTATTTGCAGCTGGGCTTGCGCGGATTCCGCTTGGTCGGCACCCATCCGACGCTGTTTCGTCTCGGCGTGAAGTTCGCCAGCTTCGGCTCGCGACTCATCGCTTCGCACGGGTGGATCAAGCGCTTGCCCGGCCCGTTGGCGCACTGGACGCAATCACGTGACTTTCCGGTGTTCGCGAAGGAATCATTCTCAACGCAATTAAAGAAACGACGGAGCGCTAGCGGGACGGAGGGAAAGCGATGACCAGTCGTGAGGAAACCTTGACCCGCATTCGACAATCACTACGGACGGGTGTGCTGCCTGCGGCACAGAATAACGGCCAGCCGACAATGGAAGCGCCTGCGATCGATCAAGCGGCGCTGATCGCGTCGTTCGTGCGCGAGGCACAGGCTGGCGGCGCGGAGGTCTTTCAGCCCGGCACACACTCTGAGGCGGAAGAAACCCTGATCGACGTGTTGAAGCAGGCAGGACAGCAAGCCATCACGTGGGCAGATGAAGCTCTGCCGATTGCGAATGTCCGCGAGCTGCTGTTCCGCGCCGGCATCACGCGCCACGTCCCCGATCTCGCGCGTGATCCGCTGATGCGGCGCCAGCAGTGGCACAATCTAGATAATGTGCGCGTGGGCATCACGGGGGCGCTGGGCGGATTGGCGGATACCGGTTCGATCATCGTGGCGAGCGGCCGGCATCGATCGCGCGCGGCCTCGCTACTGCCGGAAACACACATCGCCTTGCTCCCATCCGATCGACTGTACCCGACAATGCAGGCCTTCTTTGCCGCCCCATCGGCTCAAGAACTGACGGAGAATGCCAGCAACCTCGTCTTCATCACCGGCCCCAGCCGCACCGCCGACATCGAAATGATCATCACGCGCGGCGTACACGGGCCCAAACGGTTATGTATCGTGCTGCTGCCATAAAGAAAGACCTCGGGATTCGCGAAACTCTCGAGGTCTTTTTCTTACGCTGTCTCCACCACCCGTTCCTTCGATATTCCCTTGCGCACCAACGCCTGCAAGAATGGCGCTTGCGGCAGATTGGCGAACATGTGCACGTTCTGCGCCAGCGAAGCTCGCTCATCCAGAAAACTCAGCACATGCTCGATCGAGTTGCGCTTGAACAATGCCGCAAAGATCGACTGAATCTGCTCCGGCTCACGCTCCATAATATCCAGTAGCATCGAGTCATACAGGCGATATCGCGCTGAATCTTCCGGCACGTTAAAGGGCTGATCGTGCTTGAGCAGCGATTGCACGATCGCCGCCGAGTCGGACTGCACGCGCATGAAGGCAAACCCCGTCGAGGGTTTGATGCGGCCACCCCGCATCCCAATCGCCATCACGCGCCCACCAAGGCCGCGCGGATAAGGTTGATCTGTGATCGGGATCACGCCGCCTTCCTGCCGCATGAGGCGATACGCGTCGATCTTCAGCACGTCACGCAGATAAGCCTGCATTGCCTGCTCATACTCGCGCGGCAGCAGCGGCATGTTCGAGAACAACGTGTACTCCACCAGCGCATGCCGCTTGTCGAAGGGCAGCACATAGAAGAAACGCGTTGCCCCATTTTGCGGCGTGCGAAAATCGAGGAAGGTGGCCGCGCGCGGATGGAACGCCGGCTGCGGTGTTTCAATCTCCCAGCCTTTGAAGTGCAGCTTAAGTTGATGATAGCGATCATCGATCGGGGCGCGTCGCGGGATACTATCGAACACCCAGCGGCCCGTCACCGCTTCGTGGTTGATGATCACGCGCGCGGCGTCACCGCCATCTTCCATGCTATCCACTTTACCACGCAGCCACGTCACGTTAGGATGCGGTGCCAGTTCGCGCCGCGCATGATCGTAGAAATCGCTGCCGCGAATCGTGCGATAGCGATAGCGGCGCAGGGGCACGCGCAGCTCGCCGTTAAGCCCGGCCAGATGCAGCTGATCCCAGGTGCGGCAGGCGAGGCCGTCGAAGAGCGTGGGCTGATCGGACCAGTAACTCCACGTGCGATCGTTGCGCTCTTTGGTGTCGTGATCGACGATCAAGATCGATCGATCGCGCAGCGGGCTGTTGACGATATGTTGGGCTAAGCTCAACCCGGCCAGCCCGGCTCCGGCGATGATGAAATCGTAGTGCGTGTCCATGCTCATCAGTATAAAACCGGCGGCGGCGCGTAACCTATCCGCCGCCTAACAGTTGTCTACCAACAGTGTACGCCTCTGCCGCGCCTTATGCCTGTCCGTGCGCCGACACTTGGCCGACGTTAAGCGGCAGCCATTTGGGTTGATTGAGACTGTGCCGCTTTTTCCACACGCTGCTTGATGGTCAACAGCATCTTGCGCGTCATCACACACCCGATCGGATCGGTAAACACTTCCCAAATCAATTTGAAGGCGAAGGTGTGCGGCGCATAATCCAGACGCGTGCGCGAGATCAGGCGCGTGGTGCCATCGGGTCGTTCGTCCAGATAGAGCACCCACGTATAGTTGGTGTAAGTGGCCTGTCCCGGCTGCGGCACCGGCGCGGCAATGCCCGTCTTGAGGTCGGCACCCGCCATCAACAGCCAGTGATCGCGTTCCAGTGCCACGACCTGATTCACCGGATAGCCCTGCGGCCCCATGCGCATCTGATCGCCTACTTTCATTTCCCAGTCCGGCACGATACGATCGGCGTTGCGCATCTGGCAGCGCGCGATGTTCTCCAGCAGTTCGTAGCTGTACATCCCGCCGCGCTCTTGCCCGAGCTGCGCCCCCCACGGCCAGACTTCATTCGCCGGGGCGTTGATGGTGATGGCTAGCGTCGTGGCAACGATTGGGTTGGGGACGCGCTCGTCGCCGGGCAGCGTGCGCTGCTTGTCCTCTTTCGTCGCGCCCCAGAATCGATAATGCGAACGCGTGATAGGCTGCAAAATCAGGTTGCCCGCGATACGCAGTGCGCCGCCGAGATTGTCAAGAATTTCGTGTAAGGCTGCCATGATTGATCTCCTTTTGTGGGGTAAGGCCAAACCCTCACCCTACCCTCTCCCTATAAGGGCGAGGGAACAAGCTACGCGATCAAACGCGCCACGCCCATCAAGCCGACCTTGACCAACATGATGACCGCCAGGGCCAGCACAGCCGATCGGGTGTCTGCGACCAACGGCAGCTGCACACCCAGCAGCGGCAGCACCACCACCAGCACAGCCGCTACGCCCAGAATCGATCCGACTATCGTCAACGGATGCGTCCAGCCCAGCGAGCCCTGCACCGGGCCGATGCCACTTATGGTGCACATCACGATGCCGATCACGCCCAGCGTCAGCAGCGCCCCGGCCCCATTCCCAACGATCGGGACATCGCGCCCCGTCAGGATCAGGAAGACCAGCCCCGCCGCCACTAAGCCCAGCACCAATGAGATGATGCCATTTGCAGAAGAAGTGCTTACGTTCGTCGTCATCGTTCTTGCCTCCAGTGTTGATGGCAATATGATACTCGCGCTTAAACAAAAACTCCCCCATCGCTGGGGGAGTTGTGATCCTGGTCAAGTGGACAGGTTATTTCTGGCCAAAAAGCAGCAGGGCCAGGTTCCCATGCCTGACCAACTCGCGGCGTGGGAGCCGCTTCTGCTTATTTGCGGCGCTTCTTGCGAATCATCGCTTCCAATTGCGCGATCATCTCATTCGCGCGCTGTTCATGAGATTGCAAAGCGGTGAGCCATCGATCGGCCGCGGTGAACACGTCTTCATGCGGCTCAGGTGTATCGAGCACCTGACGCAAGTTGTGCCGCTCGCCCGCATCGAGGCGGCGCAGCATGCGCAGGATCGCCATGTTGCTGTATCCGGCGCGCGACAACGTGCGGATCACCCGCACCCGATCGAGATCGGCGGCTCCATAGTTTCGATAGCGGCTGTGCGGATCGCGCGGCACTTTCAGCAAGCCGTTGCGTTCCCAGTTGCGCAGCATATCCGACGTGACACCCAGCAACTTCGCCGCGTCTTTGATGCGCAGCGGCTTCGCCGTCGCATCGAGGGCGGTGCCCTGCGCCCAGCGTTCCAGCAGATTCGCCGCGCCTTCAGCCTGCGCACGCTCGGCCTGCACCAGCGCCAGATGCCGATAGGCCATTTCCAACGCACCGCCCAGATCGCCGGACGCCGAGCGGCGCACCAGCGTCACCGCCGACTCGCGGATATTGCGGCCCGGCCAGCCGCCGTGCAACGCCGTGCGCGCGAAACGCATCTGATCGATGTGAAATTCCGTGTAGAGGCGATAGCCGTTGGGCGCGCGCGGGATGGGCGGCAAGAAGCCCCACACTTCATACAGGCGAACGGTGTTGGGATGCACGCCGGCAGCACGCGCGACTTGCTGGGTAGAATAGTGTTGAGGCTTCATGTGGGGTCGCCAGACCCAGTATAGCGCAGCAGGAAGATCACACCAGGTTAAACATTGCGCAGTGCAGCCAGCACTTCATCGCGAGTGGCTTGCGCGGCCGTGCCGCCCGCCGCGCGCGTGGAGAGCGAACCGCACACGCACGCAAAACGCAGCGCCTGCGCTAAATCCTGTCCGGCCAGATAAGCATAGACGAAGCCCGCGTCGAATGAATCGCCCGCGCCCGTAGTGTCGACCACCTTCACGGGAAGTGAAGCGGCATGCACGATCTGCGATCCGCGCCGCGCCATGGCGCCGCGTGCCCCGAGTTTAACGGCCACCGTCGGGATCTCGGCCACTCGATCGAGCCCGGCCTCGATCGAGTCTTCCTGCGTGATGGCCAGCAGTTCCGTTTCATTCGGCAGGAAGACATCGACGCGCTGCAAAGTCTCGCGCAAGCCGCCGGCCCATTTTTCAGCCGGATCGTAATTCGTATCGATCGAGATCGACAGCCCGCGCGCTTTCGCTTCGTCAAACAGGCGCGGCACATCCGGGCGCAGCGCAGCGAGCAAGAAGTAACTGCCCAGATGCAAATGCCGCGCGCGTGACAGTAAGGGCAGATCTATTTCATCAAAGCGCAGCGCGGCGATCGATCCGAGGTGCGTGAGGATGGCGCGATCAGACGGGCGCGAGAGGATCACGCTGAGGCCGGTCGGGATGTGGGGATCGATCACGACGGCTTGCGTATCGACATGGCGCCGGTCGAGTTCGCGCAGCATGAAGCGGCCAAATTCGTCGTCGCCTGCTTTGCCGATAAAAGCGACACGCAGACCCAGCCGCGCCGCGCCGCACGCGAAGATCGCGGACGAACTGCCGATGGTCAGCGTGGCATCGTCGATGATTTGCTCCACCTGTCCAAAGGTGGGCGTCACATCGCCGCGCAGAATCAGATCGGCGTTCAGTTCGCCGATAACGAGGATGTCAAACTCTCGGTCGGTCATATGCACAGGAAACAAGTAGATAAGGAAACCAGAAATCCTTATCTACTTGCCTACTTGTTTCCTTTCATCAATAACTTGCGTACCACTGCGGCGTGGCGACGGGCACAGCAAAAAACTCCGTCCACGGCCTGGCCAGCGCATCGACCAGTTCGGTGAGGCGCGTCATGCGCTGCGCGGCGGCGGTGCGCAGGAAGCTTTCGCGCGCTGCGACGTTGAGGGTCGGTGCTTCCTGCCATACGGCACGGCCCGCCGCTACACCGGACGCACCGGCCTGACAAGCCACGGTCACTTGCCGCACATAGGTCTCATACGACGCCGACGCCGATAACAACACCCACGGCACGCGGCTGATCTGCGAGAGTTCTTCGCAGGCGCTGCGCCATTCACGTTCGTCAGGCTCTGCGCTGATGTCCAGCGGGAACTCGGCTTTCAGCACATCGACGCCGGGTACGATCAGCCGGCGCGTTGTTTCGATCACAACCCGGCGGCGATCTTCAGGCGGCACGTTCTTTCTGGCGGGATCGAGCGAGTACGAGAGCGGCTCAAGCAACAGAGCGAGTTCATACGCGGCACATTCAGCCGCTACTTGCATCACCAACGCTTCGATCTCGTGTGCCTTAGGCGAATCGGGATGATAGTAGACGAGCAGCTTCCCGGCGCTGGCGCCCATGCGCTTGGCCTGCGCCACGCTCCACCCTGGCAACACCTGACTCTGCCGCGCCTGCGGATCGCCCACGTAGCCCGTCGCTTCCAACGCCACGATCAAGCCCGTGCGCCCCGGCAGCCGCTGACTGGCGATGCACTGCGCCGCGCTCAACTCCGGATCGAGCAGCACCGCGCTCGCCACGGGCGCCAGCGCTTCGACAACCTCACCTTTGAAGAGCGTGATTTCGGTATCGCTGGCAGGTTCCGGTGAATCCGGTTGAAAGGCGTGACGCAGGTTGTTGCGATGATCGAGCGCCATGACGGCGAAGCCGCCGCGCGGCGTGGCACACTGCTGCAGGCCGCGGAGTTTGCCGATGGAGATAGCTGGCATGGTTTCTCTCGATTAACAGGACGACGCGCGCAGGGGCACGCTGTCCGGGTTGGTTCTGTTTTGAAATTGCGATGTTACGCGAGCTTAATCACAGCGGTCAAGTTCTCAGGGCGATCAGGATTGAGGCCGTTGAATAACGATCGTTCGAAGGCGATCAGCTGGCCGATCGGCAGGTAGAGCACGCTGCGCGCGGCTTCACTCACGCCCGATCGGAACTCGGCGGTCACCTCGGCCTCCCCGATCGAGACGAGGCGCGCCCCACGCTCTTGCATTTCGTGCAGCACTTTCATTTCTGGCGCGTAGTTACCCTCCGATACCAGCCCGATAATCGCCGTGGTGTTCGTTACCATCGACATGGGGCCGTGGCGAAATTCCATGAAGTGGAAGGGCTCGCTGTGGCTCAACGACATCTCTTTCATCTTCAAGCTGAGCTCACACGCCAGCCCGTAACGCGGGCCGCCACCGAGGAAATAGAAGCGATCGAGATCGGCGGCAGTGCCGATCGCCTGTGCCAACGCCCGATAGTTCTCGATCAATTTGCGTCCTGCTTCCGGCACACGCTGCAATTCGTCGACGATCGCCGATTGATCGGACCACCACGCATTCAAGGCGACCGTAGCGAGATACAACGTCGAGAAGGCGCGCGTCTGTGCCAGGCTCTCTTCCTGCCCCGACGGCAGCACGATGTTCAGCGCGCCCTGGGCAGTCAACGGTCGATCGGGATAGCATGCAATCGTCACCAGATCGCCGCGGCCCGCTTGCTTGAACGCTTCGCAGGCGCGCACCAGTTCCGTGGTCTCGCCCGAGCGGCTGACGGCGACCAACAGGGTCTTGCCATGGCGCGCATAAGCCGAACGCGGCGATAACCACAATTCGGAAGCCGGCAGCGCACGCGCCGGTTGGCCGTTGAGTTCTTGAAACAACGCCGCCGCCGCCAGCGCCAGATAATACGGCGAACCGCAGCCCGTGAAGATGACGTGATCGTAACGTCCGCGCCGCCACAGGCGGGTGAGATCATTCCGGTACGTCTGCAAGACCTCCGCCGCAGCCTGCCAGGCTTCCGGCTGCGACAGTATTTCGGCGCGGGTAAATTCACCTCGATTATTCATGCTTGCTCCCCTATCTGAGCCACGCGCGAAAGCATCACCTTTACTTTGCACGCTGGAAGATGAGGCGTTCCGCGTTTTGAGTGTAGACTTCCTTCAGCACCGCCTGCGGCAAATGCAGGCCGCACACATACCAGCGGCCCTGCTCTGGCACTTCGCTGACGTTGTAGTTGAAGTATTCGTCATCGGTTTCAAGGAAGCGATAGTAAATCCGGTATGTCTCCAGATCAGCGCCCGCATCGATACCAAACAAAATCCGATCGGCGTACTGCGCGAAGAAGCGCCGCGCGGAGTACGGCTGACGGCCCAACTCGCCGATGCGGGCCGCGATGTCCACGTGGAAGTTGGGACAGCGATCGAGCAACGCGCCGACCCATGCCAGATTCTCGGCGTAACAGCCGACGTGTGCACCGATGAACGTCGTGCGCGGATGGCGTTCGACGAGACGCGCCAAACCATTCAGGATTTGCATGAACGACGGGAACGGCGGGCTGGGAAATTGCCAATCGGGATGGCTTTGCAGCTCCTCCCAGCGCTCGTTCGTCTCATCCAGCGGATCGAAGAAAGCTACCGGATCGGCGACGTGGATCAGCACCGGCCAGTTGAGTTCCGCCGCCGTCTCCCAGATGGGATCGAGCCGCGCATCGTCGATCTTCACCAGCTGGTCGTGATGATCGCGCACATGCAGTCCGAACGGCTTCCAGATCTTCAGGCCCTGCGCGCCCCACGTGGCCTGTTCGCGCAAACGCTGCGCGGCCCACTGTGGAAACCGATTGCCCTTCTCCGCCCACGCGTCCCAATTCACGCCACCGAAGATCGCAAAGCGATCGGGCGCGGGCTGCTTGAAGTGATCGAGATGCTGCTGAAGCAGATCTTCGCCCCACCCGCCGTCGAGATCGACGTACTTCGCCACGCCCGCTTCATCCAACGCGGCGAGGCATTCCCTCACCGGCCGCTGATCCCAACCGCCGCCGAACGGTTCGGCGAGATGATTGTGCGCGTCGACGACAGAAAAGCGCGGTTGCAGCACAGCCGTCGCCTTGGTCACCAGCTTGGAATGGGGACGAAAGTCTCTTAAGCGCAGTGAATCGGCTGAATGCATCAATACCTGCCTTGAATAGAATTGAGACCTGACTATCACTCAAGTCGCAAGCTTTCTGAGACGCACAGCATGCTCACATCCCTTTGATCAACCCGCCCGGCTGACAGGCGCGGCAAAAGTTGGTGATGCGCTGATTGGCGCTGACCACCGAGATGGGTGTGCCACAGCGCGGACACGGTTCGCCACTCTTCAGGTGTACGGCCATGAACTCGCGCGGCTTGAGGTGAATGGCCTCACCCATTTCGACGCGAACTTTCTCAATCGCTTCGCGCAATACCGACTGCATCGCCGCATGCAACCGCTCGATCTCTTCGCCCGTTAACTCCGTCCGCTTGCGATAGGGATGCACCTGCGCCGCCCACAGAATCTCGTCGGCATACGCGTTGCCGATCCCGGCGATGAACTCGCCGCGCGTGAGCACGCCCTTGATCTCGCCGCGATAAGGCTTGAGGCGTTCATGGAATTCTTCCAATGAAACATCGAACGGCTCCGGTCCTAACGTGGCGTAATCGGGGACCTGCGCCAGATCAGCCGCCAGGTACAACTGCCCCATCGTGCGCTGATCGACGTAGCGGAGTTGCTGGCCGTTGGACAGCGCGAAGATCAAATGCGTCTTGGGCAACTTCTTCTCTTTGGGCTGAGCCAGTTGCAGTCGTCCGCTAAGTTTGGGGTTGAGCGCGAGGAACAGGCGCGAATCCTGCACGGCGGGATCGAGCGCGAAGATCAAGAATTTGCCGCGTCGATCGATCGCTTCGATTCGCGCGCCGGTCACCGCTTCTTCCAAGCGCTGCTGCGTGAGTGAGCGGACGAGGATGGCGCTGCCCCCGCCAATGGCTTGCACACCCTCGATGGTCCGATCGACCGCGCGGCGACGAAGCACTTCTTTCACCACTTCGAGTTCGGGGAGTTCGGGCATGCGGGGAGTATACCACTCGAGGCAAAAGGAATTGGACGACACGCCCCTACCCGATGCGACGTGGATCAACACCAACACCATTACGGCCACCGCGCCACTGCTCCCTTCGGTCGCTACGATGTGATCGTCACCAATGCTGGCGGGCAAGCGAGCGGTCTGGCAGGCGCTTTGCTCGTCGGTTACGAGGTCTATCTGCCGCTCATCCACAAGTAGAACACGAAACCCGGTTTCGCCACTCCTGACTGCATAACAGGTCGAGATGGCGAAACCCGGTTTCTCAGCGGCTATCTCTTTAACGGGAGTCGAGGCTTCAGCCGGTTTGCCAGCGATTGACGCATCCGGCTGAAGCCTCGACTCCTCTACTACTTGCTCGTTGAGTTCACTCGGTCACCGTTAACACCAGCGGCAGCACTTCACCCGCCTGATCGGGATTGTAGTAGTCATACGCCGTGCTGACCAGCGTCTGCACGCTGAGCGGAGACTTGGCCTTCAGGCGATAACTGAAATCCAACGCTTCCGCGCCGCTCAAGTTCGTGACGTAGACAGCAACCTGCCGTTGATCAGAAGATAATCAGCGTTAAGGCAGTCGCCGGTGATCCCTGTCTCCCAAGTTTTGTCTTGATTCGATGACAGCCTTGTATAAATCCTGCCGTTAGGCCAAATGTGCCATTGCCTATACCTTGAGAGAGTGGCACAGTAAGGAGCAAGGTACATGGTGTTGAGCTTGAACCGGCGACAGGAGTGGAACGGTGCACACAAGAAAGTGTTGGGGACTCAGGCTCGCGCTAATCGTTGTGATTTTGTTGAGTGGCGCAACGGGCGTTGTTGCCCAAAGCGCGGCACACAATGTCATCACGTTTGAGACCGGCAAGACGCCCGCGCGCGAGATCCATGTCGCCACCAGCGGCAATGACACCACCGGCGATGGCAGCGCCGCCAACCCCTATCGCACGATTGGCCGCGGGGTTCAAGCGGCGACGCCCGGCACGGCGATCCGCATCCACGCCGGTATGTATGCCGCGCGTGTGAACATTACCGATCTCAACGGCACCGCCGACGCACCGATCTGGATCGGTGGTGCACCGGGTGAAGCCAGGCCCATCATCGAGAACGTCTCCGAAGGGCTGCACCTCACGCGTGTGCGCTACGTGATTGTTCACGATCTGGAAGTGCGCCACACCTCGGACAACGGCATCAACACCGACGACGGCGGCGAGTATGCTAACGTCGATGCAACGCGGCACGTAATCTTTCGAAACCTTTATATTCATCACGTGGGCAGCGGCGGCAACCAGGACTGCCTCAAACTCTCCGGCGTCAACGACTACTACGTGCTCGACAGCGAGTTCGCCTTCTGCGGCGGCGGCAGCTCGGGCAGCGGCATCGATCACGTGGGCTGTCACAACGGGCTGATCGTCGGGAACTACTTTCACGATCTCTCCGCGAATGCCGTGCAGACCAAAGGCGGCAGCGAGAATATCGAGATTCGCGCCAACCGCATGGTGAACAGCGGCGAACGCGCTGTCAATATCGGCGGCTCAACCGGCTTCCAGTATTTTCGTCCGCCGCTTTCGACGACGCAGCCCAACTATGAGGCGCGCAACATCCGCGTGATCGCCAACGTCATCGAGGGAAGCGTGGCGCCGCTGGCCTTTGTGGGGGCGGTGGATAGCCTGGCTGCCAACAACACCATCGTCAATCCCACCAACTGGCTTATCCGCATTTTGCAGGAGACCACGACAAGCGGCAGTTACCAGTTCCTGGCCTGCGCGAACAACACCGTCGCCAACAACCTGTTCTACTTCGATCGCAGCAATCTCTCGACCTACGTCAACGTTGGACCGAATACCGCATCGGCGACGTTTATCTTTGCGAACAACCTGTGGTATGCGCACGACAACCCGGCGCAGTCGCAGCCCAACTTGCCGGTGACCGAGTCGAATGGCATTGTGGGACAAAACCCGCGCCTGGTGAATCCGGCCGGCGGCGATTATCATTTGCAGAACACCAGCCCCGCCATCGCTCACGGCCAGCCGGCTCCCGGCGTGACCACTGATTACGATGGCGCCGCGTACAACAACCCGCCCAGCATCGGCGCTTTCGAGTTTGTTCCACAGCTCGTTCTGCACGGCACGCCGCGCTCGCAGGCCATCGATCTCAATTGGACGGTGAGCGCCGTTCTGCCGCCGACGAGCACGTGGCGCATCGCGTACTATAGCCAGACTGTGCCGATCACGATCAGCCACATCGTCAGCCCCACGCGCGCTTATGCGCTGACGGGCTTGACCAACTACGCCTGGCACACGATCACGCTCAACGCCATGCTCGACACGACGCCGTTCCTCACCGATACGATCAAGCTGCTGCCCACCGATCGGTTGGTGTATCTGCCGTCGATCAGGAAGTAAAGCGAATGAGTTCTTCTGGGGAGGAGACTGCCAACAACCATCCCAGCGATGCGGGGGAGAAAGGCATCGTGCTTCATGAAACCCGCCGTCATCTTTCGAATGGTTACCGTGCTGGTCATCGTCAGTGCGGTGGCCGGAGGCTTAGCCGCCGTCGTCATCGCCAGCTCGTCTAGCCGGGCAATCGCCGTCGCTTACCCGGCAGCCGGCAGCGCGCGGCCTCTCACCGGGCCAGTCCTGCAATCTGGAGACGCCATCACCTACTATGCCTATCTCCCGTCGGTGATGAGCCATCGTCCCGAGCTCACAATCATCATCGATCACACCACCACCGACATCAGCCGAATTCCGCCGTACTGGATCGAGCAAGCCAAAGCGCTGCTGCGCGTGAGTTACGGCCACACCTCGCACGGCAGCCAGTTGGTCAGCGGCATGGATACATTGGAATCTCTAAATGCGCTGTACAGCTTCAACACCAACGGCGCGATCCAGGCCGGCATCCTCTCACTGGCCGACACCACCCCCAGCGGCGATCTCGGCAATCCCGATCGGACCAGCTGGGCCGATCGGACGCGCACCTACCTCAACGGCTCCGGCAGCAATCGCAACGTGGTCATGTGGTCGTGGTGCGGCCAGGCCGATACGACTGACCCGGCCAATATCGAGCTGTACTTGAACCTGATGAACGATCTGGAAAGCGATTACCCGGCGGTCGATTTTGTCTACATGACCGGCCACCTGGCAGGCACCGGCCCGAGCGGCGCCTTGTATCAGCGCAACAACCAGATTCGCGACTACGTGCAGAGCAACGGCAAGATCCTGTTTGACTTTGCCGACATCGAGAGCTACGATCCGGCGGGGAACTATTACCCCAACGCCAGCGATGCCTGCGAATGGTGCGACGACTGGTGCGCGGCGCAGCCCAGCGACTGCGCCAATCTGCCCAGTTCCTGCGCGCATTCGCATCCCTTCAACTGCTATCGCAAAGGACAGGCGGCGTGGTGGCTGCTGGCGCGGCTGGCGGGGTGGGATGGGGTAACGCAGTAACGTCGTACTGCGCAAAAACCGGGTTTATCTGCGCTGATCGTTCCATTCCATCAAGCAGGGAGAAACCCGGTTTCTTCGGCCGTTTACGGCAAAACCTGCGGCTTAATCACACGCGAGTGAATAGCGCCGAGTTCCCGGCACAGCTGTTCGAACATGGCTTCGTCGCGGTACGTGCCGATGATGGCCCCGCCCGATCCGGCGAACTTGGCGCTCGCCCCGCAGCGCCGCGAAGTTTCGATCATCTGCACCTGCCAGGGCGGCAAGTTATAGATGCTGCGCCGGGTGTTGAAGTTTTCGTCCATCAAGTGGCCCAGGCGATCGGCGTCATGCGCGAGCAACGCTTCACGGGCTGAAACGGTCAACGCCGCAAAGCGTTTCATTGCGTTGACGACCAAGTCCTCGCCTCGATCGAAACGCGCGCGGATGTCGTTGTGAAACACCTCCGTCGGTTCGCTGAGCGCGTCGTGATAAGCCAGGTAGATCGGAGGCAGCAGCGCCGGATCGAGCGGTTCGTAGTGATAGCATTTGAAGCCGTGCACGTCGTGTTCGCGGCCACGATCAAAATCCATGTAGACCAGGCCTTCATACACCTGGATCACGCGATCCTGCAGGCCGGCGGCGATGCCGAGTTCTTCACGTTCGATGGATAACACAAAGCTGGGCTGCGCCTCTTGCGGAATCGCCACGTTGTAGAACTCCAGCAGGCAGCGCAGCGTCGCCACGATGATGGCGCTGGAACCGGCCAGGCCCACCTGGCGCGGGATGTTCGTGGCGTAGCGCACGGAGAAATTGCGATCGTGCAGCGGCACACTCTGCCGATCGCAGTATTCCACGAAACGCTTGATCGTCGCTTTGATCAGGCGGATGCCGCCGTAGTAGCCATGCAGTTTCACGTCGCGCGCCAGATCGTGGATGGAACTGAAGCGCGCCCGATCGTCCTCGGCCAGCACGATGTCCACCGTATCCCATTCGTACAGCACGACCTCGGCCCAGAAATTGCGCACGCTGATCGAGATCGTTTTGCCAAAGTAACCGTCGGACGGATTGCCGATCAGTCCGGCCCGCGCGTAGGCGCGTTTACGAATGATGATCATTGAGCCATTGCTCCACAAATTCGCGCAGCGCCGCGCCGTGTTTTTCATCGGCCAGCGCAAATTCGACAAAGGCGCGGAAGTACGCGTCAAAGTTGCCAATGTCAAAGCGGCGCTCGTCTTCGCTCAACCGGATGCCGTAGACTTTGCCGCCCTCTTGAAGAATCAGCCGGACGGCATCGGTGAGTTGGATCTCGCCGCCTTTGCCGGGCTTGGTGCGCTTGATGGCCGCAAAGATCGACGGCGCAAAGACGTAGCGCGCCGCAATTGCCAGATTGCTCGGCGCTTCGTGAACGCCGGGCTTCTCGATCACATCGGCGACTTCGAACACGTCACTCGCGCCGTTCCTGGGTTGGGCAATACCATAGTTCGGCACATCATTCAGCGGCACCGGCTCAAACGCAATGACGGCCGCGGCCCGGTTGCGCGCAAAACAGTCCGTCATCCGCTGCACTACAGCGCTCTGCGCGTGGAGGCCGATGATCGAATCGCCCAGCGCCACGACGAAGGGCTGATCGCCCACAAACGATTCGGCGCACGACACGGCATGTCCCAGCCCCAGCAATTGGCGCTGGCGCGTGTAGAAATATTGCACGGGCCTGCGCTCGTATTCAAACTCGGCCAGCAGATCTTCCTTGCCGGTCTCGCGCAGCAGCTGGATCAATTCAGGGTTGAGGTCGAAGTGATTTTCGATCGAGGTTTTGCCGGGGCCGGTGATAAACAGGAAGCGCTTCATCCCGACGCGCGTCAATTCTTCCACCACGTATTGCACCACCGGCTTGCGTCCGACCGGTAGCATCTCTTTGGGCTGTGATTTAGTGGCGGGCAGGAGGCGTGTACCAAGCCCGGCCACCGGCACGACTGCGATATTGATGTCCATGCGTTGTCCCTTGAAGTTAAATCGCGCTCGAACTATAACATAGCTTGACGAGCGAGCAACCATGCCAAAAGCCTATTGAACTGGCGCTCAAGAGGCGCTAGACTGAGACGGCATAGAATCATGCTGGGAGGGTGTCATGACCCGACTGAACTGGTCGAAAACAATCCTGTGCTTACTCATGCTGCTCGCGCTGATCAGCAGTTCCCTGCCGGCAGGCGCAGCGCTCCCCGTCGATCTCGTTATCCCGCCAACCTGGGACATCGTCGCTGAGAATTTCGAGAGCGGCACGTTGACGGGCTGGAGCAAAACGGGCGAGAGTGATTTGGCACTTGCGTCTGGCGTCGGGCGTAATGGCGCGGTCGGGTTGCGGGTAACCGCCGGTTCAAAGGCGGCCTACATCTATCAAAGCCACGTCACCAAAGCACCGGAAGGTTATCTCACCTTCTGGTTCAATCCGAATAACGTGGCGCTGCCTGAACCGTCGCCTAACTACTGGCCACCGGGCACTTCTTTGAATGTGGCCGAAATACGCAGCTCGAACGACGATTGGTGGCCGCCGCTCATCGGCTTCTATTTGCGCAGGCCACCGGGGCAAGGCTACAAAGGTTTCATCGCGTGGCCCAAGGCCAGCGGTTATTTTCGCGATTACGAGACCGGCCAATTCGATCTAGCGAATGGTTGGCAGAAGGTCATGCTGGGCTATCGCATCGATGCGTGGGTGGCGGTGTGGGTCAACGACGTGCTCGTGCAGCACTACATGGCCGATGTCGTGCACGACGATCCATGGGGCGATGTAATCGAGCTCGGCAAGGTCAACGAGAATTCCGGCTCCACGCCCAGCGGATCGATCTATCTGGACGACATCGTTTATCAAGTGCCGCGCTTCGACGATCTGTGGGTGGATGCCGTGCACGGCAATGATGCGAACAACGGTCTATCATCAGGCACTGCCTATCGCACCATTCAACGCGCCGCCGACTTCGCCGGACCCGGCACGACAGTTCATCTGCTGCCCGGCGTCTATCGCGAGAGCGTGTGGCCCGCACAAAATGGATCGGCGGCGGAGCGCGTGATCTATCGGGCGGAGAACGGCCCCGGCACGGTCATCATCCGTGGATCGGAACCATCATCAGCGTTGACGTGGACGCAGTTATCGGCCAACACGATCGGCTTGCCGCCGAGCGTCAATCCCACCAACATCTATTACGCCGATCTCACCTCATGGAATTTGAATGCGCCGCCGCGCTTCGTCGCGCAATTGGATGCGGGCGGCAATGTCACCGCGCGCTTGCCGTTGGCGCGTGAACCCGATTGGTCTGTCGCGACCGAATGGAAGTATCACGAGTTCTGGTGGGCGGCCGATGGCGGATCGAGTCCCGCCGCGTGTGATCCCGCCACCAACTCCAATCACGATTGCGATCTGCCGCAGCGCTCGCTGATGCAGCTCACCGATCGGACGAACGACGCCCAACCGGCCGGTATTGAAGCAGGCAACTTGACCACGTTAAGCGGTCTGACCGGCGCGACGGTGATCGCCATCGATACTTTG
>Ga0209254_10000687_pt1 | contig 28767 bp, 24 predicted proteins | sample FrelakmetDIP11DI_FD_187148 | JGI IMG/M metagenome (GOLD analysis project Ga0209254, IMG submission 187148) | Freshwater lake sediment microbial communities from the University of Notre Dame, USA, for methane emissions studies - DIP11 DI (SPAdes)... | ecosystem: Environmental > Aquatic >... | reverse complement strand
CGGCGGCCTGATGCTGGGGCTCGTCGAAAACCTGGGCGCCGCCTTCATCTCCACGGGCTACAAGAACGTCTTCGGCTTCCTGATCCTGATCCTGGTGCTGCTGCTGCGGCCCGCCGGGCTGTTCGGGCGAGTCAGGATCTGAGCTCCCACACCATGGCCGTCAAAAAACAAGTTCTGCTTTCAGCCCTGATTCTGGCAGTCATGGCCGTGCTGCCCCTGGGCCTGGGGATCTACCCGCAGCATGTCCTCATCGTGAGCCTGTTCTACGTGATGATGGCCTCCAGCTGGAATCTGCTGGCGGGTTATACCGGGCAGGTCTCCTTCGGCCACGCCGCGATGGCGGGCATCGGCGCTTACGCCTCGGGCATCCTGGCGGCCAAGGCGGGCGTCAACCCCTGGATCGGGGTCTGCGCGGGAACCGTCCTGGCGGCGCTGATCGGCCTGGGGCTGGGGGCGCTGTGCCTGAAGATGGGCGGCATCTACCTGTCGCTCACCACGCTCGCCTTTTCGCAGATCCTGCACATCATCATCGTCAACGAGTACGACCTCACCCGCGGCACCATGGGGCTTCAGGTACCGGCGCTCATGGCGGAGTATGACAAGCTGACCTACTACTACATCATGCTGGCGGCGGCGGCGCTGATCCTGGTCATCCTGCACCGGATGATCCATTCCAATCTCGGGCTCAACTTCCGGGCGGTCCAGAACGACGAACCGGCCGCCAGGTCGCTGGGCGTCAGGGTCCTGCAGGTCCGGGTGCTGGCCTTTACCGTGGCGAGCGCCATGGCGGGTTTCGCGGGCGGCCTCTACGGCCACTACCTGATGCTGATCACGCCGGAGATTCCGTCGCTCGACCTGCAGTTCTACGTTCTGGCCATGACGGTGATCGGCGGCATGGGGTCCTTCGTCGGGCCGATCATCGGCGCATTCGCCCTGAACCTGCTCGCGGAGAAGATCCGCGACTACGGCGAGATCCACGTCCTCGTGTTCGGCCTGATCGCGCTCGTGATCGCCCGCTTTGCCCCCAACGGCCTGCTCGGCCTCTGGAAGGGATTCAGAGTCATGCGGTCTCGCCACGCGGCTAACGACAAGGTTTTACCGGGCAGCTGATATTAATTTTTCGACAAACGAGAAGAACGAGACATGGTTATCAAGGCCTTCGGTTGGGGAAGATGGCAATGGCGTTGTTAGAGGGCCGGAAAATCAATAAGTCCTTCGGCGGCGTCCAGGCCCTGAGCCAGGTCGACTTCGCCGTCGAACAGGGAACCATCGCGGCGCTGATCGGCCCCAACGGCGCCGGCAAGACCACCTTGTTCAACGTGGTGGCCGGCGCCTTCGCGCCCACCTCGGGCCATATCGTGTTCGACGGACGGGACATCACCGGGCTGCCGGCCGACGCCGTCTGCCGGCTGGGCATGGCCCGCACCTTCCAGGTCACCCGGCCGTTCGCGGCCATGACCTGCCTGGAGAACATCATGGTGGCCGCCGTCAATCGCCATCCCCGGGCGGCGCGATCCTTCATCGAGGACCTTGCCCGTCAGAAGCTGCGGCTGGTGGGATTGGCCGACATGGAAGCGGTCGAGGCCCGCCGCCTGAACGTGGTCCAGAAAAAACGTCTCGAAATGGCGCGGGCCATGGCCACGGCGCCCAAGCTGCTGATGCTCGACGAGGTTCTGGGCGGGCTCAACACCCGGGAGATCGGCCAGGCGGTCGCGTTCATCCGCAGCCTGCGGGACCAGTTCGGGCTTACGGTGCTGTGGATCGAACATGTCATGGGTGCGGTGATGCAGGCCGCCGAGCGCGTGATCGTGCTGGACCAGGGACGGGTGCTCATGGCGGGCAGTCCGCAGGAAGTGGTCCATGACCCGCGGGTCGTTCAGGCCTATCTGGGAGACTAGCGATGGCTCACCTGCTGGAGGTGGCGCAAATCGATCTGTTCCGCGGCGAAACCCAGGTGCTGTGGGAGGTTTCGCTCGCACTTGAGCCGGGAGAACGCGTGGCCATCCTGGGGAGCAACGGCGCCGGCAAGTCTTCTTTGCTGGCGGCGTTGACGGCGGCGATCCCGCCCGCCGCCGGCGCGATCCGCTTCGACGGCCGGCCGCTGGCCGGCAGGCGGCCCCACGAAGTGACCCACCTCGGCATCGCCCTGGTCCCCGAGGGCCGGCGGGTCTACAAAGACATGTCCGTGCAGGAAAACCTCGAAATGGGCGCCTTCCCCAAGCGCGCTCGCGGCCGGCTGAAAGAGACCCTCGACCACGTCGTCCAGCTTTTCCCCATTCTGGGACAGCGCCGGGACCAGCCGGCCGGGACCCTATCGGGCGGAGAGCAGCAGATGCTCGCCATCGGCCGCGCCCTGATGAGCCGGCCCCGGCTCCTGCTGGTCGACGAGCTCTCGCTCGGGCTCGCCCCCATGATCACCCAATCGATCTATCGCAGCCTGTCCGCGCTGGGCGCGGACATCACCATCCTGCTGGTCGAACAGAACGTCGAGCAGGCGCTCAACTTCTCCCGGCGGGCCTACATCCTCGAAAGCGGCCGGATCACCCGCTCCGGCCGGTCCTCCGACCTGCTCCTGGATGCCGACATCCGCCGGGCCTACCTGGGGCTGTAGCACTCACGCCCGCCCGTCGCGGCCGAGCCCGACACACATCCGACCGCCGTCAGGTTTCGCCGGCCCAGTAAAATTTTTCAATTGAGCAAACCGATATTTACTTATAGAATGAAGTGCGTCGAATGCCCTCCGATTGGTGCCGAATGGATTGGTTCACCCACTCGCAAATCGCGGCTCTGGCCGGCTCAGCGCTGCTAGCGCTGGTTATTTATGTCCTTTATTCCCGTTATCATCACCGCTATCTGAAACTCTGGGCCGCAGCTTGGTCGATCTATACCCTTCGTTTTGTCGTCGAGTTGGCCGGCGGCTTCGCGGGTCAAGATCATGCCGCAACCGTCATCGCCCGCTCCCTCACGCTGGTCAGCAGTATCGTGCTTCTGTCCGGTGCCTATGCCTATCTGTCCCGCTCGTTGCCTCGGGTGTGGATCGCGGCCGGCGGCATCGGTTTGTTCTGGCCGTTGGTCTTGGCCATGATACCAACCGACCTTCGAGTCCTGACCGCTGCGCCGTCTATCGTTATCTCCGCGGCGTATGCCTGCACAGGCTGCGTGATCCTGCGCTCCCGTGCCCCGCAGCCGGTCGGCGCCACCGTGGCCGGATGGTCCTTCGTCCTCTGGTCCCTGTTGCAGCTAAGCTATCCGGTGCGGATGGCCACGGAGCCTTGGCGAGAGTGGGGGTTTCTGGCGACGGCTCTCCTGGAGATGGCCGTCGCCGTCGGCTTTCTGCTGATGTTTTTCGAGACCTCGAGCTCGGAGCTGGAGCGCAGCGCAGAGCGCCTGCACCGGGTGGAACGTGATCTGCGCACCCGCGTGCATCAGCAGGAGACGGTCGCACTCCTGGGGCAGGTGGCGCTCTCCGGCGGCGACAGCCGCATTCTGCTGAAGGGGGCCGCCCAGGCCATCGGCCGCGAGCTGGGCGTCGACTTCTGCGAAATCCTGGAGCTGCTGCCCGAGGGCGATCGCCTGATTTTCCGCGCGGGCCTTCCGAACGTCGAGCATCTGATCGGCCGCGAAACGGTAGCGGCGAACCAGGGTTCTCAGGCAGGCTTCACCCTGCTCTCGCGTGAGCCCGTGATCATGGCGGACATCGATGCCGAGACCCGCTTCTCTCCCAACCATCTCATGCGCGAACACGGCATCGTCAGCGGGATGAGCGCGGTCATCGGCGGACGAGAGCGGCCTTTCGGAGTCCTGAACGTGAGCACGACCCAACGGCGCGCGTTCACCAAGGACGACACCCTCTTTCTGCAATCCCTGGCGAATGTGCTGGCGGCCGCCATCGAGCGCAAGCTGGCGGAGGAAGCGCTGCGCCGGCAGGAACGGGCCGCGCGCAAATTGGCCCAGGAAGAGTCGGTGATGTCCGAAATCGGCCGGATCGTCGGCTCCACCCTGAACATCGAAGAGGTCTATGACCAGTTCGCCGCCGAGGTGAAAAAAATCCTGCCCTTCGACCGCATCGCCATCAACCTGGTCGATGCCGACCGGCAGACGGTCACTTGCCAGTATGCCTCCGGACTATCCGCCGCAGGCCGCCAACCCGGCGATCGTTTCGACCTGGCCGACACGGCGACGGGTGCGTGCGTGGCATCCGGACACGGCCTGCTGATCCCGGCGATGCCGATCGAAGAAATCGAAGCACGCCTGCCGGGCCATATGCCCGTTCGGCGCGTCGGGCTCCAGACCGCACTGCTGGCCCCTCTCGCTTCGAAAGGCAACGTATTCGGCGCCCTGGCGATAATGTCCACCGACGCGAACCGCTATACCGAAAAGGACATCCCGCTCGCCGAGAACGTGGCCGCCCAGATCAGCGGGGCCATCGCGCATGCCCGGCTGCTGAACGAGCTGATCCAGGCACAGGAAGCCTTGAAAGGCAGCGAGTCGGCCGCCCGGCGCCTGGTCGGAGAAAAGGCCGTCATGGCCGAAATCGGGCGGATCGTCGGCTCAACGCTGGCCATGGGGGATGTCTACGAACGGTTCAGCGAGGAAGTCCGCAAAATCGTTGCCTTCGACCGCATCACCATCACGCGCATCCATCCCGAGCGGGCGACGGCCCAGATCCTCTATTCAACCGGCCCGAAGGTGCCCGGGCGCGGCTTGGGCGAGGAATACCCTCTGGCCGGGACGATGTCAGCGGCCGCCGTGGAAAAGAAGAAAGGAATGGCGTTTTCACCCCCCAGCGCGAAGGAATTGGCGGCCGCGTTTCCGACCATTCTGCCGATGTGGACGGCCGGGTTCCGTTCGTTCCTGCTCGTCCCCCTCATCGGCCGGGATCAGGTGATCGGTACGCTGGTCATGTCGAGCTATGCGACCGACGGCTATGGCCCGGAGGACGTTGCGCTTGCCGAGAGCATCGCCTCGCAGATCAGCGGCGCCGTCGCGAATGCGCAACTCTTCGCGGAGCACACCCGGATGGCCAACGCGCTCCGGGAAAGCGAGGCCTCGCTTAAAAGCATCTTCCGGGTGGCCCCGATCGGGATCGGAGTGGTGGCTGCGCTCCACCAGGAGAGCGAGGCCTCCCTCACTAGCGTCTTCCGGGCGGCCCCGAACGGGATGGGAGCGGGATATGAACGAATTCTTGCCCGGGTGAATGACCGGATGTGCGAAATGCTCGGATATGACGCTCAAGAGCTGACCGGCAAGAGCGCCCGCCTGCTTTACCCCACCGATGAGGACTTCGATTACGTCGGCCGGGAGAAGTATATCCAAATCCGCGAGAAAGGCACCGGCTCGGTCGAAACCCGCTGGCGGCGCAAGGATGGATCGGCCATCGACGTCCTGTTGACCTCTACGCCCATCGATCCGTCCGACCTCTCCCGCGGCGTAACCTTTACCGCCATGGACATCACCGAGTCCAAGCGCGCCGAGCAGGAGCGGCAGAGCCTGGAGGAACGGCTGCGACAGGCCCAGAAAATGGAGGCCATCGGGACGCTGGCCGGCGGCATCGCCCACGACTTCAACAACATCCTGGCGGCCATCATCGGCTTCGCGGAGCTGGCGCGGATGGAAGCCTCCGGCCAGACCGAATTGACAGCCAGCATCGCTGGGATCTTGAAGGCCTCCTTCAGGGCACGCGACCTGGTGCGCCAGATCCTGACCTTCAGCCGGCAGGCCGAAGCCGAGTTCATTCCCGTCCAGGCCCACCTGATCGTGAAGGAGACGATCAAGCTGCTGCGCGCCTCGCTGCCCTCCACGATCCATGTCCGGCAGAGCATAACCAGCCACGCCTCGATCATGGGCGATCCCATCCAGATCCAGCAGGTGGTCATGAACCTGTGCACCAACGCCTATCATGCCATGCGGGAGGAAGGCGGCGATCTGGAAGTGGGTCTCGCGGAAGTCTTCGTGGACGGCTCCCTGCAGCCGGAGCTGCAGGACTTGAGGCCGGGGCGGCACCTGAAGCTCAGCGTCAGGGACACCGGCCCCGGGATCGACCCCGGAGTCATCCAGCGCATCTTCGACCCTTACTTCACCACCAAGGAGAAAACCAAGGGCACCGGCCTGGGGCTGGCAGTGGTGCACGGGGTGGTCAACAGCCACAAGGGCGCCATCCAGGTCTCCAGCCGGCTGGGTGCGGGCACCACGTTCGATGTGTATTTCCCGATCGTTGATGAGGCGATCGAGAGAACCTCGCCGGAAAAAGAGGCCGCGGTGGCCGGCGGCCGCGAGCGGATTCTGTTTGTCGACGACGAGCCCGCCATTGCGGAGCTGGGTCGGCGGCTGTTGGGCAGCCTGGGGTACGAGGTGGTCACCCGCCCTAATAGCGGAGAGGCCCTGGATCTGTTCCGCACCGACCCCGCGCGCTTCGACCTTGTCGTCACGGACATGACGATGCCCGGCATGACGGGCGACCGGATGGCGACGGAGATGATGCGCATGCGACCCGGCCTTCCTGTCATCCTGTGCACGGGATTCAACGAGCTGGTCAACATCGAGAGGGTGCAGGAGATCGGGATTCGGGCGCTGCTGATGAAGCCGTTTCTGAGGAACGAGGCCGCTCGGGTGATCCGCGAAGTTCTGGACCGCCGCTGAAACCCTGCCCGGATTCTCATGCGGCGCAGGCAACCGGATCGGGGCATTCAGGGATTCGGCCCGGATTCAGCTCGCCGAAACCCCGCCGAACTCGAATTCTCCCCGGTCGACGACCACCGCTCCGTCGGAAGCCCTCGCCACCCGCCAGAGCGCCCGGCCCGCGCCGCAGGACCAGATCAGCGTCTCGATGGGCGTGCCGGCGTAAAGGGGGCGGGTGAATCGACACGCGATGCGCCGCACCCGCTCAGGGAAGCCCGGGGTCAGGCGGTCGACCAGCGCGCGGCAGGCATGGCCCAGGGTGCACAGCCCGTGCATGATGGGCCGCTCGAAGCCGGCGGCGCGCGCCGCGTCGGTATCCGCATGCAGCGCGAAGGTGTCGCCGGAGAGCCGGTAGATCAGCGGCAGATCGACCGCCGGCGCGGCCGACACCGCCGCATCCGGCGGCCGGTCGGGAAACGGCAGCGGATGCTTCGGGGCATCCGGCCCGCCGAAGCCGCCGTCCCGGCGGGCGAACATGGTCACCACGCTGGTGAAAAGCGCCGACCCGCCCGGCGGCCGGCTATCGAACTCGGCCACGACGAGGGCGCCTCTGTCCCGGCCCTTGTCATGACAGCGTACGATGGCGCCTTGCGTGATCAGAGTGCCTTCGGCCGGAATCGGGCGGTGGAACACGAATTCCTGCTCGCCGTGCAACACCCCCGCGGGATCGAAGCCGCTGACGCCGGCTATCAGCGATGTGAAATCGCCCAGGGCCGCGGCCGCGAAGGTCGGGATCACCTTGATGGCCTTCTCGTAGCAATAGTCGATTTCGACGAAACCGGCCCCCACGCCGAGCGCATAGAGCGCAACGTCCTTCCAGCCGTAGGTCAGCGTGAGGGGGCCGAGGCGCCGGCCCACGGCCTTCATATCGAGAGCCATGGATCACCCCTTTCCGGTAGACGGCGGCCGGCATGCGTGGTCAGTAAACCGCTTCTATCCAAGCGCGGCTTTCCGGACGCCTGCGGAAAGGGTTTCCATGTCCGGAATGTTGTCGAAGGCGATGCGCTCGTTGATGACGATGGATGGAACCGCAGGCAGCCGCCCGCATAGGGTCTTGAGTTCCGCGTGCCGCAAGACGCCTTCCCTGGACCCCACATCGACCACCGTCCACTGCAGCACACCGGGGGCAAATTCGGGAGCGATCTCCTCCAGCATCGCAATGGCCAGGTCACAGAGCATGCAGCCTTTCTGTTTGGCCACGATTTCAACGCGCACGCGCTGCCAACCCATGTCTCATCGGCCCTCAAGGTTGCCCGGTATCGTCCCGCCGCGGAAGCTTGTCGACCGATTCCTGGATGCGGCGCAGCTGCAGCCGGATCTCGCGCAACTGCGCCGCGAGGCCGTCCGGCTCGCCGCCGGCGGGCCGGGGGCTGCGGCCGGAACCGCCGATGGCGCGGGAGATCTCATCCAGCCGGATGCCCAGGGTGATGATGAAGTAGAGCAGCAGCAGGAAACCGAGCTGCCGTTCGCCCCAACCCAGCACCCGCCACCCGAATACCGCCAGGATCATGAAAACCACGCTGGCGATGGTGTAGGGGTGCCTCGAAAACAATTGATTGATGGAATCGATCATGGATCCGGCGCGATCCTTTCGCCCGCGCCACCGCGCTGCAACCGGTTGGGTCCGCAGGCCGCTGGTCGGCCCGGACGCATAGGGTTCAAGGTCGTGTCCATCCGGAAATGGCGGATGCGCGCTATTTCGCCTTGCCCGGCGGCTCGTCCCGCAGCATCCGGCGCAGCACCTTGCCGACGTTGGACATGGGCAGCGAGTCGCGGAACTCGATGATCTTGGGCCGCTTGTAGCCGGCCATGTTCTCCTTGCAGAAGGCCATGATTTCCTCCACCGTGGCGGTTTCCCCGGGTTTGAGCTGGATATAGGCCTTGACCGCTTCGCCGCTCTTTGCGTCCGGCACACCGACCACCGCCGCGATGGCGATCTTGGGGTGTTGAAAAAGGATGTCCTCCACGTCGCGCGGATAGACATTGAACCCGCCCACCAGCACCATGTCCTTCTTGCGGTCGGTGATGTAGATGTAGCCTTCCTCATCGACGTGCCCGATGTCCCCGGTGAGAAAATAAAGCCGCCCGTCGATCATCCGGAAGGCTTTTTCGTCCTCCTCCGGCTTGTTCCAATAGCCTTTCATCACCTGGGGGCCGCAGACGGCGATTTCCCCGTCTTCGCCCTGGGGCAGCACCTGCGTCCCGCCGACCAGGTCCACCACCTTGATGTCGGTGCCCGGTAGGGGAAAGCCGATGCTGCCGATCTCGCGCTGCCGGGTGTTGGTGGGGTTGGCCGTAGCCACCGGAGCGGTTTCGCTCAGGCCGTAGCCCTCGAAGATGACCGCGCCCGTCCTCTCCTCGAAGCGGCGGCAGACTTCCGGCGGCAGCGGGGCGCCGCCGGAGAAGCAGCCGATGAGCGAGGTCAGGTCGTATTTTTCAAGGTGCGGGTGGTTGGTGAAGGCCATGAAAACGGTCGGCACTGCCGGCATGAGCGTCGGCCGGTGCTTCTGCACGATCTTGAGCACCTCGGTGAAGGGCGGGGTCCCGGCCCGCGGGTCGGGGACGCAGATCAGCCGGCTGGCGCTGGCGCAGGAGGAGAGCAGCGCGCAAGTCATCCCGAAGCTGTGATACCAGGGCAGCACGCCGAGATAGGTGTGAAACCCCTTGCGCTGCCTCTCGGGCTTGGACCCCTCTTCGTGCACCAGTTGCATCCAATGGTCGATGCCGGCCAGGTCGTAGGTGAAATTGGTGTGGGTGAGGCAGGCCCCTTTGGGAACCCCCGTGGTGCCGCCGGTGTAGAGAATGAGGGCCAGGTCCGTTTCCGGGTTGATGTGCACCGCCGGCGGCTCGGGCTTGGCGGCGGCGACGACGTCGTCGAAGAAAAGGTGGCCGGGTTCGTAACGGTCGGCCTTGGGAATCTTGCCGAGCAGACCCCCGATAATCCCCTTGAGCTTCGGCAGGTAGGACTTGACTCCGCAGATCACCACCGTTTCGATGTCGGTGCCCTCGACGGACTTGACCGTGGTCGGGTAGAAGTGCGGATGGTCCATGCAGAAGACGGCCTTGGCGCCGCAGTCCTTGAGCTGATGCTGGAGCTCCTTGACGGTGTAAAGGGGATTGCAGGTGACACCGACCGCTCCGGCCTTGAGGATCCCGAAATAGACCGGCGGAAAATGCGGCAGGTTGGGGAGAAAGATCGCCACGCGATCGCCCTTGCGGATGCCCCGCGCCGCCAGAAAATTCGCGATCCGATCGGCGGTGTCCTTCACCTGGGCATAGGTCCGGGTGGCGTCGCTGAAAATGGTGTAGACCCGGTCGGGATAATCCCTGGCCGTTTCGTCCAAGATCTTGAAAAGCGGCTTGATGTAATCGGAGACCTTCCTGGGGACGCCTTCGGGCCAGTTCGGGGTGGGCCAGTCCTGCACGGGCATTCGAACCTCCTTCTTTGAGAACGGGAAGAAGAACAGCTGCCACGGAAAGCCGAGTCAAGTATAGGAAAACCAGTTGACGCTGTCAAACAGGAAGCTCGCAGAATTCATTGAGAATCGCCCGGTAGAGCTCCTCGCCGATGGCGATTCCGAGATCGATGAACCCGGGGCCGTAAACCTTGCCGGTCGCCGTCCGGAAGGTGGATTTGATCCGCGCCAGGCTGTCCATTCCAGCCGGGTAGTGCTTGATGAAGTCGGACGGGGCCGGCCGGGTGAAGGCGATCATGTCCCAGAGGGTGTCGGTGAAGTTGTCGGGGCCCCAGCGGAATTTGTCGGCGTCATACAGGCAGCCGGACACTAGAGTCCCCTCGACCGTGTTGACGGCGAGCGTGCGCCTGAAGGCCTCGTGGTTGCGAATGGCGATGCAGATGTCTTCGATCTCGTCGCCTGAGAAAGGAAAGGCGGCGAGCAGCTCCCGCGCCTGTGAAGCGCCCTGCTCGGCATGGTTGCTCTGCTTGCGCTGAATGTCGTGCAGCAGCCCGGCGCAATGCGCGATGCAGATCCGGCGCGTCAGATACTCCCGGGAATAGCCGGCGGCACGGCCCTCGATGTGGATGAGAGCACCGGCGTCAACGGCCACTTTCAGGGCATGCAGGTGGCCGTGCCCGAAATCATCCTCCAGACGCGTGGCGATCGTCTGCCGGACCGCTGCGACCAGCGGATCGATCTCGAACAGCGCCCGGGAAGCTTCCACGGCGGCGGCATGATCGCTGTAAAACGCCGCGGGAGGGTGCCGCGACGCGATCTGCCGGGCGCACTCGCGCAGCCGTGCGTAATAGGAAGCCGCATCGACCATACGTTAGAGCGTGTTGGGTGTGGGAAAAAAAGTGCCGATTTCATTTCCATGAAACCGGCACGTTTCCATACAGGTCTATCGAAGCGGGGATCAGCTTTCAACCAGCTGGAAGGGCTTGCCGCAGACCTTCCAGCGGCCGCCTTCCTTGACGAGATTCAGGGTCTCCTCGACCGGATGCCTTTCGCCCAGGCCGAACCAGCGCGCCACCAGGCCGAACACGGGATTGATCGTTCGCCGCCGCTCGCCCTTGAGCGAGACCACGGCGGAATCGGCCCCCTTCATCGTGGTTTTGGCATCGACGTGAAAGAGGCCCTGCTTCATAAAGGCGAACTGATAGCCCAGCGAGCGCGCCTCCTGATCGATACGCTGCAGATAGGCGTGCGCGGCATTCTGTTCGGAATCGCCGCTCAGATCCTTGCAAAGCCGGTCGGCCATGGCGGGGTCCAGCCAGAAATAGGCCTGGGCGAATTCCAGCGCGGCTTTCTCGGGGTTGTCGCGCTGGTCGGCCACCGCCAACACCACCTGGAGGATCAACGCCAACATGATAGTTGAAGTGAACGTCAGGAATTTGCTGCCGCTGTCCATGAACCCTTCCTCCTTTTTACCATTCATGGGGCGCCGCCTCGGCACCATCGTCATACAATCGAGGCCGAGTAACATGATTCATGGATCAAGACAAGAATTTTCTGTCGGACGCATGCCGGGGCTGGACACCGTGCGGGTCCGCCCGCCGTGGCCGGCGCTAACGCACGGTGCAATGGGAGACCCATGGCTCGGCGATGCGCCGGAGATGCTCCATCTCCGCCGGCGTATACGCCGGATCCAGGCCTTGGAAATAGTCGGGTCGCAGCATGCCGCAGGCCTTGAACGGCTGGAGGGCGTAATGCCGGCTTCCGGATATCAGCCGGGCGATGTGCCGAATGGTGTCGGCGGTCACGATCGGCCGCACACAGGTGGTCCGGAATTCGTATGCAACCCCGGAATCCATGATGATCTGGAGGCTGGCCAGCAGGTCGCTCTGGTCGCAGGAAGGGGCGAGGCCATCCGCGTACCGGTCCGGCTCGGCCTTGATGTCCATGGCCAGGTAATCGACGAGCCCGGCGGCCAAGAGCGTCCTCAGCATCTGCGGCCGGCTGCCGTTGGTGTCCAGCTTGACCAGATAGCCGAGCTCCTTGACCCTGCGGCAGAGATCGGGAAGATCCGGATGCAGCGTGGGTTCGCCGCCGGAGATGACGACCCCCTCCAGCCACCCTCTGCGGCGTGCCAGGAATGCGAAGACGTCCGCCATGGGGATCGTTTCCGGGGGTCGGTCCGGGTTGCCCGCCAGCTGCGGATTGTGGCAGTAGGGGCAGCTGAAATTGCAGCCGGCCAGGAACAGGACGCAGCTGATCTTGCCGGGGTAGTCGATGAGCGAGTGCTTTTGAAGGCCGCCGATTTTCATAAACTCAGGATCCAATCTGAACGCTCTTGCGGTCGCCAAACTCCGCCTGCTTGCCACTGTTCCATTGCTTCACCGGTCGCAGGTAGCCCACCACGCGGGAGTAGACTTCCGTGGCCTCGCTGCACTGGCGGCAGTGGGGTTGCTCGCCCACCAGATAGCCGTGGGTCGGGCAGATGCTGAAGGTCGGGGTCAGCGTGAAGTAGGGCAGTCGGTGGCGGGTGGCGATCTTGCGCACCAGGCTGCGGATGACGGCGGTATCCTTGACCTGCTCGCCCAGGAAGATGTGCAGGACCGTTCCGCCCGTGTACTTGCATTGCAGTTCGTCCTGCAGCCTCAGGGTCTCGAACAGGTCGTCGGTATAACCGACCGGCAGCTGGCTGGAGTTGGTGTAGTAGGGGACGGCGGCGCCGCTGCGCACGTCGCTTTCGTTGGCGCACACGATCTCGGCGAAGCGCTGCTTGTCCAGCATGGCCAGCCGGTAGGAAGTCCCCTCCCCCGGCGTGGCCTCCAGGTTGAACAGCGTCCCGGTGGTTTCCTGCAGACCGGCGATGGCCTCTCTTAAAAAATCCATGACCCGCAGGGCAAAGGCCTGGCCGGTTGCGGTGGTGATGTCCTGGCCCAGGAAATTCAGGCAGGCCTCGTTCATGCCGATGATGCCGATGGTGGAAAAATGGTTTTTCCAGTAGATGCCGAAGTTCTTCTTGATCTCGCGCAGGTAGAACTTGGAATAGGGATAGAGGTTCTTGTCCGTGAACTGCTCGAGCACCTTGCGCTTGAGCGCGAGGCTTTCGGCGGCGAGCTGGACCTGGCGGCCGAGCCGGGCGAAGAAATCCTTCTCGTCCTGGCTCAGGTAGCCGATCCGCGGCAGATTGAGGGTCACCACGCCGACGGAGCCGGTCAGCGGGTTGGCGCCGAAAAGCCCGCCGCCGCGCTTGAGCAGCTCGCGGTTGTCCAGCCGCAGGCGGCAGCACATGGAACGCGCATCCTCCGGTGACATGTCGGAGTTGATGAAGTTGGAAAAATAGGGGATCCCGTATTTGCCGGTCATGCGCCACACCGGCTCCAGGTTGGGGTTTTCCCAGTCGAAGTCCGCCGTCAGGTTGTAGGTCGGGATCGGAAAGGTGAACACCCGTCCCTTGGCGTCGCCCTCCATCATCACCTCGGCGAAGGCGCGGTTGATGGCATCCATTTCCGGCTGGAACTCGGCGTAGGTCTCCGGCCGCTCCACGCCGCCGACAACCGCCGGGGTGTTCTTGAGAAGGTCGGGCGGATGGAGGTCGAGAGTAACATTCGTAAAAGGCGTCTGAAATCCCACCCGCGTCGGGATGTTGATGTTGAAGATGAACTCCTGCAGCGCCTGCTTGACCTCGCGGTACTCCAGCCGGTCGTAGCGCACGAACGGGGCCAGGAGCGTGTCGAAGTTCGAGATGGCCTGAGCGCCGGCGGCCTCGCCCTGCAGGGTGTAGAAGAAGTTGACAATCTGGCCGAGGGCGCTGCGCAGGTGCCGGGGCGGCGAGCTCTCCACCTTGCCCTCCACGCCCTTGAACCCCTGGCGCAGCAGGTCCATCAGGTCCCAGCCCACGCAATACACCGCCAGCAGGTTGAGATCGTGGATGTGCAGGTCTCCCTCGGCGTGGGCCTGGCGGATTTCAGGCGGGTAGATGCTGTTCAGCCAGTACTCGGAGGTGACCTCCGAGGAGATGTAGTTGTTCAGGCCCTGCAGCGAGTAGCTCATGTTGCTGTTCTCGCGGATCTTCCAGTCGAGCTTCTCGATGTAGTGGTTCACCAGGTCGACGTTGGCCCGGGTGGCGATCTTGCGGATCTGAGCATGCTGTTCACGGTAGAGGATGTAGGCCTTGGCCGTCTTGTAGAAAGGCGAATCCAGCAGCACGCGCTCGACGATGTCCTGGATCTCCTCCACCTTGGGAGTCGGCCCCAGGCGCAGGTCGTGGGCCAGGGTCAGGACCCGCAGGGTGAGCTTCCTGGCATCGCGCTCGCTGAATTCGCCGGTGGCATTGCCGGCCTTGGCAATGGCGGCGGTTATTTTGGAAGAATCGAAATCGACGACACGCCCGTCTCGCTTTTCAATCTTTTCGAACACGGTGGGTGCTCCCGGAGCTTTTGCAGGTCAGTTCATCGCGTGCATCATTCATCCGCTCAGGCGGTGCTACTGGCCGTAGAGCGGCGGCTATCAGTTAATTTTCGTTGTCTGCTCGGATGAGGGTGTTCAGGTGAGGGTCGTTGTTGCAATTGAGAAAATTCTATACAACATATTGCGCAAAGTCAATAAAATCTTACAACATATTGTGATAACTGAGGATTTTTGCCTGACGGCCAAAACCCTTATTGGGAGGGAACAATGATATAATCGGCAATGGATGGATCGATCTCTTCGCCCGGAGACGCCTGATAAATAGTGCGGTAAGCAGCGGGGTTGCGATTGAAAGCACGCTCGGGGATGCCGTATCTGTACTGGATGTGGCCGTTGCCCGCCAAGACCACCATCCGGCCGGCGCCCAGGCTGTCGGCGATGGATTCGGCCATGACATCCTCCCAGACGCACTGCGCCAGATAAAAATCCTCGAAGCGCGCGCCGCTCTTGAATTCGTGCATGCCGAATACTTTCTGGGCGTATTCGCGGTGGGCGGCGATGCCGGTGTCGACCTGCGCCGGCAGCAACCCTTTCTCGTAGGTCGAGAGGTGCTCGAGGCCGCCGACCCGGATTTTCGGGGGAATGTTGAACGGCAGATTGAGGGCCACCAGCCGGAGGCGATGCTCGCGGGCGTATTCGAGGATGTCGCGGTAAAGCGTATAGTCGAAACGCCAGTTGGCGTACCAGTGGCTGCGGCGCAGGAAGTCTTCCTCGTCGAGCCGGCCGGCCGACCAGAGATCCAGGACGCCCTGGTAGGAGCGGTCGAACATCTCCAGGGCCACCGTCAGCTGCTGAATCTTGCGGTGCAGCGCCCGGATCAGGCGCAGTTGAACCGCGTGGTGGGCTGCGGAGGTGTGCTTTTCGCCGATGTAGACGATCGGAACGGCCAGCAGGTCGGCCAGCATGACGTCGAAGGATACCGGTTGGCCGGTGCTCCCGGAAATGATCGTCTCCGGCCGCTGCGTCTCGGACGCGGACGGGCTTGTGTCCATCTTGGGCGTCACGGCGCAGCCCGCCAGCAGCAGTGCGGCTGCCAGCGCCAGCAGGCGGCAGATCCGAGAGTCTTTGGTTTTCCGGATCGCAGACATGGATCAGGCATTATTTGGCCGAGCCGCCCTTAATGACGACATCGAGAATTTTCATCAACTGGTCGGCGGGAATGAATCCGGGCCGGTGGCCGATGACATCTCCGCTTTCGGCGAGGAACCATGAATCCGGCAGACCCTTGACCCGGAACAGGGAGGCGGCGGCCTGCTCCCGGTCAGAGTCCACCCGGATCGGTATGAAATTACGGTTGAGGGAGGCGATCACCGCCGGGTCCTTGAAGGTTTTCTTGTCCATCTCCGCACAAAAGGTGCACCATTCGGCATGAAAGTAGAGAAACACCTTCTTTTTTTCGAATTTGCTGCGCGCCAGGCCGCTCTCGTAGCTGTGCCAGTCGATCTTGTCGCCGGCAGCCCGCCCCTCGCAAGGGACCCCGGCGGCCAGCAGGGTCAGCAGGAGAACTAATAGGTTGAACCACTTCATCCGGTGTGCCTCTCCAGGCGAACTCGTTGCAGGTATGAAGGCCAGTGTAGCATCGCGGAAGCGCTGTGGCAAACTCCAAGCCGGCGTTCCAGCTTCCTTCCGCGGAATCCGGCCTTTCGGGGGCGGCTCCATCCGCGGGCTGCCTGAAACTGGTCTCTGCACGATTAGCGCCTGATGCGTTTCAGCCCGGCGGAGCTTTCGAGCGTGAGAGCGCGGGACGTGGCCTGCACGCCCAGCTGTGACGGCAAGCCCACCGCGAAGCCGACCGCAAAATCCAAAGCCGTGCCGGCGCCGGGCATCTCCACCGCAGCCGGCTGGTCCACCGTCAGGTAGGCTCCCAGGGCCTCGCCGGGATCGCCGATAAAGCCGTCGTTGTCGGCATCGGTCCCGGCATAAATCCTATAGATTCCATCGGGCGCGCCGGTGAAGGCGTATGGATACTGGCCGGTTGCGGCGTCGAAGGGCACCGTGTCCTGAGCAATGGTATCCAGCGTTTCGGGGTCGACCAGGAGCACATAGACAACCCCCACGTTGCCCCCGCTTACCGGCGAAAAAACCTGCAACCTCACCGGCACGGCCGCCGGCCTCACGGCAGGATCGGTCGCCGTCACCGTGATGTTGGCGGCATAGACCCCGGGGGTGAGGGAAACGGGGTTGGCCGTTACGGAATAAATGCCCAGTCGGTTGGCGTCCACGGTCTTTTCGGCCACGCTCAACCAGGCGGCGGCAGGATCGCTGCTCACGGCGGCGATGGTCATGGGGGTTTGCGCCCCGTTGCGGATTTCGAGGTCCACGCTCTGAGCCGCCGCGCCGCCGGACTCCAGGTTGAGAAATGCCGGCTTGGCGATGATGGTCGGCGGCAGGGCGGCCCCGCCGGCGAGGTCATTGGCGGCAGCGACGGCGAGAAAGGCATCGATCTGCCCGTAGCCGAACTGGTCGTCGCGGCCGGCAGCGCCCGTCAGGAATCCGTTGATCAGCAGCTGGTCGAATGCATCCGGAGTCAAGGCCGGAAAAATGGCCTTCATCAGGGCCGCAACGCCGGCCGCATGCGGGCTCGCCATGGATGACCCCTGATAAAAACAGTAGCCGAAGCGGATCGCCCCCGAGGTGTCGTCTCCGCACGTGCTGAGCACCCCGTCCGGAAACGCGTCGCCGTTCAAGTCCGCGGTGGTGTCGCCGCCCGGAGCGGCCAGATCGATGGTCGGCCCGCTGTTGGAATACCATGCCAGGTTTGCGTTGATGTCCACGGCGCTGACGGAAACCACGCCGTCGTATGCAGCCGGATAGCTCGGCGCCGTGCTGGACTCGTTGCCCGCGCTGGCGACCACGATGAGGTCTTGCGCCCGGGCAGCGGTGAACACGTCCTGGGCCGCCTGGGAGAAACCGCTCCCGCCCAGACTCAGATTGATGATGGCGGCCTTCTGCGGCGGCAGCGTGCCGGAGTCGTTCTCGAGCCCGGCGGCATAGCGCACCGCCTGCAGCACGTCGAATTCGGTACCCAGCCCACCGATGCCCAGGGCCCGCAGGGGCATGATCTGCGTGGCCTGGGTGACTCCGGCGACTCCCTGCGCGTTGTTGGTCGCCGCAGCGATCGTGCCCGCAACATGGGTGCCGTGAAAGGTGCTGCCCCCCGGCGATTTGTCCCCCGGATCATCCGGATTGGAATCGATTCCGTCCCCGTCACCGGAAATGTCCGGATTCCGGATGAAGTCGAAGCCGGCGGTCAGCCGTCCCTGCAGATCCGGATGGTTCAGCAGGACGCCGGAGTCGACGACCGCCACGATCACGCTGGCGCTGCCGGTGGTGACATCCCAGGCTTGCGGCAGGTTGATCAGGAAATAGTGCCACTGCAGCGCGAACTGGGGGTCGTTGGCGGTGGCGCTGATCCGGCGGATGAGATTGGGGTCGGCGGACTTGACGTCCGGCCGCTGGCGCAGCGCGCGGATCATCTGCAGGGTTTGCAGCTTGCGGTGCAGGCCGGAATCGGCGGCACGGACACGGAACTGGGCCTCAGGGATGCCCAGCAGCCGCCCGGCGCGCTGCCAGGCGCCGTCGCCATCGACCGCCAGCAGCATTTCACGCCCGGGAGCCCCGGCCTGGGCGGTCATGCCGATGGAGCCGGCGATCGCGGCCGCGCTGGATGCGCGCTGCGATCCATGGAAGCTGACGATGATTTCACCGGGCACGAACTCATCGCTCAGCCTCAGGACATTTGCAGCCGCTGCCGGTGCCGGTCGTCCGATCGTCAAATTGTAGATGGAGGCGCCGGCGGCCGCCCGCACCTCTATGAAATAAGTCCCGTCGACCGCAGCGGTCAACGATTTAACCGCGGCAGGACCGACCGCGGCGTCGACGATCGTCTGGTTCGCATCGTAAAGAACAAGATCGAGGTCTGCTTCGGATGAGTCGCTGATGTACAAGGTGATGGCCTGCCCGCCAGAGAGATCCACCGCAAAGAAATCGGATGGATCACCATTGGTTGAAGAACGCCCGGCAAAGCCTGTCTGTGGCAAATTGACATAGCCGCCCAGGATCACGGGATTGGGGACCTTCTGGGCTTGCGCGAAGCTGTCGTTGGGGATGTATTCGGCCGCCGGGTCGTTGACATCGCCGTCGGCCGCAAAGCGAACGGACGCCGTTATCGTGCCGCTCGCGCTGCCTGAAGGCTGCCGAGCGGAGTTTGAACGATCGTCGCCGTCAAACCCGCACCCCAAGACAACCAGCGCCACGACCCAAAGAGCATACTTCATCAGTTTCCTCGCTTTAGCTGTTTTGCTCATTGCCCTTCCCCATCGCTGCTGCAAACTCGCTGCGCCATTGATCTGAAGCGCCATCCGCCGTTCTGAATGGACACCGGGGTAGCTTAATGATTTTTTTGGATTAAGGCATGGGCCCGCGCTAGTTGTTGTTCGCATCGGCGAAGTACTTGATCATCATCTCGCCGAGCTCTTTGGAGCGCTGGGTGGCCGCTTCAACGGCATTGATCAGGGTGGTCCGCAAACCGCCCTTTTCGAGGGTATGAATTCCGGCGATGGCCGTGCCGCCCGGCGAGGTGACGCGGTCTTTCAGCTGGCCGGGATGCTCGCGGGTCTCCATGAGCATCTTGGCCGCTCCCAGGACGGTCTGGGCGGCGAGGAACTGAGCGTCTTTGCGGGACAGCCCCATTTTCACCCCCGCATCGGCCAGCGCGTCGACGATGATGAAGATGTAGGCGGGGCCGCTGCCGCTCAGGCCGGTGATGGCGTCCATGAGGTAGTTCTCGCGCAGGAAGACGGCTTTGCCCACCGAATTGAAGATCGCCATCGCCAGCTCGACGTCTTCCTTCTTGGCATGCTTGCCGGCCGACAGCGCCGTCGCGGACTCCTTGACCGAGGCGGCGATGTTGGGCATGACCCGGATCAGGCGCAGTTCCTTGTGCAGCAGGGACTCGATCGCCCGCAGGGGAACGCCCGCAGCGATGGAAATGACGACCTTGGACATGTCCAGCTGGTCGGCGGTTTCCTTCAGCACCTCGGCCATGAGCTGGGGTTTCACTGCGTAGATCACAACCTCCGAGGCCGCAGCGGCCTCGACGTTGCTCTGGGTGGTGCGCACTCCGTATCGGCCGCGCAGCTCCTCCAGCCGCTCGTCGCGGATGTCGGTGCAGATGATGTTCGCCGGCAGGGCCGAACCGGACAGAACCAGGCCGCTCACGAGGGCCTCGCCCATGTTCCCGCACCCGATAAAGCACAGCTTCTTGTCGATCAATCGGTCCACCTGCCCCCTCCTCGTTGAGTTTTTCATGTGGTCCAGATTCTTATGAAGTCGGCCGGCGATAGTCAAGCAGAATGTCCCGGTCTGCCTCGGTTTGAACTTGACAGGCGGTCCGTTCGACGATATAAATGGTCTAACCATTACAACTCAGCCGTGACGGGCATCCCGCCATGTTTCAGACCGCCAAACCCACCAAGGTTTTCCAGGAAGTGGTCGCCCAGATCGAGGAGGCCATCCTCGCCGGCCGCATTGAGGCCGGTCAGACCCTGCCGTCCGAGCGCGAGCTCAAGGAGATGTTTCAGATCAGCCGCGGCACGCTGCGCGAAGCCCTGCGGGTTCTGGAGCAGAAGGGGCTGATCGAAATCCGTCTGGGCGTCGGCGGCGGCTCGGTGGTGAAATCCGTGGACACCGCACGTGTTACGGAAAGCCTGGGGCTGCTCATCCGCTCGCAGAAGGTTTCCCTGCAGCACCTGGCCGAATTCCGGGAGGGGGTGGAGGGCAGCATGGCCGCGCAGGCCGCGGAGCGGCGTTCGGCGGCCGACATTCGCCGGCTGAAAGAGCTGCTGGCTGAGGCCCGCGCCTGCGTGCAGGCGGGCCGTCGCCGGCGCGACGACTTCCTGGAGGCGGACAAGCAGATCCACACGACGATCGCCGCCACCACCCAGAACCCGATCTACCAGAGCGTGCTGGCCTCGATTCACGACAACATCCACCGCTATTACGACCGCTTCCTGTCGATGGAGGAGCGTGAGCTCAAGGAAAACTTCCAGGATCTCTGCGACCTGGTGGACGCCATCGACAGGGGCAACGCCGATGACGCCCGACGCCTGGCTCGCGGACACGTCCAGCGCTTCAACGGCTACATGCAGCACCGCGCCCAGCTGGAGCTGATCGGCAGCAACCCGCCTTCCCGGCGTAACGCCATCGCGCCGAAAGGCATTCTGAAACGGAAATGATAACCATGCGAATAGGCAGACATCCCATACTGGAGATTCCCGACAGGACGGCCGCGGCTTTCACCTGGAACGACGCGCCCCTATCCGGGTATGAGCACGAAATGATCTCCTCGGCCCTGATCGCCAACGGGGTCCACATCTTCGGCCATCATCCCAAAGACGGCAGCCCCCAAGGCATTTTCTGCGCCAATGGCCAGTGCTCCCAATGCCTGGTGATCGCCGACGGCCGGCCCGTCAAGGCCTGCATGACGCCCCTGCGGGCCGGCATGGCGGTCCGCAGCGTGGAAGGTCTCCCCCGCCTGCCCGATGAAGACGCGCAGCCGCAGGCCGCTCCGGTAGCGGCCGTGGCGACGGAGGTCCTGATCATCGGCGGCGGCCCGGCCGGCCTTTCGGCGGCGATCGAGCTCGGCAAGCTCGGCGTGCGCACCCTGGTGGTCGATGACAAGGACCGCCTGGGCGGCAAACTGGTGCTTCAGACCCACAAGTTTTTCGGATCCGTGGAAGACTCCTACGCCGGGACGCGCGGCTTCGAGATCGGCAACATTCTCGCCTCCGAGATCGCCAAGCACCCGTCGGTGGAGGTCTGGCTCAACACCACCGCCGTGGCCGTGTTCTCGGATCGGGTCGTCGGCCTCGTGCGCGACGGCCGTTACGTCACGGTCAAGCCGGCGAAGCTCATGGTGGCGACCGGCGCACGCGAAAAAATGCTCTCTTTCCCGGGCAACACCCTGCCCGGCGTGTACGGCGCCGGGGCCTTCCAGACCCTGGTCAACCGCGACTTGGTGAAGTCCTCCGAGCGGGTGCTGATCGTCGGCGGCGGCAACGTCGGACTGATCGCCGGCTACCATGCCATCCAGGCCGGCATCGAGGTGGCCGCCCTGATCGAGGCCCTGCCCCAGGTCGGCGGCTACAAAGTGCATGCCGACAAGCTGATGCGCTTGGGAGTGCCTATCTTCACCCGCCACACCATCGTCTGCGCCGCCGGTGCGGAACGGGTCGCAGCGGCCACCATTGCCGAGCTCGACGAGAAATGGAACGTCAAACCCGGCACTGAAAAAACCTTTGCCGTGGACACGGTGCTCATCGCCGTCGGCCTGGCGGAGGTGAACGAATTTTACCTGAAGGCCAAGCAGTTCGGCATGGATGTCTTCCACGCGGGCGACGCCCAGGAGATCGCCGAGGCCTCGGCGGCCATGTTCACGGGCAAGATCGAGGGCCTGAAGATCGCCCAATCCCTCGGCGTATTCTCCGGCGAGGTCCCGCAGGAGTGGGACGCCAAGGCCGCGGTGCTCAAGTCGCGGCCCGGCCCCGTGGCGCGCCGCCCGCCGCCGTCAAAGGAAGAGGGAGTGATGCCGGTCTTCCATTGCTACCAGGAGGTGCCCTGCAATCCGTGCACGTCGGTCTGTCCGCAGCACGCTATTCGCACCGAAAACGACGCGATCACCGGTCTGCCTTATTTCATGGACGAAGAGCCTTGCACCGGGTGCGCAAGCTGCGTTGCGGTCTGCCCGGGGCTGGCGGTGACGCTGGTCGACTACCGCAAGGATCCTGAGCATCCGCTGGTCGTCCTGCCCTACGAGGTCTGGCGCGAGAAAGTGGGAGTCGGCCAGAAGGTGCCGGTCACCGACGTGGACGGCGCCATTCTGGGATATTTCCCGGTGGAGAAGGTCAAGAGCCGCAGGAAATACCCCGGCACCCTCATGGTGCATGTGCGGGTCGACCGGCCGGTGGCCAAGGCCGCGGTCGGCATCTGGGTTCAGGAGCGCCAGATCAACCCCATGACCGTTTACGAGAAGGCTCCACCGCCGGACGAGGCCATCGTCTGTCGCTGCGAGCGCATCACCGCGGGCGAGATCCGGGCCGCCATCCGCTCGGGGGTCCGCGACCTCAACCAACTCAAGGCCTTGACGCGGGCCGGCATGGGGGCCTGCGGGTCCAAGACCTGCCGGCCCATGATCTGGCGCATGTTCCAGGAGGAGGGGGTCGATCTGGGCACGGTCACCGACCGGGTGGACCGCCCCCTCTTCGTGGAGGTGCCCATCGGCGCCTTCGCCGGCATTTCGGAGTGACCCGATGAATACGACCTATGACGCGATCGTCGTCGGCGCCGGCTCGGTCGGAATGCCGACGGCCATGTACCTGGGCGAAAAAGGGCTGCGCACCCTTGTGATCGACATGCACCCTTCGCCGGGCCAGGGCGAAAACAAGCACGCCATCGGCGGAGTGCGGGCGACCCATTCGGCGCCCGGCAAGATCCTGACCTGTCTGCGTTCGCTGCAGATCCTGTCCACCTGGCAGCAGCTGTGGGGCGACGACATCGAGTGGTTGCAGGGCGGTTACCTCTATCCGGTTTACCGCGAAAGCGATGCGGATCTGCTGAAAAACCTGCTGCCGCTGCAGAAATCCTACGGCCTCAGGATCGACTTCGCGGCGCCGCAGGAGGTGGCCGCCATCGTCCCCGGAATCAACCCCGATGGCCTGCGCGGCGGCACTTTCGCCCCGGATGACGGCTCCATTTCCCCGCTGCTGGTGGCCAATGCCTACTACCGCCGGGCCATGAGCCTGGGGGTCGAGTTCCGCTTCAAGGAAAGGATCGACCGGCTGCTTGCCGACCAGGGCCGAGTGCAGGGAGTCGCCACCGACCGGGGACGCTACGACGCCCCCGTGGTGGTGGACGCCGCCGGGCCGCTGTCGGCAGGGGTGTGTGCGACGGTGGGGGTCGATATTCCGGTGGTCCCGGACTGCCACGAGGCTGCCATCACCGAGCCGGCGCAGCCCTTCTTCCAATGCATGGTGGTGGATGTCCGGGCGGCGCCCGGGTCCAAGAACTTCTACTTCTACCAGAACCGGCACGGCCAGGTCGTCTTCTGCATCACTCCCGACCCGCCCATCGTCGGGACCGACAAGCGCGAGACCTCGGTATTTCTGCCCCAGATCTGCACCCGGCTCGTCGGGCTGCTGCCAAGGCTGAAAAACCTGAGGGTGCGGCGAACCTGGCGCGGCCTGTACCCCATGACTCCGGACGGCTCGCCGATCGTCGGCTGGAACCGCGACGTGCAGGGGCTGGTGCATGCCACGGGCATGTGCGGACAGGGCCTGATGCTGGGAACCGGCGTCGGTGAAATCGTCTCGCGCTTGGTCACGGAAACCACCACTGCCGACGATGCGATCATCCTTAAGGAATTCTCGCCGTACCGGGAGTTCAAGGGGATGGAGAAACTGAAATGAAAGATAACGGATGCCGGATGCTGGGTACTCGGTAACAGCAGCGGAAAACCTTTGCATTGAACCAGTGGCGAGTATCATCTCTTCACCAGGAGGCAATTATGTCGGGCTACGAACTCAAGCTCCAGAAAACATTTGAATACAAACGCCCCGGGATCGATAAGGGCTACGCCAACCAGACCCTCTATCTCGACCTGTCGGGCCTGGAAATCGCCGTCAAGCCGGTGCCCCAGAAGATGAAAGACCTGTTCATCGGCGGCAAGGGCTTCGACCTCTGGCTGCTCTGGAACGCCGTGAAGCCGTCGACGCGCTGGAACGACCCTGAAAACGCCGTTTGCATCGCCTGCGGCCCCCTGGGCGGGACGCCCGCCTACCCCGGTTCCGGCAAGAGCATCGCGGCTACGGTATCTCCTCTGACCGGCCAGGTGATCGACTCGAACGTCGGCGGCTATTTCGGGCCTTATCTCAAGTTCTCGGGCTTCGACGCGCTCGAAATCCAGGGCAAGGCGGACGGGGAGATCGTGGTGCTCGTGGACGGCATCGACCAGAAAGTGCGGGTCTTCTCCGCGAAAGGGCTGCCCGAAGATGCCTATCGGCTCTCTGCGGTGCTGACCGAGCAATTTGCCCAGGGCAAGCCGCGCAACATCTCCGTGGTCTCGGCCGGCCCCGGCGCCAAGAACACTTTCTTTGGCTGCCTGAATTTCAGCTGGTACGACCCCAAGCGCAAGCGCGCCCGCTACAAGCAGGCCGGCCGCGGCGGGGTCGGCACCGTCTTCGCCGACAAGGGCCTTAAAGCCCTGGTCGCCCGCTGGGATTCCGGCATCTCGGTCGAAACCAACCAGCCGGCCGACAAGGAGCGACTCAAAAAGGTCGCCAAGCTGCATTCGAAGGAGATCGTCGAGCTCGATCCCAAGCAGAACGAGATGGCCACGATCGGCACCACCCATCTCGTCACTATCATGGACGATCACGACCTCCTGCCGACCCACAATTTCCGGTTCGGAAGCCATCGCGAGGCTCCCAACTTAGGCCAGGCCGTGTTCCGCCGCCTGTTCGACCCGGGCTATGACGGCTGCTGGATGGGCTGCACGGTGGCCTGCTCCCACGGGGTACGGGACTTCACGCCGCTGAGCGGGCCCTACCGCGGTCAAAAAGTGTTTGTGGACGGACCCGAATATGAAACCATCGCCGGCTGCGGCTCGCTGCTCGGCATCTTCGATCCGCATACGGTGATCGAATTGAACTTCTACTGCGACGCTTATGGTCTGGACACCATTTCGGTCGGGACCTCCATCGCCTTTGCCATGGAGTGCTTCGAACTCGGGTTGATCACCACGGCGCATACCGGCGGGCTGGAACCCTACTTCGGCAACCGGGCGGCCGCGCTCGAGATCGTGCACCAGATGGCCCGCGGCGAAGGCTTCGGCCGGATCGTCGGGCAGGGAGTGCGTCGCATGAAGGCGATCTTCTCCCAGGAGTTCAAAGCCGATCCCAAGTTGATGGGCGACATCGGCATGGAGTCCAAGGGGCTGGAGTTCTCCGAATACATGACCAAGGAGTCGCTCGCCCAGCAGGGCGGCTACGGCCTGGCGCTGAAAGGCCCGCAGCACGATGAGGCCTGGCTCATCTTCCTCGACATGGTGCACAACTTCATGCCCACCTTCGAGCAGAAGGCCGAGGCCCTGCACTGGTTCCCGATGTTCCGGACGTGGTTCTCGCTCTGCGGATTGTGCAAACTGCCCTGGAACGATATCATCCCCGAAGACAACAAGGGCACGCCGGAACCGGCCAAGGTGATGAAACACGTCCAGTGGTATGCCGAGTACTTCAGCTCCGTCACCGGCCGCGAAGCCGCCCCGGACGACCTCATCCGCATGAGCGAAGCAGTGTACAACTTCCAGAGGATCTTCAACCTGCGCATGGGGTTCGGCCGCCGCGAGCACGACGCCCTCCCCTATCGCGCCGTTGGGCCGGTGACCGAGGTTGAATACGAATCGCGCGCCGAGCGCTACGACAAGCAGTTGGCCGAAACCTACAAGGTCGACATCACCAATAAAACCACCGCGGAGAAAGTAGCGCTGCTGAGGAAATTCCGTGAAGAGCGCTACGAGACCCTCAAGGACGCAGTCTACAAGCGCCGTGGCTGGACCGCCGAGGGAATTCCGACGATTGCCACCGCGCAGCGGCTCGGCATTGATTTCCCGGAGGTGGTTGCGCTGCTGAACTCCCACGGGGTGAAGGCATGATCCGCGTGGACGGAAAGGAACGCCTTTGGAGGGCGGGCTTGACCGTCGCGGACCTCTTGGCTGAAATCGTTGACGCGCGCGACTGCCCCGTCGTGCGTGTCAACGATCATTACGTCTCGCGCCCGAACTTCGCAACCACTCCGATTCCCGATGGAGCCGAGATATTTCTCATCCCGATGATCGCCGGGGGATAAAGCTGGCAAATGGCATAGCGCCTAGCGCACGGAACATAGGGAGATAACCCTTTCCGCCGCTTTTGCTCCATGCCCTATGCTCTTTGCCCTATGCATTTTCCTGCCTTGCGTCGCAAGTTGCAATCCTTCGAATTTCATGGTATTTTTTTCCAACAACTCGATCGGGATGAGACCCAGCCGCACGCGACGCGCCCCCTTCCATTCTCCTTAAGTTTTGCTCGCATCCAGCCGAAATAGACCACAGCGCGGCTGCAGCGCCGCGGAGGAGCTTGGATGGCGGCCTCTCCGGAAACAGCGAAGCCTTTGAAAACAAGCGGCGGTCCCTTCGGTCGGTTACTTACCCGGATAGAAAGAGGACACCATGTTCCTTTTCGCCAACCTGCTGATCGCCGCCGCCAAGGTCCTGAGCCTGGCCCTGAGCATCTACATGTGGATCATTATCGCCCGGGCCGTGCTCTCGTGGGTGAGCCCCGATCCCTACAACCCCATCGTGCGGTTCATCCACAACCTGACCGAGCCGGTGCTCTATCTGATCCGCCGGCGGCTGCCGGTGGTCTTCGGCGGGGTCGACCTCGCGCCGGTAGTTGTTTTGCTGGCGATCCTTTTTCTGGAGCATTTTGTGGTCGCCAGTTTGTTCGAAATCGCCGCCGGCATGCGGTGATTTGATACGGGAGGAATGGAATCGATGGCACTCACGCCCCTCGACATACAGCAGCAGCGCTTCAGGATCTGCTTGAAGGGCTATGCGGCCAAAGAGGTGGAAGCCTTCTTGGAGCAGGCAGCCAACGCATTGGCAGACCTGCAGCGTGAAACCCATCGCCTGGCGGACGAGAATAAAAAACTGCAATCGGATCTCGAAGAGCACCAGCGTCGCGAAGGCACCTTCAAGCGCGCCCTGCTGCACTCCCAGCGGGTTTTGGACCAGATGCAGGAAAACGCCCGCCGCCAAGCCGATGTGATCATAGCCGAAGCCGAAACCAAAGCCGAGAAACTCCTTCTGCAAGCCCAAAACCGGGTCGTCCAGCTTCAGGATTCCATCGCAGGCCTGAAACGCCAGCGGATTCAAGTCGAAGAAGAGATCACTTATGTGATCGAAACCCATCGACGGTTGCTGGAGGTCGGCCGCGAGACGGAACGGCAATGGGACGAGCAGGCTGAGAAACTCAAGGTCTTGAAACCAGCCAAATAATCATGCCCCGGCACGCACCCGGACGAAGAGAGATCCATGGCCAAAATCGACGCCTTTTTCAAGCTGATGCACGAGCAGGGGGCCTCCGACCTGCACCTTGTAGCCGGCCAGCCGCCGGCCCTGAGAATTCGCGGTGAAATCGAGCGCATCAAGTACAAGCTGCTGACCAGCGACGACCTGCGGTCCATGCTTTACGAAATCACTCCCGAGCACAAGATCAAGGTGTTCGAAGAAACGGGGGACGTTGACTTCGGCCATGAAATTCCCGGGCTGGCGCGCTACCGCGCCAACTTCTTTATGCAGAAGAACGGTGTGGGCGCGGTCTTCCGGGAAATCCCCAACACCATTCTGACAGCCGAACAGCTGGGACTGCCGCCGGTGGTTTCCAAGCTGGCCATGCTGCCTCGCGGAATGGTGCTGGTGACTGGCCCGACCGGAAGCGGCAAATCGACCACGCTCGCCTCGATCATCGATGTGGCCAACCGCAACCGCAAGGATCACATCATCACCATCGAGGACCCGATCGAGTTCGTTCACCAGAGCCAGGCCTGCATTATCAACCAGCGCGAGGTCGGCATGCACACCAAGACTTTCGCCAGCGCCCTGCGGGGGGCACTGCGCGAGGACCCGGACATCATTCTGGTGGGCGAAATGCGCGACCTGGAAACCATATCGCTCGCGGTCGAAGCGGCCACCACCGGCCATCTGGTTTTTTCCACCCTGCACACCACCGGCGCCGTCAAGACGGTCGACCGCGTGATCGAAGTCTTCCCGGCCCAGGAGCAGGCGCAGATCCGCTCCACGCTGGCCGACGGACTGCGGGCGGTCATTTCGCAGACGCTCTTCAAACGCACCGACAAGCCCGGCCGCATCGTGGCCCTCGAGATCCTGATCGCCACCCCCGGCGTCCGCAACCTCATCCGGGAGGCCAAAAGCCATCAAATCCCCTCGATGATCCAGACCGGAAAAAAATACGGCATGACCCTGTTGGACGACTCGATTATGGAACTGTTCAAGCGCAGCGCCATCAGCGCCGAGGAAGCCTACGCGAAATCGAATGACAAAGCGCGGTTCCGGCCGCTGCTGCGGGGGTCCCCCGCCGATTTCACCGAAGCATGATTT
>Ga0209254_10000686_pt1 | contig 28776 bp, 25 predicted proteins | sample FrelakmetDIP11DI_FD_187148 | JGI IMG/M metagenome (GOLD analysis project Ga0209254, IMG submission 187148) | Freshwater lake sediment microbial communities from the University of Notre Dame, USA, for methane emissions studies - DIP11 DI (SPAdes)... | ecosystem: Environmental > Aquatic >... | reverse complement strand
CGCGTCCCGACTGCGCGGCTGGCTCGGTGCCCTCAAGGCCGATAATTCCCAGGGGGAGTACTATCTGACCGACTCTATCGGGGCCGCCGTCCGCGATGGCTGCACGGTCGAGGCCGTCGTGGCGGAGACGCCGGCGGAGGTGCTCGGGGTGAACGACAAGGTCCAGCTTGCAGAGGCGGAAACCGCGCTGCGCGCGAACCGCGCGGCCGCGCTGATGCGCGCGGGCGTGACAGTCGTCGATCCCCTGCGGCTCGACGTGCGTGGCGAGGTCGCCTGCGGCCGCGACGTCGTCCTCGACGTCAACGTGATCCTCGAAGGCAAGGTGCGCCTCGGCGACCGCGTGAAGGTCGGGCCGAACTGCGTGCTGCGAGACTGCGAGATCGGCGACGACAGCGAAGTGCGCGTGAACAGCCTGGTCGAGGGTTCGGTCGCGGGCCGGCAGTGCGTCATCGGGCCGTTTGCGCGCCTGCGTCCCGGTACCCGGCTTGCCGACGGTGTTCACCTCGGCAATTTCGTCGAGGTGAAGAACAGCGAGATCGGCGCCGGCAGCAAGGCGAACCACCTCACTTACCTCGGCGACACGACAATCGGCAGCAAGGTCAACGTCGGCGCGGGTACCGTCACCTGCAACTACGATGGCGCCAACAAGCACCAGACGACGATCGGTGATGGCGCCTTCATCGGTTCGGGCACGATGCTGGTGGCGCCGGTAGCGGTCGGCGAGGATGCGACCATCGGTGCCGGGTCGACGATCACCGGGCCCGCGCCGGCGGGAAAGCTCACCCTCGAGCGCGCCCGCCAGGTGACAGTGGAGGACTGGAAACGGCCGGAGAAGAAGCCGAAGTAGGCCGCCATGGCCATGGATTAGAATCAGCCCCATGTGCGGAATCGTCGGTGCAGTGGCTGACCGGGACGTCGTCCCGATCCTGATCGAGGGCCTGAAGCGCCTCGAGTATCGCGGCTATGACTCGGCCGGGGTCGCGGTCCTGAACGGCAGCTCCGAGGTCGCTCGCCTGCGCGCGGTCGGCAAGGTCGCAAAGCTTTCCGAGGCCCTCGTCGCCCAGCCGACGTCCGGCCACCTCGGCATCGCGCACACCCGTTGGGCGACCCACGGCGTACCGAACGAGCGCAACGCCCACCCGCACGTCTCGCGCGACGGCGTCGCGATCGTGCACAACGGCATCATCGAGAACCACGAGGAACTGCGCGCAGAGCTCGAGCGCGAAGGCTACGAGTTCAGTTCGGAGACCGACACCGAAGTCATCGCGCACCGGATCCATTTCCATCTCCAGGCAGGGCGCGACCTCTTCAAGGCGGTGCAGAAGACGGTTGCGGAACTGAGGGGCGCCTACGCGCTCGCGGTGTTGTGGGGCAAGGACCCGGACTGCATCGTGCTCGCGCGCGCCGGCTGTCCGCTGCTGATCGGCCTCGGGGAGCAGGAGAACTTCATCGCCTCCGACATCGCGGCACTCCTGCCCGTGACGCGGACCTTCATCATCCTGGAGGAGGGTGACGTCGCCTGCATCCGCCGCCGGAGCGTCGAGATCGTCGATGCGGAAGGCCGCAAGGTCGAGCGCAAGCCCTACGTCTCGGAGCAGTCCTCAGAGGCGGCCGAGAAGGGGAACTTCGCGCATTTCATGCTGAAGGAGATCCACGAGCAGCCGCGCGCCGTGGCACAGACGCTCCAGGAGCGCATCGCGGGTGGCCGGCTGCTGTCGCAGGCCTTCGGCCCGGCGGCCATGGAGGTCTTCAAGCGCTTGACCTCGGTGCACATCGTCGCCTGCGGTACCAGCTACCACGCCGGCATCGTCGCGCGCTATTTCATCGAGCAGCTTTGCCGCGTGCCCTGCCGCGTCGAAATCGCGAGCGAGTTCCGCTACCGTGACCCGGTGGTGCCGGCGAACTCGCTGTTCGTCTCGATCTCGCAGTCGGGCGAGACGGCGGACACGCTCGCGGCGCTGCGGCTCGCACGCAAGGCGGGCTTCCTCTCGACGCTTGCCATCTGCAACGTGCCGGAGAGCTCGCTGGTGCGCGAGTCGGAACTGGTGCTGTTGACGCGTGCCGGCCCGGAGATTGGCGTCGCCTCGACCAAGGCCTTCACGACCCAGCTTGCGGCGCTCGGCATGCTGGTGGTGGCGATCGGCAAGCACCACGGCCTGACGCCGGAGCGGGAGAAGACGCTGGTGCATCGCCTGCTTGAGTTGCCGGCGATGATCGAGCAGACACTCGCGCTCGACCCGCAGGTGATGGCGCTCGCGAAGAAGATCGAGCCGAAGCACCACGCGCTGTTCCTCGGCCGCGGCGCGCTGTTCCCGATCGCGATGGAAGGCGCGTTGAAGCTCAAGGAGATTTCCTACATCCACGCGGAAGCCTACGCTGCGGGCGAGTTGAAGCACGGGCCGCTCGCGCTCGTTGACGCGGACATGCCGGTCATCGCGGTCGCGCCGAACAACGACCTGCTCGAGAAGGTGAAGTCGAACCTGCAGGAAGTCCGCGCGCGCGGCGGCATGCTCTACGTATTCGCCGACCCGGAGTCGGGCTTCGAGTCTTCGGACGGCGTCGAGGTCATCACGATGCCGCGGCACGTGAGCTACTTCCAGGCGCCGGCCGTCTATACCGTGCCGCTGCAACTGCTTGCGTACCACACGGCCGTGCTGAAGGGTACGGACGTGGACCAGCCGCGCAACCTCGCGAAGAGCGTGACGGTTGAGTGAGAAATAATTGGGACGTTCACCTTTTCTCGAAGGCAAGCGACCCATTGATGGAATGGGTGCCTGTCCAAGTTGAGAAAAGGTGAACGTCCCAATTTCTCTCCGTTCGACGCAGGCTTCTACCGCCGCTACTACGTCGACCCCCGCACCCGCGTCGCCTCGCGCGCGGACGCGCTGCGACTCGGCCGCTTCGTTTGTGCTTACGCGGCTTATCTTGGCTTCACGGTCAGGCGCGTGCTCGACGCGGGCTGTGGACTTGGCCATTTGCGCCCCGCCGTGCGCGAGTTCTTCCCGCGCGCCCGCTATGTGGGGCTAGAGACCAGCGAGTACCTCTGTCGCCGCTATGGCTGGCTGCAGGAAAGCGTCGCGGAGTACACGCCGGCGGAGCCCTTCGACCTTGTCCTCTGCCACGACGTCCTGCAGTACCTGCAGGACGATCGCGCCGCCAGCCGGGCGCTCGCGAACCTTGGCAGGCTCTGCCGAGGCGCGCTGTATTTCAGCGTGCTGACGACCGAGGACTGGCGCCGGAACGCGGACCGCTCGCGCACGGATTCGGGTGTCCGCCTGCGGTCGGCGGCCTGGTACAAGTCCCGGCTCGCGCGGCATTTCCGGCCCCTGGGCGGCGGCCTGCTGGTCCGCCGCGGCTACGACCCCCTGCTCTGGGAGCTGGAACGCCCCTGGGGACGCTCCCCTCTTGCCGGAAATAGGCGAACGTCCCCTCTTGCAGGGACCGCCGCCAGCTTGGTGTAGAATCTGCGGCTGATTTAGGGGTCCCGATGCGGACCGGCAACCTGGGGAGAAGTCGACGATGTCGATCCTGAAGCATTCGGGCCTGCGTGCCCTTGGCGCCGCCTCCGTGGCGGTTCTCGCGCTTTCGGCCTGCGGCGGTTCCGGTGGCGGCAACGATGCGCTTCCGCTGATCCGCGCGAACCTGACGATCAAGGCTGTGTCGCAGGGCGGGGTGTGCGAAGTCATTCCCGTCCGCGTGACGCCGAAGGAGTTGCGCGGCCCCGCGAACAAGTACGCGAACAACCGCATGATGGTGACCGACGTCACCATGACCGGTCCGACCGACGAGAACGGTGCGCCCATGTGCAACGGCGTATCCCCGACCCTGCCGCTCGCCCCGGGCGACTGGGAGTTCAGCGCGCCGCTTGCCTCCGGCACCACCACCTGCATGCGCGACATCCAGGGTGGCGGCGACCTCGAGATCCGCTTCGTCGACGGCGTCGCGGGCTGCGGTGGTCCCGAAGCTGCTGCCGCCCCGGTCGATCCGCTCGCGCCGCCGGCCGAAGGTGAAGTGCCGGCCGACGGCACGGCGCCGACCGAGCCCGCCGCGGGCTGATTCCGGCGCTCGTCCTGACCAGGGCCGGCACGGGCAACCGTGCCGGCTTTTTTATCTTTGCGAAACCCGATTCCATTCTATGTTCCGCCGTTGCTCAGCCTGTTCGGGCGGATCGCGCCCCGCAAGGCCGCGCGCCTCATCGCTGACCTGATCGCGCGACCGCGGGGCCGGAACCCGACCCAACCCTGGGAAATCGCGACCGGCACGATGGGCCGCGAGGTTGAGCTGCGCACCGGGCTGCGCGCGCGAAGCTGGGGCGAGGAGGGCCCGCTCGTGCTCACGCTGCACGGCTGGCGCGGCCGCACGACGCAGTTCCGGCCGCTCGCCGCGAAACTGCACGAGCGCGGCCTGCGTACGCTCGCCCTCGAGCTGCCGGGGCACGGTGTCTCGGTCGGGGACAGCGCGACGCCGCGCCAGATCGGCGAGCTGCTCATTGAAGTCGAGCGCATCGTCGGGCCGGTACATGCGGCCATCGGCCATTCCTTCGGCGGCGCGGCGCTTGGCGCCGGCCTGGTCTATGGCTTGCGGCCGGCGCGGCTCGTGATCGTCTCGAGCCCGACCCGCGTGAGCCGCATCCCGCTCCTGCTGGCAAAGGAGGCCGGCCTGCCGCCGCCCGCGATGAAGGAGTTCGTGAAGATCCTGGACCACGAGGCGGGTCGCCCGATGGCGGAACTCGACCTTGTCTCGACCGCGCCGCGCGCGGGCGTGCCAGGATTCCTGATCCACGACCTGCAGGATGCCGTCATTCCCTATGCCGAGGCCGAGGCGCTCGCGAACGCCTGGCCCGGGCTCAAGTTCATGAGCACCTCGGGCAAGGGACATCGCGACATTCTCTCGGCGCCCGACGTCATGCGGGCGATCGTCGACTTCGTCGTGCCGGCGGCGCCCGCCGCCAGGTAACCCGGGTCAGTCGTTGGCCGTCACGGAGACGGCAACCTCCGGCGCCAACGTAACCTGCAGCCGCCCGTAGGGCGACGGCGGCAGCGTTCCCTCACCGCTGCGTTCCATCCAGGCAAGCGCCGACAGCGACAGCATGTCGCCTTCGCGGTCGTCCGGCGGTGGCTGGCCGAGCAGTGCTGCTGGCGTGAACACGACGAGGTACTTGCCCTTCTGATCGGCCGGGTCGAGGCCGATCGATACGGCCAGGCCGGACTCACCGCCCACGGTCGCGAGCGCGGGTTCCAGCCGCAGGCTCTCGAGGCCGGTCATGTGCACGACGATGTAGGCGTCGTCGAGCAGCGCAATGACAGGATAAAAGGCGGCCGACGCATCGCCGCCTTTCGGGTCGAACAGACTCTTCACGCGAATGCGATAACGCGATTCCTGGTCCGGCAGTTCGTAGGCGACGAATGGCGACACGCCGCTCTGGAAGTCGAACACCGGGCTGGTCGCATCGATGACGGCGTCCGCATGGCCCTGCTTCGGCAGCGCGATGAAGGGAAAACCGGACGGATCGTCGCAGCAGGGCGTCGCTTTGGCGTAGGTCGCGAGACGGGCGGCGGTAGCGGCCGGGTAGGATGTTCCAGATGACGTCGCGCAGCCCGTGAGGGCGAGGGCGGCAACGATTCCGGGAAAACAGAATGGATTGCGCATTGCAGCAGCAGGCTAGCATGAATGCCGCCTCGGTCGCCGTGGCCGGCGCCGGACTCGCGGGGCTCGCCTGCGCCCGTGTGCTGCACGAAGCGGGCGTGCCCGTGCGCGTGTTCGAATCGCAGCGCGCACCGGGCGGGCGGCTCGCCACACGGCGCTTTGCCGCCGCGAGCTTTGACCACGGTGCGCAGTACTTGACGGCGAGCGAACCGGGTTTTCGTTCCCTGCTCGAGCGCGCGGCCGCCGCAGGCTCGGCGGCAATCTGGCGGCCGCAGTGGCCGCAGCGCGATGGCGGCGAAGCGCTCTGGGTGGGCGCACCAGGGATGACGACGCTGGCGCGTTACCTGGCCGACGGTCTCGACGTCGAGTACGGGACGCGCATCGTACGGCTCGTGGGCGGGCGTCGAGGCTGGACGCTGCTCGACGACCGCGGCGCGGCGCACGCGGATTTCGCGGCGGTCGCGATCGCGCTTCCCGCGCCAGCCGCGGCTGCACTCGCGGCAGGCTGCACGCCGCTCGCAGCTCGCGTGCGCATGGTACCCATGGCGCCATGCTGGGCGGCGATGGTCGCTTTCGACGAACCGCTGCATGGCGTCTCCGATGCGGGTTTCACCGGCGACCCATTGCTTTCCTGGTATGCGCGGAACTCCAGCAAGCCCGGACGCGATCCGCGCGAGGCCTGGGTGCTGCACGCCTCGCCGGGCTGGTCGCGCGTCGAGTTCGACCAGCCGCCGCAGAACGTGCAGCAGGCGCTGCTCGACCGGTTCTCGGAGCACGTCGACCAAACGCTGCCGCGCGCGCTGGTCGCCGACGCCTACCGCTGGCGTCATGCGCGCGTCGAGGCGCCACTCGGCGAGACTTGCCTGCTCGATCGCGACGCCGGCATCGGCTTCTGCGGCGACTGGTGCCTCGAGGCGCGCGCCGAAGCCGCATGGCGTTCGGGCGCGGCGCTCGGGGCAGAGCTGGCAGAGGCGCGGGCGGGTATAGCCTCCGGTAAGATACGCGGCAGCCGATGAACCGCTGCCGTCATTTCGCCTCGCTGGCCGTTGCCACCTCGCTGCTCCTGGCCGCGTGCGCGGGCGACGCGCCGGCCCGGCCGGAGCCCGTGAGCATGCCGAAGTCAGAGCCGGTGCCGCCGATCGCAGCCGTCCGGCCGCAGGTCGTCGCATCCCAGTACGGGAATCGCACCGACGATTACTACTGGTTGCGCGACGACACTCGCGAGAACCTCGAAGTCATCGCCTACCTCGAGGCCGAGAACGCCTACAAGGCGGCGATGACGGCGCACACGCAGGCGCTGGAAGACAAGGTCTACGAAGAGATCATCGCGCGCATCAAGCAGGACGACGCGACGGTTCCCTACCGGCTGCGCGGTCACTGGTATTACACGCGCTTCGAGACCGGCCAGGAGTACCCGCTTTATGCCCGCAAGGCCGGGAAGCTCGACGCGCCCGAGCAGCTCATGCTCGACGTCAATCGCATGGCCGAGGGTCACGGCTTCTTCCAGGTCGGCGCAATGGCCGTATCGCCGGACAACCGGCTGCTTGCCTGGGTCGAGGATCCGGTCGGGCGACGCCAGCACACGCTGCGTTTCAAGAACCTCGAGACCGGCGAGATACTCCCCGGCGAAATTCCGAACGTGGACCCGTACCTCGCCTGGACGGCGGACAGCCGCAGCATCCTGTATCTCGAGAAGCACCCGGAAACGCTGCTCGGATTTCGCGTGCGCCGCCACGTGCTCGGCACGGATCCCGCCGCGGACGCCATCCTGTACGAGCAGGAGGACGAGAGCTTCTACACTGCGGTAGCGACTACCAAGGACGAGCGCTACATCTTGATCGTTTCGCAGAGTACGGTCTCGACTGAGTTCCGCTACGCGCGTGCCGACGACCCGTCGCTCACGTTCCGGGTTTTCCTGCCGCGCGAGCGCGACCACGAATACCACGTGGACCATCTCGACGGGCGCTGGATCATCCGCACCAACTGGAAGGCGCCGAACTTCCGGCTGATGGAGGCGACCGTCGGCGAGGAGGGCGACCGCGCAAACTGGCGCGAGTTGCTCGCGCACCGCGACGACTCGTTCGTCCATGACTTCGACGTGTTCCGCGACTTCCTCGCAATCGAGGAGCGCTCGGGCGCGATGCGCAAGATCCGCATCCGCCCCTGGGGCGGCAGCACGGATTTCTTCATCGCGGCGGACGAGGCGGCCTACACGGCGAGCCTCGGCCAGAACCGCGAACTCGACACGCACATCGTGCGTTACGAGTACACCTCGCTGACCACGCCCGCAACGGTCTACGACTACGACATCCAGACCGGCGAGCGCCAGCTCATGAAGCGCACGCCGGTGCTCGGCGACTTCGATCCCGCGAACTACCGCACGGAGCTGGTCTGGGCCGAGGCGCGCGACGGCAAGAAGGTGCCGGTTTCGGTCGTGTATCGCGCAGGCTTCAAGCGTGACGGTACTGCACCGATGCTGCAGTACGCCTACGGCTCCTACGGCGCGACCATGGACCCGGCCTTCTCGATCTCGCGCGTCTCGCTGCTGGACCGCGGCTTCGTGTTCGCGATTGCGCACGTGCGCGGCGGCCAGGAGATGGGCCGGCGCTGGTACGAGGACGGCAAGCTGCTCAACAAGCGCAATACTTTCAACGACTTCATCGACGTGACGCGCTTCCTGGTGAAGGAAGGATACGCGGACCCGAAGCGCGTCTCGGCGATGGGCGGCAGCGCCGGCGGCCTGCTGATGGGATCGGTCGCCAACATGGCGCCGGCCGACTACCGCGCGATCGTTGCGCAGGTGCCATTCGTCGACGTGGTCACGACCATGCTCGACGAGAGCATCCCGCTCACGACCAACGAGTTCGACGAGTGGGGCAACCCGGAGAAGAAGGATTTCTACGACTACATGCTGTCGTATTCGCCGTACGACAACGTCGCGCGCCAGGCGTATCCGGCGATGCTGGTGACGACCGGCCTGCACGACAGCCAGGTGCAGTACTGGGAGCCGGCGAAATGGGTCGCGCGCTTGCGCACCCACAAGACCGACTCGAACCCGCTCCTGTACCGCACGACGATGGAAGCGGGCCACGGCGGGAAGTCCGGGCGCTTCCAGCGCTTCCGCGAGATCGCCGAAGAGTACGCCTTCATCCTCGACCAGTCCGGCATCGCGGAGTAGCCGGTGACCGAGACGCTGGTCGCACGGGGGCTCGCGCGCGCGGTGGACGTGCGGCCCGCGGAGATCCCGGGGCTGCTCGCGGCGTTCGCGTATCACTTCCTGCTGTTCACCGCGTATTACATCCTGCGGCCGATCCGCGACAGCATGGGCGTCGCCGGCGGCGTCGAGAACCTCGACGACCTGTTCGGCTGGACGCTGCTCGGCATGATCGTCGCGGTGCCGCTGTTCGGCTGGATCAGCGGCCGTTTCCGGCGCGCGTTGTTCCTGCCCTGGACCTACCTGTTCTTCGTCGTGCAGCTGGTGGCGTTCTGGGGTGTGTTCACGGCGAGCGAGCACTACGCCGCGACCGCGCGCGTGTTCTTCGTCTGGGTGAGCGTGTTCAACCTGTTCGTGATCGCCGTGTTCTGGAGCTTCATGGCGGACCTGTTCAACCGGGAACAGGGCAAGCGACTGTTCGCCTTCATCACGGCGGGCGCGAGCGTGGGCGCAATGACGGGATCCGCGATCACGGCGTTCCTCGCGCAGTCGGTGGGGGAGATCAACCTGCTGCTGGTGTCGGCGGCGCTGCTCGCCTCGACACTCTTCCTGATGCGTTACCTGCTCGGCTGGAGTGTGCGGCAGGACCTGGGCGGCGAGCGCATCGAGGAGCGGCCGATGGGCGGCAATCCCTTCGCGGGCCTCAAGCTTGTGCTGACTTCGCCCTATCTCGGCGGGATCGCGACCTTCGTGTTCCTGATGGCGGCGGTGAACACCTTCCTGTACCTGCAGCAGGCGGAACTGCTCGGCATCCACTTCCCGGAGGGCGATGCACGCACGGCCTTCCTTGGCCGGATCGAGTTGACGATGAGCCTGATCACCCTGGTGCTGCAGTTCTTCGCGGTCGGGCGGCTGACGAAGCGCGTCGGTGTCGCGGCCATGATCGTCGTCGTGCCTCTGTTCGTGGTCGCGGGGTTCCTGCTGATTGCGGCGTCACCGACGCTCATGACGCTGGTCGGCGTCTTCATCGCGCGGCGCGTGGGGCAGTACGCGATCGTGCGGCCCTGCCGGGAGATGCTCTACACGAGCGTCGACCGCGAGTCGAAGTACAAGGCGAAGAATGTCAACGACACGCTCGTGTACCGCACCAGCGATTTCGTGGTGGCCAAGGCGCACGACGCGATCGTGTCGACCTGGTCGGCGAGCCTGTCGGGGATTGCGCTTGTTGGCGCCGGCGTCGCCGCGCTGTGGGCCGCCGTCGCCTTCCTGCTTGGCCGCGCGCACGAGCGCCGGTAAAACTGGGACGTTCACCATTTTCAGAGGTGAACGTCCCAATCAAAAAAGGTGAACGTCCCAGTTTTACGATTATTCTGACAGGCGGAAGCGCAGCCGCGTCTCGACGCGCTGCTCGACGACGTTGCCGCCGACGACGCGTGGCTCGTAGCGCCAGCGCTTGACGGCGTCGAGCGCCGCGCGGTCGAAGACGCCCGCAGGCTCGGCGGCGCGCACTACCGCATCCTGCGTCTTACCGTCGAGCGTGACCGTGAACTCGAGTTCCACCCAGCCTTCCGTGCCGCTCTCGCGGGCGCGGGTGGGGTAGGTCGGCGCCGAGAAATTCGTCCGGCGCAGCTTGCCCTCTGGCAGGACCGCCGGTTCCTGCGTCGAGAGCACGGCGGGGCGCGAAACGCGCGCCGCCATGATCGTCGCTGACAGGTCCGAGACCTCGGCCGTCGTGCCGCCGGCGTCGGCAGCGGCGCGCAGGTAGGCATCCGCGCGGTCGAGGTTCCCCGCCGCGAGCGCCGTGCGGGTCTCCGCGAGCGCGCGCGAGGCGAGCAGTGCACCCGTGTCGGCGAGACCATCGAACTGCGGGTCGGCCGCGCGCAACATGTCGAGGTAGTGCAGTGCGGAGTCGGCCTTGGGTTCAACCAGGCGGTTCTGGGCGATGCGCTGGTTGGCCAGCACCAGCAGGCGCGAACGGTCGGCGCGCGCGTTGCCGATGCGCGCGGCGTCGATGTCCGCACGCATGGTCGCGATTTGGGTGCGGTCGATGTCGAGCTCAATGGCGTTCTGCAGCCAGCGGTTCGCATCCTCCAGTCGTCCCTCACGGATCGCCTGCTGGGCGTTGTTCTGGAACAGGATGCCAAGCTGGCCGATCGCGTCGACGACGGCGGGGTCGGAGGGGGATAGCTGCCGCGCATTGATCAGGTAGCCGAGCGCGCCGTCCCTGCCCACGAGCTGATTGCTGCGCATGCGCTCGTTCGCGAGCTGCAGGAAGGCCTGTGTGCGCACCGAGGGCAATTCGGTCGCTGGCGCCGGCGCCTCGAGCGGGCGGCCCATCGTGTCGAAAGCCGGGATGGGCTTGCCCACCTGCGCCGCGATCGCGCGCTCGCGCTCGAGCTGGCTCACGAAGAACGGCAGGCGCCCGTGGTCCGGCCGTACCGAGCGGATGGCGTCCACCGCGTTCGCGAGTCGTCCGACGTCCTGCTCCATCAGCGCGCGCTCGGCCTGGACGACGAGTTCCTCGGCGACGCTGTCGAGGCCACGCCGCGCCAGGCTGTTGGCGGGATCGCGTGCGAGCACCGCGCGATAGAGTTCGAGGGCGTTCTGCCCCGGAGGATCCGTGAGCGCACCCTGCGAGAGTGCGAGCCCGGCGGCGTCCAGCAGCTTCTGCAGGCGCGCGTCTTCGCCGGCGTCCGTCGCGGCGACCGGCTGCGCCGTGACCGGGTCGGGCTTGCTGGCCGGCAGGCGGTTCCACGGCTCCCAGGCGGCGATGCCCCAGGCGAGCAGTGCGACCGGAATCAGCAGCAGGCTGCGGCGCCCCCAGCGACGTACGAAGCCGTCTTCGAAGGCGAGCTTGAAGGGCGGCGACAGGGCCAGCACCTCGGCCGTGCCGCCGAACAGCTGGTTCTTGTGCTTAGGCGGCATCGTCGCCGTAAAGTCGGTGCCATTGGCCCGACGCTGCGTGGCATCCACGAAGTTGCGGATCCGTTCCGCGGAGGCCGGCTTGTGCAGGAAGCGGAAGATGGCCCCTTCGGAAACCAGGGGCGCCAGCTCGTGTTCGTCGTCGCGTCGGCCGGCGACGATGATGGCGAGATCCGGGAACTGCTGGTGGACCTGGGTGACAAGCGCCTTGGTGTCGTGGTCGGCGAGCGCGGCGTCGATCAGGAGCACCGCGTTGCCGGAAGCGACCATGAGGTCGGCCGCGTGCGCCACGTCGTCGGCTCGCCACACGCGGTGGTGGCCGGCGACTGCCTCACGCAGGAGATCGATCAGTACCGGATCGGCCGAGAGCACGACGACGTTCGCACCCTGCGGACGCGCGCCGGGCTGCTGCAGCGCCGCGTGCGTGCCCGTAGTCCCGGTCGACGCCGCGAGCGTGGGCTTCGGCGGCGGATCGGGACGCGGCGCGCCCGGATTAGCCGTATCCGGGGCGTCGTCGCCGGGCAGGATGTCCGAGTAATCGATGTTCACTGAGCCTCGCGACCCGCGCAAAAAGGCATCCTCACGGGCACCGGGTGCCCATGACTGACCGGAGTGTCAATCCTTGACAAAATCGGTCGTGGCGGACGAGACACAGGTCGCGTTTCCGGGAGTCGCCCGGGACGCGACCCGGAAAACCCCCGCAGGGTCCGCTACTTGCGAAAAAGCGTCCCCAGGGTGTCCACAGGCCCCCCGCGCCCGTTGTTGGCACGCTACAGGGGTGCCGGATTCTTCGAATTTCGCCGAATTATGTGAATCTCGACAGGGGCCGGAAGCCTCCGTAAGGTAACCCGACCCTGCCTCCGGCAGGTCCTTGGGGGAAGGCGGCCATTACGCGACAGATCACGTTCGTATCGACCCTGCCGGCCGAGCACTATCACCAGCTCGAGGCGTTGCTGTTCTTCAACGGCAGCCAGCACCGGGTGCGCAAGGGCATCGAAACGGCCATCGACCGCTATGGCGCGCCGGAGATCGTGACCGAGGGCAAGACAATTCGCGTGCGCGTTGGCGGGCAGACCGACGCGCAATGCCTGTTCGCCATCGAGCGCGAGGGCAAGCAGTCCCGCCCGGTCGGCGTGATCCTCTACGTGCGCGACAGCTTCGAGCGGATCACCGTGCTGCATCTGGTCGTTGCCGAGGCCTATGCCGTCGGCGGCCCGCGCGCTGGCTACAACCTGCTGCTGCGCCTGGTGCAGGCGGTCAAGCGCGTCGCGCGCCGCACCACCGGCATCCGCCACGTCGAGCTGCTCTACTCCCAGGACAGGTCGCGCGCCGCCTTCGCCTGAAAAGTGGAAAAGGGGACGCTCACCTTTTCTCGGCTATAGACTCGACTGCAGCCCAGACGGGAACCGAGAAAAGGTGAGCGTCCCCTTTTCCACTTTTCACCGCTCGCCGAAGCGGTACATCGCGCCTAAGCTGACCATGAACACCTGGTTGTCGTGGAAATCGACGTCCGAGTCGTCCTCGCCCCAGAGCAGGTTGCCGACCAGCTGCCACCGCCCGCTCTCGGTCGGCAGGCGGTAGAACAGCGTGGTGTCGACCGCGAACAGGTCAGAGTCCGTCTTCACGCCGTAGATCGGGTTCGCCTCGTCGTAACTCTGGCTGCCGACTGCGACGTTGCTGGCGACCGTGAAACCCTCGCCCAGGTAGATGTAACTCAGCTGCAACCGATACCCGTCGCCGGTGATGGCGTCGCCGTCGCGATCGTCGATCCGGTATCGCACCATGGGCCGCAGCAGGTGACGCGGACGCTCGCCCTGGCCCAGCCGGAAGAGGTAGGAAATATCCACGGTGTACTGGTCGCCGTCCCGGACGAGCAGATCCTGGCAGGCGGCGTCGCAGGCGACGCTCAGGACGCCTTCGCCGCTGCGCTCCGTGTCGATGGAGACGTCGCGATAGGACAGCGTGAACTCGAAGGCCGAGCCCATGATCCGGTCCCACTGGAATCGCATGCCGCTGGAGTCGCGATCAGTCGCGTCGCGCTCCACGCCCTCCGCGTAGGGATCCTCCCAGACCTCACCGGGGATGCCGCTGAACAGGAAACTGCCCTGGATCGCGCCGGCGCTGCCGAGGTCCTTGCGCAGGCCGAGCTGGGTGACGGCGTCAAGGGTGACCGCATCTTCCAGCGAGGTGCCGAAGAAGACCTGCGAGCGGTTGCCGAAGGTGTAGTTGACCTCGCCTGTGATCACCGGCAACGAGGCGCTGTCGGTTTCCGGCGGGTCGTTGACGGAATCGATCGTCGTATTGCCGATGTCGACGATGGTGTTGCCGGCCACCTGGTTGGTCTCGAACTCCAGGTAGCCGGCGCCGGCCAGCACGAAGCCTCGCCAGCCAGTCGTCTCCGGGATGGGCTCGATTGCCTGGGCGGCGGGAGCGAAGGCGCAGGCAGCCAAGGCCGCAATCCGGATGAACGAGCGACAGAAATTGATCACGGTGCCTCCCACGACACTGGTACGAAAGAGCGATTCCGACGCCGGGACCGTGCTGTTTCAGCTCTGGTGCCGGCAGCGCCCGGTTTCCTTGTCAAAGGCAATGATACGGCAATTGAAACACCGGCTGAATGCGTCGGTGTCGCTACGCAGCCCGCTGATCTCTACTCGCCGATGGTGTTCACCGCATCCGGCAACGCGAACGGCCGCCCGGGCGGCACCTGGCGCTGCGTCGGCGCCGTGCCCGGCAGGATTTCGAAGTCCGGCGTGAACGTGACCATCAGGTCGCGCAGCTTGTGGATCACCGAGGAGTCGCCATCAAAGCGCGCCTTGCCTTCCTGGACGAGCTGGTTGAAGCTCGCCACGCCCATCATCACGCGATTGAGATCCGCGCGATTGAGCGTGATCGTCAGGTCGGGCGTCGGCGCCTGGAATCCCTCGATGTTGGTGAGCGTCGCGTTGCTGAGCTCGACTGCGTACTTCTCGCCGTTGTCCGGCGTCACGAGGTTGACGGTGTAGCGCGCGCCCTCTGCCTTCTTCGGGTCCATGCTGATGCCGAGGAAGTCGAGCCAATGCCCGGTGCTCATCGCCCGCACGACGTCGGGGCCGGTCGAGCGCGGCGGCAGGCCGCCGGGCAGGCCGTTGCGCAACGCGAGCGTGAACGTCGAGGCAGGCTGACCCTTGGGATCAAAGTGCTCCAAGCCATCGGCCGCGTTTGCGGCAGCTCCGGTGAACAACAGGACGGCAAGGGAAAGAGAGAGACTTCGAGTCATCCTAATGATGGAGGTCCTCAGGAAGTGGCTCGTCGGGCGCGACGGCCTCGCGCGATTGTTGCGCAGCGACTGGCGCAAGTCCAAGGCTTTGCAGTGGGGCAATCGACCCGTCCAGGTGTCTCTCGCCGGCGCAGGCCACGACGCTCACTGGCTAGCCGGTGGGCCCGCCCGACACGCCGCCGGTCAGCACCATGCGCATGGCTGACTCAACCGGGATGTCTAGCTGCACGAGCCGCGAGCGCGGCAGCAGCGCCGTGTAGCCGCCGATCTGGTAGCTCATCGGGAAATACACCGCGACCAGGTCGTCCTTTTCACCGACGATACCGAGCTCGGACGCGTCGTCCTGGGTGACGAAGCCGATCACCTGAGCCTCGCCGAAGCGGGCGAGCACGACGCGGCGGAGGTCGCGGCGCTTGCCGCCCGCCGGGATCAGCTTCATGAAGTCCCGGCTGGCGCCGTAAATCGTCTTGACGACCGGGATCCGCTCCAGGAACCGCTCCCAGGAGGCGAGCGCGCTCTGGACGATCAGGGCGTTGAACAGGGTGCCCGCGGCGGCCAGCAGGACCAGGGCGACGGCGATGCCCATGCCCGGCAGGTAATACTCCTGCGGGACCACAAGCAGGATGACGCGTCGCAGCAGGCCCTCGGTGGTGCTGCCGATCCACCACAGCAGCCAGATCGTGAAGCCGATCGGCAGCACGACGACCAGGCCGCGCACCAGCGCGCTACGGAGCTTGTGGAACATGGCGATCTCCCGTTCTGAGCGCGCATCATAAGGGCTATGATTCACGTGGGGGTCCGCAGGAACCATGATTCAAGGAGCAGGCCATGACCGTCGCAAAAGTCAGTGAAATCACCTCGACGTCCGACAAGAGCTTCAACGACGCGATCGCGCGCGGCATCAAGCGCGCCAGCAAGACCCTCAAGAACATCACGGGCGCCTGGATTGCCGACCAGGAGGTCGAGATCGAGAAAGGCAAGGTCAAGGCCTATCGCGTGCGCATGCGCGTAACGTTCGTGATCGAGGACTGAGCCGTGCGCCGACTGGCGTTTGCGCTGATTGCGGCGACGCTGGTGTTCGCGGCCGAGGCCGCGGGACCGGAGCCGATCGAGCCGAAAGCGCTCGGCACGCGCATCGCCTGGGCCGACCGGTCGCTGGTCGTTCTCGACGTGCGCACGCCCGAGGAGTTCGCCGCGGGCCACCTGCCGGGCGCGATCAACATTCCGCACACGGAGCTCGCCTCCCGCGTCTTGGAGCTCGAGGGATCGCGCGAGAGCGACATCGTCGTCTACTGCCGGAGCGGCGCGCGCGCCGCGACCGCGCTCGGCGTGCTGGAGAAATCGGGCTTCAAGCGGCTCTTCCACCTGGAGGGCGACTACACGCGCTGGAGCGAGGAGAAGCGCCCGGTCGTCAAGACCGAGTGACCTTCCGTATCCTCGCGGATGCGATCCTCGTCCTGCACCTCGCGTTCATCGCCTTCGTCATTCTTGGGGGGCTGGCCGTGCTGCGTTGGCCGCGGCTGGCCTGGCTGCACCTGCCGGCCGTGCTGTGGGCGGCGGGAATCACCTTCGCCGGGGGTTACTGCCCACTGACGCCGCTCGAGAACCGACTGCGTGTCGCCGGCGGCGAGACGGGCTATGAGGGCTCGTTCATCGAGCAGTACCTGACAGCGCTCATCTATCCTGACGGACTCACGCGCGGGATCCAGATCACCCTCGGCTGCTTCGTCGTCGCCGTCAACCTTGCCGTCTACCTCCGCCTCCTCCGCGGAGGGGACGCACCCCTTCATATTCGCGAAGGGGACTGACCCCTTTGCGAATATGAAGGGGTGCGTCCCCTTCAGAGTTCCTGCGCGGCGACGACGACGCAGCCGGGGCCGCCGTGCACGCCGAGCGCGGTTCCGAGCGGGATGATGGGCAGGAACTCGGCGCGCGGCAGCCGCTCGGCCAGCGCATCGCGGACCTCGGCGGCGCCCTCGGGCACGTTGGCGTGCGAGATGCCGATGCGCCAGCGCTTCGCCGGATCGAGCCGCCGGCGCAGCAGCTTTCCGTAGCGCCGGTAGAGGCGGGCGCGCCCGAACAGCACGCCGCCGATGCCGAGGCTGCCGTTCGGCCGCACGGCCAGGATCGGCACGAGCCGCAGCGCCTCGGCGATCGGCTTGATCCACGCCGGCACGCGCCCGCCGCGCACCGCGAACTCGAGCGTGACGAGGCTGGCCCAGGTGCGCGTCCGAGGGCCGGCCGCGGCAGCCGCGTCCCGCACCGCATCCGCATCCCCGCCCTCGGCCGCGACTTCCGCCGCGCGCATCGCGATCAGGCCCTGGCCGAGCGCCGCCGTGCCCGAATCGAAAGTCACGATGCGCGCCCGCGTGCGCGCGCGCGAGGCCGCCGTCTCGGCGCTCTGGAAGGTGCCGGAGACGCGTGACATGAGGCCGACATAGACGACCGCCTCGTAGTGCGAACCGAGAAACTCGAACGCGCGCCGGAAGTCGCCCGGCGGCGGCTGCGAGGTCTTCGGGTGCACTGGGCTCGAAACCAGCATGCGGAAGAACTCCTCCGAGGACAGCCCGACCTTGTCAAGGTAGCTCTGCGTGCCGAAGTGCACGCGCACCGGCACTACGTGGATGTCGAGTTCTTCCAGCACCGATTCCGGCAGGTCGGCCGCAGAGTCAGTGACCACCGCGACGCGCCGCCGCGAAGCGTGGTGCGCCATCTCCTGCTGGCGCTGCATGTCGTCGGCCTTCTCGCCGGCCACCGTCCCGAAACGCGCGGCGAGCTCGAACAGCTGCGCCGGCTCGTTGGTATGGATGTGCAGCCGCACCTTGCTATGGCCGCCGGCGACGACCAGGCTGGAACCGAGCGCGGCTGCCGACTCGCGCAGCCTGCGGCGGTCGATTGCTGCACCTGTGATCGTGCACTCGGTGCAGTAACGGTGCTCGAGGTCGACCTGCGATCCAGCCGTCGCCTCGTCGTCGGAGAGGAGCTGGATCGCGGCATCGTCCGCCGGCGCGACGCCGGTCTCCAGATACTCGGTCATGCCCGCCACGAGTTCGACGAAGCCGAGCGCGCCGGCGTCCACCACGTTCGCGCGCCGGAGCATCTCGAGCTTCGTCGTCGTCGCTTCGAGCGAGATGCGTGCCGCGGCAAGCGCCTCGCGGAACAGCGGGAGCAAATCAGACACGCCGCGCGCAGCGGCGGCCCGCGCGGCATCCGCGAAGTCAGTGGCGACGGTGAGGATCGTCCCTTCGCGCGGCTCGGATAGCGATTCGCGCGCGTAGTCCGAGCCGCCGGCCAGCGCGTCGGCGAGGCCGGCGGCGGTGAGCGCGGGCGAGGCCGCCGCGCGGTCGCCCACGCCGAGCAGGAACTGCGCCAGGATCGCGCCCGAGTTGCCGCGTGCGCCGTCGAGCGCCGCGTCCGCGACCCGCGTCAGCAGCTGGCCGGCGTGCGGCTCCGGTCCGGCGCGCAGCGCCGCCAGCACCGCCTGCAGCGTGAGTGCGAGGTTCGTGCCCGTGTCGCCGTCCGGCACGGGAAACACGTTGATCTTGTTGATCACTTCCTCGCGCGCGATCAGGCGGTGGATGCCCGTGCGCAACGCCCCGGCGAGCTCGACGCCGCCAAGCGCCTGGACGGGCTGGACAGCGACTTCCATGGTCGCCGCAGCTAGAGCCGCGGCAGGACGAACCGCCGCCCGCGATACGAGAGCAGGACGCCGTCGACCGTGATCTCCTCGACCATCGGACCCTCGGCGATGCGCGCACCCTGCGTATAACGGCGACCGTTGATGAACACCGCGCGCTTCGCGGGATCGGCGGTGAAGACGTGCAGGTCGATCGTCAGTTCCGGCAGGCCCGTCACGGCTGCGGCCGCGGGGAAATCGTCGCCGGATGGCGCGTTACCGTAGCCGGGACCCGCTTCGGGCAGCAGCGTCGGGTCCGGCGCGCCGGGTGCCGCAGTCGCGGGCATTTCGTAGTACACCGCGGGCGGCTCCAGGATCTCTTCCGCCGCCAGCGACTGCGACTCGAGCGGGCTGACGACGGCGGGCGAAGGCTGCAATGCGGGCCCCGTCGCGGGTGGGGGCGCTCCCGTCGCGACGGCCGGCTCCACACTCGCCGTCACCGCCGCCGGGCTGCCCGTATCGCGCAGCATGAAATAGACCACCACGGCGATGTTCACCGCGAGCAGCAATCCGATCACGACCAGGGCGAATGGCAGGCGGCGGTCGTCACGCGCGATCGGGAACTCCGCCATGCTCGGCCCGCTCTGGCGCTGGCGCTCGATTTCCGACTTGCGCAACGCATCGAGGATGAAGCTCATGCGCCCGCCTGCGGTTCAGCGTGCGACAGTGTCGGCGCGCCGGGCAAACCGAGCGCCGAGTCGAGCACGAGCTGCGTCTGCAGTCCCGCGACGCCGTCGACGGCGAGCCGTCGGCTGCGCTGGAAGTCCTCGACGAGCGACTGCAACCCGGAGTCGAAGTAGTCGCCAGCGGGTTCGGCGTTGGACACGCCGGAGAGCTGCTCGAGGCCCTGGCGCAGCCAGCGCACGTCGTCGCCGCGCATGCCGGCGCGCAGCGGGCGCAGCCCTGCGGTCTGCGGCCGCCACAGCACGAGGAACTCGCCGAACCAGTAGTCGGCAAGCTCCGCGACCGGCACGCTTGTCTCGCCCGTGCCGAGGACCAGCTTCGCATCGTCTCCGTCGAGCCCGGATAGCACGACCTGGTGGGCGGCGCCTTGTGCGTCCACGAGGGAGAGGATCGCCGGCCGGTTGATCAGCTTCAGCTGCGCGAACGACCCGCGTTGCCACACGCAGGAAAGGCCGAGCGCATCGGCCTGCTCGCAGGCGAGGCCGCCGCCCGGCTGGTAGGCGGTGCCCCAGAGAGAAAAGAGCGAGCCGAACGCGGCGTCCATCGTCGTCGCGGCGTTGTCTTTCGAGAGTACGGCGGCGAGGGGCACGCGCGGCGGCGGCGTGGGCGCCGCGGGTACCGGATCGGCAACCGCCACCGGGCGGGCCGCATCCCCGGAACCGTCATACCCGGGCCAGGCTCGCCAGAGCACGAACGCGACCAGCGCCGCGCCCGCGAGGGCGCCGCCGATGGCGATGCCGCGGAACCAGGGCGGCAGTACCGGACGGCCGTAGACTTCGGAGGCGGCTCGGCGTACCAGCGCCCCGTTCGCCGCCGGCTCCTCGCGCGTGTAGGCGCCGAGCAGCGCCCGGTCGGCGATGACGTTGATGATGCGCGGCACGCCGCCCGAAAGGCGGTGCAGCTCGCGCATCGCACCAGGCGTGAAAATCTCGCGCGTTGCGCCCGCAACCCGCAGCCGATGGCGGATGTAGGCGATCGTCTCGCGCTGGCGCAGCGCCTCGAGGTGGTAGCGGCCGGTGATGCGCTGCGCGAGCTGGCGGAGCTCCGGTCGCGCGAGCACCTCGCGTAGCTCCGGCTGGCCGATCAGGATGATCTGCAGCAGCTTCTGGGTCGCGGTCTCGAGGTTCGTCAGCAGGCGCACCTGCTCGAGCACGTCGGGGTCGAGGTTCTGCGCCTCGTCGACCATCAGCACGATGCGCCGGGTGCGGCCGTGCGCGTCGAGCAGGAAGTGCGTGAGCAAGTCGACGAGCGCCTTCACGCTGTCGGCGGCGCCGTCCGGCACGCGCACGTGGAGTTCGTCGCAGATGGCGAACAGGAACTCGGCGGGCGTGACGCGCGGGTTGAGTATCAGCGCGACGTCACAGTTCGGCGGCAGCTGCTGCAGGAGGCTGCGCAGCACGGTCGTTTTTCCGGTGCCGACCTCGCCGGTGAGCTGGATGAAGCCGCCGGCCTCGCTGATGCCGTAAGTGAGATGCGCCAGCGCCTCCGTGTGCCGCTCGCTGAGGTAGAGGTAGCGCGGGTCCGGCGTAATCGCGAACGGCTTTTCGGTCAGCCCGAAGAAACTCGTGTACATGAGGCGGGCATGATGCCCCCGCCCGCTCGCTACTGCAAAGTCAACGGCTTACCGGAGGGGACGCACCCCTTCATATTCGTGAAGGGGTGCGTCCCCTTCAGCGATCCGTGCCGCGGTGGATCGCCTCGTCGCCGAAGCGGCCGTGGATGCGGTCGAGGGCGTCGTCGAGCGCGCGCGCCTCGCGGATCTCGGGCGCCGAGAACAGGTCTAGCTGCTGTTCGGGCTCGAAGTCGCTGACGCCGACTCCAAGCAGCCGTACGGCCGCGCGCGGTTGCTCGGCGAGCCAGTGCCCGAGCAGGTCGGCCGCGACCTGGGCGATCAGCCTCGTCTCCTGTGTCGGCGGATTGAAACTGCGCTGGCGCGTGAAGGTCTCGAAATCGCGCCGCCGCACCTTGATGCTCACCATGCCGGCCTTGTACTGCCGCTCGCGCAGCCGCGCCGTGGTCCGGTCGGCGAGCTGCGCGATCCGCTCCTGCATCTCCTTGTGGTCGCGGATGTCGACGTCGAAGGTCTCCTCGGAGCTGATCTGCTTTTCCGGTGCGTCGGAGACGACCGGTCGCTCGTCGATGCCTGCGGCACGGTCCTGGTACTTGCGCGTCTCGCGACGGAGCATTGGCCAGAGCACGGACTCCGGCGCGGCGCGGAGCTGCCCGAGCGTGAAGATGCCCTGTTCCTCGAGTCGCTCCGCGGTCTTCGGGCCGATGCCGAACAACCGCCCGACCGGCATCGGGTCGAGGGTCGCCCGCACATCGGCGGGACGAATCACGGTGAGCCCGTCGGGCTTGTTCATCCCGGACCCCAGCTTCGCGAGCAGCTTGTTGTGAGAAACGCCGACGGTTGCCGTGAGGCCCGTACGCTCATGGATGCGTTTCTTGATCTCGCGCGCCATGTCCTCGCCGCTGCCGAACAGCGCGGTGCTGCCGGTGACGTCGAGGAAAGCCTCGTCCAGCGACAGCCCCTCGACCAGGTCCGTGAACTCGCGGAACACCTCGAACACCTGCGCGGAGACCTCGCGGTAGCGCTTGAAGCGTGGCGACACGACCACGGCCTGGGGACAGCGCCTGAGCGCCTCCCGCATCGGCATCGCTGAACGCACGCCAAAGCGCCGCACCTCGTAGCTCGCGGCCGCGACGACGCCGCGTCCACCCGAGCCCCCGACGACGACCGGCTGGCCGGCGAGTTCGGGCCGGTCGTGTTGTTCCACGGACGCGTAGAAAGCGTCCATGTCGACGTGCAGGATCATGCGCCGCGCGTCGCTCATGACAGCGTCAGCGCGGTGAGCACGAGCCCGAGCAGCATCGTGACGCCTAGCAGCAGGAAGTAGATCGTCGAGAGCGTAAAGAACTTCAGCAGCGTCTTGAACCGTCCCTCCGCGTACACGACGCGCATCGAACGGTAGACGTACCAGGGCAGCCAGCACGGAATCAGGAACATGACGAAGCTCAGGATTCCGGCCAGCGGAAACTTGAGCTCGGCGATCTCGTTCAGGATCGCGGTAACGGCGAGCAGCAGGTAGGTGAAGGCGTGGTTGTGCAGGAACAGGACGAGGTGCTCGGTGTACAGGCGCCGCGGCCGCCAGTAGAAGAGCATCGCTACTCCCGCCATCAGCGGCAGGAACAGGAACATGAGCTTCGGCGCCGCCGCCGCGAAGCGCTCGATGAAGTGCCGGCCACCGTCGAGCTTGATGTTCTCGCAGAAGCGGCTGAGCGCCCGGTCGAGGTCTGTGGAGTTGGGCGTATCGCCGAAGATGGTGACCTTGCAGCCGTTGTCCTGCGGGACGCCTTCATCGTCGAGGATGATCGGCGCGTCGACGTCGAAGAGCCCGGATTCCGGCAGCAGCGCGGACAACGCGAAGTAGAGGATGCTGATCGCGAGGTAAAGCCGGAATGGCGGGATGTACGTCTGGTGCCGGCCGGCGATGAACTCGCGCGTCAGCTCGCCGGGCTTCAACACCAGCAGGCGGAGCGTCCGCCATACGCGGCTGTCGAGATGCAGTAGCGAGTGCGTGACGTCTCCCGCAACCTCCTTCATAGACAGCACGTGCACATCGCCGGCCTGGCCGCACAGTGCGCAGTGCCTGCCGGTGAGGGCGGTTCCGCAATTCAGGCAGCGCGCCGGCTCCTGGGCAGCCGCTACAAGCTCGTCGCGTGGCCTGAACACGCGCCGCTCGCATTGCACCCGGCCGCCGAAGCGCTGGGCGGTATCCGTGCGCAGCCGCGTCGCATTGTTCTCGAGGTAGTAGTCGAGCGCCGCTGCGCTTTCGACGCGGTAACGCACGCGCCGTCGCTGCAATTCGCCCTGGGCCCCCTCCGGCGCCTCGATGCTGGCTCCCTGGAACCCCGGGCAGGCGAGCACGTCGCGCACGTGGCCCGGGAGCCAGGCGTCGTAATCGGCGACGATGTCCGGGTCGAGCTGGCACTCGACTTCGTAGATGAGGTTGGTGGTCACGCTGCCGCTCCCCGGGGCGACGGCGAATCTTAACGCAGGCGAAGGGTCAGAACGTGGCGCAGGCCAGCTCGATGTGCCGCAGCTTCCCGTGGTCGCTGAGGCGGTAGAACTGCCTGAGGTTGGCGAGCCAGCCGCCGTCATCCCGCCGGCACAGGGCTCGGAGCCCCGGCTCGAGCCGGGTGCAGAAGTGTGCCGCCTGGCGGCTGGCCCGGCGGTAGAGGGATTCGCGGCCGGCGGCGAGCACCGGATCCACGCGGGCATGGCGAAACAGGAGCGCGTGCAGCTCGGCCGGGAAGCGGCGGGGCTGAGACCGGCGCAGGAGCGCGACGCAGGCGACGTACTTGTCGATCTCCGCCTGCAGCTCGAGCGCGAGGCGCGAGACTGGCCGGTCATGGCTGGCGTTGTGGGCGACGCAGAGGAAGTGGCTGATCCCCTCGAGCGCAGTCCAGCAGTCGCCGAGGTTGCCGGCGTGGAGGTTTTCGGTCGGGTCGTTCCGTTCGAGCCGCTCGAGCAGCGCCGGATCGAGGTAGAGCGACATGCACAGCTCGTCGCCCTCGGCCGCCACGAACAGCTGCTCGTCGCCGGGCGCCTCGCGGCATTCGCCGGGCAGCAGCGCGCGGTCAGTGACGAGAAAGTCGCCGACGCGACAGCTGATATCGAGGTCGTAAATGCCGGTCAGCAGGGCTTCGAGCCGTTCGAGGGCCTGTATGGCCATGGCGCTTCAATTCATGAACGCGCCGGCGGCGACCGGGCGGATGCCGAGCTTGAGCAGGAGGCGATGTGCACGCGGGCTGCCGGTCTTGTGCCAGAGGTCGTACAGGCGCAGCAGATCACGCGGCGAGTTCTTCGCCGCGCCTTCGCCGATCTCGTTGAGCGCATCGACGAGCGGCTGGAACTTGTCCTGCAGTTCCGCGAACACGCAGGCGAGCACGCGCTGCGGGCCGTGGCAGGGCGCCTGCGCAAGCGTGCCGTAGGCGCGGCCGCCCATGGCGATGTGGTAATCGACGTCCACCGACCGCCGCGAGAAGCTGCCGGCGAGGAAGCCGGCGATGAACAGCGCGACGTCGCCGAGCCTCTGCAGCGTGCGGAAGCGCTGGCGGTCATCCGTCGTGCTGGCCGCCTCGGCGAGCAGCAGGGCGAGCGGCTTCAGTTGCGAGCGGCCATCGTTCGGCTCGAACAGGGCGTCGGTGTGCGAGAACATCGCCAGCAGGTTGACGATGTAATGCTCGGTGTGGTCCTGGACATGCAGGTGCTGGCGATCGAGCGCAGCCTGGAGCGCATCCCGGAAGAACTCACGCACGTCAGAGACAGTCTGGAGCTCCATGGCGCCAGTTGAGTCCTAACGCCGCCGCGATTCTGCAAACTGCGTCCCAGCTTTACCGTAGCACTCGCGGTCGGCGAGTGCCGACGTCGGCACGTGTGACCGTTTCGGCAGGATTCAGGTGTTGAAAGCGAGCCGGGCGGGGGCATCCCTGCGAGCGAGTGACTAAGTTCCGGCGGAACGAGCGAGCAGTGGTGCCCCCGCCCGGCTCGCCTACGCGACCTGGAAGGTGTCGACTCCGACTCGCTCATCCCGCGCGCCGCCCGCCGCCAGCTCGTGCGACTCGAAGTCATCCACGTGGATGATCTCCATCACCTTGCGGTCGTACTCGCGCAGCTGCGCCGCCTCGGCCTCGGTGAGGATGCCTGCTGCCAGCCCTTCCTTGATCTGGCCCGGCAGGTCGAGCGCCGTGACGCGCCCGGTCTTCACGCCCTCGACGCGCAGCTTCTTCTCGATCGGCTCGGCGGCAATCGCGAGTTCCATCGCCTGCTGCACCAGGCCAAGGTGGTTGCCGGGCTCGAGCGTGCGGTAGACATAGTGGCAGAGCCGCTCGCGCGCCTCGCCCGGATTCATCACGAGGTCGGCGATCAGCGGGTTCAGGCGGTCGCTCGGGGCGGAATAGGTGAGGCCGCGCGGGAAGATCACGACGCGCATGACGGCCGCGAGCCAGCGCACCGGGAAGTTGCGCAGGAAGCTGTGGAGCTGCTCCTGCGCGTGGTACAGCAGCGAGCGGCAGGCATACTCGACCAGCGGCAGGTCGGCGGCGGGCCGGCCCTGGTTCTCGAAGTGCTTCAGCACCATCGAGGAGAGGTACATGGCCGACAGCACGTCGCCGAGCCGTGCTGACAAGTTTTCCTTCTTCTTGAGGTAGCCGCCGAGCGAGAGCATTGCCACGTCGGTCGCGAACGCGAAGGAGGCGCTGAAGCGGTTGATGTGCTCGTAGAAGCGCTTGGTCGGCCCGGTCATCGGCGCGGTGACGATGCGCGAGAGTGTCAGCGCGCCGAAAAACGAGCGCACGGCATTGGAGATCGTGAAGCGGATGTGGCCGAACAGTGCGGCGTCGAAGTCGCGCAGGCCGCGCTCGCGGTCCGGATCCTGGGCGGCGTTCATCTCCTTCAGCACGAACGGGTGGCAGCGCACCGCCCCCTGGCCGAAGATGATCAGGCTGCGCGTCAGGATGTTCGCGCCCTCGACGGTGATGCTCACCGGCACCATCTGGTACGCGCGGCCGATGTAGTTGCGCGGCCCGAGCATGATGCCCTTGCCGCCCTGCACGTCCATCGCGTCGTTCGCGATCATGCGGCCGAACTCGGTGACGTGGTACTTGAGGATTCCCGCGGGCACCGACGGCTTCTCGCCGCCGTCGATCGCGCCCGTCGTCACCGAGCGCGCCGCGTCCATGATGTAGGTGCGCGCCGCCATGCGCGCGATCACCGCCTCGACGCCCTCGAACTTGCCGACCGGCAGGTTGAACTGCCGACGGATACGCACGTAGGCGCCGGAGGAATACACGCCGCCCTTCGCGCCGCCGGTCGCAATCGACGGCAGCGAGATGCAGCGCCCGACCGAGAGTTGCTCGACCAGCATGCGCCAGCCCTGGCCCGCCATCTTCGGCCCGCCGATGATGGCGTCGAGCGGCACGAACACGTCCTTGCCCAGGATCGGGCCGTTCTGGAACGGACCGTTCAGCGGGAAGTGGCGCCGGCCGATCGTGATGCCGGGCGTGTCGCGCGGTACGAGCGCGACGGTGATTCCAGGGTCCGCCTCGTCGCCACCCATTAGTTTGTCCGGGTCATACAGGCGGAAGGCGAGGCCGATGAGGGTCGCAATCGGCGCGAGCGTGATGTAGCGCTTGGAGAAGTTGAGGCGGATGCCGATCGTCTCGCGGCCCTGATACATGCCGCGGCAGACCACGCCGGTGTCCGGGATCGCGCCTGCGTCCGAGCCGACACGCGGGCCGGTGAGTCCGAAACAAGGGATCTCTTCGCCGCGCGCGAGCCGCGGCAGGAAATGCTGCTTCTGCTCTTCCGTGCCGTAATGCAGCAGGAGTTCGGCGGGACCGAGCGAGTTCGGCACGACCACGGTCGAGGCGACCGTGCTCGAGCGGCTTGCGATCTTCACCACCACCGTCGAGTGCGCGTAGGCGGAGAACCCGAGACCACCGAACTTCCGGGGGATGATCATCGCCCAGAAGCCCTTCTTCTTGATGAAGTCCCAGACCTCGGGCGGCAGGTCGGCGCGCCGGTGCGTGATGTCGAAGTCGTCGATCATCCGGCACAGTTCTTCGCAGGGGCCGTCGATGAAGGCCTGCTCTTCGGCCGTGAGCACCGGCGCCTTCGCCGAGAGCAACTTCTGCCAGTCCGGGCCGCCCGTGAACAGCTCGCCGTCCCACCAGACCGTGCCGGCCTCGAGCGCCTCGCGCTCGGTCCGGGACATCGGCGGCAGCATGCGCCGGAAGGTCAGCAGGAACCGGTTCGAGATCAGCGCGCGGCGGAGTGGGCGGATGTTGAGCAGGACGTGCGGGAGGTACAGCGCCCACAGGGTCGCCTTCCACCAGCCGGCCCCTTCGCCGAAGAGCGTGTAGTAGACCAGCAGCACGCCGAGGGCGACCGTCGCCTTGGCGAGGCTTGCACGCTGGTAGGCGAGCCAGAGGACCAGGCTCGCGAACAGCACCAACCAGAGGGCCGTGAGCACCATGGGCTCCCGTATTTATACCGCTTCCAGCATGGTTTGCGGGATTAGGCGATGCACCCTATTGGCGCTACGTTTGCACTGCAAAAAGAGCATTCTGTGTATGCTGCCCGCCCGGGGGAGGGAATCAACATGAGCAAGCTGATCGATCGCGCGAAAGCCATCCTGCTAACGCCGAAGACAGAGTGGCCCGTCATTGCCGCTGAGCCCGAGACTACTGCGGGCCTGTTCAAGAACTACATCGTCATCCTTGCAGCGCTCGGCCCGATCGCGATGTTCCTGTCGCTGAGCGTCCTGGGTGTCGGGACGTTCCTCGGCTCGTTCCGTATCGGCATGGGCGCAGGGCTCTCGTATCTCGTCGTGAGCTACGCACTCGGACTCCTGTCGGTCTGGATCTTCAGCCTGATCGTCAATGCGCTGGCGCCGACCTTCGGCGGGCAGAAGGACTCCATTCAGGCGCTCAAGACCGTCGCTTATGCGATGACGGCGTCCTGGATAGGCGCGGTCGGCAACCTGGTGCCGGGCATCGGCTGGCTGATCGGCCTGGCCGGCGCCGCGTACAGCGTCTATCTCCTCTATCTCGGACTGCCGGTGACGATGAAGTCGCCGCCGGAGAAGGCCGTCGGCTACACGGTCGTCTGCATCATCGTCGGCATCGTCATTTCCTGGATTGTCATGGGCATTGCAGGTGCGGTGATCGGGCGTGGCATGTGGGCCGGCTACGGCGGAGGCCCCGCGACCACGGTCACCGACAGCGGCTTCGAGAAAGGCAGCTCCGGCGCCGCGCTCGAAGAGTGGGCCAAGCAGATGGAAGCGGCCGGCAAGCAGGTCGAGGCTTCCGCGCAGCAGAACCAGGGTGCGCCTTCCGCTGCCGCGGTCGGTGCGCTGATCGGTGCCGCCGTGGGCGGCAATACGGGTGTCTCAGCATTGCCGGCTGACCAGCTCAAGGCCTACCTGCCGGAGACGCTCGGTGGCCTGCCGCGCACGAGCCTCTCCGCCGAGCGTAATGCCGCCATGGGCTTCGAGGTGGCGGAGGCGAATGCCGACTACGGGGATGGTGCAGGGCGCAATCTCCGGCTCGAGATCAACGATACGGGCGGCGCCCAGGGCCTGCTCGGGCTCGCCGCCTGGGCAAACGTCGAAAGCGAGAAACAGTGGGACGGCGGTTACGAGCGCAGCTACCGCGCTGACGGACGCATGGTCCACGAGCGCTGGGATTCGAACGGCAACCAGGGCGAGTACAGCGTGATCGTCGGGAACCGCTTCGCCGTCGAGATTTCCGGGCAGGCCGCGAACATGAACGAACTGAAGGCGGCGCTCGCCTCCGGCGTCAACATCGCCGGTCTTGAGGCCACGGCCGCCGCGCAGGAAAAATGAAGGGGACGCACCCCTTCATGAATAT
>Ga0209254_10000685_pt1 | contig 28780 bp, 30 predicted proteins | sample FrelakmetDIP11DI_FD_187148 | JGI IMG/M metagenome (GOLD analysis project Ga0209254, IMG submission 187148) | Freshwater lake sediment microbial communities from the University of Notre Dame, USA, for methane emissions studies - DIP11 DI (SPAdes)... | ecosystem: Environmental > Aquatic >... | reverse complement strand
CCCTTAATCCCCTCCCGTCAAGGGAGGGGCGATTCTTAAGTCCCCTCTCCCTTGACGGGAGAGGGCAAGGGTGAGGGTGTGTGGCTTTACTTATGAACTCCTTAGTATATTCAGCAAAAGCACCATCCTGCGGTTCGGCGTTGGGATGATCGCGCCTCTTTTTTTGTTGTATCATAGGGTATGAGGTATTTTCTTTCTCACGAGGCCGTGCTTAAATGGCTTGAGACACCTTCTGTTTACCATATTGCAGGGGATGAGCTCTATGAACTCGATCATGACGCCTTTACGCTGTTTAGGAAGTGTGCCTCTCAAAGCGGGGGTACGATCAGCGATCATGATTTTCTGGATTATTGCCTGAAAGAAGGCCTCCTGACAACTGAAAGGGCTTCAGCAAAACACCCTCCCCTGACAGCATCTCCTGTCCCCTCGCTCCGGTATCTTGAACTTCAGATCACAGACCGCTGCAATCTCAGGTGCAAACACTGCTTTATTGAGGAAGGTTCCTCAGAGCTTTCAATACATAATGTAAGGGACATCCTGCGGGAATTCGAGGAAATGCAGGGGTTAAGGGTTCTCATCACCGGTGGGGAACCCCTTCTTTACAGCAGGTTGAGGGAACTATGCGACATGCTTCCTGATTTTTCCGTCCGGAAGGTCCTCCTTACGAACGGCATTCTCCTTAGCAGTACCATACTGAAAACCCTTACCATTCATGAAATTCAGATAAGCATCGACGGCCTGGAAAGGGCCCATGATTCCCTCAGGGGCAAAGGCGCCTACAAATCCGCGCTCAGGGGATTACACGCTGCCCTTGATGCTGGATTCGAGGTCTCTGTCTCTACCATGGTTCATCCCGGCAATCTCGGAGATTTCGATGCAATGGAAAAATTATTCAATACTATGGGGATAAAGGACTGGACTGTCGACATCCCCTGCGTCACCAGACGTTTAAAGCAGAACGATGCATTTCAGATAAGCCCAGAAAGCGGGGGCGGATATCTTCGGTACGGTTTTGGAGGAGGAATGCATTCCGGTACAGCAGGATATGCCTGCGGTTCGCATCTTATGGCGGTAATGGCGGACGGCAGAGCCGCCAAATGCACCTTCTTTTCCGCGAATCCCGTTGGAAAAATTGAGGAAGGACTGAGAACATGCTGGCAGAGGATCAGGCACGTCAGACTCGATGAGCTGAAATGCGACTGCAGTTTCATCGAATCCTGCAGGGGCGGATGCAGATACCGGGCGCTACTGTTCGGCGACAGGTTGGGCAAGGATTTTTACCGTTGTCATTCGTATGATATAATTAAAAAGTGAAGATCGGGTATGAAGCCCGGGTTCCTCTACGAAAGGGGGTGTCTGTCATGAAGATAAAAAAGGTGCTGAAAAGAGTCTCATTGACGTGCAAGTGCAAAAGTTCCTGCTGATAACGCGGGAGGCTTGCATGCAATAACGCAGAAAGAAAAAAGGCTGGTTTCAAACCCAGCCTTTTTTCATAACACTTTTATTCCATGGTTATGCACTGCACAGGACATGTATCCGCAGCTTCCTGACAATTGCAGGTATTACATTTGTCGGGGCCTATGACATGCGCTTTTCCATCATCTTCTACCTTAAAAACCTCCGGACACATTTCTTCACATGTGCCGCACCCTTCACATGCATCCATATCAACTACTGGTTTTGCCATACTCTTTCCTCCTTACCGTTGATTAGTTTGATAAACCTTCGTCTCTATCCGAAATAGCCATAGCGTTCTTCTTTACGCAGAAGGGGTTCAGCCCTCGACGATGCTATGTTCGTCCCACATAAACCAATTGCCGGTATCGGACATGAAAGAATACGTATTGGCAAAAATATCGTAATGCTGCTGCTCTTCCTTGACGAGCCTGCTGAAGAGCGCCCTCTCTTTTTCCGTCGGTGCATCTGCTTCTGCCTTCCTGTAAAACTCCACCCCCTCTTTTTCCATCTGCATCGCTATCCGAAATGCGTCGATTTCATCCTTTGTTGCCGCAACCCGCTGCATCATGGCGTCTTTCATCGTTTTAAAAATTGTCTGTATGTTCCCCATCGGGCTAACATTGTCAAGCGTAATGCCCATGTCTTTGAAGATTGCCGCCAGCATCTTGAGATGTCTCTTTTCATCGTCGGTGATACTCAAAAACATCTTTTTCCCCACAGGATGCTCCGTTTTCCCGGCCGCCTCCGTGTAAAAATCGATTGCGTCTTTTTCCATTCTTATCGCCACTTCAATAGCGTTCATGTAACCCTCCGCACATCAGTATTATTTTTATGAGTTTAATATTTTTAAGGAAGATAATCAATCGCCGGGATCGAATCAATCCCATCCTCATTCGCGAAAACCTGTCAAATCCCCAAGTGCTCTTATTGTTAAGTATTGCATGTTTTGAAATATTGTCAAGATAGTTATAATTGAATTAAGGAATATAACACCATGCGGTTTCCGTCGTTTATACAATTCTATCCGACATTGCGCTGCAACCAGAGGTGCAGGTTCTGTTTTAACCAAAACATATCAACTCCTTATAGGGACATGTACGAAAAAGACGCATACATGCTCTCCTCGATGCTGGTAGAACACGGATGTTCCGAAATTGACATCCTTGGCGGGGAGCCGATGCTTGTACCATGGATGTCAGATTTTGTGAATCATGTTACAGATTCGGGAACTATGGTAAACATAAGTACGAACGGAAGCCTTCCTCATGTCGTTGACCAACTGTCAAAAAACAACACAGGATTGCTCACTATCGGATTCTCCATCCACGGACTTCCCGAGGCACATCACTCCCTCACGGCTGCCGATAACTTCTCAAGTGCCGTCACAGGGATTCAGAAAATGATAGAAAAAGGAAACGACCCTATTGTAAAGAGCACATTGACGCGCGCCAACGCGAATGAAATCCGCCCCCTGGTGAAGTACCTCAGGGACCTTGGGATAAAACGCTATTATCTCCTGTATGAAGATAGTATCGGCAGGACTGATCTCTCACCGTGTCTTTCGTATCCGGAATTCATGCGTTTTTATACTGATCTGCAGAATGATCTGAAGCCGTTTCCTGTCGGGTTTGTGGCGGCGTCCGGGTTCTATAAATATGGGAGGAAAGCATGCGGCAGATGTGACGCGGGCATCGAAAAAATTGCGGTAATGCCGGACGGTTCTGTTTTTCCGTGCAATCTCTTTGCAGGTTTTGAAGAATTCCGGCTTGGGAATATATTTCTGGATGGTATCGGAAAAATCTGGAATAATCCCCTTCTCAAACAATTTCGGACATTTCATGAAAACGCATGCAAAAGAGATGACTGCCGCCACTCTGCGAACTGTAGCGGCGGATGCCCTGCCCATAGTTATTTCTTCTATGGCGTTATCGATGCAGCGGACCCGAGGTGTGCCATAAATAAAAGCACTTGACAAGAATATTTCTAATATAATAATATTTATTATCTAATAATTATTATAGATATATATGAAAGATAAAAATACCATTACAAAAGGGTTTAAATTGACCCCTCAGCGGCTTGCGATACTCGATTATCTGAACGGCAATACCGCTCATCCATCAGCAGATGAGATCTATAAGGCCTTGCAAGACAAGTTTCCGACCATGTCATTTGCGACTGTTTACAATACCCTGGAAACCATGAAGCAACAGGGGAATGTGGCTGAACTGACGATTGATCCTAACAAAAAACGCTTTGATCCGAATCCCCGGCCGCATCATCATCTCATCTGCATTACGTGTAAAAGGATCGTTGATATCCCTATCGACTATGATCTTCATGTCCCGGATGAGAAGAAAGAAGGATATGAAATCGTCGGTAACCATATCGAATTTTACGGTAGATGTAGGGGTTGCCGGGAAAAAGCTGCTTAGCATCTGTTGTTGAAGTTGTATTTGTCATTGTACGGCTTCCGGAATCTTTTGAACGGTTGGATTCTCCAGTCAGATTGTGGAATGGCGGCCTGCACAACATCAATGAATAAACTAACTCTATCAAGGAGGGTTTTATGAGCGTGAGTGTCGAAAAAATACCAGGAGGCTTTCGAATTGACGGACTCGATCTAAAGCGGGGGAAATGCGGATGCACATCTATTATTGCATGTTGTTACAGCTGGTCAATGGTTAAACAGAACGGAAACAAATTCATCTATACTGCAAAGACAACCGGACCTGATACAAAGGAAAACTTCAACTGGGCTTATACAGTCGAGAAAGATGGGTATACAGTAGAAGCGAGCATAGAAGATGCCCGTGATAAAAACCTGTTCTCCGGATATTATCCGCCAAGGATCGAGGAATGGCTTGAAAAAGGATGGGTGGTCGTTAAGAAGGACAGCGAGAGGGAAGATGTTGATGTGTGGAGATGTGCAATGTGCAAATGGCTTTACAAAAATCAGAAAGAACAGATCCCGTTTGAAGATCTCCCGGATGACTGGAAATGTCCGGTTTGCAAGGCTGATAAAGGAGTTTTTGAAAAAGTAGCATAACTGCTGAATTGGAATACAACTATTGAGAGGAAAGGAGCTTACGAATGGCAACAAAAATGGGACAGAAGTATAAATGCAATATTTGCGGGAATGAAGTAGTGGTAACTCATGAAGGAAAGGGTGAACTTGTCTGCTGCGGACAGCCGATGGCAGTTATTGGAGATGGATTTGAGTGCAAATAGTAACCCCCCTTATCAAGGCGGGCAAAAAGGGGTATAATTTTCATAGAAAAAATTATTCATCTTTAAAGACAGGGAGGCTCTATGAAAGCGGTAGAAATAAAACCTGATATTTACTGGGTTGGCGCCATCGACTGGGCGATCAGGGATTTTCACGGGTATATCGTCCCAAACGGGACAACCTACAACAACTATCTCATCCTCGACGACATGGTGACGCTGTTCGATACAGTAAAACACGATTTTTCCCATATCACCGTTGAGAATATCAGGAGCCTGGTGGACCCCGCAAAAATCCGGAACATAATTATTAATCACATCGAGAACGACCATTCGACGAGCATTGCGGAAATCATGCATCTCGCACCGAATGCCACAATCTACATCACTGAGAGAGGGAAAAAGGGTCTCGATAAATTCTACGACCTTTCCAGGTGGGACATAAAAACTGTAAAGACAGGTGATACCCTGAATATAGGCAAAAGGAATCTGCTTTTTATAGAGACCCCAATGCTTCACTGGCCGGATTCGATGATGACGTATGTAAAGGAAGACAAACTGCTCATCAGCCAGGATGCCTTCGGCCAGCATTATGCGTCGGCTGCGCGTTTTGACGACGAATTTCTCACCTGTTTTTCAGTATCCGAACTTGAAGATGCGGTGGAAGACTACTATGCAAATATTCTGATGCCGTTCGGCACGCTGATCAAAACGAAAATCGCGGAGATTCGGAAATTGGGGTTTGAAATCGATATGATCGCACCCGACCACGGCATCATATGGAGGAAAGACCCTGCAAAGATCATCAATATGTACCTTGACATGGCAAACGGAAAAGCAGATCTCAGGGTCGTCATTATCTATGATACGATGTGGAAAAGCACGGAACAGATGACCGTTCCTATCATGCAGGGCATTAAGGATGCGGGGGTGGATGTACAGGTCATAAAACTGAGGGCAACCCCTATAAGCGCTGCAGTCAAAGAATTTTGGCAGGCACGGGGGTGTCTCATCGGCTCTCCCACGTTGAATAATTCAATGTTCCCCACTATTGCAGAATTTTTATCGTATCTGAAGGGCCTCAGGCCCAAAAACCGCATTGCCGGCGCCTTCGGCAGTTACGGATGGGGAGGCGGCGCTGTCAAAGACATATACGAAGAATTGAAGAAGATGGGGCTTGAGATCGTAGAGCCAGGAGTGCAAGTCATCTATAAACCGACGGCTGATGAGGAGAAACGTTGCTACGAGTTCGGAAGGGAGTTTGCTGGCAAAGTAAAGGCGCACCATGCAAAGTTCGAATAAAAGGTTGAAACAATGGGGCCGCGATGACTGTTGAGACAGTCCTGCTTATCCTCGAATCGGTTCTGCTTCTTGCTACGATCATCCTCCTTTTATACAGCATTAAGGAAGGCAGGGGGCGGAAAAATATGTTATTGGAAGTGGGGAAAGTTACGCGGATGCTCACCCGGCAGGAATACTTTCTCAATGTCACCGATACGATGATGGATGCAAAGAATGAAGTGGCCGGTATTATTACCGGAAGACTGCCGGCTGAAGATGATGCTAAAAGAATAAAAGATATAGCGAATAACATCGAGAGGGTAACGAGGGGCGGGGTGAGGGTGAGGTATCTCATCCCGAAATTCCACGACAGGCTTCATGTCGGATATCACTACACCAAAGCCGGCGCCGAGGTGCGCTATAGTATCTGTGCCGTTGCAAATAACATACGTTATATTGTCGTCGACGACAAGGTGGCTGTGATTGGTATCCCTGAAAACATCGGCGAGAAAGCGGCGACGAGAAAAGGGTACAGAATTCCTTCCGAAGGTCTCTCTGCAATTCTGAAGGACCATTTTTCCCGATGCTGGGAAGAAAGTATGCCGTACGAGGACTATATAAAAGAGGTAATCAGGCAAACAGGAGCGACAGCCAAACTGCTGGAAAAAGAGCTGCAGATAGATGAAAGAGAGTTGAAGAAGTACACCATATGAAAGACGTAACAAGAAAAATTTAACTGGAGGAAATCATGGCGAAAACGGAACAGGATCTTCAGGACGCCTTTGCCGGCGAATCACAGGCAAACAGAAAGTATCTCGCGTTCGCGAAAAAGGCGGATGCCGAAGGCTTCAAACAGGTCGCAAAACTCTTCAGGGCTGCTGCCGAGGCAGAGACAGTCCACGCGCTGAACCATCTGAAGGAACTCGGCGCGATCAAAGCCACAAAGGAAAATCTTGAGGCGGCGATCGGAGGCGAAACGTATGAGTTTCAAAAAATGTACCCCCAGATGATTCTCGATGCAGAACAAGAGGGAAAGAAAGGCGCCCGGAGAAGTTTCGATCTCGCCAATGAAGTCGAAAAAATTCATGCAGCCCTTTATAAAAAGGCCCTCGAAACCCTTGGCAAAAATGCAGAGGTCGATTATTATGTCTGTGAGGTCTGCGGGAATACGGTCGAGGGAGAGCCGCCTGACAAATGCCCGATCTGCGGGGCACTGAAAAAGATGTTTAAGAAGGTTGAATAATTCGCATGAGACGGCGAAAATATGTGGCGCTTTTATGTCTTGTCCTATTCATCTTTTCTTACAGCATACTTTCTGCTTCTGAAACCGCCGCGGAGAAAAAGGATTTCGGCGCCAATGGACTGATCAGCCCGGCGACAAAAAGCTGCATTGCATGCCACGAACAGGTAACGCCCGGCATCGTTGCAGACTGGCGCACGAGCAGACATTCGAGGGTGGTTCCTGCGGAGGCCATAAAAAAACCACTTTTGGAAAAACGGATATCTGCTGAAAATATTCCAGCGGAATTACAGGGGCAAGTTGTCGGCTGTTATGAATGTCATTCGCTGAATGCCGGAAATCACAGCGATAATTTTGAACATATGGGCCGCAGGATCAATGTCGTCGTTTCCCCCAATGACTGCAAGACTTGTCATCCCGTAGAAGTGCAGCAATTTTCGGGCAGCAAAAAGTACTATGCGCATAAAATTCTCGTTGACAACCCTCTCTTTTCTCTCATGGTCAATACTATTACAGGGATAAAGAAGGCGGAGGGAATGCAGCTTACCGCAGCCAGCCCCTCTGATGCGACCCTGCATGAAACGTGTCTCGGTTGTCACGGAACACGGGTGGAAGTGAAGGGAACAAAGAATATAGCAACAAAAATGGGCTCTTTTGCATTCCCGAACCTCACGAACTGGCCCAACCAGGGAGTGGGAAGAGTAAACCCCGATGGCAGCCTCGGCGCCTGCTCCGCATGCCATACGAGGCATGGGTTTCTCATCGAAGTAGCGAGAAAACCCTATACCTGCAGCCAGTGCCACCACGAACCGGATGTCCCTGCGTGGAATGTCTACGAAGAGAGCAAACACGGCAATATCTATTCATCCAAAGGCCTTAGCTGGGATTTTACAAGCGTACCATGGAAGGTCGGTCAGGACTTTAAAGCGCCGACCTGCGCCGCATGTCACAATAGCCTCTTGATATCACCTGACAACGAAGTGATTGCAGAGCGGTCGCACAATTTCGGTTCCCGTTTATGGGTAAGACTCTTCGGCCTCATCTATAGTCATCCTCAGCCGAAATCAGGCGACACTACCATTATCAAAAATGGGGACGACCTGCCGCTGCCGGTGACATTCACCGGAGAGAACGCCTCACAGTTTTTGATTGATGAATCCGAGCAGGGGAAAAGATTGAACACGATGAGCAGCGTCTGCAAAGGCTGTCACAGTTCGCAATGGACAATGAATCATTTCGCAAAGCTCGATACTACGATAAAAGAGACGAACGCCATGACACTCACTGCCACGAAGCTCATGGTAAATGCCTGGGAGAAGGGAATTGAGAATAAAACAAATCCGTTTGATGAGACCATTGAATTGATGTGGACCAGGCAATGGCTTTTCTATTCGAACTCTGTCAGGTATGCTTCCGCGATGACAGGCGCACCTGACTTCGCGAGCTTCAAAAACGGCTGGTGGGATCTGAGTGAGAACCTTCAGCATATGAAAGACTGGATTGAACTGAAAAACAGCAGAAAAGAGAAACACTGAATGAAGGTGATTGCATTTCTCGGAAGTCCGCGGGAAGGAGGCAATTCAGATCTGCTTCTCAGGGAGGTTATCAGGGCGGTTGAGGAATCAGGGTCTGATGTCCGCCTTTTCCCGCTGAATATAATGAACATCATGCCATGCCAGAACTGCGGGGGATGTGATGAAGCCGGCGTCTGCATCTACGATGATGATATGACGCAGATTTATGAGGCGATTCGCACTGCAGACAGGGTCATTCTGGCCTCTCCCGTCTTTTTCTTCGGCCTGAGCGCCCAGGTAAAAGCCATGGTAGACAGGTGTCAGGCGTTCTGGTGCGAGAAATATCTTCTCAAGAAATCCATTCCCGCAGGTCCCCATGGAAGAAAAGGATTATTATTGCTGGTCGGCGGAATGAAAAAAGAGATCGGCATCGAATGTTCAGGAGCGACCGCAAAGGCCTTCTTCAGGACAATAAGTGTTCCTGAACATAAGACACTGGCTTACCTCAGCATTGACGCCAAAGAAGATATTCTCAAACATCCCACGGCCTTGAAAGACGCATACGAGGCCGGGAGAGAACTTGTGAAGGTTTAATACTTAATGATCCGTTTCCATCTCTTGTGTATCCAGAGCCACTCTGTGGGGTGCTGCCGGATATACTCCTCAATATACCATGAAAACTTCTTAGTATCTTCAACTACCGCTGCATCTCTGTCCTGCTGAGCTGAAAGTTCCACCGCAGGGTGTATTGTTATTGTATGCCCCTTTTCGGTCCTGTGTATGAATGTAGGCAGCACTGCCGCACCTGTCTTGCGCGCAATAAGCGCGGGTATTTTCATTGTCCATGCGCCGATGCCAAGGAAATCGATCACGAATCCTTCATCCCTTTTTACTGCCTGATCCATCAGGATGCCCACCACATCATTGTTTTTTAATTTCTGGAGAATCGGCTTTAATGCACCTTTTTTATAAATGACGCTGTTGCCATACTTTTTTCTTACTCTCTCGACAAAACGATGGATAAACGGATTGTCGACCGGCCTGGCAACTCCCGATGCCACATGCAGCTTTAAAGCCAGGGTAATCGCCATCAACTCCCAGTTGCCGCAGTGGCCTGTGATGAACAGAATTCCCTTCCCTTTCAGCAAGGCATCCCTGAAGTGTTCAATCCCCTCTATTTCGACCGCATCGATAATTTTTCCTCCGCGATTATAATAAAGCCTGACCACCTCAGAGATTGTCTTTCCAAGGTTTTTGAAATTGTCACGGATCACCGTCTCAGCGGGCTCTGGAAAAGTCAGAGCACCGGACGAAATTACAGCCTTCAGGTTCTGAATGGCAATCCGCCTTCTGCTCTGCCAGAGGTAAAAAACGAAAAGGCCGAGCAACTCCCCGGCCTTCTTAGACCATTTCAAGGGCAGTATCGCGAAAGGTATGGATACGATAACAAATACGATGAACTCAAAAAACCATACTGCTCTCTTCATGCGCCTTCTACGCCCTCGGATGGTGTTTCGCATATACCTGCTTCATCCGGTCCGTTGTCACCTTGGTATAAATCTGCGTGGTGGAAATATCAGAGTGTCCAAGCATCTTTTGCAGTGACCGGAGGTCCGCTCCCCCTTCAAGCAGATGCGTTGCGAAGGAATGCCGCATCGTATGCGGTGAAATCTTCAGCCCAATTTTTTGGCCGAACGTTTTGATCGTCTGCCAGAAACGCTGCCTTGTCATATTCTCCCCTCTCCTGGTTACAAAGAGATAAGGAGAAGTCTTGTTTTTCAATATTTGGCCCCGCTGTTGATTAATATACCCCTGCATGCGTTCCAGCGCGCGAATATGCACAGGCACAATCCTTTCCTTGGACCCTTTCCCTAAAACACGGAGAAAACCTGCATCAAAATGGACATCCTCCAGCTTGAGCGATACAAGCTCGCTAACACGCAATCCCGAGGAATAGAGGAGTTCGAGCATCACCGAGTTTCTCATCATGAGCGGGTCAGCAGTCTCTGCTTTTGCGCTTTCTTCGAGCAGCGACGTAATTTCGGCAATACTGAGCGACTTCGGAAGCCTCTCCCACCTTTTCGGCGTCTGCAGGTTTTCCGAAGGGTCCCCTTTGATCTCTTTTTCAATGATGAGATATCTGCACAGGCCTTTTATTGATGATATCGCCCTGCAGATGCTCGGGACCGAATATCCGCTGTCCCGAAGAGATTCGATAAAATCGATAATATCCGCCCTCGCAAAGGAGACGAGATCTCTCTTCTTTGACGAAATAAAAGCCTGGAATTTCCTGAGATCGAATTGATACGACTCAATGGTATTCCTCGACAGCCCCTTCTCCGCGGCAAGATAGGTAAGAAAATTGTTTAGATGCTCCAACCGGTCCTCCTACAACGTATAAATCGCTTTCATCTGATCGGTATAACTGCCGTCTTCGTTGTAAATATAGGACGGCCTTTCCACCTTCAACCCGGTTCTTCCCCCCTTTACTGCTTCGATGAGTACCATTTTGGCCTCTGTTGCAGGAGAAGAATGAACAAACCGCAGCCTCTTTGGTTCCATTTCCCTTTTTTTCAGGGCGACAATAAGTTCTGCGAGTCTGTTCGGGTGATGAATGAGGCAGAACCTTCCTCTTATTTTTAGCAATGCCGCAGCGGCATCGGCAAGTTCATCAAGCTTGAGCATTATTTCATGCCGTGCGATAGCCTTTTCTTCCTCAATATTGAGAAGGCCGCTCTTACACGCTCTGAACGGTGGATTCGAAACAACAAGATCAAATCGGGACGGAGATGATAGTAAGACACGGTTTCTCAAATCGCATTTCACTACCTTCACTCTGTCATTCATACGATTCAATGCAGTATTTTTCTCTGCGAGGCTGACAAGAGTTTCCTGAAGCTCGAAAAGGGTGACCTGTGCATGGGGATATTTTTTTGCGAGCAATATTCCGACAATGCCCGAGCCCGCACCGAGGTCAGCAATATCCCGGACGGTTTTGAGGTCCACAAACTCAAACAACAGCAAGGCATCGACTGAAAAACGATATCCCTTTGCCGGCTGGTATAAGTGTATATCACGGATACTGTCAAGCGTGACATCCACATCACTCCCACCTGAGCCGGCGGAAGTGTGCGATATACTATATGACACCTTTGTCTTCAAGCATAGAAAGAAATATCTCAACAATGTGAGGATCGAACTGTGTGCCGGAGAATTTTTTCAGTTCCTTCACCGCTTCTGACACCGAGAGCGCTTTTCTATAAGGCCGATCAGTCGTCATTGCGCCGAAGGCATCCGCAACACCGATAATCCTCGCACCGAGCGGGATATTCTCTCCTTTCAGTCCCTCAGGATACCCTGAACCGTCGAAACATTCCTGATGGTACCTTATTATCTCCTTCGTATGCTTGAGTGGTTCGACAGGTCCGATAATGTTTGCCCCGTCCTCGGGATGCTTTTTGATGATAGCTAACTCTTCATCGGACAATTTATCGGGCTTCATGAGAATATGGTCGGGAACGCATATCTTTCCCAAATCGTGCAAGAGCGCCGCTTTTTTGATATTTTCGACCTCCCGGTCGGAAAGTTTCAATTTCTGGGCGATTTCGACCGAGTATTCAGCAATGTCTTTCATATGCTTGTCAGTATACAAATCCCTCGCCTCGACGACGGCAGACAGCGTCACGATCATGGAAAGGTATGACTGCTCCAGTTTCTCATAGAGGCGGGCATTTTCTATCGCAGCCGCAGCCTGACCGCTCAGGACCGAAAGAAGTTCCATGTCAGACTGCGTGAAGAAATGATCACTGCTTATCCGGCAGATGCAGAGGAGTCCGATTACATTCCCTCTCATCGAGAGCGGCATACAAATGCCCGACGATATCTCCTCACTCTTACTCATCTCCTCAATGCCGGAAGGCAGCTCGCTACCGGCTGTTATGAGAAAGGGCGAACTTCCTTTAAGGGTAAGCGCAGTCAGCTTTTCACTGTAGTGTTCTCTAAAGTCTTTTTCAAAATGAGATGACAGGCCTTGACACACCTTTAGTTCCAGCCTGCCCGATGCTTCATCCATAAAGGCAAGCAATGCTTTATCAGCCCTCGCCTCTTGCAGCGCGATATCGATGATCAATCTGACCAATCGTTTCGTATCGGTTTCGCTGATGATTTCTTTGCTCACCTCAAAGAGCGGCATTAAGGCACGCATCCTGATGTTTTCATTCAGCAGCCTCGTCTTTTCGAGGGCCTCGGCAACTGCAGATCTGAGTTCCTCCGGCGTAAAAGGCTTCAGGAGAAACCCCTGTGCGCCCAGCCTCATGGCATTGATGGCCGTATCGAGCGTGCCATGGCCGGTGATGATGATGATCGGCATCTCTGTATTGCGGGCCCTGACATGCCTGATGACATCCAGCCCGCTTATGTCAGGCATGCGGATATCGGTGAGGAGAAGGTCGAACTTTTCCGTTTCGAGCAATTCCAATCCCTTGTTGCCGTCAGATACTGTTTTTATTTCATGGTTCGCCCTCGTCAGAATATCCTGTGCAAGCTGAAGAATGAATTCTTCGTCATCGATTACGAGTATTTTTTCTTTTTGCATGCGCTGTGTTCTCCTACCCTAAAGACACCCTTATTATACCTTTTTGAAAACAGAATGTTAACCTTGCAGAGCGAACGCACTATCCTGGATTTATCTGGCGATGATGAAAAATAAAAAAGGCCATGCTGAAAGCATGGCCTTTTAACTGTTATAGGAAATGTGAGCTATCTTCTTTCTGCTACCTGTACTCTTGCAATTGCCCTTTCGAGGGATGACGTCGACCGGGCGAAATCGAACTCTTCGATCTTTTTAAGTCTTTCTTCAGCCCTTTTCATTGCAGTCTTTGCCCTCTCCATATCTATGTCTTCCGATTTTTCAGCACTGTCGGCAAGAATCATGACCCTCTCAGTACCGACCTCGGCGTATCCCCAGTTTACGAAGACATATTTCGTCGCGTTTCCTTTTTTATATGCGAGCATGCCGGCCTTTAAGGTAGTAAAGAAAGGCACGTGACCGGGAAGTACGCCGAAATCACCTTCGCTTCCGGTGCATGACACTTCGTCAACGTCCTCGCTTAAAATAAGGCCATACGGGGTAACGATTTCCAGCTTTAATTTATTCTCTTTCTCCATTAGTGCCTCTCCTGCCTTAGCCGTTTATTCTTTATCCCTGTTTGCTCCATCCAAGTTTCTTCGCCTTTTCCTCGACCTCTTCAATCGGTCCTACCATATAGAATGCCTGCTCCGGCATATCATCGTATTGTCCTGCCACGATAGCCTTAAATCCTTTTATGGTATCCGCAGTTTTGACATATTTACCTTTTTGACCGGTAAATGCCTCTGCAACATGGAACGGCTGGCTCAGGAACCTTTGAAGTTTCCTTGCCCTTGAGACGAGCATCTTATCGTCTTCCGAAAGTTCCTCGATACCGAGGATCGCGATGATGTCCTGAAGCTCCTTGTATCTCTGAAGAGTTTTCTGAACACTTCTGGCAACCGCGTAATGCTCATCGCCGATGACCTTAGGGTCAAGGATCCTTGATGTAGAGTCCAACGGGTCAACAGCAGGGTAAATACCGAGCTCTGAAATCTGCCTTGAGAGAACGACTGTTCCGTCAAGATGGGTAAATGCAGTCGCAACAGCAGGGTCAGTAAGGTCGTCCGCAGGAACATAGATAGCCTGCATGGAGGTAATAGCGCCCTTCTTTGTGGTGGTGATCCTTTCCTGAAGTGCACCCATGTCAGTGCCGAGAGTCGGCTGATAACCGACGGCGGATGGCATTCTTCCTAAGAGTGCTGAAACCTCTGCCCAGGCGAGGGTATATCTGAAGATATTGTCAATGAACAAGAGAACGTCCTGTCCCTGGTCTCTAAAGTATTCTGCGCAGGTCAATGCGCTCAATCCAACGTTTGCCCTTGCTCCGGGCGGCTCGTTCATCTGACCGTAAATAAGGGCTGCCTTCGGTAAAACGCCTGAGTGCTTCATTTCGAGATACAGATCGTTCCCTTCCCTTGTTCTCTCACCGACGCCTGCGAAAACCGAGATACCGCCGTGGACCATGGCGATGTTGTTGATCATCTCCATGATAACAACGGTCTTGCCGACTCCGGCGCCGCCGAACATACCCATCTTGCCGCCTCTGACGAACGGTGTAAGGAGGTCAAAGACTTTAACGCCTGTCTCAAATGCCTGTGTGGTAGCCTCCTGTTCAATAAAGTCAGGCGCCAACCTGTGAATAGGCATCCTCTCTGTTGTCTCTATCGGTCCCAATTCATCAATGGGGTCACCCACGACATTGAGAATTCTTCCTAATGCTCCCTTTCCGACGGGAACTGTTATCGGCTGACCGCTATCTACCACCTTCATGCCTCTTACAAGGCCGTCGGTCGGTCCCATAGCAATGGTCCTCACCTTATTATCACCAAGGTGAATAGCGGCCTCCAGGGTAATATGAATCTCGGGTATGCCCTTGGATGGGTCACCCGGATGATCAACCGTCATCGCATCTTTAACCTTTGGAAGTACTTTTTCGAATTCTACGTCTACAACCGCGCCTATTACCTGTGCTACTTTTCCTTCGTTCATCGTGATACCCCCTCAACTATATTAAAATTCTTTAATCCTTAATTCCCTAATCCTTTAATGCCTCAACACCGCCGACAATGTCCATAAGTTCTCCTGTGATGGCCGCCTGTCTTACCTTGTTTGCCAGGAGTGTTATCTTGACAATAAGCTCAGAACAGTTCTTTGTAGCATTTTCCATGGCAGCCATCCTCGCAGCTTCCTCTGATGCTGAGGATTCGAGCAATGCCCTGTAGACCTGTATTTCAATATATTTCGGCAACAGTCTTTCGAATATGGCCGCCCGTGAAGGTTCATAGAGGTAATCTGCTGTCATGGATATCTCTTTCTGGCCCTCTTCTCCCTCTATCACACCCACAGGCAGAAGTTTCATTATGGTAACCTTCTGGGCAATCATCGATTTGAATTCATTATAAATAACAATAACTTCATCAAAGGTCTCGCCGGTATACCCCTCAATGAGATTACCTGCGGTCTCCTGTGCGTTGGTATAGGATATTCTTCCGGAAAGACCGACCCATGCGTTTCTCATCGGAATGTTTCTTCTTTTGAAAAAGTCACGTGCTTTTCTGCCGACAACGCTCAGGGTTATTTCAACCTCTTCCTTCTTCAGGCCGTTTATATAATTATTCGCAGCCTTAAGGATATTGGTATTAAAGGCGCCGCAGAGACCCTTATCAGATGTAATAACAACAACTTCCACCTTCTTTTTCAACCTCAAAGCAAGGAGGGGATGTATCTCGCGCTCCGCAACCTTCGCAAGATCGGTCAGGACTGTTCCCATCCTGGAAGCATACGGCCTGAAATTCAGCATCCGGTCCTGGACCTTCCGCATTTTTGCTGCGGCCACCATCTTCATGGCAGCAGTAATCTTCTTGGTGCTCTGGATTGCTTTTAATCTTTTTCTTATATCCCTTAAAGTTGCCATTTCTCTTCTCCTATCGCAACCGTATTATGCTGAGAAGGTTTTCTTGAATGCGGTGATCGCCTCATTAAGCTTTGCTTTAAGGTCATCATCCAGTTCCTTCTTTTCCATGATCTCTTTCTTCAGGGCCTGCTTTTCAGCCCTGATATATCTCATAAACGCTTCCTCAAAATTCCTTATTGAATCAACAGGAACGTCATCGAGAAAACCCTGGGTCCCTGCATAAATAACAATTATCTGATCATCAACCGACATCGGAACAAACTGGTCCTGCTTCAGAAGTTCAACCATCCTTCTTCCTCTTTCAATCTGTGCAAGAGTTGCCTTATCGAGGTCAGATGCGAACTGAGCAAATGCGGCAAGCTCTCTATACTGTGCGAGGTCGAGTCTAATCATACCGGCAACCTGCTTCATGGCTTTGATCTGGGCAGCGCCACCGACACGACTGACCGAGAGACCCGCGTTAACCGCCGGCCTTATACCAGAGTAGAAGAGTTCAGGTTCAAGATAGATCTGCCCGTCTGTAATAGAAATAACGTTTGTCGGGATAAAACCGGAAACGTCACCAGCCTGCGTCTCGATGACCGGGATTGCGGTCAATGAACCGGCGCCCATTGCATCGCTCATTTTTGCCGCCCTTTCGAGAAGCCTTGAATGGAGATAGAAAACGTCACCGGGGTACGCCTCACGTGAAGGAGGCCGTCTCAGGATCAGGGAAAGCTGTCTATATGCCTGCGCCTGTTTGGTAAGGTCATCATAAGCGATAAATGCGGCCTTGCCGTTGTCTCTGAAATACTCACCCATGGTGCAGCCGACATACGGCGCAATATACTGCATCGGCGCCGGCTCACTCGCTGTCGCAACAACAACGATGGTGTGCTCAAGTGCGCCCATTTCCTCAAGTTTTTTGACGGTATTGACGACAGCCGGTCTGCGCTGTCCGATTGCAACATATATGCAGGTAACATCGCCGCCTTTCTGATTGATAATAGTGTCAATGAGAATGGCTGTTTTTCCGATCTGACGATCACCGATGCAAAGCTCTCTCTGTCCTCTTCCGATCGGAATCATGGCGTCGATTGCCTTAATGCCTGTCTGGAGTGGCTCATGGACCGGTTTCCTCTTAATGATACCCGGTGCAATAACCTCGACCTTTCTTGTCTGCTTGCAGTTGAGCGGCCCTTTTCCGTCTATCGGCTGTCCGATCCCATTAACCACTCTTCCCTTGAGTTCATCTCCTACCGGGACTTCCATAACCCTTCCGGTGCGTTTTACGATATCGCCTTCCTTAACATTCTTGTCCTCACCGAAGAGGACCGCACCAACCGAATCCTCTTCAAGGTTCAGCGCCATGCCGTAGACACCGTTCTGGAACTCAAGCATCTCCATGGCCATACAGTTGTCAAGACCGTACACCTTTGCAACACCGTCACCGATATAGGTAACGGTACCGATTTCACTTACATCGACCTTCTTCTCAAAGTCCGTAATCTGCTTCTTTAAAAGTTCACTGATTTCTTCTGTCTTAATTTCTGCCATAATGTCACCCCTTTATTAGCTCATCTTTTAATAGCCTTAACTGGCCTTTTATGCTTGTATCATACATGGTACTTCCGATCTTGACGAGAATACCGCCAAAAAGGGAAGGATCTATGATATATTCCACATCCACATCCCTGTCCGTCAGTCTCTTGAGGGATGCCTTTAGTGTGTTCTCACGGTCTGTGCTTATTGCGATCGGAGTCATTACAACAGCCTTGGCCTTCCTTTTCCTTTCGAGGTAGATAGTGGTGGCAATTCTGATGATATCAGCGAGGGCTACGATTACTCCGACTTCCGCGATATGCAAAATGAATTTCACCGTGCTTTCGGAAAGCTTCAGCCGTTCTGATACCGACTTGATAATACCTGCTCTCTCATCAGTGGTAAAACGCGGATTCACAAGGAGACTCCTGAACTCCTTGCTTTTGACCATCAGATCACTCACCGAAATAAGTTCAGTAAGGGCCTGAGGCGCGTTTTCTATGCCGATGTTCCTCAACAATGCTTTGGCATATCTGTTTGCTTGTTTTCCCGGTTTCAACCTTTGCCTCCTATCTTCACCAATGAGTCATCAAGAAGCCTTTCCTGTTCATCCTTTGTTAACTTCTCCTTCAGCTTCTTTTCTGCAAGCTCCATTGCCAGTTCAACAGCCTCGGCCTTGATGACCTCTTTTGCATGTTTCAATTCAAAATCTATGTTGGTTTTTGCCTGTTCCACTATTTTGTCTTTCAGCCGGGAACTCTCTGCAATAATCCTGTCGCGTTCCTGTTCCCCGGATTTCTTTGCCGCGGCAAGAATCGCCGCTATCTCCGCGTCTTTCGTCTTCAGCCGTCCTTCCACTTCATGCAATGCCTTTAACGCCGCTTCTTTCGCCTCTTTGGCCTCGTTCAGGGTTTTTTCGATCAGCTCAGTCCTTTTCTGAAGAAAATTTGCAAGGGGCTTTTTTGCGAACTTGAAGAGGACAACAATGAGGAGTACGAAATTAAAGATCTTCCACATATACTCTTTCCAGAGCGGGGTATGTTCTGCTGCTTCTTCTCCTCCTCCTCCGCCGCTGGCGAATACAAAGGACACAACAGCCACGTTTAGAATGAAGAAGCCGACGAGCGCTGCTATTCTTTTCCTTGCCATGTTGAATTTCAAGCCCTTCATTTTTCTCATACCTTCACCAGCTTTCTTACGATTTCGTCGGAGAACTTGTCAACATCAGCTCTTAACGCCTGCCGTGCCTTTTCGGCCTCGGCCTTGATCTCCGCCTTTGCCTTGTCAAGGGTCGAAACCGCTTCAGTCTCAGCAGCAGAGAGGACCTCTTTCTGTTTGCTCATCCCTTCAGCCTTGAGGCCCTCAAACAGTTCCTTTGATTTCGTCCTCGATTCGGCGAGCTCGCGGTTCAGTCTGGTGATGCCTTCCTCTCTTTGGGCACTCATGTTCTTTGCGGCATCGAGATTGCCTTTTGCCGTGTCTTCCCGTTCCTTGAAAATTTTCATGAGGGGTTTGAAGAGGATGGCGTTCAAAAGGAAGATTAAAACAAAAAAGTTGATAGCCAAGACAATAAGCCACATAGGTTGAATATCTAGCATCTTGCACCTTCCGTCGAGTAGTTTTAGAAAAGCGAAACCAGAATACCATAGGGCAAAAAAGATTGTCAAGAGATTTTTGTGACCCCTGAAAAGGGCTGAAAATATTTTACTGTGCGCCCCTCTCACGGCGAATGCCGGGGCTGAAGAGAGGCCTTGTCATTGTGGTAAAATAGGCATATGTTTTACGAGAAGATCGAAGCACTAAAAGCAAAAAAGCTCTTCAGGGAATTACGGGACCGGCGGTCCCCTCAGGGAACGACGATAGCGTTTGACGGCAGGGAATACATTAACTTTTCCTCAAACGACTACCTTGGCCTTGCGAACCATCCTTTTATCATAGAGCGGGTCAGGCAGGCTCTGGATTCTTATGGATTCGGCGCAGGTGCATCGAGGCTCCTGGGCGGCGGGAGTTCCCTCCATAACGAGCTTGAAACAAGGGTCGCGCAATTCAAGAAAACGGAATCGGCCCTTGTGTTTAACTCGGGCTATGCTGCGAATACAGGGATTATCCCCTCTATCGCAGATGAGGATACCCTACTGTTAAGCGACGAGCTGAACCATGCGAGCATCATAGACGGATGCCGTCTGAGCAACACAAAAACATTGGTCTATGCCCACAAAGACATCCCGCATATTGAAAAATTGTTACAAAAAGAAACAGGAAAGAAAAAAATTATCATTACCGATTCGATCTTCAGCATGGACGGAGACATCGCGCCTTTGAATGAACTGTATGCACTATGCAGAAACTATAATGCTCTCCTCTATGTTGACGATGCGCATGCTACCGGCGTCATCGGGGAAGGAAAGGGCTCCCTTGCCCACTTCAATATCAACCCTGAACCATGGATAATACAAATGGGCACATTTTCGAAGGCACTCGGCTCATTAGGCGCGTTCCTTGCCGGGAGTGAGAATATTGTCCGTTGGACATCAAACAACGCCCGGAGTTTCATGTATTCAACAGCGCTTCCTGCCTGTGTCATTGCAGCATCCCTTGCTTCTCTGGAATTGGCAGAAAATGAGACCGAACGCTTAAGAAAACTTTGGACAAACAGAGAGAAGGTGGTGAAGGGCATAACAAGTCTTGGGTATGACACCATGGGATCTGAAACGCCCATCATACCCATCAGGACGGGAAGTGTAGAAAATACCCTTCGCATTTCGGAACATCTCCGCAAGAACGGCATTTTTGCTCCGGCGATACGGCCACCGACAGTAAAGGAACCGAGGATCAGGATCAACATCACTGCTGCGCATACAGATGAAGATATTGAACGGCTCGTTGAAGCACTGAGAGAGGTATAGAAGAGCGTGGCGCAGAGAGCAGGACGCAGAGAGCAAAACACGAAAGGCTTCTTTATAACAGGCACTGACACGGGCGTCGGCAAAACAATTATCTCTGCAGCTCTCATTAAAGCTGCTCACATGCTTGGATTGAAGGCGTGCGGAATGAAGCCGATAGAGACGGGTTGTTCAAAACAAAAGTTCAAAGTTCAAAGTTCAAAGTTCAAAGTTCAAGACACAGATTTAACACCGCATGATGGCATGTTTCTGAAAAAAATCGCCTGTGTGAATGCATCTCTCGATCTCATTACTCCCATTCGTTTTGAGAATCCCCTAGCCCCTTTGACGGCATCTGAAATAGAAGGGAGGGTCGTTGATCTCAGGACGATAAAAAATGCGTATCAGAAGCTTTCCCTAGAATATGATGCAATGATTGTGGAGGGGATTGGTGGATTGCTCGTTCCGATCAGAAAAAATTATTTCGTGCTTGATCTCGCATCGGATCTGGGACTACCGGTCGTTGTTGTCGCAAGGCCAGGTCTCGGCACGATCAACCATACGATGCTAACAGTTAATTATGCATTGAAGGCAGGGCTTACTGTTGCAGGAATTATTATCAACTATACCCGGCCTCCGGAGAAAACACTTGCTGAGGTTACTAACCCGGGTATCATCAGACAGATCAGCTCCGTCCCGCTTTTGGGCGTCTTCCCCTTTCTCGATGATTTCGAAAGCGCAACGATCGAGAAAGCCGCGGCTGATAGCCTGAACATCGAAACAATCAGGAAATTGTTATCGCGTCCCCGTTAAATTAACTTCAAATCAGCAAGCACCTGTCTCAGCTTCACTTTGTTCGCAGGGGCCATCTCACAGAGCGGAAGTCTGAATTCCTCCTGAATTTTTCCCATCATTGCAAGCGCTGTTTTAACAGGGATAGGATTCGTCTCAATGAACATCGCCGCATTCAGGGGTTCGAGCTTGAAATGTAATGCCCTTGCCTTGTCATGCTCTCCCTTCATCCACCAGGCACACATCTGGGAAACGGCCTTGGGAGCAACGTTTGCAGTAACGGATATCGTGCCCTTTCCTCCGAGGGCGAGAAGCGGCAGGGTCGTAAAGTCATCTCCCGAAAGAACGGTTATTCTGTCTCCGCAGAGCCTGATGACCTCGCTTACCTGTTTCATGTCGCCTGTAGCCTCTTTTAACGCAATAACATTCTCTATCTCGGCAAGGCGTGCTACCGTTGCCGGGAGAATGTTGACCGCAGTTCGGCCGGGAACGTTATAGAGGACGATGGGAATATCAACTTTTTCTGCAACCGCCTTGTAGTGTCTGTAAAGACCTTCCTGGGTCGGTTTGTTGTAATATGGCGCTACGAGCAGCGCTGCATCCGCCCCGGATTTTTTGGCATGTTGTGTAATCTCTATCGTCTCATCAGTAGCATTTGCGCCTGTCCCGGCAATAACAGGGACTCTTTTATTGACGGTCTTAACGGTAAAATCAATCACCCGGTAGTGCTCTTTATAATCCAATGTCGCTGATTCGCCGGTCGTGCCGCACGGGACAATGGCATTGATCCCCTGTGCGATATGCCACTCGATAAGATCGCCAAGCGCCTTTTCATCAACCTTCCCCTTCTTAAAAGGTGTCACAATTGCGACGATTGATCCTTTCACCATAGCTGCCTCCTTTTTAGCGGATTGCCTTTGATAAACATCATTCCCCCCCTTTAATAATCAAAAACGCCTTCAAAAACCCTGGCAGCAGGGCCTGTCATATAGATATGGTTGTCGCCCGCCCATTCTATGAACAGGTCTCCTCCAGGGAGATGAACCGTAACTTTTTTGCCGGTCTTCCCTTTCAGGCTCGTCGCTACAGCAGCAGCCGAGGCGCCCGTGCCACAGGCCATTGTTTCACCCGCGCCCCTTTCCCATACGCGCATTCTGATTTCTGTTTCGGACAAAACTTCAATGAATTCTACATTAATTCTCCGGGGGAAAAGCGGATGATTCTCTATCATTGGACCGTAATAGGTTACCGGGAAGCGTAAGACATCATCAACAAGAATAATTGCATGGGGATTCCCCATTGACACACAGGTCATGGCGAATTCCCGGTCCTCTATCTTCAGAGGATAGTCAATAATCGCCCCACGCCCCCCTTTAAAAAAGGGGGGTAAGGGGGGATTTGATTCAGCACTTATATTTACCGGTATTCTTTCCGGTTCGAATATCGGCTCTCCCATATCGACCTTCACCAGATCTCCTGCTTTTTCAGGCCTGATGATCCCCGCCGGGGTTTCGACAGAAAGAACTATTTTATCAGAGAGCTTGCTGTCCCAGATATATTGAGCGAGGCAGCGGATTCCGTTGCCGCACATTTCCACTTCACTGCCGTCGGCATTGAATATCCTCATCATAAAATCTGCTTTTTGTGAAGAGAAAAGAAGGAGGATTTGATCAGCGCCGATGCCGAATCGCCTGTCGCATAACCGTTTGCCAAGGGCTTCGAGATCTTTCTTTTCTGTCGGGCACTTCTGCGCAATGCAGTCAATGAGGATGAAGTCATTGCCGAGGCCGTGCATTTTTATAAAATGTATCTTCACGTGGCTTACTTCAGGAAAGCAGGGATCCGTTCATTTCGCACAAGGTCGTTATACGTCTCCCGTTGCCTGATCAGAAAATGCTCTCCTTCTTTCACCATAACCTCCGCAGCCCGCGGCCTGCTGTTATAGTTGGAGCTCATCGAAAATCCATATGCGCCGGCGCTCAGGACAGCAAGATATTCACCCTGCCTGGTCCTTTTGAGTTCTCTCTGCCGGGCGAGGAAATCGCCGGATTCACATATAGGGCCGACAACATCGCAGAGGATTGTGCCCCTTTTTGTCCGTGTAACAGGCAGGATGTGATGATACGCTTCGTACAGCGACGGTCTGATGAGGTCGTTCATACCCGCATCGACGATGACAAATTCCTTCTCAGGCCCTTTTTTCAGATAGAGCGTCCTGGTGACGAGTATGCCTGCATTGCCGACGATCGACCTGCCGGGTTCCATAATCAACGTAAGACTCCTGCCTTCAAGCAGCGGCATAAGGCTGCATGCCAGATCCTTAGGCACCGGGGGTTCCTCATCCTTGTAAGAAATGCCGAGCCCGCCGCCGACGTCGAGGTATCTGATTACAACCCCCTGAGCATTCAATTCATCAATGAGGAACAGCACTCTCTTGAGCGCGTCGACAAATGGAGTGATCTTCGTAATCTGTGATCCGATATGTTTGTGGATGCCGATAACGCTGATATTTTTCAACCGTGAAGCAAATTGGTAATATTCCAATGCATCTTCTATGGGGATGCCGAATTTATGTTTCTTCATCCCGGTAGTGATATACGGGTGCGTCTCGGGGTCGATATCAGGGTTTATGCGCAACGCGATCGGCGCCTTTGTCCTCATCTCGCCTGCAACTCTGTCGATCTCTCTCATCTCATCTTCAGACTCGACATTGAACATAAGGATCTTTTTCCTCAGCGCAAACCGTATCTCATCCCCGGTCTTTCCGACTCCCGCATACACTATTTTCTTTGCCGGTATGCCCGCCTTCAAAGCAGCATGGAGCTCTCCGCCCGACACAATATCGGCTCCGCCGCCGCTCTTTGCGAAGAGCCTGAGGATCGCCGTATTTGAATTGGATTTTACGGCAAAGCAAATAATATGCGGATAATCGTTAAAGGCATCATCATATGCCTTAAAATGTCTTAAAAGCGTGTTGTAACTGTAAATGTATAAGGGGGTGCCGTATTGTTCAGCAAGCCGTTTGACCGGCACTTGTTCTGCAAAAAGCTCACTGCCCCGGTATTTGAAAAAATGCATGGAGATCTCCGCGCAACGATTTTTGATATTTTTTATATTGTACAGACATTTGATTGTAATCTCAAGGGGTTGAATGCTTTCATTTGCATTTCGCATGAAGCAATATGTTACATTTTATAGTAGATAAACTAACAAACAGCGGAGGATATTTTGGGGAAGAATATTGCAGAAAAGATAGTTGAAGCGCATAAAGTGTACGGTGAATTGAAAACAGATACGCCCGTTGGAGTGAACGTTGATCAGGTATATACGCAGGATGCAACCGGCACGATGACCTGGCTGCAGTTCGAAGCGATCGGGATCGACAGGGTCAAAGTTCCTCTTGCCGTTTCCTACGTGGACCACAACATGCTCCAGCAAAATTTCATGAATCCCGACGATCATCTGTTCCTTCAAACCGCTGCTGCCAAATACGGGGCTTACTTCTCACGGCCCGGCAACGGCATCTGCCACCAGGTGCACCTCGAACAGTTCGCAGCGCCGGGGAAAATCGCCCTTGGAACCGACAGTCATACACCGACAGGCGGCGGCATGGGGATGATCGCCATTGGCGTCGGTGGACTCGACGCGGCAACCGTAATGGGGGGAGCCCCATTCGAATTGAATATGCCGAAGGTCGTGAAGATGAACCTGACCGGGAAACTTCAGCGGCCATGGGTAACCGCTATGGATGTTATCCTCGAAATTTTGAGGAGACTCTCTGTCAAAGGCGGCGTCGGCAAGATATTCGAATATGGCGGATCAGGGGCAAAAGATTTGAGTGTTCCGGAAAGGGCAACGATCACTAACATGGGCGCAGAACTCGGCGCAACAACATCCATATTCCCAAGTGACAAAAGGACAAAGGCGTATCTTGCTGCGGTAGGAAGAGAAGCAGCCTGGGTTGAGATCAAGGCAGATAAAGGAGCGAAATACGCTGAAATTATTGACATCGATCTCAGCCAGATAGAACCAATGATCGCCCAACCTCACAGTCCTGACAATGTCGTAACAGTGAAAAGTCTTACCGGCACAAAAGTAGATCAGGTCTGCATTGGAAGCTGCACAAACTCTTCTTATCAGGCGATGAAAACCGTTGCATCAATGCTCAAGGGGAATACCGTCGCAAAGAATGTGAATCTCCTGATCAATTCGGGTTCGCGTCAGGTATATGAGATGATCGCAAAAGAGGGACTGACTGCAGACATGATAGCCGCCGGTGCCAGAATGCTTGAATCAACATGCGGTCCGTGTATCGGCATGGGGGGAGCACCGGGGAGCGGCCAGGTTTCCGTACGTTCATATAACAGAAATTTCAAGGGGCGAAGCGGGACAAAGGATGCCTTTATCTATCTCGCAAGCCCTGTATCATGTGCGGCATTTGCGGTGAGAGGAGAAATAACCGACCCACGTGAATCAGGGGTGAGCATCACCAGGTTTAAAGAACCGAAGAAATACCTGATAAACAGGAGTTTTATCATACCTCCGAAAGATGACACTTCTGGGATCACCGTCATCAAGGGACCGAATATCAAAGAAATATCAGTGAAGGAACCCCTGGAGGATCTGATTGAGGCAGAAGTGCTGTTGAAACTCGGGGATAATATCACCACAGACGACATCATGCCTGCCGGTTCCGCTGTGCTGCCCTATCGCTCGAATATACCAGCAATCTCCGAGTTCGTTTTCAGCAATATCGATGCCTCATTCAGCAAACGTGCAACAATGGCAAAGGCATCCGGCGGCGGAATTATCGTCGGCGGGGAGAACTACGGTCAGGGCTCATCAAGGGAACATGCTGCAATCGCGCCCATGTTTCTGGGGGTGCAGGCGGTCATTGCAAAATCCTTTGCACGGATTCACCGGTCGAATCTGATCAATTTTGGCGTCTTGCCTCTGCTTTTCAAAAATCCGGAGGATGCCGGGAAGGTTGAAAAGGGTGACAGACTGATTATGAAAGACCTGAAGAAATCCCTGACAGGGGACCAGCCTTACCGCGTTTACAATAAAACCAAAGATTACACCTTTGAAGTCTGTTCACAGCTGAATGAGAGAGAAAAAGAGATTATCATATCAGGCGGCCTGCTGCCGAATACCAAAAAGCATCTCCAGAATATTTGACAAGAAAACCCTTAAAAGGTTAAATTAAAAATCACGTTCGGGCCGCTAGCTCAGTTGGTAGAGCAACGCCCTTTTAAGGCGTGGGTCGTTGGTTCGAATCCAACGCGGCTCACCATATACGTCCCTATCGTCTAGCTCGGCCTAGGACATCGCCCTTTCAAGGCGGTAACACGGGTTCAAATCCCGTTGGGGACGCCATTTTTTGAATCAAAGGTTTGCAGCATTAACGCGCTTCTCCGGATTATCGGATTGCAGCAAAATTGCAGCAGTCCTCTTTGATTCAACAAAAAAGAGCCTTCCGGAGGTCTCAAATTTAGATAAGCCCTGCAAGAAATTTCCCGGCTGAAATGATTCTTATTCCTTTCTCAAGCCTGTCTGTAGCAGGCTTCTTTACAACCTGATATACATACGGGATTGAGAGCCTTCCTTTGAAGTAGGGAAGATGCGGGGACAGACCGGTCTCATTGAGCTTTGCCTCAACGGCAAACCAGGGCTTACCATCTATGGTTACAAGAAAGTCAACTTCACGCTTGTCAACGTCCCGCAAGAAGTGTAATCCTGCCTTGTATCCCTCATAGTCGGTTATGAAATGCACAAATTTCAGGAGATGGGAGGCCATTAGGTTCTCGAAGCGGGCAGCCTCATCCTCAACATCTGACCAGTCCCATAAATAAAGCTTGGGTTCTTTTTTGAGTGACCGTATCTTCTTTGCAGTGAACGGATAGATTCGGAAGTGATAATAAAAGGATTCCAGAATTTCCATCCAGTGCGATACAGCGCGAAAACTCACCTCAAGGTCTTCCCGGATAGCGTTGATAGACAGCAAAGAACCGACCTTGGAAGGCAGAATATCGCTCAGGAGTTTCATGTTGCCTATGTCCCTTATTGCCTCTACGTCAAAAATGTCCTCTCGGAACATCCGTTCTATCTTCTCATTGTGCCAGCGCCTCAGCTGCTTTTTGTTCTGCTTCATAACAGGTTCGGGGAAGCCGCCGAAAACATCCATAATGTCCATGGTATTCTGATGGAAACCCTGCCCTATCGGCAATTCCTGGCGTATGGATGCCCTGAAGTTTATACCTTCTATCTCTGCCAGGGTAAACGGATGAAGCCGGTAATAATGATACCTTCCCTGCAGCGAATCACCGCCCCTGCGGTAGAGATCAAGCCGGGTGCTACCGGTGACAAGGAATTTATAGGTTTCTTTGAGTTTGTCATATTCGCCCTTAATGAGACCTTTCCACCGCCTGTATTTATGTATCTCGTCAAAGATGAGGAGTTCAGAATCTCCCGGCCAGATTGAAGCGGTAATAGCCTTCCTGTCCGCCCTGTTATCCCAGTTGAAATAGGTATGGTTCTTAAAATGCGTTGCGATGAAATTGCGGCAGAGGGTCGTCTTTCCGACCTGGCGCGGCCCGCCGACAAAGACCATCTTGTCTTTCAGGTCTTCAACAATAAAAGGTGTCAGATAGCGGTCCTTCAGCATATGTCTATTATATAATAATTTTGCATGAAAGCAAATTTATTAGCTAACAATTTTGCTTTCATACTAATTTATTCAGGGGGGGCATGAGGGAAGAAGACGGGAAGGCTAAAGTACACCTTACTGCATTGGCGTGTTAAAGCATCCTTCAGCGGTGAAGCTTTGTGCTTATATGAGGCTGGCCGGCACAAGGGCTTTTGATATAATTCCTACACTCTGCTTTATATCTCTGCCTGATGTCAGATTTCAAGGCTTTAAGGATTGAGAGAATTTCGGTTGCCGCATTTGTTTGTATGTCTGAGATTCTCCTTAACCCCAAAATATTCCGGTAGGGTCGTCGTTTATCTCTTTAAGTATTTTTTCTATGTTCTTTGTCGGATCTATATCCATGTACTCATGCCACTTATCGTTTCTGTCCGCACAATAAAGCGTCCATTCACCCGTTTTATTGTCGTATCTTATCTGAGCAATTGCCATTGATGTCCATTCTTTCAGCTCGGGGCGCCACGGCGCCCTGTTCTCAAAAATTGTAACGCTGTTGCCCCGTATTTTATAAGAAAGATTCACCTTGTCCAATGCGTCAGCCGGAACCCTTTTCGTACAGAATTCTCCGACTTTCTTTTCAATCAGCGTCTTAACCAAAACAGGAAGCGGCATAT
>Ga0209254_10000684_pt1 | contig 28792 bp, 25 predicted proteins | sample FrelakmetDIP11DI_FD_187148 | JGI IMG/M metagenome (GOLD analysis project Ga0209254, IMG submission 187148) | Freshwater lake sediment microbial communities from the University of Notre Dame, USA, for methane emissions studies - DIP11 DI (SPAdes)... | ecosystem: Environmental > Aquatic >... | reverse complement strand
GCGTCAGCACGCGCGTCTTGCCGCTGCCTGCGCCGGCGAGTACCAGCACCGGGCCGAGCGGCGCGGTGACGGCGGCGCGCTGTTCCTCGTTCAGCGACTGGAGGAGGTCCTGGGACGTCATGGGAGGGCGGATTCTAGAAGATAATTGGGACGTTCACCTTTTTCTATCAGCGGCCTTGCGACATTACCGCTGGTTGGCGAAAAAGGTGAACGTCCCAATTATCTTCAGGGCTTCTCTTCGCGGGCGAATTCGAGCAGGGCGAGAACGAGCGCGATGACGACCGGGCCGACGAACAGGCCGATCAGGCCGAAGGCGGCGAGCCCGCCCAGCACGCCGATGAATACGGCGACGGTCGGAAGCGGCGAGCGATCGGAGATCAGGAACGGCTTCAGGAAGTTGTCCACGCTGCTGACGACGATGCCGACCACCAGGATGCCTATAGCCTGGTCGTAACGCCCCTGGACCAGCAGCGTGGCGAGCGCGGGTACCCAGACCAGCGCCGTTCCACCGAAAGGCACGACGGACAGCACTGCCGCCAGCACGCCGAACACCACTGGCGCGGGCATCCCGGTGAGCGCGAATCCGATGCCGAGCAGGAGCCCCTGCACGATCGAGGTGAGCACCGTTCCGCGCACGACCGCCCGCGTCACGGACGCGAGCCGCTGCGCCAGCGACTCGCGGCGATCAGCAGGCAGCGGCACGAGGGTCGAGCCGAGCCGCGCGATCGCCCGCCCGTCGCGAATGATGAAGAACAGGATGAACAGCATCACGGTAAAGGCCAGCACCGTGCCGACGGCGCCCAGGAACGCGATGCCGCCGTAGCTCGCGAGCTCCTGGAACAGCGTCTTGCTGCCTTCGACTGCCCAGGTCTGGATCTGGGTCGTGCTGATGTGCAGGTTTTCGCCGAGCCACTGCAGCACGCGTCCGACCACGGGAAACTGCTCCAGGCCGGTCAACGACGCGTTGCGCTGTCCCGCCAGCCACACCTGCAGCCGGCCCGCGAGCTCCGCGGCCTGGCGCGTGAAGGTGACCGCGAGCGCGGTCAGCGGGCCAAGGAACAGCACCAGCACGAACATGGTCAGCGTGAACGCCGAGGCCGAGTCGCGACCGCGCAGCCAGCGCGTCAGCGTTGCCTGCGCCGGCTGCAGCAGGAAACCGAGGAACAGTGCCCAGGCAATCGGTCCGAGGAAGGGATCGATGATCCGGTAGACGAGGAATGCGACGATCGCGAGTCCCGCGACGCCCAGGAGTCGCTGGTAGAACAGCACGTTGTCGTTTGCGGCCATGGCGTGTCCTCAGAGCGCCGCGCGGATGCGCGCCGCATGCGCGGCGAGCGCCGCGGGATCGGCGGGGTCGGCCGCGTGGATGCCGAGGTCCTTGCCGGTGTAGCGCGGGATCACGTGGAAGTGCAGGTGAAATACGCTCTGCCCCGCGGCGGGGCCGTTCAGCTGCGCGACCATGACGCCCGGCGGCGAGAACGCCTTCTTGATGGCGCGCGCGACCTTCTGCGCGGTGCGGATCGCGGCGGCCACCGACTCGGGCGGCGTGGTGAAGATGTCCTCGCCCGCCGCTTTCGGCACGACCAGGGTGTGACCCTCCGCCTGCGGCATGATGTCCATGAAGGCGAGCGTGTCCGCGTCCTCGTAGACCTTGTGGCAGGGAATCTCGCCGCGGACGATGCGGGCGAAGATGTTGTCCTTGTCGTAGGCCATCTCAGGTCTCCCTATCAAGCTCGACCGAGATCACGCAGTGATCGGGCCAGCGACCGCCGCCCGGGTAGCTCCTGACCCGGAACGAACCCGGCACCAGCCGCGCGGCCAGCCGTTCGCCAAGAATAAGGTAGTCGACCGGCATGCGCTCGCCGTGCCCGTTGTTGCAGCCGATGGCCCCGTGTCCGGCGCCGGGGTTCACCAGGTCGGCGCCAGCGGGCTCGCCGTCATCGATTTCCGGCCACATCGCGACGATCGCGCCCTTCTCGTCGCGGGCCACGGCCCGCTCCTGGTCGAAACGGCGGTTGAAGTCGCCGATCACGCCGAAGGCATCGCCGGCCCGCGCGCGGCGGTCGATCCATTCCTCCAGCACCGGCACCTGTTGCTGCAGGGTCCTGCAGTCGTCTCGTGCGGAGGTGAGCAGGTCGCGGTTGCAGGAGGCCTTCAGGTGCACGGCGAGCAGGCGCATCTCGCGGGGCGTGCCGGGCTCGATCGTCACGTCCGCGCCCCAGCGCACGGCGTTCTTCGGCAGCCCGAGTGCACGGTAGTCACGGTTGCAGCGGTGCTTGAGCCCCTTGCGGATCGCAAAGCCGACGTTCTGCACCTGCCTGCGCCTGGTGAAGCAGAACGAATGCCCCGGGAAGATCTCCCGCGCGACGTCCTCGCCGTCGATTTCCTGCAGCGCGATCACGTCCGCGGGCAGGGTCGCGGCGAAGCTTTTCAGTCGCGCGAGATCGGCTTCGCTCCAGCGTTTCTCCGGCACCAGGTCGCAGGGGATCGTGCGCTCGCCGCCGCCCGGCCGCGCGTCGCGCCCGAAGCAGGTGGGCGCCAGTGCGTCGAAGACGGCGGGCGTCATCATCCACTCGAGGTTCCAGGTCGCGATCGTGAGGCGCTCGGCGGTGCCGGCGGTGGCGGAGACAGCGAGTGCGAACGCAGCGGCGATGAGCCGCATCACGAGCCGGGCTGCCGCCGGTTCGCGACCAGGTCGGTGATGACGCCGGGATCGGCGAGCGTCGAGGTATCACCCAGCTGTTCATGCTCATTCGCGGCGATCTTGCGCAGGATCCGGCGCATGATCTTGCCGGAGCGCGTTTTCGGCAGGCTTGGCGCCCACTGGATATGGTCCGGCTGCGCGATCGGCCCGATTTCCTTGCGCACCCACTGCACGAGCTCGGCCCGCAGCGAGTCGGTCGTCGCCTCGCCGCTGACCAGGGTGACGTAGGCGTAGATGCCCTGGCCCTTGATGTCGTGCGGGAAGCCGACCACGGCGGCCTCGGCGACCCTCGGGTGCGCGACCAGCGCGCTCTCGACTTCCGCGGTGCCGATTCGGTGACCCGAGACGTTGATGACGTCGTCCACGCGGCCGGTGATCCACCAGTAGCCGTCCTCGTCGCGGCGTGCACCATCGCCGGTGAAGTACTTGCCGCGGTAGGTCGTGAAATAAGTGTTGATGAAGCGCTGGTGATCGCCGTAAACCGTGCGCATCTGCCCGGGCCAGCTGTCGAGCAGCACGAGGTTGCCGTCGGTCGCACCCTCGAGGATGCGGCCTTCGCCGTCGACGAGCGCGGGCCTGACGCCGGGCAGCGGCAGCGTCGCGGACCCTGCCTTCAGCGTCATCGCGCCGGGCAGCGGCGAGATCAGGACGCCGCCGGTCTCGGTCTGCCACCAGGTGTCCACGATCGGGCAGCGTCCGTCGCCGACCACGCGGTGGTACCACTCCCAGGCCTCCGGATTGATCGGCTCACCGACCGTGCCGAGCAGGCGCAGGCTCTTGCGCGACGTCGCCTTCACCGGCGCGTCGCCGTCGCGCATCAGCGCACGGATCGCGGTCGGCGCGGTGTAGAAGATGTTGACCTGGTGCTTGTCGACAACGCGCCAGAAGCGCGACGTGTCGGGATGGTTTGGCACGCCCTCGAACATCAGGCTGGTCGCACCGTTCGACAGGGGCCCGTAGACGATGTAACTGTGGCCCGTCACCCAGCCGACGTCGGCCGTGCACCAGAAGACGTCGTCTTCGCGGTAGTCGAAGACGATCGCAAAAGTGTAGTTGACGTAGGTGAGGTAGCCGCCGCTGGTGTGCAGCACGCCCTTCGGCTTGCCCGTCGAGCCCGAGGTGTAGAGGATGAAGAGCGGGTCCTCCGCGTTCATCCGTTCCGGCTCGCAACTCGCGGGTTCCGCGGCCGTGATCTCCTCGTACCGGACGTCGCGGCCGGCGACCCAGCCGACCTTCGCGCCGGTGCGGCGCACCACGACGACGTTCTTGACCGGCAGCGCGCGCGAGGCGATCGCGGCGTCCACGTTCGCCTTGAGCGGTACCTTCTTCCCGCCGCGCAGGCCTTCGTCCGCCGTGATCACGAGCGTGGAAGCGCAGTCCTCGATGCGGCCCGCGAGCGATTCCGGCGAGAAACCGCCGAACACCACGGAGTGGACCGCGCCGATGCGCGCGCAGGCGAGCATCGCGACCGCAGCCTCCGGGATCATCGGCATGTAGATCGTGACGCGGTCGCCTTTCCTCACGCCGAGCCGGCGCATCGCGTTGCCGAAGCGGCAGACGGACTCGTACAGCTCGCGGTAGGTGACGCGCCTGGAAACGTCCGGATCGTCGCCCTCGAAGAGCAGTGCGGTCTTGTCGGCACGCTGCGCGAGCTGGCGGTCGAGGCAGTTGACGGAGACGTTGAGCTCGCCATCCTCGTACCAGCGGATGCGGAAGTCGTCGGGATCGAAGGAAACGTCGCGGATCTTGGTCGGGAACCGGTACCAGTCGATGCGCTCCGCGATCCTGGCCCAGAAGACGTCCGGATCCCGGACCGACTCCTCGTACGCTGTCAGGTAGTCCGCGGCCTTGACCACGGCCCTGGCCGCGAATGCCTCGGGAACCGGATGAATGTGGATGCTCATGGCGGGTCCATTCTAGCGAGCGTCGTGGCGATTGACGCAGGTCAAGGCGGCGGTCCTGGTAGCGACCGATCATCGCAGCAGGCCAGAGAGGCCCTTCATGCAGAGATTCCTGCCCGCCGCCGTCCTGCTGTTTGCTGCGCTGCCCGCGGCGGGCGAAGACACGGACGGCTTCATCCAGGGCGGGGACATCGGCCTCGACCTGCGCTACCGATTCGAGAACGTCGAGCAGGACGGCAAGCCGTCCACGGCCGACGCCAACACGGTGCGGCTCCGTCTCAGGCTGGAGTCCGGCGTCGTCAAGGGCTTCTCTGCCCTCGTCGAGCTCGATCACATTGAAGCGCTCGGCGACCCGCGCTACGACGATACGCGAAACGGCCTGACGAATTATCCGGTCATCGCGGATCCGCAGGGCACCGATTTCAACCAATACTGGCTGCAATGGCGCGGCGCCCGCGATACGGGGCTGCGCGCGGGCCGCCAGCGCATCGCGTTCGGCAACGAGCGCTTCGTCGGCGCCGTCGGCTGGCGCCAGAACGAGCAGACCTTCGATGCGCTGCGGCTGGACACCAAGGCGATCCCGGGCGCGGTCGCAAACTACGTGTACGTGGACCGCGTTCAGCGCGTGTTCGGCCCGGATTCCGGCGTGCCGCCGGCATCGCTCGCGAGCGACAGTCACCTGCTAGACGTGCGCAGTACCACCCTGCCGGTCGGCACGCTGGTCTTTCACGCGGAGTTGCTCGATTTCGAGAACGCGCCGCAGCTCTCGCTCGATACCTTCGGCCTGCGCTACGAGGGCGAGCGCAAGGCCCTGGGCGAATGGAAGGGCGGCTGGGCCGTGGAGTACGCCGAGCAGCGCGATGCCGGGGCGAATGTGGCCAACGTCGACGCGCACTACGGGCTCGCGGAGCTGCGGCTGCAGTCGGCGGCGCTGGGTTTCACCGCCGGTTACGAGGTGCTCTCAGGAGAGCGGGGCACGTTCACGGCGACGACGAATCCCGCGTTCCAGACTCCGCTCGCGACACTGCACGCATTCCAGGGCTGGGCGGACAAGTTCCTGACCACGCCCGCCGCGGGCATCGAGGACTTCTGGCTCGGGGTCAATGGCAAGCTGGCAGGCTGGAACCTGAAGCTTGCCTGGCACGACTTCGGCGCCGAGGCGACGGGCGCCGACTACGGGAGCGAGTGGGATGCCTCGGTGACGCGGAAATTCGCCGAGCGCTACGAGCTGCTGGTCAAGTTCGCGGATTACTCCGCAGACGAACTGCTGACCGACACGCGCAAGTACTGGGTGCAGTTCTCCGCGGCTTTCTGATCAGACGTCGGCGGCCTTGAAGGTGTCGCAGGCCTCGACGGAGCCCGACTGGAAACCGGTCGTGAACCAGCGCATGCGCTGTTCGGCACTGCCGTGCGTGAACGCATCCGGCACCACGGACCGGCCGGCGCTGCGCTGCAGCGTGTCGTCGCCGACGGCGGCGGCGGCGCGCATCGCTTCCTCGACGTCGCCCGCCTCGAGGATGCCGGCGTAACGCTGGACGTGATGCGCCCAGACGCCGGCGAAGCAGTCGGCCTGCAGCTCCTGGCGGACGGAGAGCTGGTTGCCCTCGATCTGGTCAACGCGCTGGCGCAGCTCGTGCACGCGGTTCGAAACGCCCATCAGGTTCTGGACGTGATGGCCGACTTCGTGCGCGACGACATAGGCGCGGGCGAAGTCGTTGCGTCCGCCGAGCTCGGGACCGAGCTGGTCGAAGAAGCTGAGGTCGATGTAGAGTTTCTCGTCGGGCGGGCAGTAGAAAGGTCCCATCTGCGACTCCGCGAAGCCGCAGCCGGACTCGACGGCGCCGCCGAACAGGACCAGGACCGGCTCGCGGTACTGGCCGCCGAGTTTCGTGAAGATCGCGTTCCAGGCGTCTTCGGTCTCGGCCAGCGTGACCGCGATCTGCTGGCGCCATTCGGCCTCGTTCGGGGACTCGACATAGGGCTCGTTGGTCGTCTCGAGCGGCGCGTTGCCGACGCCCTGCAGCACGGGCGTCGGGTCGCCGCCGAGGAACATCACGAGCAGCGCGATGGCGAGCGTGCCGAGGCCGCCGCCGACCAGCCCGCCGCGGCTGACGCGCATGCCGCGCCGGTCTTCGATGTTGCCGCTCTGCCGGCGTCCTTCCCAGCGCATGGAAAATTCCTTTTTCTAGCCGCCCAGGATGGCGCGCGGCAGGTAGTGATCGACGAGCAGCGCTGCGAACAGCAGCGCCAGGTAGTTGATGGAGAAACGGAACGTGCGCATCGGCAGGTCCGCGCGCTCGGAGCGCAGGAGCTGCCAGGTCATGCGCAGGAACAGCGCGTCGAGGACGAGCGCGGCGACCAGGTAGAAGCCCCCCGCCATGCCGGTCAGGAACGGCAGCACGGTGACGACCGTGAGCAGCACCGTGTAGTACCAGATGAACTGCTTGGTGTAGGCGACGCCGTGCGTGACCGGCAGCATCGGGATGCCGACGCGCGCGTATTCGTCGCGGCGCGCGATCGCGAGCGCCCAGAAGTGAGGCGGTGTCCAGGCAAAGATGATGAGGAACAGCAGGAGCGCGTCCGCGTCGACGACGCCAGTCACTGCGGTCCAGCCCAGCACGGGCGGGGCCGCGCCTGCCGCGCCGCCGATGACGATGTTCTGCGGCGTCGCGCGCTTCAGCCAGAGCGTGTAGACGATCGCGTAGCCGATGATCGAGAAGAAGGTCAGCACGGCGGTCAGCGCGTTGACGAGCAGTGCGAGGATCAACATCGAGCCCGCGCCGAGCACGAAGGCGAAGGAGAGCGCGTAGGCCTCGGATACCGTCCCGCGCGGCAGCGGGCGCATGCGGGTGCGCGACATTTCCGCGTCGATGTGGGCATCCAGCACGTGATTGATCGCCGCCGCCGAGGAGGCGGCGAGCGCGATGCCGATCGTGCCCCAGACCAGGGCCGCCGCCGGCGGGAAGCCCGGCACGGCGAGGAACATGCCCACGATCGCCGTGAACATGATGAGCGAGACGACCTTTGGCTTGGTCAGCGCGAAGTAGTCCCGCGCCCGGCTGGAGACCCTGCCGGCCGTCGCTTCCGATGGCGCTTCCGGGACGATCATGACGCGTGAAATGCTACCACCACACGACGGAGGGGACGCACCCCTTCATATTCGTGAAGGGGGGCGTCCCCTTCACGAATATGAAGGGGTGCGTCCCCTTCAAGGGATCGGTTTGAGGCCGGTATGGGCCGCGGCGCGCTGCACGACGTACTCGCAGAGCCCGCGCAGGAACTCGGAGAAGACGCGCACGCGAGCCAGGCGCAGCGCCGCCGGGGTATGGACGATGGACAGCGCCGGCCCCAGCCGGGTGTGCTCAGGCAGCACGATCACGAGGCTGCCTTCCATGAGCTCACGGGCGGCGAGCAGGTCCATGGTCTGGGTGATTCCGACCCCCCGGGCGGCGGCGAGCATCACCGCCTCGGCCTCATTGACCGTCATGCGGAACCGGAGCTCGAAGGGCGGCGGCTGGTCCTGCGCAAACAGCCAGGGCCGCGGATGCGTGCCGCCCGCCGGGATCGCGCCGATCAGCACGTGGTCGGCAAGCTCTGCGAGCGTCTCGGGCCTCCCATGGCGGGCGAGGTAGGCGGGCGAGGCGCAGGTGATCCAGCGTGAGCCGGAAATCCGGTGCGCCACAACGTCGGGATCTGTCATCGGGCCGGCACGCACGGCCAGGTCCACGCCTTCGCGCACCAGGTCAACGACCCGCTCGTTGAACCGCAGGTCGAGGTCGATCCCCGGATAGCGCGCCAGGAAGTCGGGCAGCGCCGGCAGCAGGATGTGCCGGCCAAACGAGCCGGGCACGTCCACGCGCACGCGGCCCGTTGGCTGTTCCTTGCCGCGGCGCAGCGTTTCCTCCGCCGCAGCCAGTTCCGCGAACACGCGTCGGCAATGCACGAGGTAATCAGCGCCAGCGGGCGTCAGGGCGACCTTGCGGGTGGTGCGATTCAGGAGCTTCAGTCCGAAGCGCCGCTCGAGCCGATGCACGTGGGTGCTGACCATCGCGCGCGAAAGGCCGAGTTCTTCCGCGGCGCGGGTGAAGGACCCAAGCTCCGCCACCCTGGCGAAGGCCTGCATGGCCTGAAGCGCTTCCATGGTCCTATTAGTACGTACTATTGACTAATCAAGTCAATATTGAGCTGTTTATCAGAACAATAGGGACGCGTACCTTCTCTCCCGTACTTCACAGGAGAGCCGCCATGTTCCTCTTCAATCGTTCGGGTCTCGGGGTCTGCCTGGCGCTGGTCGTCGCCGCGTTTCCGGTGCTGGTCCAGTTCCTCTGACGCTCAGCGGAGCATTGGCCGATAACGGCCAACTTCCGAGCGCGGGCTGAGCGCCCGCAGCAGCGCGACGCAGGCAAGCACCAGCAGCGCCGCACCCGCGTTGTGGGCCGTGCCGAGCCATAACGGCCAGCCCTTCCAGATCAGGTTCATCCCCACCAGAAGCTGCAGCACCAGAGCGACCGCGACCGCGGTCGCCGCGAGCTTTGCGGCCATGGATTGACCCCGACGGAGTGCACCTACCACGACGAGTGCGAGCAGGACCGCCGTCAAATAAGCGCCGAGACGATGCGTGTAATGGATCGCGACGCGAGCCGGCGCGTCGAGCACGCCCCCCTCGTAGTCGATTCCAAGTCCTCGCCAGAGGATGAATGCATTCCGGAAGTCCATAGGCGGCCACCAGGAGGCCTGGCAAGTCGGAAAATCCGGGCAGGCCGCGGCCGCGTAGTTCGTGCTGGTCCAGCCGCCGAGCGTGATCTGCACGACCAGCACGGCCAGCCCCGCGATCGCGAGGCGGCGCACCGGACGCTCCGCGGCTTTCAACTCACGCCGCGCGGGAGGCAGTGCGAGCCACCACAGCAATGCGAGGGTGAGGAGCCCGCCGAGCAGGTGCAGGGTCACGATCAGCGGCTTCAATAGAAGCGTCACCGTCCACATGCCGAGCAGTGCCTGCACGCCGAGCAGGGCGACGAGCAGCCAGGGCAGGATCCGCGGCTGCGCCGGGTCGCGGCGGTTCACGACCGAGAAGACCGCGAGCCCGATCACCAGCAGGCCGAGCCCGCCGACGATGTAGCGGTGCACCATCTCGTTGATGGCTTTCTGGTAATCGAAGGGACGGTCGGGATTCGCCGCATTGATCTCGGCGACGCGCTCGGCGGCCTGGGCCGGGTGGACGTGGCCATAGCAGCCGGGCCAGTCCGGGCAGCCGAGCCCGGCGCTCGTGAGCCGCACCCAGGCGCCGACCACGACGACGATCACGCACAGCAGCGTCGCGGCCAGCGCGGCGCGGCGGAACCAGAGCAAGCCGCGGGTTTCGCGCATGCGGATCCCCTAGCCGATGTTCGACAACCGCAGCAGCCGTTCGAGGTCCTTGAGCAGCCCGCGCGCGGAGCCGGATGCAGGGTAGCTCATCATGAGATTGCCGTGCGGGTCCACTATATAGATGCCCGGCGCGCCATCGACGGCGGGCGGGAACGCCGCGAGCACCGCCTCGCCACCGGATCCATCGGCTTCGAGCACGAGCAGATCCGCGTCGCGCGAAGGCAGCGCGACTGTGTCGCAACCGCCCGCGTGCAGCAGCACCCGCCGCACGCGCGGCGCATCCTTGTCGAGTGCGAGCCGCACGCGCCCAAGTTCCTCGAACAGCGTTTCGGTGCGTTGGTCGCAGGCGGTCGCCGGATGCACGACGGACCAGTGTCCTTCGAAAACATCCGCCGGTGCAGGCGCGCCGTCGGGCAGGGCGAAGCCGGCGGCCGCGAGCGTCCGCGGCGGATCGATCAGCGTGCCCTGTGAGTTGACCACGGGCCGCCAGTCGGAAGAGTGGTACAGCAGGATCGCCGTCACCACCGGCACGACGAAGAGCGAGGCCACGAGCAGGAACTGCCGGCGGCCGGAACTGCGCGCCGGGTCGGGCGTCGTCATGCGGGTTCTCCGGGTTTTCGGAAACTGAGCACGAACCAGATGGCGATGGCCACGGCGGCGAACGCGAACCACTGCACGGCGTAGCCGAGGTGGCGGTCGGCAGTGGTGCCGGGCACGGCCCACGCGCGGACGTAGCCGTCCGGCATGGCCGGGTCCAGCAGGACCTGGCGCGGCGCAATTTCGCGGCCGAGTGCCTGGGCAAGTTCTTCCATGCGCGGGTACTGCACCAGGCGCGGCCAGCCCGTCGCGGGCGGCGCCTTGAGCCAGATGCCCGGCTTCGGCAGTTCGTCGGTGCGGCCGACGACCGTGCGCTTCCCGCCATCGACGGCGACGGCGGGCAATTCGCTGCGCGACGGACCCCAGGGCAGCCAGCCGCGATTGACCAGCACGGCGCTGCCATCGTCCAGCACCAGCGGCGTCAGCACCTGCAGACCGGCGACGCTTTCGTGGGCCATGTTGTCGAGCAGGAACTGGCGCTCGGGATCGTAATGGCCCCGCAGCGTTACGCGCTGGTAGCGGGGCGCGTCCGGCGGAAGTTGGCGCCACTCGAGGGCGAGGCCGCCGCCGGCGAAATCGGCCGCCAGCGCGCGCTTCTCCCCGGCGCGCCCGAGCTGCCAGGCCCCGAGCGCCGCGAACATGGCGGCCGCCACCAACGTCAGCAGGGTGGGCACCAGGCGGGGTGCAAAACGCGATCGGCGGGGATTCAGCACCGGGCTATACTCGCGCATCCGCCAGGACGGGGCCGAATCATGACGGGCGTGAAGTGGCTGGTATTGCTCATCTTCTTTGCGATCGTGCTGAGCCTCGGCTCGGCCATGGTGCAGCTCGTGCATGACCACAAGGGCGAGTCGAGGCGCATGGTGCGCGCGCTCACGCTGCGCATCGGTCTCTCGATCCTGCTGTTCATCGTATTGTGGTGGACCTGGAAGATGGGCTGGATCGAGCCGCACGCCGCCGGCGGCTGACCGCAGCTCAGTCCGCCGTTTCCGCAAGCGCCCGGATCGACGGCAGGTTGCGCCAGCGGCCGCCGACATCCATCCCGAAACCGAAGACGAACCGGTCCGGCACGCGGAGCCCGGTGAAATCCGCCATGACCTTGGGCAGCTCCTGGCGGATCTTCACGGCGAAGGCGGCGAGCAGCACCTCGCTCGCGCCGAGCTCGTAGAGCCGCGAGCGGATCGCGAGCAGCGTCTGGCCCTCGTCGAGGATGTCGTCGAGCAGCAGCACCGTGCGCCCGGTCACCGATTCCTGCGGCCCGGCGATCCAGACCAGTTCGCCGCCCTTGGTCTCGCGCCCGTAGCGGCGCACATGCACGTAGCTCACTTCGAGCGCGAAAGGCAGGCGCGGCAGCAGCTGGCCCGCGAACACAAGTCCGCCGTTCAAGACCGTGATCACGAGTGGAAGCCGGTCCGCGAGCCGGGCCGTGATGTCGCGGGCCATGCGATCGAGGGCGGCCTGTACCGCCTCGGCGCTCACGACCTCGTCGGAGCGCGGGACGTCCTGGGTCATCGGCGAATCTTACGGGGTTTCAGGGACGGATGACGCAGCGCACCTCGTCCCGGAAAGCCTCGAGGCCGTCCAGCACGCCGTTGATCGCCGCAGCCTCGAGCGGCACGACCCGCGTGACGGCCTCGCGAAGGTCCAGCTCGCCGCGGGCGATGAACTGCATGAGCTCGCCGATCTCCGAGGCTAGATGGTCGGAGACGCCGATGATCTCGGCCTCGCGGCCGAGGATGTCGCGGTAGGGCGCGATTGAGAGACGTTCTTGTGTCAGGCCGGCGAGCGCTGCGCGGCCCAGCGGCGCGAGCGACTGCACGGCCTGTTCCATCGCGCGGGCCGAGCCGATGAGTTCGAGGGCGGCATCGACGCCGCGGCCCGCGGTCGCCGCGCGGATGGCCTGCACGGGGTCGCCGGCCCCGGCGTCGATCGGGACGGCGCCGAGCCGCTTGGCCAGCGCGAGCTTCGTCGGGTTGACGTCCACCGCGTAGACGGTGCTGGCGCCGAGCGCGCGGGCGAGCTGCACCGCGGAGACACCGAGTCCGCCGATGCCGAAGACGGCGACGGTGTCGCCCGCGGCGACGCGCGCCTTGCGCAGCGCGTGCAGCGCAGTCGCCGAGGAACACATGAGGATCGCGCCCTGCTCGAAAGGAATGGTTGCCGGAAGCGCGTAGGCATTGCGGGCCGGCACGCAAATGAATTCAGCGTAGCCGCCGTCGCGATCCTTGCCGATCATCTCGCCGGTCGTGCAGAACTGTTCGCGGCCCGCGCGGCAGTCGAGGCACTCGCCGCAGGTGACGAGGTAGTGCAGGCAGACGCGGTCGCCGATGCGCGGCGCTGCCACGTCCGCGCCGACCGCGGCGACGACACCGGCGACTTCGTGCCCGAGTGTGAGCGGGTGGCGGGTGGAGCCGATTCCGGAGCGGTAATGCGCGTCCGAGTGGCAGATGCCGGCGGCCCTTACCTGCACCAGCAGCTCGCCGGGGCCGGGCGCGGGCACTTCGAGCACGATGTCCTGGAGTGGCCGGCCCGGCGCCGCGAGGCGGACCGCCCGGTATGACAAAAATGGGACGTTCACCTTTTCCTCAGCGGACACTCAAAGCTCCGGAAAAGGTGAACGTCCCATTTTGCCGGCGGATGTCAGTCGTCGTCGATGATGTCGACGCGCAGCTCGTCGACCGTGGCGCCGGCGCGCCCGAGCAGCACGCTGAAGCTCCTGGCAGGTTCCGGCGTCGCGTCGTTGGTCAGCGGCACGAAAACCGTTCGGCTCGGCTCGCCCGGCGCGAAGCGCTCGACGCGGGCGCCAAGATCTGCGAAATCTCGATCGGCGAGCGCGGTGCCATCGGCCGTCCACCAGGAGATTTCCGTGGCGCCCGACAGGTCGCCTGAACGCCGGATCACGATGCGCGCCGCGACGTCGCCTTCGCGCACGCTGAGGACCGGCTGCTGGAAGGCAAAGCGGGTCGGGCCCGGCGTCGCAGCCGGTGCCTCTACCTGCGGCGTCGCTTCAGCCGCGGCGGGCGCCGATGCAACCGGAGCTGGCGCCGCTGCTGCCGGAACATCTGCCGGCGGTGTGACCGGCACTTCCGGCACCAATACGGTATCAGCCGCCACAAGGTCAGGCGACGGCATCACCACTGTCCGTCCCGCGTCGTCCGCGACCACGGTCGCAGGCGTGTCGTCCGTCACCGCGGCCGCCTGCGACAGTGGCTCGTCCGCGGCGGGCGCGGCGGGGCGTTCGTCCGCAGCCCGGATGCGGCTTATCTCGGTCTCGACGGTTGCAATGAGGTCGGTGCCGAACGCCCGCAGCGGTTCCTGGTAATACCAGGCCGCGGCGCCGATGCCGATCAACGCGAACAGCAGGAACAGCGTGCGGAAGGCGCTCCCCCGCGCGGGCTGGGCGGGCATCGCGCGCACAGCGGCGACGCGCGGCGCGATCTCCGGCGCCTCGGCCGGCAGGTGTGCCGACAGGGATGCGGGAGCGGTCCGCTGCGGCTCGTTGCCGGCCGCGACCACGTCGCGCAGCTTCTCCGCAGGAGACACGCCGAACTCGACGAGGAACTGCGCGACGTTCGGCGTGCGGTCGTCACGCTGCACGGCGAGCGCATGTTCAAGCGCGCGCCACTGGCGATCGCTCGTACCCTCGATCCGTGCCGGATCGAGGCCCGCGCGGTGTGCTTCCTGGGCCGTGTTGCCGTTGTACGGATGGCGTCCGGCGAGCATCTCGTAGGCGAGGCAGGCGAGCCCGAAGACGTCGTCGCGCCGGTCGGGTGCGCGCGCCGGCACGCCGAGCGCGTCGGCAGGGCCGACCAGCCAGCCGGTCGGCACGATGTCGAGCAACTTCACCTCGTAGCCGAAGGTGACGAGCACGTTCTCCGGCCGCAGGTTGCCGTGCACCATGCCCTTGGCGTGCAGGTACTGGAGCGCGTCGCCGACGGCGCGCAGCACCGCGACGGCTTCCTCCACCGGCAGTGCGTTGACGTCGTTCAGCACGAAGCGCAGCGACGCGCTCTCGAGCAGCTCGTTCACGAGGTAGTAGTGGCCGCGCTCGTGGCCGTACTCGAGCAGCTTGACGATGTTCGGGTGCGCGACCGACTTCAGCTCGGTCGCGCCGCGCTCGAACTCGTCTGCAAAACCGTGCCGCATGGTGATCTTCGCGTCGATCAGCGTCACGGCGGCGAAATGCTGGCTGCCGGAGATGCGCGACAGCTCGTCCTGGGCCTCGTACACCGGGCCCACGCGACTGTGGCCGAGGCGCGCGCGCAGGCGGTAGCCGCGCTCCGAGAGCCTCTCCGGGGGCGCGCTGTCGAAACTCGGTTCCTGGCGGTTTGGCGGGTCGATCGGGACCTCCTCCCAGGGCATCGGCTTCCCGTGGTGCATGCGCCAGGACAGGGGCTGGGTCTGGGTCGGGTCGAACATTTTCTCGTCGGCAATATGCCACTCGACGGCGGGGCTGTCTCGGGTTTCATGGTCGCATTCGAGCCGATTCCAGCCGTCCGGCGCTCGTCTCCGTTCGGCGACGTGGCAGGCGCTCCGGGGTCAGTCGAGGTAGCGCTCGATCTTCCGGAACAGGTCCACGCGGTCGACCAGATCGGTCAGCCAGTCGAGCCGGTCCGTCTCCAGCCGCAGCACGGGCGACAGGTCGTAACGGCGGAACCAGTCCTCGTACAGGAGGTTGAGCCGCCTGACGTAGGCGACCGGGATCTCCTGCTCCATCGCGCGGCCGCGCAACTGGATGCGCTTTCGCAGCGTGCGCACCGGGCAGGAAAGCTGGATCATGAGGTCGGGCGGCCGCAGAGCCTTGCTGATCGAGCGGTAGAGCTGCAAATACGTCTTGTAGTCGCGTGCATCGATGAACCGCTGCCGGTGCAGGTTCTTCGCAAAGATCTCGGCGTCCTCGTAGATCGTGCGGTCCTGCACCACCGTGCCGGGTTCGTCCTGCAGCTCGAGCTGGAGCCGGAACTTGTGTGCGAGGAAGAACAGTTGGGACTGGTAGGCCCAGGTCTTCATGTCGCGGTAGAAATCCGCGAGGTAGGGATTCAGCTCGTTCGGCTCGTAGAACGGCTTGATGTCGTAGCGCCGGCAGAGGAAGCGCGTCAGCTCCGTCTTGCCGGCACCGATGTTGCCGGCGACCGCGATGAAGCGCTTGCCTGTCACGCCCGCCGCGCCCAAGCGGGGCGCCCCCTCAGATCCAGTAGACGAAGATGAAGAGGCCGAGCCAGACGACGTCGACGAAGTGCCAGTACCAGGCCACCGCCTCGAAGGCGAAGTGCTGGCGCGGCGTGAAGTGGCCCTTCATGCAGCGCAGCCAGATGACGACCAGCATGATGGCGCCCACCATCACGTGCAGGCCGTGGAAGCCGGTCAACATGAAGAAGGTGGAGCCGTAGATGCCGGTGCCGAGCTGCAGGCCGAGCTCGTGCCAGGCATGGCCGTACTCGAGGACCTGCACGCCGAGGAAGATGAAGCCGAGCACGAAGGTCAGCGCGAGGAACACCTTCAGGATGCCGCGGTGCGCGCTCTTCATTGCGTGGTGGGCGATCGTGAGTGTGAGGCCCGAGGTGAGCAGCAGCGCGGTGTTGAGCGCCGGCAGGCCGAAGGCGGGGATGATCTCGTAGCTGCCGTCGTCGCGCGGGCCGAGGCGGCCGGGACCGCTGCTCGGCCAGCCGGCGTCGAACTCGGGCCACAGGATCGACGTGACCGCCTTGGCACCCTCGCCGCCGAGCCACGGCACGGACAGCTGCCGCGCATAGAACAGCGCGCCGAAGAACGCCGCGAAGAACATGACCTCGGAGAAGATGAACCACATCATCCCCATGCGGAACGAGCGGTCGACCTGCTCGTTGTAGAGCCCGGCCTGGCTCTCGCGGATCACCTCGCCGAACCAGAGGAAGAACAGCGTGAACAGCAGCACGAAGCCGAGCCCCAGCACCCAGCCGCCGAATGCGGCGCCGTTCAGCGTCGCGGCAGCGCCCGCCATCAGGATGAGCAGGGAGACCGACCCGAAGAATGGCAGCCGGCTGCCGTGCGGGAAGTAGTACCCCTTGTCCGTTGTGTGCTCGGCGTGTGCCATCTAGACTCCCTGGCCTTTTCCCTCGGCCTGCGGCATGTCGTAGAACGCGTAGGACAGCGTCAGGCGGTCGATGCCCGGCGGCAGCTCGCGGTCGACGATGAAGCGCACGGCCATCTCGCGCTCCTCGCCCTCGGCGAACAGCTGAGGGGTGAAGCAGAAGCATTCGGTCTTGACGAAGTAGCGCGCGGCGCGCATCGGGGCGACGCTCGGCACGGCCTGCCCCGTCATCGCCCCGGCGGCGAGATTGCGCGCGCGATAGTGCGTCTCGTACAGCCGGCCCGGCTGCACTTCCATGGTCGGCTCGACCGGTTCGAAGATCCAGCCGCCCGCCGGCACCGAGGCCGTGAATTCGACGACGATCGTGCGACCCTCGACCGGCGACTGGCCATCGGCGGTGCCTGCGCGCATCAGGCGGTCGCGGCTGCCGATGCCGGTGACCTCGCAGACGACGTCGTAGAGCGGCACCAGCGCGAAGCCGAAGGCGAAGCTGCCCGCCGCCATCAGCACCAGCCGCACAGTGAGGCTGCGGTTGCGTCGCGGCGTCGCGTCGTTCACGCGCCGCCCTCGAGGAGGCGGAGCAGGATGTAGGTCGCCCACACGGCGAAGGCCACGAAGCCGAGCGCGAGCGCGAGGCGGATGTTCTTCGACGGCGCGGTCAATGGACCTCCGGCGCCTTCTGGAAGGTGTGGTAAGGGGCGGGCGAGGGCACGGTCCATTCGAGGCCGTGCGGCCAGTCCCAGACGCCGGCAGTGGCTGGCGCTCCGCCACGGGCACACTTGACGATCAGCCACACGAACAGGATCTGTGACAAGCCGAAGCCGAAGGCCCCGATCGAGGAGACCATGTTCCAGTCGGCGAACTGCGCGGCATAGTCCGGGATGCGCCGCGGCATGCCCGCGAGGCCCACGAAGTGCTGTGGGAAGAACAGCACGTTGACGAAGATCGCCGACAGCCAGAAGTGCCAGTTCGCGAGCCGCATGTCGTACATGTGGCCGGTCCATTTCGGCAGCCAGTAGTAGACCGCCGCCATGATGGCGAACACCGCCCCCGGCACCAGCACGTAGTGGAAGTGGGCGACGATGAAGTAGGTGTCGTGGTACTGGAAGTCCGACGGCACGATCGCCATCATCAGGCCCGAGAAGCCGCCGATCGTGAACAGGAACAGGAAGGCGAGCGCGAACAGCATCGGCGGCTCGAAGCTGATCGACCCGCGCCACATGGTCGCCGTCCAGTTGAAGATCTTCACGCCGGTCGGCACCGCGATGAGCATCGTCGAGAGCGTGAAGAACAGCTGCCCGGCGAGTGGCATGCCGACCGTGAACATGTGGTGCGCCCAGACGATGAACGACAGGAATGCGATCGAGGCGATCGCGTACACCATGGCCTCGTAACCGAAAATGGGTTTCCGCGAGAAGGTCGGGATGATCTCCGACACGATCCCGAACGCCGGCAGGATCATGATGTAGACCTCGGGGTGCCCGAAGAACCAGAACACGTGCTGGAACAGCACCGGGTCCCCGCCGCCCGCCGCGTTGAAAAAGCTGGTCTGGAAGAAATAGTCGGTGAGCAGCATCGTCACGCCGCCCGCGAACACCGGCATGACCGCGATCAAGAGGTACGCCGTGATCAGCCACGACCAGGAGAACAGCGGCATCTTCAGCAGCGTCATGCCCGGCGCGCGCATGTTCACGACGGTGACGATCACGTTGATCGCGCCCATGATGGACGAGGCGCCCATCAGGTGGATCGCGAAGATCGCCATCGGGAAAGCCGCGCCGGTCTGCAGCACCAGCGGCGGGTAGAGCGTCCAGCCGGAGGCTGGCGCGCCGCCCGGCACGAAGAAGGTCGACAGCAGCAGCATGAACGCGAAGAACAGCAGCCAGAACGAGAACAGGTTCATGCGCGGCAGCGCCATGTCGGCGGCGCCGATCTGCATCGGGATCATCCAGTTGGCGAGGCCCACAGTCGCCGGCATGACCGCACCGAAGACCATCACCAGCGCGTGCATGGTCGTCATCTGGTTGAAGAACGCGGGATCGACGAGCTGCAGCCCCGGCTGGAACAGCTCCGCGCGGATCACGAATGCGAACAGCCCGCCGAGCAGGAACATGGCGAGCGAGAACACCAGGTACATCGTGCCGATGTCCTTGTGGTTCGTGGTCGTGAGCCAGCGCACGATGCCCTTCGGGGGCCCGTGCGCGTGGTCGTCGTGGTGGCTCGCGTGTGCCATGAACCGTTACTCCGTGGCGGCAAGCGCCGTGACGGCTGCTTGCTCTGCTGCTAGCCAGGCCTCGAACTCGGCCCGCGGCTTGGCGACGACGACGATCGGCATGAAGCCGTGGTCGGCGCCGCACAGTTCCGCGCACTGGCCGCGATAGGTGCCGGGCTTGTCGGGATCGATCGAGATCCACATCTCGTTGATGAAGCCGGGGATCGCGTCGCGCTTCATGCCGAAGTCGGGCACCCACCAGGCGTGGATGACGTCGTTCGCCGTCAGCAGCAGGCGGATCTTGGTGCCGGTCGGGACGATGAGCGGCTTGTCGACGTCCAGCAGGTAGTTGTCGACGGTAGCCGGATCGATGCCGGAGCCCTTCTGGCGGGCGAGGTCGCTCGAGCGGGCGATGCGGCTGTAGAACGAGACGCCGGTGCCGAGGTACTCGTACTGCCAGTACCACTGGTGGCCGGTGGCCTTGATCGTGAGTTCGGAACCCGAGGTGTCCTCGATCTTGATCAGTTTCTCGACCGAGGGGATCGCCATGCCGACCAGGATCAGGACCGGGATGATGGTCCAGGTAGCCTCGAGACGCGCGTTGTGCAGCAGCTTCTGGTCCGCAACCGCGCCTTTCGACTTCCGGAAGCGGACCATGGCGTAGATCATCGCGCCGAAGGTGAAGACGGCGATGATCGTGCAGATCCAGAGCATGATCATGTGCATGCTGTAGATCTCGCGCGAGAGCTCGGATACGCCCCTCGGCATGTTGATGAGGCGCCAGTCCGCGCTCGCGGGCAGCGAGGCGAGCATGGCTGCGACGCCGGCGACGACCGACCGCTTCAGGAACCGATTGGCGATGAGCAACGGAGCCCCCGGAAGTGGCCCACGGTACGCGGGCTCACGGCCCGCGAATCGTACGGGTTGTCAGCAAGGGCCGCAACCCGATTTTTTCCTTTTATTCCAGCAAGATGCAGAGGTTTCCGCGGAAGCCTCAGCGGCGCCTCAGCGCAAGCGCTCCGGGAAGCGCGGCCGCGGCTAAGCCGACGTCGGGTTTCATCATCCAGGGCACGATGCCGAGGCAGGGTGCCGGCAAGCGCGCAGTCAGGGTCGCGACGTTCTCCTCGTGCCGTGCGAAAGCGGGATCGATGGCATTGCCGATCCAGCCGGCGAGCGCGAGGCCGCGTGCGGCAATCGCTTCGGCCGTCAGCAACGCATGGTTGAGGCAGCCGAGGCGCAGGCCGACCACCAGCAGCACGTCCATCCCGAGCAGAGCAGGCAGGTCGGCGAAGCTCCGCGTGTCGTCGAGCGGCACGAGGAATCCCCCCGCGCCCTCGGCGAGCACGATGTCGGCGCCCGCGCGAAGCGTCGCGTGCGCAGCGATGATACGCGCGGTGTCGATCGTGATCCCGGCTTCCGCGGCGGCCAGGTGCGGGGCAATCGCGGGTTCGAACAGCCAGGGATTCACCACCGCGTAGGGATGGCGGACACTCGATTCCGACTGCAGCAGGAGCGCGTCCTCGTTGGCCGGGCCTTCGGGGCCCGCAACGCTGCCGGCGGCGACCGGCTTCATGCCGGCGACCGCAACGCCTGATTCGCGCAGCCGCCGCAGCAGGGCGGCGGTCACCAGCGTCTTGCCAACGCCGGTGTCGGTGCCGGTGACGAAGTAGCCGCTCTGATTGATCAAGTCGCGCTGATCGCCTGCTGTCGCGCGTTCGCCGCGAGTCGCACCTCCGCCTTCGCCAGCATGGCCAGATAGCGTGGATGCTTGCGCAACAATTCCAGATCCGGATCCACCTTGGCGTAAGGCAGGAAGGTGTCGCTGATCGTCTCGAATACCGGGCCGAGCATGTCGAGCGCGGCTTCCAGGTCCTTCAAATAGACACAGATCGCACACGCGAAGTTGTAGCGCATGTTGAAGTTACTTGGATCGATCAGCAGGGCGCGTTCCATGCGCGCCTTCGCGCGCTCTGCCTCGCCCAATGCGGCAAGCGCGTACGCGCTGTAACCCGCCACCATGGAGTTGTTCTGGTCATGGACCAGGACGGCTTCGGCCCGCTTGAGCACCCGGTTTGCGGAGCGATGCATGCCTTCGACATCGCCCAGGACCGTGTAACTGCTCATCAACATGGAAGCGGAATTGATGTCCGCTTCCACCAGGCCCGATGCCTTTTCGTAGTAGCGGATCGCATCCTCGTGCCTGTGCAGCTGATAATTCAGGCGGCCAGCCGAGCGATTGACCTCGTAGGACTCGGGATCCAGCTCGAGCGCGGTTGCGACTGCGGCAGCTGCAGCATCGGCATCACCACCTGACATCAGTATCTGGGCTTTTATCGCGTGGGCCTCGGCCAACCGCGGATCGATGGCGAGCGCGCGTTCCGCGGCCGCCATGCCATTGCTGTCGCCCGCGCCGGTGCCTCTTGCCTGGCGCAACTTGTCGTGGCCAATGGCCATCAGTGCCCAGGCCTGGGCATAGTTCGAGTCGATGTCCGTGGCGCGCGCGCAAAGGCGAACGATGGCCTCAGCGGAACGTGGGTCGTATTCCTGGCTGGTGATGTAGGTCTGGCGCGCCATCAGGTAAAGATTATGGGCCTCGGCGTTGCTGGTGCCTCGCTGCTCGATCGCCTTTTTCTCCTCCGGCAACAGGCGCAGCTTCAGTGCCTTGACGATTGCCTCGGAAATCTCGTCCTGCAACGCGAAGATGTCGCTCGAGTCGCGATCGTAGCGGTCGGCCCATATGTGGCTGTTGGTCTCGCCGTCCACGAGTTGCGCGTTTATCCGGATGCGTCCTCCGGCCTTGCGGACGCTGCCCTCGAGCACATGGCTGACCTTGAGCTCGCGTGCGACCTTCAGGATGTCGACGTTCTTTTCCTTGTACATGAAGGCGCTGTTGCGCGCGATGATCCCGAGCGCCGAGACCTTGCTGAGGTCAGTGATGATGTCCTCGGTGATGCCATCGCTGAAGTACTCCTGCTCCGGGTCGCCGCTCATGTTGACGAACGGCAGCACGCAGATCGTGTAGCGCCGGGCATCCTTGCCGGCCGTCTGCGATGCGGCCGCGCTTCCAGGTTTTGTCGGACGCGACGCCTGCGAGCGCGCAATCAGCGCGCCGAGCGCACGCAGGAACTCCTGCGCCTGCGGACTTGCCGAATTTTCGCCCCAACCGTCGAGGTCCGTCGTGTGGATGGCACGAACGTCCATCGGCAGCCGCGCCTGTTCGAACCGGACCGGGACGAGGATGCCGCGTTCGGCAGCTTCCCGCGCCTCGCCGCGCACCCAGCGCGAAACCACGGAGGCCGGTGTCCAGACCACCAGCAGGGCCGCGGCCGCTGCGATCTCGGCATCGATCTGGTCGTCGAACTCCTGGCCGGGGGTGATTTCCGGGTCCCACCAGACCGACCATCCTTTCGCTTCTATCGCGGCCACCAGCGGCGCGACGCGCGCCTTGTCGGTGCGCGCATAGGAAACGAAAACGTCAGCCATGTCGTTGAATCCTGCCCCCGGTGAAATGGGGCGATGCGAAGGCCGCCAAGCATACGATCTGCGCTTTCAGCAGCCAACCGCCCCGTGGTAACAGCCGGAAACTCCGATCATAATCAAGGTATCATCCTCGGCACTACCAAACCCCAGGGGCATCTCGTGAATCACATTATTGTCCGCCGACACCTGCGGCTCGCCGCGTCATTGCTCGGCCTGATTGCCCTCGCCGGCTGCGCCACCGGCCCCACGATCCGCTCCAACGTCGACCAGAGCGTCGACTTCACGCGTTTCCGGACCTTCGATTTCCTGCAACCGCTCTCGACCGACCGCGAGGGGTACCAGTCCTTCATCTCGCGTGACCTGATGATTGCCGCCGAGCGGGAAATGACGGCGCTCGGATTCCAGCGCAGCAGCACGAACCCGGACCTGCTGGTGAACTTCAGCGCCAACCTCGAACAGCGCCTGCGCGTTACGCAGACGCCGACCTCCGGAGGCGGCGCGGCCTGGGGCTCGCATCGCCGCAGCGCCTCCTACGGTGTCTGGGGCGGATACCGGACGGACGTCAGGCAAGACACCATGGGCACCGTCGGCGTGGACGTCATAGACGCAGCACGACGTCAGCTCGTCTGGGAAGGCGTCGCGGTCGGCCGGGTCACCCGGAGCACTGCGGAAAACGTCGGCCCCGCACTGGATTCCGCAGTCCGGGACATCTTCCAGCAGTTCCCGGCGCGCGTAGGCAAGTAGCCGTCGCATAGCACCAGCGCGCGTACAGCGCCGCCGGGACTATTGCCGCGCGCGCCTGGCCGGCCGGGGACCCTCGCTCGTTCCGCCGGAACTTAGTCACTTCGCTCGGGGACCCGTCCGGCCGGCGAGGTACGCGCGCCATCCAAGCGCCGGCATGCGCCGCATCACGGTCGCTCCGCAGCGGATGCGGCGATGCCCTCGTCGATGCGTTCCAGCAGGTAGGGAAAGAACGGGTTTGACTGCAGGCGCGTGAGCGCCTCCTGGCTGGTGATCAGCACCCCGCGCTCGCCGCGCAGCGCGAGTGCCCCGAGCCTGATGCCGAAATCCTCGCCCGGGTCGGGCTCGAGGCCGTACAGCCCGTCGCTGACCGGGAACGGCACGGCCACGTGCGACAGTGAAAACACGCCGAACGGATAGTTGAGGCCCAGCGGGCGCGAGAGCGAGGCGACCTCGCCCGGCTCGGTGACCTGCTCGACCGCCTCGCCGGAATCCGCGCCGGCATTTGAAATCACGGCCGTCCGGTACCGGCGTGGTTCCGCCGGCAGCAGGCGCCCGAGCGCTGCCGCGCTCTCGGGCCGCAGCGCCAGGCCGAATTTGGCTTGCCGGTTGATGTCGAACAGCACGAGTTCGCTGCCGTTCGCGGGCAGGTGCGCGTACAGGGCCGCGATGATCGCGTCCACGCTCACCGTGGCATCGACGACCGACTGGAAAGTGATCACCGGCGGCAGGCCGGCCAGCCGGTCCTCTTCCGCGGCGTCCAGGATCTGTGCCTGCAGCGCGCGCGAGAGCAGCGACGACTGCCGCGCCGCGTTGACCGGGAACGAGTTGTACTTGAACGGGTTGTACTCCGGCTCGATGCCGAGCCACGCCGCCTTCGCGAACGCCGGGATGGCGGCGGGCCAGCCGAGCACGCCGGCGAAGCGCGCGAAGGCCGTCACGCCGATCATGGGCGAGATCAGCACGATGCGGTCCGGCCTCGCGAGCGCCGGATCCTCCAACGCGTCGAGCGCATACTTCATCGCGAGCGCGCCGCCGTTCGAGTAGCCGACGACGTGGAACGGGACTGCCGGGTCGGCGCGACCGCGCGCTTCGCGCACGGCGAGGTGCGTCGCTGCCATCCAGTCCTGCCAGTCGACCCGGGCGAGCGCGGCCGGCACCGTGCCGTGACCCGGCAGCCGGATGCCGAGCGCAAGCCAGCCGTGATCCCGATAGCGCATCGCGACGTGCCGCAGGCTGTAGGGCGAGTCGGTGAGTCCATGCAGCAGGACGACGACGCCGGCAGGTCGCGCATCCGGCTCGAGCACGTAGGACCGGTTCCAGTCGTGCGTGAATCGCGCGGCATGGAGCGGGCTGCCGTCGAAGTAACGGTTCGCGGGATTCTTCTGCGCGCCTTCGAGCTTCGCCGTCACGTTCTCCCGTACGTCCGCGAACGCGGCTTCCTCGGCCGCGAGCCACTCGTCCCAGCCCGCATCGCGGAGCTGCGCGCCGGCCAGTTCCGGCGGGACCTGCGTGTGCCAGGGCGCAAGCGGCGGGCCGCGCTGTTTGTCCCAGGTGCGCACGGCCAGGAACGTGAGCAGGACGACGGCGAGGATGAGCGCGCCGCGTTTCAGGATGCCTGCAACCTTGAATTTCATTCCAGTGACCGTCCCCAGCTGATGCCGATCCCGTTGACTTCGCCGGCCTCGGCGCGCAGCCGCAGCTCGCGCGTCAGGGCGTATTCGATGATGAGCGCATTGGTCGCAGCCGAGAGTCCGCGCTCGAGGAACAGGTACACGCGGTCCGACAACCGCCGGCCGATCGCCACGGCTTCGCCTTCGTCGCCGCGCGAGCGCAAGCCTATTTCGTCGAGGCCGACTTGCCGCGCCAGGCGGGTGGTTATCGGCACGCCGCTCGGGCCCGCGATCAGCGCCTCCGCGGCCGCGGCGAGCATGGCCGCGTCGGCCGTGGAAGCACTGCCCGGGCTGCGCCCGAGGATCAGCCAGGACAGCTTTTCGTTGTCGGGCATCGGCGGCTCGGAAATGAGCTGCACGACGGGCGTCAGCGCGGTGCCGGTGATTCGGATGCCCACCTGCACGGGCAAATTGCGGCGCATGGCCGTGATCTCAATCCCCGGGTTGTCGGGCGGGCCGTTGAAGACCAGCCGGCCATCGTCGATGAACATCGTCTGTCCGTACGCGAGATACGTGCCGCGGTCGACATTCACGACGCCATCCGCTGACAACCGGCCGGCGCCGTCGGTGCGCACGCGCAGGCGGCCGGACAGGAACGCGTCGAGCCCGCGCTCCTCGACGTGGAAACTCTCGCCGAAGTCGAACGTGACATCGACGTCGAGCGGCAGTGGCAGGCGGCGCGCAGCTGGCGGTGGCGCGCGGCCGACGACCACGACGTCGTCGGCGAGGCGCGGTCCCTGCGGCTGTGCCAGGAGGAAGTGCGCCTGCGACGCGGTTAGTTCGCCGCGCGCGAGCAGGGCGCGGTCGCTGGTCTCCAGTGTCCCGTTGCCGTCCAGCTCCAGGCGCCGCGACGGGCTGTTGAACAACCTGAAGTCCTCGGCGCGCCACGCGATCGTCGAACTGGCATCCGGGCCGCCCAGGGCGAGCCGGCCGGTTGCCGAGAAATGGCCACTGCCGCCTGCGACCGAGAGTTCCGTGATCTGCAGCTCCTGGTCCAGAAGGGCGGCGCGGAGCCGGCCATCGGTCAGGAACAGGCCATGCTGGGGTGCAGCGATGCGCACGCCGTCGGCGTTCAAAGTCCCGGTGATGTCCGGTTCGCCGACGGTGCCGGCAACCGCGATCGAAGCCTGCGCGTTGCCGCTGATGCTGGCGTTCGTGCCGACCACGCGGTCGAGCGCGCGCAGGGTTGGAACCTTGATCTCGACGCGGGCTGCGAGGGCGGAATCCTGGCCCAGGGCCGGCGGCCGTGCGCCCGGGACCGGCAGGGCAGTGGCAGTGATCGTGGCCTCGCCGAGATCCTCGTCGATCGCGCGGCCTTTCAGCGTGAGGCGATCCTCGACGACCTCGCCTTCGATGCGGAACTCGGAGAGGCGCAGCGTGTAGGGCGGCGCGTCTCCGAATGTCACGCCGCCGGACTCACGCTCGACGTGGAAGGTCCCGTTGACGCGCGGCGTCGTGGCAAGCCGCCAGGCGCCGCGCAGCCGCAGCGACGTCTGGCCCGGATCGACTCCCGCAAGCGCGAGCGCGACGGCGAGGGGCGCGCCCGAGAATTCGCCGGCCGTCTCGAGCCGGCCCGCGCCGAATTCGATCCGCTCGATGCGCGCCTTGCCGGTCTCTCCGACGATCTCGGCGGCGCCGAGACGGAACTCCCGCGCCCCGACCTGCAGCGAAACGGGCGCGGCGAGTTTCATCGAGTGGCGGCCCCGGTTCTCGAACGCCGTCACTTCCCCGGTCCAGCGAGTCCGCGCATAGCCACCGCGCAATTCAATCGAGGCGTCGATGGCCCGGCCGGTCGCAACGATCTTCGCCATGTGACTGCTCTGCCTGCCCTCGAGCTCGACGCGTGCCGCGGCGAGCTCGCCGAGCGCGGGCAACACGAGGCGCTCGCCCCCGGCGGCGAGACTGACGCCCGGGTCGCGTCCGTGGGTGTAGGTTCCCTCGCCGTGAATGCCTTCCGCGCGGTAGTCCGCGAAGGCAAGCTCCTTGCCTTCTAATGTGAACTGCACCGCCGGCTGCGACACGCGGCCCGATATTGAGCCTTCAGCCTCGAGCTGCCCGCCGAGCCGCGGATCGATGTCTGACAGCTGCCGGGCGTCGAGCCGGTACGAGAGGGAATCGCGCGGCCCGCCGAATGCCCCGTCAAGGCGCAGCTCGTTGTCGCCGATGCGCAGCACCGTGCCGCGCGTCGCGACTCGCCTCGCGTCGGCCGTGACCGAGCCGTTGCCGGAGACGGAATGACCGCGCAGGCGGCTGTCCCTGAGTTCGAAGCGACCGCGCAGCTGCCAGTCGGGCGCGAGGTTGCCCTCGAGGCGCGTCGAACCGGTCAGCCGAGCGCTCGGCGCATCCGCAAACGCAGACGGATCGATTCCGCTGAACCGCAGGTCCGCCGCGAATGCCTGTGGCCCGTCGAGGCGTATCCGCCCCTGGCCGTCGAGCCGGCCGCCGCGATGATTCACTGCGAGCCGCGTGACCTCGACCTGCTCGCCGTGCCGCGAGGCTTCGATCGCGAGACTGAGGCCGCGCTGCGCGAGCGTCGCCGTTGCGCTCTGGTCCTTGCCCGCGATCCGGGCATCGATGCGGCCGTCGAGTGCGGTCGTCGCGAGCCGGTCGTAGAACCCATCCAGGTTCAGGCGCACGACGTCGAGCCCGAGCACCGCACCTGTTGACGCGACTTGCACCTCTCCCTGCGCCCCGCCCGCGCTGCCGAGGTCGGCGTCGAGTCCGGTCACGAAGAAAGTGCCGCCCGTGACGCGAAAGCGCCCGCGCGCCGCGACCAGCGGAATCCGCTCCTGCGACAGCGCGCCCGGCGCGGCGTTGGTGAGCTTGAAGCGCCCCGTGAGCAGCGCATCCGGCGTCGGCTCGAGGATGGCATCGACGTCGATTGCCGAAGCGGGAGCGCCCTCGAACAGCGTGGCGAGGTCGACGGCCGTCCAGCGAGCCTGCATCGCCTCGATCTTTTCGTCCTCGAACAGGCGCAAACGTGCGCTCCCGGCCACTGCATGGCGAAGCAGGGCCCCGGTCACCGGCAGCTCGATCCGCTCGAGCACGCCCTCGACCTTCACATCCAGCGCTCCGTCGACCGGCAGGTCCGCAAGGATCCAGGCGAGGTTTCCCTCGACCGGAAATTCGGCGAGCGCTCCCATGCGAAGCGTGCCGGACATCTGGCCCCAGGGTGTGCCAATGCTCAGCGCCTCCACTTCATGCCGGGCGCGGCCGCCGCGATACGCGAGCGACAGGTCGCGGAAGTGCAGGGGTGCGGACTCCCCGACGCGAACCTCGATCGTACCGACCGCGACCGCGTCGGCGCGAATGTCGACCGGCAGGGCGAGCGAGGCGGGAAGCTCGATCTCGTTGCCGCTCGGCACGACGCGCACGTCCACGCGACCGACCTGCAGCGAGGATATCGCGACCGCGCGCGAGAGCAGCGCGCGCAGGCTCCAGTCGATCTCGAGATCCCGCAGCTCGACGCGCACGCCGCCCTGCTCGAAGGTCGCGCGCTCGACCAGGAACCGCCGCGCCAGCGAGCCTGACAGCCCGCGCAGCTCGAGCCGCCCGCCGAGCGCCGCCTCGATGCGGTTCGCGGCGAAGCGCAGCGCGTCGGGGCTGCGCGCGAGCCACAGCACGCCGCCCGCACCGGCAAGGACCAGCAGCGCGAGGATCGCGAGCGCGAGGCCGAGGCGACGGAATCGGCCGGGCATCAGAACCTCACGCCGAGCGAGAAGTGCAGCCGCACCGCGCTCGTTTCCTGGCCGTAGGCAAGGTCGAACCGGAACGCGCCGACGGGGCTGCGCACGCGCATGCCGAGCCCGTAACCCAGTGCCAGGTCGAAGTCACCGATCTCGTCGGCTGCATCGCCCGCGTCGACGAACGCGGCAACGCCCCAGCTCTCGCCGATCCAGCGCGTGTACTCGGCGGAGCCGACCCCAAGGTAGCGGCCGCCGACGATGGCGTCGCCTTCCTCGACGCCGAGGCTCTGGTACTCGTAGCCACGCACCGAGGTGTCGCCGCCGGTGCGGAACAGGAAGTGCTGCGGGATATCGTCGGATG